>Ga0137376_10002563_pt1 | contig 10926 bp, 7 predicted proteins | sample SagtaG_23_FD_104814 | JGI IMG/M metagenome (GOLD analysis project Ga0137376, IMG submission 104814) | Vadose zone soil microbial communities from Sagehorn Ranch, Mendocino, California, USA - Sage2_L_20_16 metaG | ecosystem: Environmental > Terrestrial > Soil > Vadose zone | place: USA... | reverse complement strand
AGCTGCTCGGCCAACAGTTCCTCGGCTGCCAGTTCCTCGACCGTGGCGATCTCCGTACCGATTGGCTCCAGCTCCGCGTCCCGTGCCGCCTCGTGGCCTGCCACATGCGGGGGACGATTCGGCAACCATAGCGCCGAGATGACGGCTCCGCCAAGGGCAACGGCCGCCGCGATCTCGAGGCTGGAGCCCATCGCGGTGATGAACGTGGACTTGGCAGTCGCCACGAGACCCTGGCCAACCTGGCCGCCAATCTGTTGACCAACTTGGATGGCGCCGCCCACGGAGCCCTTGGCGGCCGCAATGAGGGGCCCCGGCAGGGAGCCGAACGCCTTCCCGATGGTCGCCGTGTAGTGCGAGGCCAGGACGCTGCCGAGGATGGCGACGCCCAGCGCCCCGCCGACCTCCCGGGTCGTGTCGTTCATGGCCGAGCCGACACCTGCCTTCCCGGGAGGCAGCGATCCCATGATCGACTCCGTCGCCGGCACCATCGACATGGACAGCCCGACAGCGATGATCACCAGGCCCCCGAGGACGTGCCAGTAGCCGGACGCAGGCGTCGTCTGCGCCAGGTACCACAGCCCACCGGCGCCGATCGCCATGCCCAGGGCGACCATGGCCTTCGTCCCTACCTTGGCGACGAGTTGACCGGCCACCGGAGCCACGACCATGAGCACGAGGGCCATGGGGGTGAGCCGCAGGCCCGCCTGCAGCGCCGTGTAGCCGAGGACGAACTGCAGGTACTGCGTCAGGAAGAAGATCGAACCAAACAGGGCGAAGAACACCAGCGTGATCGATATGTTCGCGGCCGTGAACCTGGGGTTCTTGAAGAACTGCACGTTCAGCATCGGATGGTCACTGTGCAACTCCCACAGCACGAATGCGGTGAGGATTACGGCAGCCACGACCAGCGAACCGATGATCGTGCCGGAGGTCCAGCCCTTCCCGGGAGCCTCGATGATGCCGTAGACGAGGGTGACCAGGCCGATCACCGAGAGGCCCGCGCCAACGGGGTCGAGGGGCTGCGCGTCGAGGTCACGGCTGTTGGGAACAAGGAGCCGCCCGACGATCAGGGCGAAGATGCAGACCGGCACGTTGATGAGGAAGATCGACCCCCACCAGTAGTGGACAAGCAGGAAGCCGCCGATGACGGGGCCGAGCGCGATGGCGACACCGGAGACGCCGGCCCAGATACCGATGGCCCTGGCGCGCTCCTCCGGGGGGAACACGTTCGTGAGGATGGACAGCGTCGCCGGCATGATCAGCGCCGCTCCGACACCCATGAGCGCCCGGGTGGCGATCAGTTGCGACGGAGAGCCCGCGAACGACGACAGGGCAGAGCCCACGGCGAAGATGGCGAGCCCGGCTCCCAGGGTGGTGCGCCTCCCAAACTTGTCGCCGAGGTTGCCCATGGTCAGGAGCAACCCGGCGAAGAGCAGGGTGTATGCGTCGACCATCCACTGCAACTGACTCTCGGACGCCTTGAGCTTGCGGACGAGCGTGGGCAGGGCCACGTTGAGGATGGTGTTGTCCATCACGATGATGAGCAAGCTGAGGCAGAGGACCCCTAAGATCCACCACCGTCGTTCGTAGCCCTCTGCGTGTTCCATGCCGCTCCTCCAGTCCCCCACCGACCGAAACGTGATTCCGAAACCGCTACGTAGCGTTTCCGTAGGTTAGAGGCCACCACGAAAAAAAACAACCCCCGGCTTCGAATTTCTTCGAGAACCGGGGGGTGAAAGCCCCGAGGCGCCCCTCAAGGCGCCGGGTAAAAGAAGGGGTGAGCGGTTTGTTGCGAGTCTCAGTCGGAACTTGCTGCCCTTGAGGTATCCGCTGGAGGCGGGTCGGGCTGGCCCGCCTTGGGAGGAGCACCGCCGTCAAGGCCCCACTGCAGATCGCAGCCGAAACAATGCCCGCGTCGGTGCGGGCGGAAGGTGACGACGATATGGGCTGATCCGCAGAGTGGGCATCTCGGCATACGGTCCTCCTGTCGTGGGGGGATGTCCGGGCCATCGGGGCGTGGCCTGAGAAGCCATGGTAAACGCAATCTGTTTCTTCCCCATTTCGAGGCAGTTACACCCTCGCGACAAAACCGGGCTCGGAATGGCCCACGAACTGCAGGACGAGGTGGACGGTGTTCGACCCGGTCCGGGCCCGAGGCGCCCCTCAAGGCGCCGGATACGCACGGATCAGCGGCAGATCGGGACCAGCCGGTAGCCCTGGGACTGGACGCTCTCGATGATCCGAGGGAGGGCCGCGAGCGTCTCGCCACGGTCTCCCCCGCCGTCGTGCAGGAGGATGATCGCCCCCGGCGAGAGACTGGCGAGGGCGCGCCGCACGATCGTGTCGGTACCGGGACGAGTCCAGTCACGGGTGTCGGCGCTCCACAGCACCGTGCTGAGCCCTCGCTCGGACAGGCGGCGCACCAGGCCGGGGTTCTCGTGTCCCTGTGGGGGGCGGATGCAGGTCACCTTCCAACCCGTCTCGGACGACAGGAGCGCCTCGGTCTTGTCCACCTGGACCGCCATGCCAGCTTCGTTCAGGCGAGTGAGGTCGAGGTGGTTCCAGGTGTGGCTGCCGACACCGTCCCCAGCGGCCGCGACGCGCCTGACCAGATCGGGCGACGCCGCCGCCTCCCAGCCGATCATGAAGAACGTGGCGGGCACCCGGTACTGCGCCAGCAGGTCGAGCACCTTCGGGGTGAAGCTGGGATCAGGACCATCATCGAACGTCAGGCCCACAACCCTGTCCGCCGGCCCCACGCCGCTCCCCGGCAGGTCACCGACACGACGCACCGGCCCGAGTCCCCCCGTTGCCCCCTGCCTGCCCTCCACGACATCGCCGGGCACCGTGGGCACGAGGAGAGCCGGTCGCACCGCGAGTGGTCGGGGGTGCACCACCGGAGCTGCCGTCACCCTCGCGACGGGCGGCCCCGCTCGCAGGGCCTGCCGGCTGGGCGTCTGGCTGCAGGACACGAGCGCTACACACAGCGCGATCCCACAGGTACGGCCCCCGGCCCGACCCCACACAGCCCACTCAACCTACTCCTCCCGCAGGCCCAGCAACACCGGGAACAGCCAGTGCGGGAAGAAATCTACAAAGGTGTGCTGTGCGGATCTCCGGCCCGGCATTCGGCCCCCGCCAGGTCCGCAAGGTTTTCTGTCGCCACGGAGAAGACTGCGGAGTTCTCGCCCGGATCGCGGTGCCCGCGCCCCCGAAGCAACCGGACGACGTCCCCGACCACGATCACCGCCGGGGGCGACAGGCCCGCCCGGGTCACCACTCCGGGGAGCTCGGCCAGGGAGGAGGCGACCACCCGCTGGCCGGGCAGGCTGCCGTTTTCCACCACGGCAGCGGGCGTGTCCCCCGGCCGGCCTGCGGCCAGCAGCCGCTCGACGATCTCGGGGAGGCGGCGGAGGCCCATGAGCACCACGAGCGTGTCCACCGCCGTTGCAAGGCGGTCCCAATCGACCTCCCCCGTAGCGCAGTGGCCCGTCACCACGGCGAACGAGGACGAAAGCCGCCGGTCGGTCACGGGGATCCCGGCAGCGCCCAGGGCCGCCACCGCCGAGGTGACGCCGGGCACGACTTCGTAGCGGACACCGGCTGCCGCCAGCGCGTCGGCCTCCTCCGCACCCCGCCCGAACACGAAGGGGTCGCCACCTTTCAGCCGCACGACCTTCCTCCCCTCACGGGCGAGGCGCACCAGCAGCTCGTTGATCTGAGCCTGGTCGACGCGGTGGGCGCCCGGCTCCTTGCCGGCGTCGATGGCGTCCTTGCCCTCCCAGAGCGAGGGGTGCACCAATCGGTCGTAGACGACCACGTCGGCCGCGTCCAGCAACTGCCTGCCCCGCACCGAGATCAGCCGGGGGTCGCCGGGACCCGCCCCGACGATGGCGACCGATCCCTCTCTCTCGTTGCGGTCGCCGCCGTCCGGTGCCTCCCCGGCAAGTGCCGACCGGACGATCTCGGCCACCTCGGCGACCCGCCCTTCCCGCACCATGCCGGCGAGGTCGCCGTCGAGCGCCTGCGCCCAGCGCTGCGCCCAGGTGGCGAAGTCGACGTCGCGGGTCCCACCGCTGCCTTCGAGGGCGGCGACCCGGGCCCGGGCGAGGACCTCGACCAGCACCCCCCACTCGTCCCCGAACTGCGCGGCGAGGGTTTGCCGGAGCCGCTTCGCGAGGGCCGGGGCCTTCCCCCCCGTCGAGACGCTGATTGTGAGATCTCCCCGCCGCACGATGGAGGGGGCAGCGAAGTGGCAGTGCTCCACGTCGTCGACGGCATTGCAGAGGACCTTGCGCTCCGACGCCTCGGCGAAGACCTCGGCGTTGACCGCGCCGTCGTCGGTGGCGGCGATGGTCAGGAAAGCGCCTGCCAGGTCGCCTCGGGCGTACGGTCGGTGGAGCAGTTCCAGCTCGCCCCGTGCCGCCAGTTCCCGGAGGGCCGGCGTGAACTCCCCGGCGACAACCGTGACCGCGGCCCCCGCGTCGAGCAGGCCCTGGACCTTGTGCTCGGCGACCGTCCCGCCGCCGACGACGACGCAGCGGCGCCCTTCGAGGTCGAGGCTTACCGGGTATCCGAACGCCACGTCCCACCGCCTACCGCATCCACTGGAGATGGGCCGAGACCCAGGTACGTCACACTGAAACGGCGGTTGCACGACCGGCAATGGAACTCGCCCTCGTGCTCACCCGACGGGACGAAGTCCTCCTCCCCGCAGTACGGGCAGTAGAACGGCTGGGCCCGAGGTGTCGGGGACTCGCCGGTCAAGCCTGTTCGGCTCTTTTCTCTCCGAGTTTGACTTCGAGCCCGAACCCGGACTCCGAGACCATCAGCGGCTCCGCCAGCGCCGGGTGCAGGCCGCACTCCAGCTTGTCCTGGCCGGCCCAGCGCCCTTCCCTGCCCGTGCCCGCCTTGGTGCAGGGCCAGCAGCCGATCGAGTCGTAGCCCTGGAGGCGCAATGGGTTGACGATGAGGTCGTGCTCGGCGATGTAGCGTTCGACGTCCTCGTCGGTCCACGCCACGATGGGGTTCACCTTCACGAGGCCGCGCTTGGCGTCCCACTCGATCGCCTTCGCCGTCGCCCGGCTCGGGGACTCGACCCGCCGCAGTCCCGAGGCCCATGCCCGCTTGCCCAGGAGGTGCGCCTCCATCGGCGCCACCTTGCGCGCCGCGCAGCAGGCCTCGTAGCCGTCCCTGGAATAGATCGCAGGATCGGGCCCGGGTTGCAGGGCAACGAGGTTCAGGTTGTAGCGGTCACGCATCTTCTGGGCGGTCTCCAGGGTCTCCGGGAAATGGAACCCGGTCTCGAGGAAGAACACCTCGATGCGGGGCTCGATCCGCCAGGCGAGATCGACGAGGACAGCGTCCTGCATCGAGCAAGCCACGGCGATCTCGGGGAAGAAGCGCTCGATGGCCCAGGTCAGGATGTACTCGGCGGACGCACCGTCGAGATCCGGGAGTTCGCCGACATCCGCGGGGGCCCTAGTTGACATCGAGGTACCCCCTCGCCTCCAGCACGTCGATGATCCGGGCCGCCGACTCCTCGGGCGTCTCCCCCTGGGTTGCGATTTCGACCTCTGGGTTGAGCGGTGGCTCGTACGGGTCGTCGATGCCGGTGAAGCCCTTCAGGGCACCCGACCGAGCCCTGGCATACAGGCCCTTGACGTCGCGGTCCTCGCAGACGTCAAGCGGGGTCGAGATGTAGACCTCGAGGAAGTGGTCGCCGACCAGCCCCCGCACCTCGTCGCGCACGGAGCGGTAGGGGGAGATGGCCGCGGTGATGACCTTCACCCCGTTGCGGGCGAGCAGCTCGGCGACGAAGCCGATCCGCCGGATGTTGATGTCGCGGTCCTCCTTGGAGAAGCCGAGGCCCTTGGAGAGGTTCTCCCGCACGACGTCGCCGTCCAGCAGCTCGACCCGCTCGCCCCGGGCCCTGAGGGCCGGCGCCAGGGTTTCGGCAATGGTGCTCTTCCCGGCCGACGGCAGCCCGGTCATCCAGATCACGCACCCGCGATCCGCCCGTGCGACCGCCTGCCCTGGATTGTCCGGCGCCTTGAGGGGCGCCTCGGCACCAACCTCCGATGGTTCGATCATTGCAACCAATCCTCCGACGCTCGAGCCGCCCACTGATGAAATGGCTCGCTGTCCGCCCGGGTGGCGAGGTAGCGGCGCAGCAACCGTTCGACGTAGTTCGCCAGCTCGGAGGCCGGGACCTTCACTCTCTTCACTTTACGACCGAAGGCGGGGGCTTCCCCCAGGTGGCCACCGAGGTGGACCTGGTAGGCGTCGACCCTCGTCCCGTCCGAGGCGGCGATCAGGGACCCCATGAGGCCGATGTCCGCCACCTGGAAACGGGCGCAGGAGTTGGGGCAGCCGTTGACGTTGATCCGGATGGGCTCGTCGAACTCAGGCAGGCGCTCCTCCAGCTCGCGGTAGAGCCAGTCCGCCCGGTGCTTGGTCTCGACGATGGCCAGCTTGCAGAACTCGATGCCCGTGCATGCCATGGTCGAGCGGCGGAAGACGCTGGGGTTCACCCGGAGATCGTGCTCGTCGAGGGCCGAGACGAGCTGGTCGACGGCGCCATGCTCGACGTTGGTGATGACGACCTTCTGCTGGGTCGTGAGCCGGATGAGGCCGCTGCCGAGCTCGTCGGCCAGGCGGGCGACCTCCCGGAGCTGGTGGCCGTAGATGCGTCCGGCGCGGGGAGCGAATCCCACGTAGAACCGTCCGTCCTTCTGCTCATGGACGCCGATATGGTCCCGCTGTGCCGACGTGGTCGGCGGTGGCGGATCGCAGTCGGGGAGGCTGTGCCCGAGGTACTCCTTCTCGAGCACCTCACGGACGCGCTCGGGGCCCCAGTCGGCCATGAGGAACTTCAGGCGGGCGTGGTTGCGGGCACGCCGGTAGCCGTAGTCGCGGAAAAGGCCGGTGATCCCCGCCCAGACGTCGGTCACCTGGTCCATCTCGACGAAGGCGCCGAGGCGCTTGCCAAAGTGAGGGTTCGGACCGAGGCCTCCGCCGACCCAGAGGTCGAAGCCGGTCGACCCGTCGGGGCGCCGGACCCCGACGAAGGAGATGTCGTTGATCTCGTGCTGGGCGCACTGCTGGGCGCAGCCGGAGATCGATGTCTTGAACTTGCGCGGCAGGTTCTGAAACTCCGGGTCGCCGACGAAACGCTGATGCGTGGCCAGGAGAGCGGGCGTGGCATCGAACACCTCCCCCGCGTCGACACCCGCCAGCGGGCACCCGATCATCGTGCGGGGACAGTCACCGCATGCCTCGCACGTCGTGAGGCCGACGCCTTCGATCGCCTCGAAGATCCGGGGGACGTCCTCGATGCGGATCCAGTGGAGCTGGATGTTCTGGCGGTCCGTGACGTCGGCGACGTCCCTGCCGAACCGCTCCGAAACCCACGCGATGGTGCGGAGCTGCTCGCTCGTCAGGCGGCCGGCAGCGAGGCGGATCCGCATCATGAAGAACTCGTCCTCGAGCTCGTGGGGCTCGGCCGAGGCGGTCCGGCCCCCGGGGACACCCTGGCGGCGCTGCGTGTAGATGCCCCACCAGCGAAACCGTCCCCGCAGGTCGTCGGGCCAGATGGAGCGGAAGCCCTGCTTCGAGTAGATGTTGTCGATGCGCTCGCGGACCTCGAGGGGAGCGGCATCCCGCTTCGTCCGCTCGTTTTTGTTGAGCGGCTCCATGTAGCCGAGCGCCCACTGCCCCTCCCCGAAGCGCGGCATGGGGGCTAGCCTCCCGGCCTCTGGGCGCCGGAGGCGGCGTCGCGTTGCCCCAGGGCCCGGTGCAGCACGGCCGCCACCTCGGGACGCGAGAACTCCGGCGGGATCTCCTCCCCGGTGCCGAGGCGACGGCGCACCTCGGAGCCCGAGAGCGCCACCCGGTCGCCCGGGCCGTGGGGGCAGGTCTTGGCCGTGGCCATGCCGCCGCACGGTTTGCACCAGAAGGAGTGGTCGAAGAACATCGGCGTGATACCGAGCTCCTCGGGCTCGAACTCCCGGAGGAGGTCCTGGGCGTCGAAGGTCCCGTAGTAGTTGCCGACGCCAGCGTGGTCCCGACCGACGATGAAGTGCGTGCAGCCGTAGTTCTTCCGGCAGATGGCGTGGAAGAGGGCCTCGCGGGGACCGGCGTACCGCATGGCGGCGACGAAGACCGACAGCAGCACCCGGTCGTTCGGGTAGTAGCCCTCCATCAGCACCTCGTAGGCCTGCATCCGGACGTTGGCGGGGATGTCGTCGCCCTTTGTCTCGCCCACGAGCGGGTGCAGCAGCAGCCCGTCGACCTGCTCCAGCGCGCACTTGGTGAGGTACTCGTGCGCACGGTGGATGGGGTTGCGGGTCTGGAAACCTACGACCGTCCGCCACCCGCGGTCGGCAACGGCCTGACGGACCTCCTTCGGGGTCAGGCGGTAGGACACAAAGGGCCGGCCGCGCGGCAGGCGGAGCACGGTGACCGTGCCACCGAGAAGCCACTCCCCCTGCGCCAGCAGACCCGCCACGCCGGGGTGGGCCGGGTCAGAGGTGCGGAAGACGCTCTCGGCCTCCTCCTCACGGTCATAGGCGTAGATCTCTTCAAGGTGAAGGATCGCCAGCGGTTCACCCAGAGGGTCCCGCAGGACGACGTCGCCCCCGGTCTTGAGCCCGAGCACTTCGTCGGCCGTGGCAGCGAGCGTCACCGGGAGGCTCCAGACAAGTCCGGAGGCCAGGCGCATGTCGGCAACCACGGACTCGTAGTCGGCCTTGCCGAGGAAGCCCTCGAGGGGGCTGAACGCACCGACCGCAAGGCACTCGATGTCGGCGACCTCGCGGGCGGTGAGGGTGACCGAGGGCAGGTGGGCGACCTTGTCGAGCCACCGGTCCCGCACGTCGGGGTGGGCGAGCCTCGAGGTCAGCCTGCCGCCGTGGGGGGGAGGGCCAGGAAGCTTTTGGTCGGTCCTGACGGACCCGAGGGAATCGGTGGAATCGATGAGAGTCGAGGCGGCGTCGGTCCCGGCCGCCAGGCGCAACGATGGCTCAGAAGTGCTCACGTCAGCTCCCGCCGTGGTCGTGAGGCCACCCGATCGGACAGCCTCGGTGACTTTACCACGATCTTTGGGGCTTTTACACCGGGGTAATGAACTTAAGTGTGATTACGGACGGGACTTTGTGGGCATACAGAGGTAATTGAGCGACTTGTCTGGCGGCCACGGACGCTCCTGGCAAGGTGGATCGGGGAGGGAACGGGGGGGTCGGCTCCGCCCCCTCCCAGGCCACCACCAAGATCTGCTACCGCTGGCTGAGTCAGCGGGGCCGTTTCCCGCGTTTCTCGGTAAAACGGACAATTAGCAGTCTACCACTCCGCCGAGCTTTTATTCACAGGGAATTGCGGCGAGGTTGCCCGTATGTTTCTCACGGCGCGCGCAGGCCCGCGGACGTTGGGGCGACTTGTCCGTGCTTCGGGTACAGACGCGGATGATCCGCCGGACCTGGGGCGGACTCTCGAAACGTGGATGCTGCGGCCTGGACGTCCGCCCGGCCGAGCCGGCCGGCGTTCGCTCAGGCGGCCTCGCGGCCCTCGCCCTTGTCCGTACCGGTGAGGGGGGACTGGGAGGCTCGCGCCTTGGGGGCGAGGGGGCGCCACGACTTGCGGGCCGACTCGACGGCGATGAGCGGGATGCTCAGCGGGATCAACACGAGGGCGGCAACTGGAGCCTCCACAAGGAGAAGAGTTGCCAGCGCCCCGAAGGCGAACCACGCCATGCGGCGCGCCCACTCCGGCCGGGCCGACACCTTCGGCGCCCGGAAGGGGATCACCTGTGCGGCGGGGACGGGCTCCGGCGCGTTGAGGGTGACGGTCTTGATCGGGATCGTGAAGTCGTGCAAGAGGATGCAGCGAGCGATGGCTTCGGTGTCGTTGCGCTCGAGGACCTCGGCAGGGAGGCCACAGGTAGGACAGGTATCGGCGGTTAGATCGGGCACGGGGAACTCCCCTCTCAATGGCTCACTCGGTGCTGCGCGCTCGGGCTCATTCTTCCCGGCTGTCCTTATTGATGATCGGCAGGAGGTACCGAAAATACGAGAACGCAAAACCCACTAGTTCTTTCGGGAGTCTCCCCTCCGTACTACTACGTAGGCGGAAGGCCCGTAGATTGTTCTAGTCACTTTAATCACTTTAGTCGCCCGAAACCAGACTACCTGACGAACCTCGCCGGGTCGAAGGGTGCGGGGTCGGTAAACGGTGTCTCGCCCACGAGGAGCTGCGCGGCCAGGCGGACGCTGCCTCCTCCGAGCACGACGCCGGCCCCCCCGTGGCCGCCCGCGACGAAGAGGCCATCGACGCCGGGGACCCACCCGATGAGCGGAAAGCTGTCGGGGCTGGTGGGCCGGACGCCGGACCAGGCTCCCGTGACGCCGAGTTCGCCCAGAGCCGGCACGAGGGCCGCCGCGCGCCGGGCGATCTCACCGACGACGGCCGCACCCCCTCCGGCCTCCCCGCCGCCGGCGGTACCGGCGCCCGCATCGGCACCGAGGGGGTCCTCGCTCAGGGCGTGCTCGCGGGACCCGCCCAGCAGGATGTGGCCATCCCGGTTCTGCTGGACGAGCGAGCCCAATTGCCGGCCCCTCGTATTCATTGTTGCGCTCGTGGCGGTCGTCGCCTCGTCCGCGAGGCTGCCGACGGTCAGGTTGCGGGGCCCTGGGGCGCCGGGCGCGAGGTGCCAGCCGGCCGACACGACGAGATGGTGCATCAGACCGGGGCGTGCCTCGGTCAGCAGCAGCCAGCCGCGCATGCCGCCGATCGGGACGGCCGGGCAGTCCGCCCCGGCAGTCCTGGCGAGCTTGGCCGCCCAGGGCCCTGCTGCGTTCACCACCGTGGGTGCGGTTACGACCCCGGCATCGGTCGCCACTCCGCGCACGGCGCCGGCATCGAGAAGGATCT
>Ga0137376_10002561_pt1 | contig 10929 bp, 8 predicted proteins | sample SagtaG_23_FD_104814 | JGI IMG/M metagenome (GOLD analysis project Ga0137376, IMG submission 104814) | Vadose zone soil microbial communities from Sagehorn Ranch, Mendocino, California, USA - Sage2_L_20_16 metaG | ecosystem: Environmental > Terrestrial > Soil > Vadose zone | place: USA... | reverse complement strand
GTCGGGCCGATCGGTTTCCCGGACGGCCTGGCGTACGCGCCTGACCAACGGAAGGTTTACGTGTCCGACGAGTCGGGGGGGGGAGAGCTCGTGATCGACGGCCCGTCGAACCAAGTGGTGGCTACGATTCCGCTGGGAGGGCAGGCGGGGAACACGGTCTACGACGCCGGCTCCCGCTGCATTCTGGTCGCCGTGCAGACGCAGGATCAACTGGCGGCGATCGACCCTCGGACGGATCGTGTGATTGGGCGGTACAACCCGGCCGGCGCCGCTCTTCCGCACGGTCTCTTGGTCGACGCGCCGCGGCGCATGGTCTTCATGGCCAACCAACGCGCGGCGACGCTCTCCGTCATCGACTTGCAGACGATGCACGTGCTGGGGACCCAGCCGGTCGGCAGCGTGCCGGACGTCTTGGCTTTCGATGCGGAGTGGCAGCGCCTGTACGTCGCGTCGGAGTCCGGGGTCGTGTCGGTGTTCAGCGAACTCGGCGCCGGGCTGACGCTTGACGGCGAGGTGACGATGCCCCACGCTCACACCGTGGCTGCCGACTCCCGCACGCACCTCGTGTTTGTCCCGCTGCAGGACCTCGCCGGGCGATGACCCACAAGACCCCCAAGGGGGACGTAGGGCCTCGAGCGGGCGCGCCCCGTTGGGTGCTGCTGATCCACCAAATCCCGCCCAAACCCGACTACTTCCGCGTGAAGGTGTGGCGGCGGCTGCAACGGCTCGGGGCAGTCGCGATCAAAGATTCGGTCTATGTGCTTCCGCGGACGGAAGAGACGATGGAAGACTTCCAATGGCAGATGCGGGAGATCGTCGCGGAGGGCGGGGAGGCGTCGGTGTGCGAGGCGTCCTTTGTCGACGGGCTTCGCGACACCCAAATCGAGGAGCTGTTCCGCGCAGCCCGCGAGGCGGACTACCGCGATATCGCGGCAGTCGCCGGGCGGCTGCGGAAAGCCTCGCCTTCACTCGGGCGAAAGGCGAAGACTGACGGGCAAATCGACAACGAGCTGGGACGTCTGAAACGACGGCTCGCCGAGGTGGTCAGGATCGATTTCTTCGGGGCTCCGAGCCGCCGCGCCGCCCATGACTCGATCGCCCGAATCGACGCGGGCAAGCGGACCCGCCGTGGTCATGCGGCGACGGGTTCGCGGGAAGCCGCCGTCGAACGTCCCCGCGGGGCGATGTGGGTAACGAGGAAGGATGTGCACGTCGATCGGATTGCCAGCGCGTGGCTGATCCGGCGCTTCATCGATCCGAAGGCACGCTTCAAATTCGTCGCCCCTAAGGGCTATCGCCCGCAGCCTGGGGAGCTTCGCTTCGACATGTTCGAGGCGGAGTACACCCACGAAGGCGAGGCGTGCACGTTCGAGACGCTGACCGAGCGGTTCGGCCTGACGGATCCGGCGCTGCGGGTCATTGGGGAGATCGTTCACGACATCGATTACAAGGAGCCGACGTTCGGCCGGCCCGAGACGGCGGGCGTGGAGCGATTGGTCGGCGGCATCGCCGCGCAACACGCGGCGGATACGGCCCGACTCACACTCGGCGCGGCACTCTTCAACGCTCTCCACGCGGGTCTGGCCGAGGCGCCCAAGCCAGATGCCGATCGCCCGATCGTCCAGCGGCGTTCGGCGAAGCGGCCCCGTCGCAAGCACCGCGGGTAGGGATCTCAGGCGACATGGTGAACCGCGAGCGTGCGGAGCGTCCGACCCTTCCCGCCCTGCTCCGGTATTTTCTCCAGCTCGGCACCGTGGGGTTCGGCGGTCCGATCGCGCTCGCCGGGCATATGCGGGAGGACCTCGTGGAGCGGCGCGGCTGGATCAGCGCTCAAGAGTACAAGGAGGGCCTCGCCCTGGCTCAGCTCGCCCCAGGGCCTCTCGCGGCGCAGCTGGCGATGTACCTCGGGTGGGTGCGGGCCGGCAGGCTGGGGGCGACGTTAGTCGCGCTCGCGTTCGTGGGCCCCTCGTTCATGATGGTGCTCATCCTGTCGGACCTGTACGTCCGCTTCGGCGGGCTGCCGTGGATGCGGGGGCTATTCTACGGCATTGGCGCTGCGGTCATCGCCATCATTGCCCGCAGCGTGCTGAACCTCGTCCGCATGACGCTGAGCCGAGACCAGCTGCTATGGATGCTCTTCGCGGTGAGCGGCGTGGTGACAGCCTGGACCGAGTCCGAGATCATCTGGGTCTTCCTGCTCTGCGGGCTCGTGCCGATGCTGCTCCGCGCCCGGCAGCCAGCATCGCCGACGCCCGCCCTCGTGTGTCTGCCGCCGGCCGGGCTCGCCATCGGTCTCGGAGGCCTGGCGCCTGCGGGCGTGCTCTGGAAGATCGTGGCGTACTTCGCTGGTGCCGGCCTCTTCGTCTTCGGGAGCGGGCTGGCGATCGTGCCGTTCCTGCACGGCGGCGTGGTGCAACAGTTCCACTGGCTCACCGAGCGGCAGTTCATCGATGCCGTGGCCGTGTCGATGATCACGCCGGGGCCGGTGGTGATCACCGTGGCGTTCATTGGCTACCTCGTGGCGGGCCTCACCGGCGCGACGCTCGCCGCCATCGGGGTCTTCCTGCCTGTCTACCTGGTGGTGGTGCTCGTCGCTCCGCACTTCCACCGGGTAGCGAGGAACCGGCAGGTGAGGGCGTTCGTGGACGGCGTCACGGCGGCCGCCACGGGGGCGATCGCTGGTGCGGCTGTGATCCTGGGTCGGCGGTCGCTCCAGGACCTGCCGACGATCCTCATCGCGCTCGTGACGTTGCTGTTCCTCTTGGCCCCGAGAAAGGTCCCGGAGCCCGTGCTTATCCTCGGGGCGGGGCTTGTCGGGTTGGTGCTGAAGGGCGCCGTTTCGGCCGCTCGGTGACCGGGGGTGCAACCGTGCAATGGGTGACGCGCCGCCAGATCCGGGTGAATCGCACGGCCACCGCGTGGCTGATCCGGCGTTTCATCGATCCAGACGCCACCTTCACCTTCGTCGAACCAGCTGAAGTGCTCGAGGTCGAGCGCCGCACTGGCGCTATCGGCTTCGATGCTCCTGGCGCCCGATATCCACACCAGGACGACCTCGGCCGCTGTTCCTTCGAAGCCCTGGTGCAAGAGCACCGCCCCGACGACCCCGCGCTGCGCGACCTCGCGAAGATCGTGCACAGCGCCGACTTCGAGGAGCGGCTTGCCGCCGTCCCAGAGGCCGCAGGACTCCTGGCCATCTCGCGCGGCTTCCCGCTCGTGGCGCACGATGATTTCGACACCATCGAGCGGGCCTCGTTTCTTTACGATGCCCTGTACGCTGCGCTCCAGCGGCCGCGGGCGTGACCACCCTCACAAGATTGACCCTCGCTCTGGCGACCACGCGTCTCATGACCGGGACTGCAGCGGCCCAACAGACCAGCGCGCATGACACGAGCGGCGGGAGCGGGAGGGACGCAGGCCGCGGCACCATTCACGCGACCGCGGTGCTCAGCGCGGTGACACTCGACGCGAGGTTGCGCGAGTCGTTCTGGGCGACGGCGGACTCGATCAGCGACTTCCGTCAGCGCGAGCCACATGCGGGATCCCCGGCGACGGAGCGGACGGTCGTTACCGTGGCCCATGACGCCGCAGCCGTCTATATCGTCGTGCGCTGTTACGACTCCGACATGCGCGGTGTCCGGGCCAGCCAGCTCCGGCGGGATGCCGACCTCTCGAGCGACGACAACGTCCAGCTTCTCATCGACAGCTACCACGACCGGCGCAGCGCGTTCGTGTTCGGCACCAACCCGAACGGGGCGATGTGGGACGCGCAATTCTCGGGGGTCGACGACCTGAATGAGAACTGGAACGGCGTCTGGGACGTCGCCGTCTCGCGCGACCCTGCCGGTTGGACGGCCGAGTTCCGCATCCCGTTTCTCGCGCTACGGTTTCACGAGGGGACCAACCCGGCGTTCGGGTTCAACGTCCGCCGCTTGGTCCGCCGGAAGAACGAGGAGGACTTGTGGCGCTCTTGGGGACGAGCCCAGGGGTTTTACCACTTGAACAACGAAGGAGCGATCACCGCCCTGGGCGACCTGCACCGTCCCCACGATCTCGAACTGTACCCCTACGCGCTCGGTCGGGCTGTCGAGACCGAGCACGACAGCCTCGGGGCGCAGACGACGAGGGGGTTCCTTGGGGGTAAGGGCGGCGTGGACGCCAAGCTCGGCCTCACGCCGACGTTGACCGCGGACGTCACCCTCAACACCGACTTCGCGCAGGTGGAAGCCGACCAGCAGGTCATCAACCTCACGCGGTTTCCGTTCTTCTTCCCCGAGAAACGCCTGTTTTTCCTCGAATCCGGCGGCTTGCTCGACCTCGGCACACCCGGCCGGGTGCAGTTGTTTTACTCGCGCCGCATCGGGCTGGATACGAGCGGCGCACCTGTGCCGATCGCCGCCGGGAGTCGGCTGTACGGACGGCTCGGGCCGTGGAGACTCGGCGTGCTCGACGCGCAAACCGGCGGGGGAGACGTTGCGAACGACGCGGTCGTTCGGGTCCAGCATGACTTGCTCGACCGGTCCTACGTCGGCGCGATCGGCACGCTCCACGCGGGACGCGGCGGCCAAGGCGTGGAGCGCGCCGGCGGCTTGGACGTCGACCTTCCCCTTGTCGTCCAGGGGGCCAATCTTGAGCCCAAGGTCTGGGTCGCGGGTAGCCAGACCCCGGGCGTGCCGGGGACTCCCCTCGCGTGGCGACTCTCCACCGACAACCCCAACGACCTGTTCGACAACTTCGTCTCCCTCTACCGCGTCGACGCGGGCTTCGCCCCACCGCTCGGCTTCGTCCGCCGCACCGGCATCTGGGAGACGACCGGCCATGTGGACGTCATGCCACGGCCCGCAGTGCTCGGGATCCGGCAGCTCGACTTCACGTTTCCCATCCCGAGCTGGGACATCATCGCGAACGCAACAGGGTCACTCGTGCGGAGCGCGGACTGGCAGACGGCGTGGTTCGAGTGGCGGGTCTTCGGGGGCGATCGGCAGAACGGCGATCACTTCGAGGTCAACCTGCAGCGCCTGATGGACGCGCCCACCGACCCGTTTGACATCTTCCGCGGGGGCGTGATCCAGCCCCGCCGCTATTGGTGGTCCCGCTATGAGCTCCAGTATTTCATGAACCCGGGCCGGCCCTTGAGCGTTGGGGCGTTCGTGAACTGGGGTGGGTTCTATGGCGGGCACAGTAGCGACATCGAGCTCACAGCGGTCTGGCGCGGGGGTGGCCACCTCATCGTGAGCACTGACCTGACGCGAACGACGGCGCACCTGCCGGTCGGGAGGTTCACAGCGGTGCTCGCGGCGAACCGATTGGAATACGACGTCAATACTCGCACCAGCGTGCTGGCGTTCGTCCAGTACGACAACGAGAGCGAGCGCACCGACTTCAATGTGCGATTCCACTGGATTCCGGTCAGCGGAGACGACGTTTTCGTTGTGTGGAATTCGGGGTACACGACCCAACCGCTCGCCCGGTTTCGCTTCCCTGACAGCCAGGCCCTTGCGCGCCCGCTCAACGGGGCCTTCGTGATCAAGGTGGTTCATCGCGTCACGCCGTAGGGAGGGATATCTAATGCTCACACTCCTTGCGCTCACGCTGGCGGGTCCGCCCCAGGCTCTAACGCCAGCCTGCACACTCGGCGGCGCGCCGGTCCAAGCGCGCTGGTCGGGGGCGATCCCGCCGGCGCCCATGGCCGAGGCGCCACTCCGCCTCGTTGCCGACGCACCGCTACCGGGGAGCGCGTCTCGCTTTGATTATCAGAGCCTCGAGTCGGGTCCGGGGCGGCTGTTCATCTCGCACATGGGTGCAGGGCAGCTCGTCGTTTTCGACGTGCGCGCCGCGCGCGTCGTCGCCAACCTGGACGGGTTTCCCAGAGTGACGGGCGTGCTGGCGGTGCCAGCCGAGCGCCGCGCCTATGCCTCCGCGGCGGGCGCCCACGCGGTCGTCGTCGTGGACGATTCCACGCTCAGGATCGTGACGCGGGTCGCGGGGCCACGGTTCCCGGACGGGATCGCGTACGCTCCAGAGGACCGGCGGGTCTTCGTCTCGGACGAATCGGGGCGGCGGGACTTTGTGGTCGATGCGGCGACCAACACTGTGGTAGCCCAGATCGAGCTCGGCGGCGAGGCGGGAAACACCCAGTACGATCCCGGTTCGCACTGTGTGATCGTGGCGGTCCAGACGGCGAACCAGCTGGCAGCGATCGACCCCGCCACCGCCACCATCGTCCGGCGCATCACGCTCGACCAGGCCGTCCGGTACCCGCACGGCGTCTACGTCGACGCACCGCACCGTCTGGCGTTCATCGCGGGTCAGGAGAGCGCGACGCTCGGCGTGCTGGATCTCCGCACGCTGCAGCTCCGCGCCGTTCTCCCGATCGGGAGCGACCCCGACGTGCTGGCGTTCGACCCATCGCTCGGGCGGCTCTACGTGGCGGCTGAGTCGGGGGTCGTAGCGGTGCTCCAGGAGGCGGACGGATCGCTCGCCCAGCTCGGCTGGTATCGAGCGCCCCAGGCTCACTCGGTCGCGGTCGATCCCGCCACGCACCGGGTGTACCTGCCGCTCGCGGACGTGAACGGTCGTCCGGTCCTCCGGGTGCTGGTGCCGAGCGATTCCCACTGAGCAACTGCGAGCGGAGCCATTGGTGGGTGCACCCCTACGCGGGCTCGCGGCTCGGTGTTGCGCGCATCGGAGCCGCGAGCCCGCCGTGCGCTGCTACTGGACGACGATCGTTCCCGTCATGCCCTGATGGAGGACGCACAGGTAACTGTACGTGCCGGGCTTTTTGAACGTGTGGATGTACTCTTGGTTGGCCGTCATGTTGCCGCTGTCAAACGGCTCGTCGCTGAAGCTGCGGTGCGTCGCCGTGTGAGGCGTCATATCCCTATTGACCCAGTTGACCGTCGTCCCGACCGGTACCGTGAGCGCCTGGGGTTTGAACTTGTAATCCCAGATGACGACCTGATTGGCCGAGAGGGCGGGCGTAACGCCCGTCTTGGCTGCCTGGACTCCCGAGCAGCGGGTGAACACAATAAGCACGGCAGCCGCCGCGTAGCGGACTAAGCGCACAAATCCTCCGATGTGGTCAGATGGTCAACCGGGCAGTGCCCGACTGTATAAATATGCACGGCGGGCCGGGCAGCCGTCAAGTCAGCGTCGCGCTGGCCCCTCCAAGCGTGCCGCCGCCGAGTCCACCAAGGCGGCCAGGGCGGTCACGGCCCCGCCGACCAGGCGAGCCTGATCCTCCGCCTCAGCCCAGCGCCGCTGCTCGATCCCCTCGCGCACGCCGGGCACCGTCTTCACCCCGTATCCGGTATAGCGGCCCGGCGCATAGAGCAGGTGCCGGAACCAGGGACGGCCCGGCAGCCCGCCGGCGCTCGCGAGCGCCCGTTCGCTGCGCAACAACAGGGCATTCAGCCCGATCACCTCGGGGCGCTCGAGCGCCGCCCCTGCTCCCTCACCTCCCTGCGCGGCGGCGAAGGCGCGCTCGTAGCGCGCCGCGCTGCGCGTGAGCGCGTCGGCACTGTTGTCGAGCGGTGCGAAGTTGATGTGCGGCGGGAGTGACTCGGAGGGCGGCGGCACGGACGTCTGGCGCGGGTCGGCGGTCGCCGTGAACACGCCTTCCTCGAGCTCGCGGTTGCGCTCGCGCGCATCGTCCAGCTGCTTCGTCCACAGCTCCCGCAACTGGCCCGCGTACTTCTGCACCGTCTCGGCCAGGTCGGTGAAGTCGTAGGGGAGCAGTTGCGCGTCCGCGAGCCGCATCACGGCCGTGCCCATCGTCTGGGCGAGCGCGCGCTCGTACACGAACGACGTGTCGTCGAAGTGCGCGTACCAGTAGAAGTCGTCGTAGATCGAGTGGTAGATGCCACCGCCGTTCTCGCCCCCATAGCCGAGATTGAGCGCCGCGATGCCGGCGTGCTGGAGGAACGGCGTATAGTCGGACCCTGAGCCCAGCGCGCCGATGCGCAGGTCCTCGCGCTCGCGCGCCTCGCGCCGTTCCTCGGGCGACTCGGCCTCGGCGATACGGTGGAGCTGCTCGCGCTTCCAGACGCTCAAGCCCGTTTCGGGGTCCGTGACGTCGCGCGCCACGCCGTTGATGAATTTCTCCAGGCTGTGCGACCCGGCCAGTTCGAGGTACCCGCGGCCGTTCGTGTCGCTGTTCAGGTAGGCGACGGCGCGGGTCACGAGCTCGTCCGCATGAGCCTCGACCCACTCCGTGGACCCGAGCAGGCCCGGCTCCTCGCCGTCCCAGGCCGCATAGATGATCGTGCGACGGGGGTGCCATCCCTGACGCACCAGATCCCCGAGCGCGCGGGCTTCCTCGAGCAGCGAGCTCTGGCCCGACAGCGGATCCTGGGCGCCGTTGACCCAGGCGTCGTGATGGTTCCCGCGGATGACCCATTCGTCCGGGGCGCTGCTCCCGGGGATGCGCGCGATCACGTCGTACAGGGTACGCGTGTTCCAGTCGGAGCGCACGCGCAGGTGCACCTTCGCGGGACCGGGTCCGACGTGATATGTGACCCCCAAGCCGCCGCGCCATTCCCGCGGGGCGACCGGTCCTCGCACCGCCGCCAGCAGCGGCTGTGCGTCTCCGTAGGAGATCGGCAGCACCGGGATCTTCGTGAGGGTCGCCGCGCTCGCGAGCGGCAGACGCTTCGCCCCCCGCGTGGCGCCGACGCCGGGCGTGAGGGGATCCCCGGGATAGAGCGGCATGTCCATGACGCTGCCCCGCTGCACGCCGTCAGCGGGGCGCCACGGTCCTTGGGGGAACACGTCGCCGGCCTGATACCCGTCGTCGCGCGGGTCCGAGTAGATGAGGCACCCCAGCGCGCCGTGCTCGGCTGCCACCTTCGGCTTGATGCCGCGCCAGGACCCGCCGTAACGGGCGATCACGATCGCCCCTTTTACCGACACGCCCAGGCGGTCCAGTCGCTCATAGTCGGCCGGGACGCCGTAGTTCACGTACACGAGCGGTCCCGTGACGTCGCCGTCGGCCGAGTAGGCGTTGTAGGTGGGGAGCTGCTCCGGCTGTTGCGATGAGGTGGGGTCCACGGGCACGGGGCTCTCGACGAGGCGCGCCACGAATTTCGACGGCTCCACGAGCTCGACGACCCGCTCGCGCGGCGTGGGAAACAGCACGTCGAACGTCTCGACGCTCGCGTCCCATCCCCATGACCGGAAGCGCGCCAGAATCCATTCGGCGTTGGCCTTGTCGTAGGGCGAGCCGACGTGGTGCGGGCGTGCCGAGAGGTGACGCATCGTCTCGCGCAGCGTGTCGGGGCTCGGCAGTACCCGGTACTTCGCTTCCCAGTCCCGCTCGGCGCGCGCCGCTGCGGCGCTGAAGCCCCGCAGGGGCGGCTCGGCGGGGACGGCGACGAGCGCGAGCGCAGCGACGAACGACCCGAGCGACCGAAGCGGCAGGTGCATGATCGCCAACCCTGCACCATCCGGCGGCCGCCGTCAAGCGCCGGCTTGTCAGAATGTTCGAGCGAGCGTATCTCCCTACCCTATGCCCACACTACCCATCCTCGGCCCCGGGCTGCTCGTCCTGCAACTCCTCCACGTCGCGCTTCCGTCGGGGCCGCTCGAGCGACTGCCGCCGGCGCGCGTGGTTGTCGATTCGGCACAACGCTCGATCGTGATCGAGCTGCCGCCCACCGATCTCCCCGCCGCCGGCTCCGACGGCGCCGTGACCGTGCGGCTGCTTCCCGTGTACGTGGCGGAGATTCCCACCAGCGGCTCGGTGTTTCACGCTCAGATCGACCTGGTGGACGGCGCCGGGCACGAGCTCCCGCAGGTCTTGGTGCACCATTTCAACCTAGCGGACCCCAGCCGCCGCGAGCTGTTCCTGCCCATCGCCCTGCACATCATGGCGGCGAGCAAGGAGACGCCGAGCCTCTCGGTGCCACGCTTCGTCTTCGGGCTGCCGCTGCGAAGTGGGCAGCGCCTGATCGCGAGCGCGATGCTCGCCAATTCGACGGCCCTGGCTTACCAGCGGGTGCGGGTGCGCCTCACGTTGCGCTACGAGCCCGATGATCAGCTATGGCCAGCGTTCCCGGCCTATCCCTGGGTCATGGACGCCCTCTTCCCGCTCGGACATCCGCCGAACGGCAGCAAGGCGTTCGACCTGCCGCCCGGCCGCTCCGATCGCTCGTTCGAGAGCAGCCCGGCCGTCGCGGGAACGATCGTCGGATTGGGGGGACACCTGCACGACTACGGGGTGAGCCTCAGACTCACTGACGTGACCACCGGCGAGGTGCTGTGGGACGCCGAGCTCGTCAAGGACGCGGCGGGCCACGTGCTCTCGATTCCCGTGACCCGGCTCTACAACTGGCACCGGCTCGGCGTGCACATCGTCCCCGCGCATCGGTATCGTGTCACCGCCGTGTACCAGAACCCTACGGGGCGGCCGATCGCCGATGGTGGGATGGGCGCGGTCGGGGGCCTCTTCGTGCCGGACCACGGCACCCGATGGCCCGGCGTGGACCCGAGCGACACCCTGTATCAGCGGGATCTGTTACAGACGCTGCGCGCCGACGCGGCGAGCGGCGCGATGATGCTCATGCCGCACATGCACTGACGGGCCGTCGATTGGCGCACCGTCACACTTCCTTGTATAAGAACGCCCCGACCACCGCCGCGACCGGATACTGCACGAGGGCGACGATCACGCCGTCCACGTAGAGTCGCTGCGGGAACAGTTGCATTGGAGCCTCGCCCAGCCCGTGCAGGAAGGCGATGAAGAACCAGACCGCCACGCCCGCGATCACTGCGGTGGCGACGCCCGGGCTGAAGCGCGGGCGGATCGCTGCGTACACCCACACGAGCGCGATGCCGTAGATGAAGTCCAGGAATACGAACCACGGGACGAGGTTGTCCATCGATCCCGGCTTCCCGAGCGCCTGCATGGCGGCGCCGAAGTCCGCCTTCAGC
>Ga0137376_10002556_pt1 | contig 10935 bp, 8 predicted proteins | sample SagtaG_23_FD_104814 | JGI IMG/M metagenome (GOLD analysis project Ga0137376, IMG submission 104814) | Vadose zone soil microbial communities from Sagehorn Ranch, Mendocino, California, USA - Sage2_L_20_16 metaG | ecosystem: Environmental > Terrestrial > Soil > Vadose zone | place: USA... | reverse complement strand
AGTCGGCGATCTGCGCGTGATCCCACCGCACCTCGCCGTGGACGAGGTCGTGTACGACGGTCTCCCCCGGCTCCACCTTGAAGCGCAGAGCTGACGTGCGTCCTTCGGCCTCGAACGCCGCGCGCTCTTCTTCAGTCAGCTTCCGGCAACGTCCGTCGTAGCCGGGTGGCCGTCCCGCTGCCATCGCAGCCTTACGCCGCTCCTCCAGCTCCTGCGGTGTGCAGTAGCACTTGTACGCGTTCCCTTGTTCGAGCAGCCGGTCCGCCGCAGCCTGGTACAAGGGGAACCGCTCCGATTGGCGATACGGCTCATACGGTCCGCCGACATCGGGGCCTTCGTCCCACAACAGCCCCAGCCATCGGAGGTCCTCGAGCACCGAACGCATCGCTTCTTCGGTCGCGCGCGACGCGTCGGTGTCGGCGATGCGAAGTACGAACGTTCCGTTGTGCTTGCGCGCGTACAGCCAGTTGAAGGTCGCCGTCATCGCGTTCCCGACGTGGATCGAGCCGCTCGGCGCAGGCTCGAACCGGACGCGGACGGGGCGCTCTGTGTTTTCGGGGTTTTCTGGGCTCACGGCAGCCGAGTCTACCCGGCGGCTTGAACCGGGTTCGGCAAGATGCCGATGCCTTCGATCTCGATCTCCACGGTGTCGCCCGGCTCGACCGGTCCGACTCCTGTAGGCGTTCCTGTGCTGATCACATCACCGGGTAGCAAGGTCATGACCCGCGAGACGAACGACACGAGCTGGACCGGCCCGAACACCATCTCTTTCGTGTTCGCGTCTTGGCGTACCTCTCCGTTGACGCGCGCGCGCAGCCGGAGCCCGAGCGGCTCGATCTCGGTCTCGATCCACGGCCCGAGCGGACAGAAGCTGTCGTACCCCTTCGCGCGCGTCCACTGCCCTTCGCGCTCACGGAGGTCGCGAGACGTCAGGTCGTTCGCACACGTGTAGCCGAGGATCGCGCGCGCAGCCGTCTCCTCGTCCGCGTTGCGAACCAGCCCGTTGACGACCACGGCCAGCGTCGCCATCAATTTCTTGCGCTGCTCGGTCATGTCGGCTGGGAACATTGCCTTCACTGACGGTGCGACCTCGAACAGACGATCGTAGAAGATGATCGCAGCCTGATCCGAGATGGGCGCAACCTTGGCGAAGCTTTGCTGAACGATTTTGACCTGGTCGGGTGTCATCTCTCGCACCTTTTTCTTGTTCCCTCGTCCCGCTTGCGGGACGAGGGAGGGACAAAGAACTACACAGCTCTACACAAGGGCTTCGGCGAGGCTCGGCGCACCTTCTGCCGCTGGGCTCCTGCGCAGGTAGAACCACCAGGTGAGCGCGAGGCAGCTCGCGTAGAAGGTGAGATAAATCACCAGGGCGAGCTGCGGACCGCCGGTCGTGGCGATCGACTTGCCGAAGCCGCTCGGGATCAGGTAGCCGCCGCAGGCACCGATCGCGCCGATGAAGCCGACCGCTGCACCACTTTCGATGCCGGCGGTCTTCAACGCAAGCGCCCGGCCGGCTTCGCCGGTGCCCTTTGCCTTGTGCAAATTCTCCTCGCGGAAAATCGACGGGATCATCCGGTAGGTCGATCCGTTTCCGATTCCGGTCGTGACGAACAGGATCAGGAACATCGAGAGGAAGCCGGTGAAATCCTTCACTCCCACGAAGTACAGGACCCCGATCGTGGCGGCGGCCATTGCGATGAAATTCCAGAACGTTATGATCGCGCCGCCGATCTTGTCGGCAAGCAGACCGCCCAATGGCCGCGACAACGAGCCCACCAGCGGGCCGAGGAATGCGATCGCGATCGTGACCGCCGGGAATTGCGTCTTGATCAACAGCGGAAACGCGGCCGAGTACCCGATGAACGAGCCGAACGTGCCGATGTAGATGTAGGACATAATCCAGGTGTGCTTGCGCTTGACGATGGCAAGCTGGTCCTTGAACGAGGACTTGGCCGAGGTAAGATTGTTCATGAAGAACACGGCGCCAAACACCGCAATCGCGAGCGGCAGCATCCACATCAGCCCGGCGTTCTGCAGGTAGACACCCGCAACCGGCGTTGTTTGATAGAGGTTGATGAGGCCGACACCCATCAGGATCGGCGTCAACAACTGCACGCTGCTCACGCCGATGTTGCCGCCGGCCGCGTTCAGGCCAAGCGCCCAGCCCTTCATGCGGTCGGGATAGAAGAAAGAGATATTGGCCATGCTGGAAGCGAAGTTTCCGCCGCCAAGACCGGCTGTGGAAGCCGCCACCAGCATCAGCCAGAACGGTGTCTCGGGATGGCTTACGAAGTAGGCGAGCGCGAGCGTCGGGATGAACAGCACCGCCGCACTGAAGATCGTCCAGTTCCGGCCGCCGAATGTCGTGACCGCGAACGTGTAAGGAAACCGCATCAGCGAGCCGATCAGCCCCGGCAGCGCCACCAGCTGAAACAATTCGTCGGTCGAGTAGTGGAAGCCGGCCTGCGGCAGCTTGGTCGCGACGATGCTCCAGATCAGCCAGACGGAAAATCCGATATGCTCGGCAACGATCGACCAGATGAGATTGCGACGGGCGACGACTTTGCCCGTGGAGTTCCAAAATGTCTCATGCTCCGGTCTCCAGTCCGAGATCCAGGTCGGATTCTGCTCGCGCATTGAAAATTCCCTTTCTGAACAGGCGTGGCCACCGTCAAACCGCGAACGCATGGACGCGCATCTGGGGAGGCCCCAGTTTCGGCGGTGTCACAAATTCGGATGATTGATGTCGAGTGACGGCGTCGGTGGCGTCGAAACCTGTCATTCAAGCTTCGTGCCAAGCCACAGGATCGAAAAATAGATATTGATTTCAATATGTTATTTGGTATGCCTAAAGTTTTTGCATGCCTAGAACCGCATCAAAAATTTGCGATTCGCTTATTTCTTGAATGGTGATTCGCTCACTTCTTGTGCGCCGCACAAGAAGTGAGCAGATGCTCAAAAAATGAATTCAAGCAGGCTCGTTCGCCTTGGCGCCCAAGGGCTTGGGCGCGATTCCCTCACCGGGCTTCAGGCGGAATTCATAGGTCATGAGATGCCAGGGTGCAGACGCCGGCTTCCCATCCGGCATCACCTGATCGTTCCGCTTTTCGACCTTTGCAATCAGCTCGTCCTTGACCCCGAACACCACATCGGAATCGAGATATTTGTCGCCCTCGATAAAGACATGGGTGATCAGCGGCTCGTAACCCGGTGCCGCGACGAGAAAATGCACATGCGCCGGCCGCATCGGATGGCGCCTTGTCTGCAGGATCATCTCGCCGACGGGGCCGTCGGTCGGGATCGGATAGCTGCACGGCAGGATGGTCCTGAAGAAGAATCGTCCATCCGCATCGGTGACGAAGCGCGCCCGCGACGACGGCCCCTGGGTCTCGTAGGACGGCTTCTGTGAATCGTAATAGCCATCATCGTCGGCGTGCCAGACGTCCACCGGCACGCCTGCGAGCGGTTTGCCGTGGAGATCGGTGATGCGGCTCTGCACAAACATCCGTTCGCCCGGCAAATTGGCCGAGATATCCGCGCCGTGGGGCATCGGCCTGTGTTCGCCGACATAGAACGGGCCGAGCACGGTGGTCTCGGTGGCGCCGTCGCGCTGGCGATGGTTGACGGCATCAACCAGCATCGAAACCCCGAACACATCCGACAGCAGGATGAACTCCTGCCGCGTCGGCGTACATTTCTGGCCGACGCGGGTCAGAAAATCGATCGCGTATCCCCATTCATCGAAGGTGAGGTCGGTCTTGCGGACATAATCGTGCAGCGACTTAACCAGTTCTTCCATCAGGAATTTGACACGCGGGTCCGGTGTCTCCTCGAAGCTGTTGATCACGGCTGCAGTAAGCTCGGTGTCGTTGAATTGGGGCATGGTTGTTGTCCTGCGGGGGCTACGCAATCGAGGGGGCCAGCCTACACCAGCAGCCCGGCCCGGGTAAGCAGCGCCGTGATTGGAACATGGCCCGGTTTTCGGCTATCAAGGCAACGCTCGACAGCTCCCGGAGACCCGTCCCGATGCTTGCCCCGACCCCCGCCTCCCCCGAATCCGCCGGCATGTCCAAGGCGGCCTTCGACCGCCTCGAAGCCCATCTGAAACACCGATATGTCGATGCCGGCCGCTTCCCGGGAACGCAGCTTCTGGTCTACCGCCGCGGCAAGATCGTCCACAGCACGGTGCAGGGCTTTGCCGACGTCGAACGCAAGGCGCCCATCAAGGACGACACCATTTTCCGCATTTATTCGATGACCAAACCGATCACCAGCGTCGCCTTCATGATGCTTTTCGAGGAGGGCCGCGTCGCGCTGGACGAGCCGGTCCATAAATACATCCCGGAATGGAAAAACCTCGGCGTTTTCCAGGCCGGAACCTGGCCGGCATTCCTGACCAAGCCGCCGTCGCGGCCGATGCTGATTGTCGACCTGCTGCGGCATACCTCGGGCCTGACCTATGGCTTTCAGCAGCGATCCAACGTCGATGCCGCCTACCGCGAACAGAAGATCGGTGAAGTCCTGCAAGGGCCAACGCTGCAGTCGATGATCGACGATCTTGCCAAGGTCCCGCTGGAATTCTCGCCCGGCGAGGCCTGGAACTATTCCGTCTCCTACGATGTGCTCGGCTATCTCGTCGGCAAGATCAGCGGCCAGCCGTTCGAACAGTTTCTGAAACAGCGTATCTTCGATCCGCTTGGCATGAACGACACCGACTTTTTCGTGCCGCCCGATAAAGTGCATCGTTTCGCGGCCTGTTACTCGGCCGACCCGAAGGGCGGCATGACGTTCCACGCTACCGACCGCAAGGGCGGCCTGACGCTGCAGGATGACCCGACCACGAGTTCGTTCCTCGCCCCGCCCTCGTTCATTTCCGGAGGCGGCGGGTTGTGTTCGACCGCGGCCGACTATCTTACCTTCTGCCGGGCGCTGCTCAATGGTGGCGAACTCGGCGGCGTCAGGCTGCTCGGCCCGAAGACGCTGGCGTTGATGACCTCAAATCATCTACCCGGCGACCGCGACCTGCCCGAAATGTCGAAATCGCTGTTCAGCGAGGCGACCTATAACGGTATCGGCTTCGGCCTCGGCTTCTCGGTCACGATGAACCCCGCGCAGACGCTGATTCCCGGCAGCGCCGGCGAATATGCCTGGGGCGGCGCGGCCACGACGTCGTTCTGGATCGATCCCGCCGAAGAGTTGATCGCCATTTTCATGACCCAGGTGCTGCCTTCGAGCGCCTATCCGCTGCGGCGCGAGCTGCGCACCATGGTTTACGCCGCAATTACCGACAGCAACCTCTGAGGGAACGGGTCAGGTTCCGCACCTTGGAACCGGCCTGGGCCTAAAATCCTTGGCCAATACTGACCGCTTCTCCTATGCTCGCACGCCGAATGCTTGTGTGCGGAACCCGGGTGCTGAAAACCTCACTGCCAGTACGCCTCGCCCTCCTGGTCGCGGGAACGACACTGCCGCTTATCGTTTTCGCGGCGGTACTCGTTTTCAATGATTACCAGCAAGACCGCAGAAATGCGTCGCAACGCGTTCTCGAAACCGTGCGCAGCATTCGCCTCGTGCTTGACGCCGAGGTTCAGCGCATGACCGGTGCGCTTAAGGTGCTGGCACTGACTACCCCGCTGCGGGAAGGCGATTTCGAAGCATTCCGCCGAATCTGCGACGGTTTCCTTGACCAGTATCGCGACGGCGGCGTCGTGCTGGTGGCGGATCGTGAAGGCCGTCAGGTGTTCTCGTCGGTGACATCGGATACCGCAAACCTGCCTCTGCGTAACAACCGCGAGATCGTGGACAAGGTCTTCGCGACCAAGAGCCCGCAATATTCAAATCTGTTCATCGGTGCGGTGAAGAAGCGGCCGATCGTGACGGTCGAGGTGCCGGTGCTTGGCAACGGCAACGTGCTCTATGTCATTTCCTTCAGCCCGCCAATCGAGATCTTCCAGGCCATCATCGAAAAGCAGCGCCCCGGCGAGGACTGGACGATCTCCATCTTCGATGGCGAAGGCACCAATTTCGCGCGGATGCCTAGTCCGCAAGTGACCGTCGGCAAGCACGCCTCGCCGACGCTGTATGCCGAGATGTCTCCCGAGCCCGAAGCAACCCTGCGGACGGTGTCGCTCGAAGGCGTATCGCTGATCACAGGCTTTGCACGATCCTCACTCACCGGCTGGATTGTAGCCGCCGGCGTTGCCGAAAACTCCCTGATCGGTCCGTTGTGGCGCAACCTCGCGATAACAAGCGTGATCGGAAGCATTCTGTTGCTGGTCGGCCTTGCCTTTGCGGTGCGGATGGCAACCACGATCGCCCGCGGCGCGATGCTCCACGACCTCCTGATCGAGGAACTTAATCATCGCGTCAAGAACACGTTAGCAATCCTGCAATCGATCGCCACCCAGACATTTCGCAGCGCCAGCAGAACCGAGCGCGAGAAATTCGAGGGCCGGCTCGGCGCGCTGGCGGAGGCGCACAATCTCCTGAGTACGGAGCGGTGGCAGGGCTCCGAACTGCACGACGTTATTCGCCGTGTCTTGCAGCCCTATCTGCTCACCAATCCGGCGCGGATGCAGATGTCCGGGCCGAAGGTGCCGCTATCCCCGCGGGCCGCGGTGGTGCTTTCGATGATCATTCACGAGATTGCGACCAACGCCGCAAAATATGGCGCGCTGTCGAATGACAGCGGAACCGTCCGGCTGGATTGGGAAGTGATCGAGGAAAACCCCGAGCGGAAATTGCGGGTGATCTGGGCCGAGGCCGGCGGCCCGCATGTCGTGGCGCCGGTGCAACGGGGTTTTGGATCGCGGCTGATCGAACGCAGCGCGCGCGACCAGCTCGGCGGCGAAGCCACCGTCGATTTTCTGCCCCGCGGCGTGGTCTACACGGTGACCTGCACGCTTGACGATGGCTAAAGCGGCTGGCAAGCCGTCCGAACCGGTGCTTCCGATCCGGGCGGCATCGCCATTAGCTCCGGTGTTCTTGCAACGCTTGCCGAATGGCGATTTCGACCGGCGAATAATTGCCGTCCTCCCGATCGAGCCGGAACGGTTCGACCGGATGCAGTGGGGGTTGCGCCATGAACCGCGGCGTCGCGCCGTGGTGCCGCTGCGCGGCATGGACAAGGAAGGGATGACACAAATAGACCGTGCCGGCTTCGCCGGTCGCCAACGCTTCCAGCCGCTCCGCTCCCATCCGATCCAGAACCAAACGCGACATGCCGGCCTCGCCGGCCGGCGCGAGGAATCTCGCCATATCGAAATGCGACCCGATGCGTATTCGCGTCGGCGCGTCACGTTCCCCGACGTCGGAAAACAAGAACAGCATCAGCAGCGCGCGATCCCGCGAAGTCACGTTGACGCGCCAGGAGGAGAAGTCCTGCTGTTCATTCGGATCGCAATCTTCGCCGGGAAAACTGAGGTCGACATGCCAACCGGTATCGCCGGGATCGTCCGGATGCGGAAAACGCACCGGGAAAATGCCAAGACCGTCACGCCGGCGCCAACGCCCTTTGCCGACGATCTGATCGAACGCTGCGTGAAGCTGCGGTGTATTGACCGCCTTCCTGAACGGCTCTTGTCCGTAGCCGGGGAGTCGCACCACGGGTTTGGTCCAGGTTGCGGGGTCGTCGGGATCGCAAGGCAGGTCCCGCCACATGATCAGGCGGCCTTCCTCGGCCAACTCCCGGGGAAAGGCCCGGTCGATCCGGACAAACCCGTCTTGAATGAATTGCTGTATCTGCGCGTCGCTGAGCGCGCGCAACGGTTCATGTTCATGGGTAGGCATGAAAATCCTCATATCGCCTGGCCGACAACAGCGCCCGCTCAAAGCGAGGTCGGTCGGGCTCGTTCGGTCCAAAGGGAGATGCTTTTGGCCGGTCTGGCCGCGGGCATAACTTCCAACCGCCAAAGGCGGCGCCGTCAGCGGCTCAGGAAGAAGACCGAAGCGATATTGCGCGTGCGGATCATCATGGTGGGCTGAATTTACGTCGGGCGGCGCTCAGCATCAAGACGTGCCGCGCGACGAACTTTCATGACTGAGTGCCCTAGCCGAAATTCTGCAGCGCCGGGAACGTCTCCAGCAACCAGATACTGACGGAGGAAATCGCGCCGGTCAGAAAACCGATGCCGGTGATGACCATCAGCACGCCCATGGCGTGCTCGACGCGGGCGAGATGCCGCTTCATCCGCGAGAACAGTGACGAGAACTGCTCCACCATCAGGGCCGCGACCAGGAACGGAATCCCGAGCCCCGCCGAATAGACCGCAAGCAGGCCCGCCCCCCTGGTGACCGTCGCCTCCGCGGCGGCGACCGACAGGATCGCCGCCAGGATCGGGCCGATGCAGGGGGTCCAGCCGAACGCGAACGCGAGGCCCATCACATAGGCGCCCCACAAACCGACGGGCTTTGGAATCGGCAGCCGTCCTTCCCGCATCAGAAAACCGACCCGCGTCAGCCCGAGGAAATGCAGGCCCATGACGATGATGACGATGCCGGCGACAATCGAGAGTTCTGCCGACCAGGCGCGGATCAGCCCTCCGACCAGCGAAGCGCTGGCGCCGAGCGCTACGAACACGGTGGAAAAGCCGAGCACGAACATGACAGCCGCACTCATCACCGCGCGCCTGGAGGAGGCTGCCGTCTCGTCGTTGGCGACATGCTCGATGGTCGCGCCGGTGAGGTAAACCAGATAGGGTGGCACCAGCGGCAGCACGCACGGTGACAGAAAGCTGACGAGACCGGCGATCAGTGCCGCGGGGGTCGAAACATCGTGAATCATTGCAACCGTCGAACCATCCTGACCAGGACCGGCGCGCAATGCGAGCCTTGTCCGTTTGAAACGATCTAACGGGTTTTCCGGTCACGAAGGTTTCAGAAACCGTAAGAAACCACTGGAATCCCGAAGATAATCCCTAAGATATACCGGCATTCTTGCTACATCATGCTCGCCCGTTTGGCACATTTGTTGCTCCAGACAAGGCCATCGATAGGGGAGCCATTCATGACAACCATCTCTGCGACTGCGGTAAGCGTACGAAAACCGCTGTACCAATCACTTTTCGTTCAGGTGCTGGCGGCGCTGCTGCTGGGCATCGTGCTTGGGATGGTGGCACCGGATTTTGCCGTCGGGCTGAAGATTTTCAGCGACGCCTTTTTGAAGCTGATTTCAATGATCGTCGCCCCGATCGTGTTCTGCGTCGTGGTGCACGGCATCGCGGGCGCCGGCGACCTCAAGAAAGTCGGCCGGGTCGGCGTTAAGGCGCTGGTCTACTTCGAGGCGATGACCACGGTCGCGCTGGTGGTCGGCCTGCTGCTCGCCTACCTGTTCGGGCCGGGCCACGGCATGAACATCGACCCGTCGACGCTGGACGCCAAGGCGCTCAATACCTATGCCGACAACGCCCACAAGCTACAGGGCGGCGGCATCGGCAGCTTCCTCTTGAACATCATTCCGACCACCTCCTTCGATGCCTTGTCACGCAACGACGTGCTGCAGGTGCTGTTTTTCGCGATCATATTTGGCACCAGCCTCGCCCTTGTCGGCGGAGAGAAAGGCGAGCGTATCGGATCGTTCATCGACGCGGTATCGACGGTTCTGTTCCGGGCGATGGGGTTGATCGTGCGGTTGGCCCCGCTGGGTGTGCTGGGCGCGGTCGCCTATACCGTCGGCAAATACGGCGTCGGTTCGCTCAAGCAACTGATCTCGCTGGTGGCCCTGTTCTACATTTCGGTCGCGATCTTCGTACTGGGCGTTCTCGGCAGTGTCATGGCGCTCGCCGGGATCAACATCATCAAATTCTTAGGTTACCTCCGCGAGGAGTTGACGATCGTCCTGGCGACCGCATCGTCGGACGCGGTGCTGCCGCAGATCATGCGCAAGCTTGAGCGGCTCGGCGTCAAGGACTCCGTCGTCGGACTGGTGATTCCGACCGGCTATTCGTTCAATCTCGACGCATTCTCGATCTACCTGACGCTTGCCGTTGTGTTCATTGCGCAAGCGACCAATACGCCGCTCTCCTTTGGAGATCTGATGCTGGTGCTTGGCGTATCCCTGATCACGTCCAAGGGCGCCCATGGCGTTCCCGGCTCTGCGATCGTGATCCTTGCCGCCACGCTGAACGCGGTTCCGAGCATTCCCGCGATCGGCCTGGTGCTGGTGCTTTCGGTCGACTGGTTCATCGGCATGGCCCGCGCGCTCGGCAATCTGATCGGCAACTGCGTGGCTACCGTGGTTGTCGCCGCCTGGGAAGGCGATCTCGACCGCGCCACGGCAAGCCGCGTTCTCGCCGGCGACGAACTGGTGGATGTGACGGCGGGCTGAAATCAGTCCGCGGGTTGCCGCGGCCGGAAATTTTCAATCAGCCGCAGCAGAACCCGCGCGCCGACATCGGCGTCGGCAACATCGACATACTCGTCCGGATGGTGGCTGATTCCGCCGCGGCATCGCACGAACAGCATCGCCACGTCGGCGATGTCGATCATCGCCATTCCATCGTGGCCGGCCCCGCTCGGCAGTTCGAACACGCGATAGCCCTCGCCTGCAATGGCATCCGCCACCTGGCGCTTGAGCCAGGGCGCGCACGGTACGGTGCGGTTCTCGTGGGTGACATCGGCCTGCAGCAACAGCCTTCGACGCCCGGCGATGTTTTCGATCCGCCGGACGATGTCGGCCACGGCGAGGTTGCGGTGCGCGTCTGAAGCGGCGCGAATGTCGATGGTGAACGACACCTGCCCCGGAATGACATTGGTCGCGCCGGGCATCGCGTTGATGTATCCGACGGTCCCGACCAGCCCGCCCTGGTCGGTCCGGCAGAACTCCTCGATCGCGACAATGCATTCGGCGGCGCCCGCCAGCGCATCGCGTCGCAGCGCCATTGGAACCGTGCCGGCATGCCCGGCCATGCCGGTCAGGCTCACCGTAAGCCGGGT
>Ga0137376_10002552_pt1 | contig 10938 bp, 18 predicted proteins | sample SagtaG_23_FD_104814 | JGI IMG/M metagenome (GOLD analysis project Ga0137376, IMG submission 104814) | Vadose zone soil microbial communities from Sagehorn Ranch, Mendocino, California, USA - Sage2_L_20_16 metaG | ecosystem: Environmental > Terrestrial > Soil > Vadose zone | place: USA... | reverse complement strand
TGAAGGAGATGACTCTGATTAGTATTTGCACAATACAATGTTAAATCTAAGTTATTTTCAAGATATTTTGGGTTGCTAGGTGGTATGTTCTTTGGTTGTCGACTGGTTCGAGCGAGTTTCGATCTTTGGCATATTTTGATAGCGGTCGAAGCCCAGTGATTTCTGTACAGTTTCGTCATCTGCATCGGGCTCGAGGTGACCCCGAGCATTCCGCCGTGCCCTGTTGATAGTGCTCAGTCCCTAATGAATGAAAGCAAACAAGTTAAATTACCGGAAGAATGTATACGAAAGCACGACATCGTCAACGTTCCGACATGCAGGATCGTCAAGAACGTCTTTATCGATGAAAAAGAGCAAAGGCATGTCAACTTCCTCCCCTGCCAATAATTTTTGCTCTTCAAAACAGAAACATTCTACTTTTGAAAAGTATGGTGCTACCTGCAAGTCCTAGTAAGCACAAGCCTTTAGGTCAGACAATTTGCAACGTACCCTATCTGGAGTAACATTGTAAGTGGCAATACCGATGATATCCTTGTTGGAGTTATTTTTTGCCTTGTAAAAGGCCAGACTAGATTCTCCCGGTAGAACGCTGACATGCTTCTGTTGCGGCGTAAAACTCCACGGAAGTTGTTCAGAACGATCGGCGTTGAAATGGACTTTAAATCTACGTGCGTCCTCTACTGGTACCAATCGCTCAGGTTCGAATCTGCCTGTCCCGACTTTCGGCGTTCCGGCAAAACCGGTAGCAGCGCAGAACATTCGGTAGAGTGGGACCGCTGCGTAGGTCGTTCCAAGGGCGAACACGATCTGGTGGACTCTGGTTTATTTCCCGGACGTATTGGATTTATAGTGGACGTACGACTGCAGAGGTATACATTAACAGAGCCTTGTTTTTGGCTGCATATGCCTGCTCTCGCGAGACTCTTGGTGTCGGTCTATCGATTCGTTTTGTTGCGTGTGATGTTGAGAAAGGGGCACCGTGAAAGCCAGGAGTCCGGTGTAAGAGCGATGGAGAGCGCAGAATTGACGGACGAAGGAAGCGCATTCCGGCCAGCGGTTGCCAAAAGCGGTAATACCCGTGAAAGCGAAACGACCATCATGTCTGCTGAAACTTCCTCTGCCTCCAAACCTGCAGGCTCGGTCCCCTCGTCCAGTAATGCCTCCGCGAAGCCTGATGACGACTTGGAGAAGTTATTAAGCCGCGAAGCCTCGGCGTTTCAACGAGAAGTCGAGGTGGATCGCATTCTGAAAGCCTTCAAGCTCAAGTAGGTCGAAATGTTTTGCGTTATTCCATTATTCACGGTATTATGCAGCCCATATGATATAATTGACATCAGCGAGTCTGCTACTCCGGAAGAAATCAAGAAGAAATACAAGCAGATTTCTCTATGTGCGTCGCGAGTTATCCTATGCGTATGACTTCACTCATTTTGATTATTAGTCATTCACCCGGACAAATGTCCCCATCCGAAAGCTCCCGAGGCGTTCGATCTCCTCAAGAAGGTAAGCAATTAAATAGTCTTGTGCGATGCATTCATACTAAATGGCGTGGCCTTAGGCGGAGTCTGAGCTTTCTGATAAGGCAAAACGCGAGGAACTAGACGCCGTTATCAATCAAGCCCGTATTCTGGTTCTTAAAGCTTTGAGTCTCCCAACAACTACGCTCGACTCAGATCCCCAACTCAGGGGCATTGACCCTCCATTCCGTGTGAGAATGAGAGCACAATCGAAGGAATTATTGATTGAGGAAGAAGTTCGGAGACGAAAGTGTGTAGCTATTATTCTTGGAACACGTTCAGTATACTGATCTCTGTAGGGCAGTAAAAATGAATCTGGCCAACGAGGGCCTAGAAGCGAAAAAGAAGGATGAGGAAATTGCAGCAAAGAAACGAAAGGCAGAGGATGATAAGGTGTGGGAAGGTTCGTACGCCATGGTCATGTTTTCTTGCACTATAATGACTTGATACCCATAGAAACCAGGGAACAGCGTGTTGGCAGCTGGCGTACTTTCAGTAATCAGAATTCGAAGAAGAAAAAGAAGACCAAAGTCGCTGTTCTCGGCTGAGCAACTACTTTCGTAATACCTTGAGGTCAAATTGTAGGATTCCCTGCGGTGTATGTACATCAATTACTTTTCACGTGTGCTTAACAGCGATTAGAATTTTGGTTTTTTCCATAATTATCATCATCCAGAAGGTATACATCCCTACAAGTCCACCACCTAGTCTGAGTCAGATAAGTCGATGACATCCCCGGACGTGACAGGTTGACTACCTCGCCCGAGGTCTGCATGTCCATCTGTGCGTCGGCGTACATGACGCGTCGCCACGGGTATATTCTCCTTGTCCTCGCAATCGTCATCTGCGATTTCTATGATATCGGCACCGTTATTGCGTGGGATGGATGCAGATCCAGCTGTGGACGATAAAGGATTTGGTATTGGTTCATTACTTATACGACGGGCTTCCACATCTGCACGGTCCAGAGATTCTAAGAATGCTTGGTCCATATAGAAATTGTCTTCTTCGAACTCATCCTCGTCAATGCGATTAGTCCCTGCCTTTTCCTTTCCCTTGCTACTTGCCTGTCTGTCTGACTCCCAGTCAATATGCATCTGGTGGTCATTGCGATGGATAGTAATGGGCTCGGCTTGCGTCATGTCAATGATAGAATGCTGTGCAAATAATGGTCTTGTCGCCTGTGAATCCTTTGCGCCATGTTGCGAGGCAGAAGGAAAATAAGGGGAGGTCGTCGTCGTCGCAGCACGTGCGCTGGAAGAGGCTACTCGAGATGAAGAAGCAATGGGTCTATATTCGGATTGGGTAGATATCGTCTGTGAGTCGGTCTGGGTAACAGAGCTTGATGGTATGCGTCGTTTGCGATTTTCAAGGATCTCGTCGTCGTTGTGAGGTAGGTCTGGTTGAGGTGGTGAGATGTCTCGCAGAGGAGAGCGCAAAAACAAGGGTGGTGGTGGTGACGCATTCATCTGCGCTGGTTGTACAATAGGCTCCACAGGAAGTCTGTTCATTCAAATTAGGGTTGCGTATAGTGCAGCAAGGAACTGTTCGTACCCCATCCGAACGCGCAGATCTCGCGCAAACTCAAGATTCTGATTCGCCTCGAGTTCCTTATTGAAGAATCCTTTAAGCACGATAGTATCAGGTTCCAGCCAGGCTATGCCATTACGAATCTTCACGTTCTTGAGTTGCATCTGGGACGGGTTGAGAGTACAAGCTGTCGACGCAGTGAAAAGCTCACTTTACACCCGAGACGTGTAACTTGGAGATCAATGCCTGGGAGAAGTCGGTATTCTATGGCCGGAAGGTTGGTCACGCCGTCTGTAAGGTTGAACTTGAGCATGCCTCGGGGGTACCTGGGCGGGGGACCTTCGTCTACTTCGATATCGCCTTCGTCGAGGCCGTCAGTCTCTGTTGCGCCATCGACGCGCATGCGTTCTTCCCTTGCTACGCGGATCTGCTCCAAGTTGAACGCGCTATGGGCAATCTCGGTCATAGCGGCGATCTGGACGAGAATGGGAGGACCTGTGAGGATGGTATTCGTGTCTGGACGGGCGATATGGGTTGGAAGGCCTGTTCCGTGTGACATGGAGTCGCGCAGATCGGAAGATAGCAACTGTTCTTCAAGGGTGTCGATGAAAGCGTGAAAGTTTGAATCCGGGGAAAGATTCTTGTCATGGATGAGCCAATTGGAACAGTCACTAAGCCAATCCTGGCAGAAGTGTCAGATAGGCTAGGCGTGGATGCTGGAATACGTACAGGGTCGAGGTGAGGCTTTGGATAGTTTGACCGGAGCCATTGAAGAACGCGCGGGTGGACGTGCTGAACCATGTTTGTTCCGCTCCGTATGCCAAAGAATCGACCCGCACAACTACCCCGTCTCCCCATCCCACAACTCCGCCATACCCTAGACAGATACCTTACTTCCCTTGAGCCTTTTCTGCTCCAGGACCAAGCTGACGGTCGTGCACCATACAACTCTGCCTATGCTCTCCGAGCCAAGTGGGCCGACGAATTCGAGAACGGCATCGGTAGAGTCCTCCAAGATCGCTTGCGTGGTCCGTGTCGTCTCTTTCTCTCCACTCCAAGCCCAACTAACCGTTCCCCAGCTCTCGACAAGGCTTCACCAAACAATTGGCTAGACGACAACTTTTGGTTATATAAAGCATATCTCGAATGGCGTGCTCCTCTCCTCATCAACTCTAATTGGTGGGTCTCAGTGTCCGACGACACTCTCATCCCGGAGAGTGCCCGCGCCGGCGAATCCAGCGATAGCAGAGGTGGTATTACGTTTTGGCAAATCCGTCGCGCTGCATGGATGCTCCATCGCGTCTTGGAATTCAAGGAAAAAATAGTATCGTAAGCGCTATTATCTCATCACGGCCTTGTCGTCCTCATCTTCATAGTCAAGAGCCAGAGAGCGACACCACTCGAACCGGTGAGCATAGTCTGCTCTTGAATATATATACTAGACCTACACCGTCTACCAGGGATATGGCTACGGGAGAATGTGTCAAAAATGTTCAATGTTGGACGCAAGCCGCAGCCTTCTTGCGACGTCCTCTCCGAACCCGCTAATCCTTCCATTGATCCGTTAGCGCGCAAGGTCCTTGTTATGCTGCACAACTGGTTTTACACAATAACGGTCTACCACCCTCCAGAGTCATCCTCTCCACGCCTACGACTTCTGGAACCGCGTGAAATCGCATCTCAAATGCGCGCGATAATGTTTGACGCGGAACAACGTCTGGCTGACGGCGAGCGGGCTGTGCCGATAGGAATCTTGAGCGCAGATGATCGCGACCGCTGGTCAGAGGTATTCTTAGACTTTCACGAGCAGCTCCACAAGTATACTTACCTTCAGCGTAGAACCTTGCATACCTCTTGGCGATATCCCCGAAGAATAGAGAAATACATCATACGTTGCTGCAGTGCTTGATGGGACTAAGCCTCGAGCATGCGACATACACCCTCCCACCCACATCATCATCCGAATGTCTACAGAGGATGGTTGACGCTCACCTTCATACCATCCGAGCCACACCTTTGAATGCTGCAAACAGATTTTATGATAAGCCCTATACGCTCATTATCGATCCTTCGACTCGCGCCGGCGCGACTGGTGAACATTCACCATGCGATGCTCTAGTTCCCAGCATTGTGACCGAATATAGTGTAGTTGAAGGGGTGGATGTGAATGCCTTCGACAATATGCTGCCCGCGGACAGCGTCACGGGTTGGGAACGACTCGACTGGGTAACGGATGATAGAATATCAAAGGAATGTAAAGCTGCAGATAAACGCGCGAGGAAGATCATGGATGATTCCGACAATGGCGTTTTGTGGTTTAAAGAGTATGGTGCGGATTGGATTAAAGTCGTCGGTAAGCTGCATCACGGTGTTCGTCAGACACGGGATCTCATTTGCGCTCGATAGCTGGTTTTCCTCCCGACGCTTACATTCAATTATGTCTTCAACTTGCATGGTACTCGACGCGAAATAATTTCACTGCGACGTACGAAACGGTCTTGACGCGCATGTTCAAACATGGTCGCACGGAGACGCTGCGAAGCTTGACGCGCGAAAGCAGAGATTGGGTTCTTTCAATGCGCAACCTGCACTGCTCGGTGCGTATAGCCAAGATTGTGTGCCGGCGATGCATGCTGAAAGTCTTTGTAGTCATCGACACGACGCGACTTGCTGCAACGGGCTATCACAAAGCACACACGGCTCACTCGCGAAGCCGCGACGGGGCGCGGTATAGACCGGCACTTGCTCGGGTTGCATCAGATGCTACGCCCATTGAATGGCGAACATTCTTCGCTTTTCGAGGATGAGCTCTTCACTCGTAGCACTCGTTGGGCACTTAGCACGAGTGGGCTTAGTGCTGGACATTCATTCCAAGGAACTGGGTTTGGTGCCACTTACCAAGATGGCTATGGGATTAATTGTGAGCAATGGTTTTCTACTTGTCCTTAGCATCTAGGTTGATGAAGGGATTAGACCTTGCAGCACCAGAAATGATCAAGTTTGGTATAGAGTCCAAATTCTCATCTCCTCTCACATCAACACCAGGATTTATGGAAGCAATAAGATGCTCACTCCATGAGATGAAGGATCTTTGTTCAACAACTGTAGTTGATAACTCTGATACAAGTATTCTCAGTCACTTATAATTATTGGTAATAAATAACCATAGAGTCATATATTCCCATAATTCATATACATATCATAGTATACAGTAAAACATATGTATAGGAACCTTTGATGAGTAGCTCATGGTCCTACTAGCTTTCCAGCAGTTGTGACCAATCGCTAGGAAATGTGAACAGTGTGTTACTCACTAAGGTTTTGCATGTTTTAAAAAAAAAAAGAGGTCAGGTCAGGAATTTACCTGCCTCAATCTCTGCAACATCAAGCCAAGCTGCTGCTCCAGCAGACTTTGCCATCTCTCCCACAAGGGAATTGGCCCCTGGCCCTGCCAAAAATGTCTGACTGGAAACAATGAACATCCCTTTCTTACACCTTGTCAACATGACATTTGTCCTCCTAAGGCTCTTTAAAAATCCAATTTGAAGAGATCTGACAACAGAGATAATGATATAGTCATCCTCATTTCCTTAAAAAGAGTTAATCTAAGAATTTGTGCAAGAATAAAAGAGCAAGACCTTGGAATGAATCAACACTAAAGCACTTATCTCCCCATAACAAGTCTGGGACTTCTTTCATTGAATCTTCAATCAATTGCCTTTGAGCAGTGTAGGGTGTGATAATTCTATAGGACTGCTCAAGCTCTTGGAGCTTTGCAGCAATTTTGATGGAAATATCACATTCAATGCGATTCTGGATCATGGTTAGCACAGATAGATGAACATGTCATATATGGCCTACTCACCTTGTATGAATCACCTGATTTAGACTCCTTCCCTTTAGCATCAATGAATCTACAAGCTATGACATCATCCTTGATTTCATGCTTTGGATTGGACTTGAGCTTGTCCTCATATACTGCAGCTGAGATGAATTGGCCAATCTGAGGTGGCATTCTGTCTGAGCATGAATTAGATATATGGACTTGTAAAGAGATGCAGTCACTCACATTGAGTATCCAGGAAAATGACTTGCTTAGGTGTATTCAAGTGAGGCACTTCAAAAATGCTCTGGAGGTCTTCAACATCCTCTTGTCCATGAGGAGGCACTGTCATAGCCATGTCAAAGGGTAATCATAGAGATCAGGTATGACATACATTGTTTATTGTCTCCAATGAAGCATACCTTCCTCAAGGAGCCAAATTTGGTAAATGTAGTAATATAATTCCCTACTTCAATTTGACTTGCTTCATCAACAACCAGGGTATTCATAGGAACCCTCTTCATGAAAATAGAAGTGATCATTCTATTAGAAAGCATGCTGAGGGTGCACAGAATAACAGAGACATTCTGGAGCTTAGATGCAGCAAACTTGAAGTCATCTGACCTGATGAGATTACCCTGAACTCTAGAATCATACAGATGTTCATGCCTAAATATGAAGTCAATCAACTGTAATCAATCCAAGAGATAGGCTGACCATTCAAAGTGAAAATCATGTGAAACAAGTAACCTCCAGTCAAAGAATTCCACCTTGATCAGCTTCTCAGCAATGTTTTTAACAGCGACATTAGACTGTGCAACAAGCCATATCCCTGTCTTGCCAAGGGCAAGGGATGATTGCACAAAAGCAGCAATAACAGAAGTCTTGCCTGTCCCTGGAGGACCTTGTATCAAGACAATACGGTGGGCATCAGAAGGGGATAGCATGGTATTGACAGCTGTTTGTTGTGAGGTGTTCAATTGAATCTGGGATAGTGAAGGAATCTGGGAGGGGACTTTCTTCGATCGTGACTGTGTTGGTAAGGACCAATCCTCAGGCCATGCCATGAGGCCATCATCCTGAGGATACCAGATGTTTTTGATCCAAGGATTATCATCAAGTAGATCAAGTGAGCCTTGGAGAATACGAAGGACCGTGGCGGCACGCTGGGCCTCAGCTGATGTTGGGTCTTCACGGCCATAGGTGGTGACTTTCATGACGGCCGCACCGCGAAGAGAGCGAGAAGTCTCTATAACATTCCTTCGACCTTGAGATCCAGCAACACTACCATAAGCGCGATAATTGGCAGGGCCATCATGAACCTCAACACGAACATTCTGAATTTGTTTAATTATCAGATGTTCATGGCTGCAAGATAAAGCACGGTACCTTGTTGCGACGGACTCTGTTATCATACGATTGTGATTGAAGTTGTGGTATGTTGGTGATAGGGTCATTAGAGAGCTGAACCGAGTGCACCACCTGAGTAGGCTTTCGATTATTTAGCTTAAGCGCATCCAGCGATAGTTTCGCAATCATCTGAAGTTGCTATTGACTTGACCATGAGCGACGCACGTAAAGGTGAGAAAAGCACATTACCACATCGCTCATATCCTTCGTGTTGATCCTCGGAACCTGATCAAGAATTTCCCGCCCGTTTTCAAACGTAGCTATAAAATAGGCTGCCCAAGCTCGAGCAGCGAGTTCATAAGGGTGTTGACGGTTTTCAATGTCAAAGACCGGTTCTCGGAAGACAGTCTCAAAATTATCAGGCATGATGGGGGCACTGTCGCCGACTAGCTTCCGAATAGAGGTTAGTGGCTTGCGACTACCCGGGAAACCGCTCTGTATATCGACGGCGTTTGTGACACGAAGGCCAAGTTCTGAATAGAGCGACATGGTAAGAGGACCCATATCGAAGGCGAAGAGCTCGCCAGCGGCGCGACAAAGGATCTTGTCCTCAAGAATAGCTAGCACACCGGACTTGCCGCGAGTTTTTCGGAACGTAATAAGACGACAATTTTGGTCATCCGTGATGGCCAAAATAACAAGGTGGCCCTTGATGGAGTACCCGGGGGACAGACCGAGAGGACGAGCGTGGTCAAAAATATCAAGAGAGGATAAAGTTAGATCAGTCTCGTCCAAATACTCCGTAGGGATCCTCGCAGAGCCGAACTGACCCCCGATGAGGTTCTGGGTCAGAGTAAAATTGCGACGGCTCGCAGAGCTCATGGAAAGGAGTGTAACTGTAAGTATTGGTGTGTCGAAAGTGACTGATTCCTGTATGTTGATGCTAATACGTATCTTGGCCTAGGAGTACCTGGCCGCCTTATCGTCCAATCGGGTACAGACGGTCGACGAAGACGCAGGAGTGCAGTGTGTGCGATGGCGGTCGCCGTCAATTCATACTCGTCACACGCTGTCACATTCTTTCTTCTTAGAGTTGTATGTCCGATATGTCCACACCGATCCTTATTGGTGTCGGTGCCCTCGCAGCCGCGTTCGCAGGCAGAGCTCTCGTCAGGAGAGGCTTCCTATCCGGTAGGGGCGCCTCGGAACAATGGATGAAAGGTGGCTTCCAGTCAAAAATGGACAGAAAGGAAGCAATCGCTATTCTCGGGCTCAAGTATGTCGCTCTTTCCTCCTTATGCCCCGTACTGACAAGGAGGTAGGGACGGCCCAAAAATGCGGGCCAACTTGAAGGATGCCCACAGGCATATCATGTTGGCAAACCATCCTGACCGTGGTGGTTCGCCTTACCTTGCTAGCAAAATTAATGAAGCGAAAGATCTGATAGAGAAACTGGATGGGAAAGGAGGAAAAGGACGATGAGCACCTCACATAGTATGTCCCTTTTCCTTTTTTCATAACGCTTTACACTAACGAAGTATGCGCCGAAGCCATGGAGAGCGACTGTACCATACCTTGTATTTACATCTAACACCTTAATAACAACCTCTACTCGAAGCACCAGAAACGTGGAACACGTCGCGCACTGTACCTTTGCGCCTGCTCACTTGTCATACGCTTACTAAGCCATCCCGCAAACATCTTCAATATTTACAATCAAGAGAGATGAGCTCGGAGCTCCAGCCGTCAAAACTTGGCACAAAAGAACAGTGAGCCCTTTCCAGAAATAACGCCGCTGCAACCTCATCTTAACGCTGAACAGCTGGGACCATGTTTACGAGGAAGAGTTAGAGAACTTTGAAGACATGGGTGATGAAGGCGAAATCTGGTACTGTGGTTAGGATCAATATGATCATCAATATCCAAACACCATCCCGTCCAGGTTTGGAATTGAAAGTGTAGAGAAAATGGTAGAATGGTCTCAGTGCAACGTTCCACATTCATCCCAGCCATCTGTTATCGAAATTGGCAGCGGAAATGGGACGCTGTTGTTCGCACTCGCCGAAGCTGGTTACCCGCCGACAAAATTAACGGGCATAGATTATAGCACGGACGCAATCAATTTGGCGAAGGCAATTTCAATCAAAAGAGATATCAATGGTATCATGTTCACGGAAAGTGATTTTCTGAAGGACGACCTGCATGAGCACAATCTGTGGGATCTCGTATTGGATAAGGGGACGTATGATGCCATCGCTTTGGGCGCAAAGGACGAACACGGACAGTCCCCAGCTACCCGTTACCCAGCTCAGCTTACAAAACTTATAAAGCCAGGCGGTTACTTTCTCATCACCTGTGCGTAGATTCATCTGGGAGCTATTCCTCTTTCTGACACTTTAATAGCATGTAATTTCACCGAGGAAGAACTAAAGTCGGCGTTCACAACCCCAGAAACGGGTTTAGTGTACCAGTAAGTCAATTGTTTTGCCAAACATGAGAATTTACTTATAATCGGGTAGCTCACGCATTCAACACCCGGTATACACGTTCGGTGGTCGAAGTGGAAGTATATGCGCTAGTGTAGCGTTTCGGAAGCCTGAACCAGTGTAGTATTCGGTTCATTATATCATTGGCACGATGTCCAATCCTGCCCGTAATGTATCCTTCGCGACGCCGCTACCCCATTTTACTAGCTTTGTGAACTCCTCATCCTGGCTG
>Ga0137376_10002550_pt1 | contig 10942 bp, 9 predicted proteins | sample SagtaG_23_FD_104814 | JGI IMG/M metagenome (GOLD analysis project Ga0137376, IMG submission 104814) | Vadose zone soil microbial communities from Sagehorn Ranch, Mendocino, California, USA - Sage2_L_20_16 metaG | ecosystem: Environmental > Terrestrial > Soil > Vadose zone | place: USA... | reverse complement strand
TGACCGGAGCGAAGCCGTTTCCATTGTCGAGGCCGTTGCTTCCGATGATTTCATGTTGCGGCCAACGGGCTGCGAATTCGTGGGGGTCAGGCTCGTCAGGCATCAGGATTAGCAGTTTATTTGAAAGGCCCTCCAGTACTCTGGGCAGCTGAGCAGCAGAGAGTTCGTCCACCACGAGCGCGCGGCAACCAGAGCGCTCCAGCATCAATTTAGTTCTTTCCGGCGGGAAGGTCCGATTCAGTGGGACATATCCATGCCCGCGCAAAAGAGCGGCCAGGATACCAGCGAAGGCGGTTACCGATCGGTAGCCAAAAACGGCAGTCAAAGGCGGCTGATTGAACAGCTCATATTTCTGAAGCGTCGCCGCTAACTGGAAAGCCCTTTGCCGCAAATCCGAGTAGCTGACCACGCGATTTGTCACCTCCAAGGCTGGCCTCTGCGGAAACTTACCAGCAGACCTAAGAAAGCCTTCGTAAATCAAGCCGCTGTTGGTCATAAATAGACTGCTTCTTTAAGGCAAAAGGGTATGACCCGCCAAAAGCCAGCAAAGCACAGTCACTAACCCGCAGGAACAGGTCACCTGGGCTTTCTCCCGCAGACAATCCGGTGCCATCCCCAGTGCCGACCAATCCATTTTGCCACTGGGTCTGGGATAGCTTTCCCGATAAACGACCAGTGGTCGACATTGAACTCCCAGACTTCCTGTCTCACATTCTCAAAAGCACCGAAAAGAGCCGCTGCCTCCTGATGATTGTACACTCGCGCTAAGGGACAAAACGGCCCATCCGTATTCATGCTGATCCATTCTTCTTTTGAAATGTTCTTCCTTTTTTTCAGGAGATCTCTGTGCCCCTCGAGTTTCCAGCGATCAAATCCGGTAATAGCGGCAATCAGTCGCGGCATGAATTTGGGCAGGAGGCACCATTTAAATAACCTCCGTAAGAACATAATCTCGATGTAATAGTTTATCGAGCTGCGGTTGTACAACATCACCGTAAAACTACCTCCCTTCCTTAGGACCCGGTAAATCTCACTGACAATCTTTTCGGGAGCAGGTGAGTGGTGGATCACACCAAAGCTATATACATGGTCCACACTTGCGTCGAGAAACGGCAAACCTTGCTCAGCGTTTGCAACTTCGAACCGGCCTGGTACCTCGAACAGCTTGAATCGCTCGCGCGTGAGTTCCACGGAGTTTGGTGTTAGATCAACTCCTACATAGTTGGCTCCATTCCTTGCAAACTCGATCCCGTCAGTTCCTACTCCGCACCCGATCTCAACCACATCCTTTCCCCGGAATGAGTTAAATCTGGCAATTATCGGCACATGCCATTCCCTGCCCTGAAATCGTTTCCGGGAAATCTCCTCGAAATATCGACGTCTCTCTGCCTCTTGCGACAGCCTGGACTGGCAAGGGTTTGCATTCCAGAAACTTTTTACGTCGCTAATAGTTGTTTCCATGAGCTTTTAACTCTGCAGTCTCAATCGCCCGGTCTTTACAAAATGCACCAACAAATGCCTAAGCCGTTCAAGCTGCTCCTGACGATGAAACTTTAGTAATTCTACCGCTACCGGTCTTTCCATGCGGGAAGCAAACGAGTAAAAATATCCGGAAAGCAGCAATAGTCCACCCACCACGTAAGGCCTCTTCATCATTTGGAAGCTGACCCTGAACACCTGCCAGAAGGGATGGTTGCCAAGAAAGTAGTCTTTTCTACCGTAGTCAAATCTTGCTTTCCAGGTATTGGCTTCAGTTGCTCCCATTGGCCGGTGATGATAAAAAAGCTTGTCGCAAAAGGACTCCGTCCGCCAGCCTTTTAAGCGAGCGGTCCGGACCGCCACCCAGTCAATCCCGCCCCATTTAATGGGCGTATAGCCACCGACCTGTTCAAAGCAAGTCCGACGAAACAATTGGCAGGCTCCAAAGACGTCGCTATGATTGTAGAAGCTATCCTTGACGGCATCATAGTTCGCTTCTCGCATGGCCGTGCCGGCGACACCCAGTTGTGAAAATTCGGAAAACTTAGCGAGTAGGAATTCGAAATAATCCGGTTCAAATGAGACGTCGGCATCAAGGTTCCCAACCACGTCGAAGGGCAGCTCCCGAACTCGTTCAAATCCAGCATTAAAGGCATGAGCTTTACCGGCAAAATTGCGAACCTCACGTTGCGGGCGCTGGATCAGTTCGATCCACCGAAACTGTTTGGCATAACCCTGGACGATTTCCGCTGTGCGGTCCGTTGAACCGTCGTCCACGATCACCCAGCGTTCCGGCAAAATTGTCTGCGCCACCATGGAGTCGAGCGTTTTGCCGATAAACTTCTCCTCATTCCTCGCCGGCGTTATCAGAACGTATTTCATTACACCTGCGTAAAGTGAGTCACTTGCCGGGCTTAAAAGGCCTAAATAGTTTCCCGAGGAACCCGTGACCCTTTATGGCTGCTCTTGCCTTCTCTGGGATCAGCAGCTTTGCAGCTCGATAAATCCTGCCGTACAATTTCTCGATTTTATGAGTGTTAAACTCCTCAGGTGGTATTGTTCGCGGGTACTGATCCATAAGTGGCGAGTTGATTATGCGCTGCCGCGTGCCTTTGATCGCTAAAAGGGTTATGCGATCTATAGCCTTTGCGGGTTCTGGCGGTATATAGCATTCATATACAGAGGTAAATCCAACCCGGCTCAGCATGCAATATAGTGAGGTCCGGCTTAGATGAAAGCTTGTCACATTGTCTAATGACGCCCAGTATCTCTTGATTTTATCTTCTGGAGTATCGCTGGGTTTATGTCCCTCGCTAATTCTGTTGCCCCAATACGTTGTTCCATCGTAGACATAAGACGACGTCGGACCAGGTGTTATTAATGTATCTATTACGGCAATGTCGTCGCAGACCTCGCCTATGCATTCGATAAACTTAAAGACATCAGGCACATCCAAGTGATATAAGATCCCCAGGCACAACACGACATCGAAAGAGCCGTATTTGTCCTTACTAAGATTGCGCACATCGTCCTGAACAAAATCGACGTTGTCTAGCGAGAGGGCATCCTTGACAAACATTGCCTTCTCAATGTGAGCCTGTCGACCTTCAATGCCGAGCACATTTGCGCCGTGACGCGCGAACTCTATTGCATATATTCCCTCATGACAGGCGAGGTCTAAAAGGCGAATGGTTTCCAATGGCCCGCTAGCTGCGTCAGAAACGATCTGTAAAATGCGTCGCAACTTAACTTCGTCACCCTGGATGTGTTCGCCGATTGTGTAGAAGTGATCAGCCAAATGGATGTTCGACGCAGTCCACGGACCAAATTTGTCGACAACCGTGCGTTGTTTATGCTTCAATGATTCAAGATTCATCATTATCCTCCGAGAGTGGATGGTTTTCTTATCAACAGTTAAGTATAGGTCCCCTCAAAGACAATCGTCTCCAGAAACCAGCGCCGTTTTGGGCGGGAAGTTAGATGACAGATCATATGACAGAGGACCCGCCTACGCCGAGCTGTGACGTGGCAAGGCAGACGTCAGAGAGCGTAGGTCAGAAGTCAGAAGTCAGCAATCAGAGATCAGAAGTCAGAGCCTAATCAGCGACATCCACGTAATCCACGGTTTGTTTCTTGATCTGTTCGCTTAGGCGCGCCGGCCGTCGAGTCGGGTAAATTTGCGCGAAGATTTCATCCATGATGCGAGCTGTTAAAATGATTTCGCGGTATGGAATTGGAAGCGGATCGCTCAGGCGAATGCTATTGTAAAAGCGTTCGATTAGTTCTTTCATTCCAAAGTCCTGATAGAGTCGCCGTCGGACGAAATTAGCTACATTGCGGCTTGCATTCCGAAAATGTTCCCTGGCATTCCTTAGCGGCGGAATAAAATAGGTGAGGTAGCTCTTATACGAGCGACTCCGCTTTCGAGTTAGGCTTCCAGTGATAATATCGGCGGCCATTGAACCGGCCGGGCCGTAAATGCGCAACTGGTTAAGCCCTTTGATTTGAGTTGAGAAACAGAAAAGAGCCGTCGTGCCCATCTTGTCCCGGATCATGACCCTCAACTCATCGAAGACGTCCCCTGCTCCAAGGCTTCGGAGTTGTTCGCTTTGGTGTGCGGTGGCGACAATTTCTACCAGTTCGTCATCAAGGAATTCCGTCAGCTTAGCGATCCCGTGGCTAATGATATTGTGAAATAGTTGTCCGGGGAGTTGGCGAACCCAATGGGCGCGGTTGCTCAAGAATGCGCTGGCATACCTTAAATCTCCCAAATCATACGACCAGTAGCTCTCCAGGTGGACAGGTTTTCCGCCAAGGAAACCTTTCTCCACAAGCCGCCGCATTTCCAGCATCTCGAGCGTGAATTGATAATTATGGCCGACAGTTGCTCTTAGACCGCGATCTTCAGCGAGTTGGACCAGCGCTTCGGCCTCGCCGGCTGTAATAGTGAAAGGTTTTTCAACATAAACATGACTTCCCGCGTTGAGGCATTCTGCCGCAAGAGAAGAATGGCTCTGTGGCGGAGTCGTAATGTGAACGACATTGGGACTGGCAAGGTGTAGCATTTCCTTCACATCGGAAAAGCACGCCGAAAACCCCCAGCGCTCACCCAGTTGCCTGGCCATGAGCGGTTCCCGATCGCAGAGAGCGACAATTTCGCAGTCAGGAATGCGATGGATCGCGTGTATGTGCTGATCGGCAACCTTTCCGCAACCGACTATGGCGATTTTTAACATCGTGAATTGTGATCAGTTATAAGGGATCAGTGGTCCGCTTCAACCCTTCAACGGATCGTCGTTTCCATTGGATTCAAACTGGCCCAGAAACGCCTCCATCGCCTTTTCCATCGGCACCCTTGGCTTCCAGCCCAAGCGATCTTTCAGTTTCTGATTGGAGTAACCCATTTTCTTCCATTGGGCGGCGCAGCGGCGGCGGTTAAAGGCGGGAGGAAGCTGGTTCTTTGACCACTTGGAGTATTTTTCCCAGAAGATGCACATCGCATAGGCGAGAGAATAGGGAATGCGAACAGAACGAAAAGGCTTTATACGATTCTTGTAACTCTTCAAAAATTGGTGGCCGGTCAGTAGTTTGTCGTCTACAACATTGAAAATCTCACCCTCTATTCCTGGTTTGAGGCCCGCCAAAACAATGGCCTCGGCACAGTTATCGACAAACGTAAGTGGCAGGGAATTTGCGCCGCTTACCTGGATGAAAAATCCAAACATATCAATTCCAACACGAGCGTTCAATTCTTTTTTTCCGGGTCCAAAGACGTATCCAGGCCTGAGAATCACATAAGGCAACTGATATCGACTGCCATATTCCCTGACGAGTTCCTCCTGTTTCAGTTTCCCAAAGCCGTAGGCATCATATCGTTCCTGCGGCGCCTCTTCCAAAGGACACCTCTCATCAAGCAGGGCACCACGTTTCAACATCACGTTCGAGTAGACGGCAAAGGAACTGACATTCACAAAGCGCTTGGAGTGACCATACCGGAGAAATGCGTCCATCAGGTTGCGACTGGTCAGCGCCGAATTCATAAACGCGCCTGCGAATGACTTTTCCATGCCGGCCGCGAGATGGTAGATGATCGAAACCCCTTCAGCGGCTTTCCTACAGTCGTCGCGCGAGAGAAGATCGCCTTTCACGAGCTCAACATTCTTGCCGGCATTGAACCGGCTGAGCGCCTTCTCGAGGCGGTCAAGCCGGCTGGAGAACCGAATGAAACAGCGGAGATTGGCAAAGCCGTATTCGAGAAGCTTCTCGACCACTTTGGAGCCGATAAAACCGTTGGATCCTGTGACCAAGATCCGCTCATCCGTCGACGCGATATATTCTGAATTCATCGCGGAACTGTCAGGGAAAACGGGCCTCGGAACTGCAAGAGCCGAGAAGCCATCTCATAAATACCCAAGGCCTTGTTTGAAAGAGCCTCATACCTACCGTAGCTCTCACCTCAATCCTCTCAGCGCTCCGCCCGGTCGCGACCCTGGGGAAGACGCGAAGCTACAGGTGAGGCTCGGATCCTCTTGCCGATATAGCTGCTTCAACTGCAAATCCATTCAGCAGATAGTTCCTATAGGGAATAGTAAGCATAATTCCAAATAAAAACTATTACTCTGCAAATTCCGGCTTCAACGGATCGAGCGGTGCAGGGCATGGCACTTTGGCGTGGGAGTCGATAGCCGGGTCGGCTTGATATTCTCTTTGTCAAAAGATGCCGACAAGACTTGTAACCCCCCGCACGGGTCTATGTTCTACAAATCCATGTTTCTCGTGATGGGTCGTCTGCATCCAAGGACAACGCCCGCGTTAGGGTTCTCGTTCGGCATAGGCGAATTTCTTCCTCTCTTCTGAGCTCACAACCCCGACAGGTGGTTGCGCAGGCGCGAGGTAAGTTCGTGGATAGTCCATGGCAATGATATAGAAAACAAACCAGACAGGATTTAGCGTTTTGAAGGCTGCTTCCGCCCAGTTGTACAATACCGCTACCGCGAGAAAGCCCAATCGGTATCGCCCCAATTCAAAATTTCGAAAAAGCTCAAGGCGTATTTTCCAGAATGTCGCAACAAACAGTCCGATTAGGAGGAAGACCCCAACTAGACCCAAGGTCAAATAGGTTTCCAAATAGCCATTGTGGGCCTCGTTTGGGATAAAAAAGAAAATTCCTTCCAGTTGCTTTGGCCTTTCTCCTAACCAGAAGCTTTCAAATCCCGCCCCAAAAATCGGATTGGTATGCAATCCCAGCAGGCCTGTCCAGAGCTCTTTTCTCCCCGATAAGCTGGAGCCCCGGCCCAGAATCTCGGACAAACGCCCTGAAATCCCGAATCCCAGTTCTGCTGCGGCGTAGAGCACTAGTGCTGCTAACAGGTACGTCCCAATAAAATTCTTATTTATAGAACGGATCCCGACAAATACGACAATCAATGCCCCTATAACCAGAGATATGAGAGATGTGGCACTGTGCGCCTGTGAAAAGAGCCACCAGATACCTATTAAGAATCCGAAAATCAGCCGAAGCTCGTTTCGTCTCCGACTGTTCCGCTCAGTTTGCCGGGTTTGCAGCCAATGCCAAAAGAAAAAGAAACCCAGGATCATACAGTCTGCACCCAGCATGTTTTTGCCTACGGCGATGCCGTTATTCATTTGCATGCCAGTCCAGGGGTCGTAACTCCGTCCCCAATGGGGATAGTATTTGATGAAGAGAATGGAAACCGGGACCACCACATACGCGCACCGCTTCATCAACCGTATGAGCCCTTCTTTTGGATCTGGTTCCGTAAGGACGATAAGCGCCATGATCGGATGACCAAGAATTTTGATCCACCGCTTGAAAGCGACGAATGGAAAGTCGGACCAGGCGATGGAAATGAAACAGTAGAGCAAAAAAGCGAAGAGCCAACCGTTGTTCTGAACAATCTCTGCAAGATGGACTTGCCTCTTAGTAAGGACACAAAAGCCCGCCACAATCATGACAAAGTAAAACCAGGCGTCCAGCGGACTGCCCTCTTCCACTGAAGCAGCGCCGCTCACGGGCAAGCCGAAGATGTTGAGCCACGCGGAAACGCCTCTTGAGCAAGTGAGCACCAGCCAAAGAAGTGGAAGCCAAAGCGCGCCACTGGCGTCGGGATTTTCCCGAATGTCTCGCCGGAAAAGGAAGACAATGAGGGCAACTGTGAGAAAAAGGGCTAGCGTTGGTGGCAGATGAAGGCCGAACAAGCTGCCAATGTGGGGTTCGAGTAGATTCACAGATTACGAATTTTTTAAGTACCTCAGGATACCCGTTGTTGGAGTCCAGCAATTAGACGAAGAGCAACATCAAACGAGCGCATAATCGCCGATCTCGAGGCGCTGCAACAGTTCGCGGAATTCATCGCTCATAAGATATTCCTTTTCCGCGTTAACGATCGGGTGTGTCATGAGTTCCACATTGCTTGACTTCGCCAAGGCTGCGACTCGATCCAGTTTCTTCCCCTCAATGCACTGAGTCAGATCGAAAAAATAATCCGCAAGACGATATCGACGAGCGAGCCAGCGATCGACCAGCCAGCGGTAGGCCCGGTTCAACATGCTTTTTTCGCCAGGCCAGAAAGAAAAGTTGCGGCGCAGCCTCGTACCGGCTGGAATCATGTTGCTGAGAAGAACGTTAGCACAAAGATGCATGTGATGATGTCCGTCGATGTGTGACGGCCGTTTGCCAAATAGACGGACGAACTCCTCCGCCTGTGCCTGGTAGCAATAGGCAAAAGCTTTTCGAAGAAACGGCTCATATAAAAGCTGTGCATATTTGTTGCGCTTCAAGAACCTGATTATGCGCCCATGGTCCTCTTCAAGCGTTGCCGAACAGCTCTTGTCCGTGAATTCTTCAGAAAAATTAAGATGCAGCCCGACATCATCTAATTCGTAGTCTTTTGCCAGCTTCGCTGCCCGCTCCGAATCCTGCATGAAAACCATGGCGCTGACAGATGTGATCCTCCTCTCCCTAAAGCATCTGAGAGCGGCATCCGTTTCAGCCACGGAACGCCCCCAATCATCGGCGTTGATGATCAACATTTGGGACCAGGTATGCGATTCGTCTGGTAAAGCAAACTCGAATAGCCTAGCATATCCAGTACCTCACTGAATCTCGCGTTCAGTTTCAATATCGTCTCCGGTTTGAGTTTCTCTTTGTAGTCTCCAGGTGTTGCCTTTCGTCTGTGCGACCAGATGTCTTCGCCCCCGAGTTCGAGGGTCCCTCCACGGCCAGTCGGGAAGCTTCTGGTCACATCATTCTGGATTTCAATACGGCTTCGAACAAATTCATAGGTCTCTTCCGCGTCGCTCAGCTCAAACCCGACCAAAAACTTACTGAGCCAGCTTGGGAAGTTGAGGACCATCTCCTCGTAGGAAAGCACGATCACGTTCGGTCTACCGACGATCTCCTTAAAATATCTGACGTATCGATCATAAACGCTGCCAATGTACCTGCCGTACTGACCACCAGTTCCGTAATCCCCCCGGTAGCGGCTGAAATTTCCATCGCTCATATCCAGAACAAACTTATCGATTCCTGCCTCGGCCACCTCTTTACGGTAACCCGTATTTGGCGCCATCTCTCCCGGGTGCATGAAGCAATAGGAAAAGAACATCGAAGTAAGAACGTCTCTTGGGTCACGCAAGTGAAGGATGATGCTCGCGTCCTCCAAGGCTCTACTGGGAACAAAGAATCGAAGCGGCCCGAAACACCCGTTCCGGCTCGCAATGAAGTCCTCGCCATTGAAGATCCGATGGAAAGGCAATTTTTTATCGGGATCCTGGTTGGGCGAATAGTACGGGATGTCGTTCTTTTCACAGATGTCAAGCAACACTCTGTGAAGCACCATCGAGCCTGCCTTGTGGGTGGTGAACGCGATTACGTTCCTGTTGAGCTTCTTGGACTTTCTTACACCAAGGCGGAAACCTACCGAGCGAACAGTCCGTCGCAGATCAGGTATGTTGGTTGGAACTTCCATTGAGGTGTTGACTTCCCTCCTTCCAACGGTCGCGAAACTCTCGCACGGCAGGCGGAGGAGAAAAAACGGAGATCAGATGCTAGACGCCGGGGGACCGAGAAACGTTACATCATGAATCGTTAAAATCAGTTAAAGTCGACGCAGTAAGCGGGCCGGATTGCCTGCGTAAATGCCAGTGATGTTGATGTCCTTGGTAATGACCGCGCCGGCTCCGATGACTGCGCCATGGCAGATCGTGACTGGGAGGATGGTAGCGTTTGTCCCGATACTCACACGATTACCAAGCTTGGTTTGGCGCCAGAGGCTCCGTTTCTTCGCGGGGCCGCCGGCGGCAAAGGAATCATTAATAAACATCGCCCCATGAGAAATGAAGCAATCATTCCCGATCGTGACGAGCTCGCAGATAAAGGAGTGTGATTGAATCCTGCAGCGTCTGCCGATGGTTACCCCCTGTTGTATCTCGACGAATGGCCCAATGAAGCTGCCATCTCCAATCGCGCAACCATAAAGATTGACAGGCTGTACGACAGTGACGTTCTTACCAAACTCAACATTGACAATTCCCGCATGCCAGACCTCGGGCCTCGCCCGGCAGCGCTGCCTCAATGACCGGAGCTGGCGGGTGCGCTTGCTCAAGGATTAAGCCTAAGCTGGCCGGACAAGAGCAAAACGTTGACTCGATCCAAGAACTGCACTCGATGCACCTCCCAGCGATGTGCTTCGTAGAAATCGTTCATTTCTCGGTCAGAAGCGTCTCATATGCAGCCAGAAGATTTTTGCCAACCGTGTTCCACTGCAGCTCGCGCTCAACCCGACGACGACCGAAAGTCCCCATCTTTTTCCGAAGCTCCGGTTGCCCCATGAGTTGGGCAATGGCTTCCGCAAACTCGGCTTCTTTGTTTGGTCGGACATAAACGGCAGCATCTCCCGCAGAAAAGCGTGTTTCTTTCAGATCGAAAGCGACGATCGGCTTTGCATATGCCATGTATTCCATGACCTTGATCCAAGTAGAAACGTCGTTCAAGGGGCTGGAAGGATCAGGGTCCACGCAAATATCTGCAGCCGCAAGGTTGGCCTGCAAATCTTCATCAGAGACGAAGCCGAGCAGTTCAATGCAACCGTTGAGTTGCAGGTTCTCAGCCAGCTCGCGTAAATCTTCCAATGAGTCTCCCGTGCCCATGATGACACAATGGAAATCCGAGCGCTTCAAATCAGACACTAGGTAGCGCAGCGAACGAAGCAGGTAATCGACACCGTCCTGTGGATTTAAGCTGCCAACGTAGCATAGGATGCATTTCTTCATTCCTCTCAAACGGACGTTGGGCGCAACCGGCGTCATGCGCATTTGGTTTGGCCCGTTTCTCACAACAAAGATATCCCGGGGATTCTTATGCGCGCGTTCAGTCTGCACCTTTTTGTACGATTCATTGGTAGCGATTGCAATATCCGCAAGTTTGAGGCTGCACCATTCA
>Ga0137376_10002542_pt1 | contig 10950 bp, 11 predicted proteins | sample SagtaG_23_FD_104814 | JGI IMG/M metagenome (GOLD analysis project Ga0137376, IMG submission 104814) | Vadose zone soil microbial communities from Sagehorn Ranch, Mendocino, California, USA - Sage2_L_20_16 metaG | ecosystem: Environmental > Terrestrial > Soil > Vadose zone | place: USA... | reverse complement strand
GCCGCGTGGGGTTGATGGGTTGTCTGTCCTGTCGTTGCGTTCCGTCTTCTGTTCATCGAGAGAATGTCACCATCTCGAACCCCCCTTTTTCATGACGCATCATCGCGGACGCACATGTGATGCGCCGTGTTTAGTTCGCCAGCGCTTGAGCCGTAAATTCGCAATTACCCACGAGCCGACCGATCCCCGCGCGGTGTTCGACGACAATCGAGTCGGGAAATTGCGAATCGTCGATCGGGACAGTCCCAAGTTTCGGGAGACGGTGGCGCGCGCCGAGTCCGAGGAGGGCACGGCTCCGCCGTGCCCATCGCCGACGCCCACCGACGATCAGCGTGAGGGTCGGGGCTTTCAGTCACGCGCAACCGCAGCGTGGTCGGACAATTGGAGCTTTCGATGCTTCTCAGCGGGGGGAATACCGGCGCGAGATAGGGGATTACCGAAAGATCTGGGCGGAGACGGCCCAGCCGAGGACCGTCTCCGGTCACGCCGGCGCGGGGGGACCGTGTGCTGCGTCCCCCCGGCCTGATCATCGAGCGTCGCCTACCGCGCGATCTGGACCACCATGGCGGGGCGCTGACCTGGAGCTTCATAAACGACGACGCCCCGGGCGGCTTCCGCAGCCCGGGGCGTCGTGACCTGCTATGGCTCGCGCGTGGCTACTACTGGCAGTTCGGGTAGCCGAACACGCGCGCGCCCGTCGCGTCGCGAACGATGGAGACCTTGCCGAAGGGATCGAACGTGAGCGGGAACTCGTTGACCGCCGGGGTGTCGTCGAACTCGATCTCGCCCTGGTTGCGGACCGAGACGGTGATCGTCCCGCGCTTCAGATTCCCGTCGGTGTCGGCCACGAACACGCTGTAGGTACCATTCGGCACCTTGCGCATCTGGTAGCGGACATCCCGCTCGCAATCGAGGTGCACGCGCACGCGGCGGGTCCCGGCCCCGCGGACCGCGCCACAGTTCACCAGCGAAACGGTGTTGTCGATCGCCTGGCAGCTACCGCCGAGCGTCGTCGAGGTGGTCGAGCTGCTCGACGAGGTGGTCGTCGTGGTGCTGGAGCTGCTGTCGAGGCTGGTGGAGGTGCTGGTCGAGCTGGTGGATGTGCTCGTGGAAGAGCTCGTCGTCCCGCCGGCGTTCTGGCACGCGCTGTCGTTGCTCAGGCTGAACGCCAGCGTCGTCCCGTTGAACAACAGGTCGATCTCGGAATCGATGGTCAGCGGAAAGTTGAGGAGGAGCTGCCCCGGGCCCGGGCTGGTGTCGTACTCGACCTGCCCGTTGCCGAGCGCGTCCACCTGCAGCACGCCGCGATCGATGCCGTCGATGATGACCGAATATGGCCCCGCCGGGGCGTTAGAGACGTCGATCTGCAGGTCGGGGTTGCCGTGCTCATCGACGCGGAAGCGCCGCGTGGCCCTCCCCGGGAACTGGCCACAGCTGAACAGGATCGCGTCGTCCTGCAGCACGGTCTTGGCGGATACGGGCGGGCTGTCCGCCACGATGACGAATCCCAGAAGCAGGGGCAGAGCGATCAGGGTGGTCCACGTTGTCTTCGTCGAGCGGTTCATCTTTTTCTCCTCGTCGCCTCAGGCTTTTCGGCTGCGCTGCTGGTGTTTGCCGGGCTTGAGCAACGCCCATGCCAGGGAGTAACGCGGCGCGAATGCTGGTGGGCGTCATCGTTCCCCCGCTGTCTCCTGCGGGGTATGGCGCAAAAGATCGGCAAATGACCCAGCCCGCCGCCGTCACTGCCCCGGGCAGACGAGCGGGACCAGCGCGTCCGCCAGCACGCGATCCCCGAGCGCGTTCGGGTGGATCGGGTCGGCCATCAGCGTCATGAACTGCTACTGGCGCTCGGTCGCGTAGCGCCGGCGATAGAACTCGGCGTCGAAGTAGACGGGGGCACCGCGACCACGTGGGCGCGATAGAAGTCGACCCGTATATGAGGGGGCTCCGTCGACTTGACGAACGAACGTTCATTCGGGTAAGGCCCGCCCGTGCGAGGGCGGGCGCCGTCACGAGCCGAGCCACCGGCGGCGGTCCCCACACGCGAGGCCATCCTCGACGCCGCCGAGCGGCTCTTCTCCGCCCGCGGCGTCGACGGCGTGGTCGTTCGCGACCTGGCGCGCGAGATGGGCCTCACGCCATCCAGCCTGTACAACCACTTTTCTGGTAAGCAGGCGCTCTACGAAGCGGTGCTCGAGCGCGGCCTGAGACCCATCGTCGACCTGGTGGCCGCGGCGCCGTCGGGCGTGCTCGGCCCGGCGCAGCTGGCCGCGACGATCGAGCGGCTGATTCGCCACCTCGCGGTCCATCCGCACCTCGCCCGCCTGCTGCAGCGCGCGCTCCTCGAGGACGGCCAGCTGCAGGCGGCGATCGGTCGCTGGGCCGGCACGCTGTACGCGCAGGGCGTCGGCGTCCTTCGTGGCGGCGCGGTGGACGCCGGCTGGGAGCCGGCCGAGGTGCCGCACCTCGCCCTCGGTCTCTTCGGCATCATCTTCGCGTACTTCACGAATGCGCCGGCGGTCCGGGCGCTGGCCGGATCGAAGGATGATCCGTTCTCACCGCGGGCGCTGGCGCTGCAGCGCCGATTCCTGGAGAAGGCCGTGTACCGCCTGCTCGGCCCGCGACCGCGGAGCGCCGGCCGGCGAGGGAGACCGCGCCCATGAGCGAAGCGGGGAAGATCACCGACGAAGGTATTGCCAAGCTGCGGGAGCGCGTAGGCAAGGGCTTTCCGGGCCGCCGGCCGTGGCGGACCGAGGTCACGCAAGACGCGATCTACCACCTCGCGCTCGCCATCGGCGATCTGAGCCCCCTCTATCTCGACGAGGACTACGCGCGCGGGACGCGCTGGGGCACGCTGCTCGCGCCGCCGATCATCGTGCAGAGCATGGACACGCTGCGCGCCGTTGGCTCGAGCGGCCTGCCCGAGGGTCTGCCCGGCGTGCATTCGATCTGGACCGGATCGCGCTACGAGTGGGCGCGGCCGGTGAAGCTCGGCGATCGCATCCGGGCCGACTGCTACCTGAAGGAACTCGTCGAGAAGGAGAGCACGTTCGGCGGCGGCCGGTCGCTCTACCAGACGTACGAAGCGGTCTACTACGACCACGAGGGGCAGCGCGTGGGGCTCCGGAACGACACCTGGATCCGCATCGAACGGGCGGCGACGCGCGAGAAGGCGAAGTACGGCGAGATCGCGCTCGCGCGCTGGACGCCGGACGACGTCCGGCGGTTCCAGGACACGTATCGCAACGAGCAACGGACCGTCCGCCGGGTATGGGACGACGTCCAGGTGGGCGATGGGCTCGGGCCGCTCCTGAAGGGCCCGCTCACGCCGACGGCCGAGATCGCGTTCGAGTCGTACTTCGGCATCTATCTCGTCGGCAACAAGGTGGCCGCGAACCTGTACGACAAGCACCCGGCGCTCATGATTCCGAACGAGCAGGGCGTCCCCGAGCCGCCGCAGCGCGTGCACTGGGACAACGCGTTCACGCAGCGGCTCCTCGGGCTGCCCGGCGCCTACGACCTCGGTCCCGAGCGCTGTGCCTGGCTCTGCCACCTCATGACGGACTGGATCGGCGACGACGGCCTGCTCACGTCGATCGACGTGCGCTACCGCCGCTTCAACTTCATGGGCGACGTCACGTGGTGTCGGGGGAAGGTGACCGACAAGCTCGAGCGCGACGGCAAGGCCTACGTGCGCTGCACGCTCGAGTGTGTGAACCAGCGCGACGAGGTCACCGCCACCGCCACCGCAGACGCCGAGCTGCCGCGGCGCTGAGCGGGCGGACCGGGGCGATTCACCGGCCGCTGCGAGTGACGAGCCACCGATCCGCCCCCGTTGCCGTAGGTTCTACTCTTCGATATCTATCGAATCGTGGCCGATCCGAACCGCGTCGCCAAAATCTTCCGCGCGCTCTCGCACCCGAATCGTCTGAGGATCTATCTGGAACTCCTCAAAAGGGACGAGACGACGCTGGAGGTCGGACGAGGCTGTCATCTCATCGATATCGTCCGCTGTCTGAAGATCGGTTCTCCCACTATCTCGCATCACGTGAAGGAGCTCGTGAACGCTGACCTGATCACGGCGGACCGCGAAGGAAAATTCCTGGTCTGCCGCGTGAACCCGAAGACCAGGGAACTTGCGCGGGCCGTGTTCGCCAGTTGATTCGAATTCTCAAACGAAGGGAGGCGTCCCTATGAGCGCGAGCCTTTCCGACCCGACGATGCGCTTGTTCGTCGTCTGTGCGGCGATTCTCGTTCTCAAGATGTCGGTTACGAGTCTTGCGACGGCCGTCTTCCGGAATCTGCGTGGGGTGTTCGTCTCGCCAGAGGATTACGCGTTCCGACGAAAGCCCCCGCGCGAGCCGGATGAGCAGATCGAGAGAATACGGCGCGCGCACCACAACGACCTCGAGGCCATCTTGCCCTTTCTCGCGGTCGGCTTCCTTGCGGCAGCCACTGGAGCCGTGAGCTACCGGGTCGCGTGGTGGCTCTTCGTTCCCTTCACGGCTGCCCGGGTGCTGCACACGATCGCCTACTCGCTCGGATTACAGCCGTGGCGCTCGATCTTGTTCGGGATCGCAGACGTCGCCCTATGGGTCACGACGATCTCTCTGTTGATCGCAAGCGTGAGAGCATGAACGTCGCGGCTGTCTGCATCGCGCTTCTCGGTCTCCTCATCTTCGGGCTCGGCGTGAACGTGTCGCGCCTGAGGGGAACGATGAAGATAGGTATCGGCTACCCCGCCGATCCGAGTGATCCGCTGCACAAGGCCTGTCGCGCCCATGCAAACGCGTGCGAGTACGCGCCGACGATGGCGATCCTCATGCTCGTCGTCGCGATGCGCGAGCCGGGTGCATGGGCGGCGGTGCTCTTTATCGCTGCCACCGGCGCGCGGGTTCTACACGCGGTCGGAATGCTCGCCTCGCCGACGCTCGCCGCCGGGCACCCGTTGCGCCTGGTGGGTGCCGCGGGCACGTACCTGACCGGTGTCGGCCTCGTCCTCGCCGCGGTGCTTTCGACGTGGGTGTCGTAAGCGGCGGCGCGGAAGAGCTCTCGTGGCCGGAAGCAGCGCTTCGCGAGGCGGGCCTTCTGCTCCGTCTCGAAATCGAAGATCGGCGCCTCGTTCGTATCGGTCACTGCGCGATCTTCGCCCTTCCGAGTCGTCGCCTCGTCGCGCGAATTGCCCGTCCCGACCAGGGAGCCGAGTGCCTGGAAGCGGAGATGGCATTCGCTCGGTTCCTCCACCGCGCGGGATTGCCGGTCGTTTCGCCCGCGGACGACGTCGCCGAGCGGCCGATCCAGACGCGAAGAGGCGTAGTGACCTTCTGGCCGCTCGTCGCGTCGACCGGCCGGAAGATCGACTGGCCGGCGCTCGGGCGCGTGCTGCGGCGGATCCACTCGCTGAGGCCGCCTGATGAACTGCTCTCATTGTGGGATCCGCTCGGCAGGGTGGAGGCGCGCCTCGAGGCTTACCGTTCGAGGCCGGAGGCGCGGGCGGAATACGTTCGTCTGCTCTCCGCGGCGTGTTCGTGGGGGAGGCGCACGATCGACCGCTCGGCCCCATCGGTTCTCGTCCACGGAGACCCGACGAACGTGATCATGACGGCCGGCGGCGTCGTTCTGATCGACTTCGATCTCTGCGGCCTCGGACCGGCCCTCTGGGACGTCGCGAGCGTGACCGTCCGCCATCGGCGCTTCGGGCTTTCCCGCAGCGACCTCCAAGGGTTCTACGCCGGATATCGCTTCGATAGTGCCGCATCGTGCGGCTTGAAGGACCTCGTGCGACTCCGCGAGCTTCTCGACTCCTCGTTCGCGCTCGGTGCCGCTCCCGGGGGCAGCTCTGCCGTGGATCACGAGCTCGAGATTCGTATGGGGGCCCTTCGGGATCCGACGGATCGACGTCGCTGGACGCCGCTCGACCCGTGACCGACATGGAACGTCGCACCGTCCTCCGGCATGCTATGTCCACAAGGGAACGGCCGTGCGGATCGCCACGTGGAACGTCAACTCGCTGAAGGCGCGACTCGACAAGGTTCTCTGGTGGCTCGAGCGCGCGCGGCCGGACGTGCTGCTGATGCAGGAGACGAAGCTCGCCGATTCCGACGCTCCGTCCGACGCGTTTCGCCAGGCCGGATACGAGCTCGCGCACCACGGCGAAGGACGATGGAACGGGGTCGCCATCGCGAGTCGCCACCCGATCAGCGGCATCGTCACGAACTTCGGCGAGCCCCTGCGGCCCGCGCTGACCCCGGACGTCGGCGACGACGAGCCGCTCGCCGAGGCGCGGATGATGGCCGCGATGTGCGGCGGCGTCCGGCTCGTCTCCCTGTATGCGCCGAACGGACGGACGGTCGGCTCCTCGTTCTACGAGGCGAAGCTCGCCTGGTTCGACCGCCTCGCGCGCTGGCTCGCCGAGGCCGCAGATCCCGCCGAGCCGCTGCTCCTCGGCGGCGACTTCAACGTCGCGCCCGAGGACATCGACGTGTGGGATCCGCGCGCCTGCCACGGCGGGACCCACGTGTCCCCGCCGGAGCGCCAGGCGTTCGGCCGACTGCGCACGTGGGGACTGGCCGACGCGTATCGACTGCACCATGCGGAGCCCGGTCGCTACACGTGGTGGGACTACCGGGCCGGGAATTTCCACAAGAACTTCGGCATGCGCATCGACCACGTGCTGGCGACGCGGCCGGTCGCCGGCCGGACGGTGTGGGCCGAGATCGACCGCGAGGCGCGGAAGGGCAAGCCCATTCCGTCCGACCACGCGCCGCTGGTGATCGATCTCGACGAGGCGGGTTACCCCTTCGATGCCGGCTGGGCATCCGCCGAAGGGCGGATCGCCGCGCGGCGCGCCGGTGGACGGTGATGGCGGAGGGGTTCCCGATCGAGCCGCCGATCGAGCCGATGCTCGCGAAGCTCGCGACGGCGCTGCCCGCGGGCGACGGGTGGCTCTTCGAGCCCAAGTGGGACGGCTTCCGGGCCATCGTCTTCCGCGATCGCGACCGGTTCTACCTCCAGAGCCGTGACCTCCGGCCGCTCGACCGATACTTCCCGGAGCTCGAAGCGGAGCTTCGCCCGAGCCTGCCCGCGCGGTGCGTGGTCGACGGCGAGATCGTGATCGCGAGCGGGGGCGGGCTCGACTTCGACGCGCTCCAGCTGCGCCTCCACCCCGCGGCGTCCCGGGTAGCGAAGCTCGCCAAGGAGACGCCTGCGTCCTTCGTCGCGTTCGACCTGCTCGCCCGCGACAGCCACGATCTCCGCGCGCGCCCGCAGGCCGAGCGCCGCCGGCTTCTCGAGGAGGCGCTCGCGAAGACGTCCGGTCGCGTGCATCTGACCCCGTGCAGCCGGGACCGTGCGAGGGCACGGGACTGGTTTCACCGCTTCGAAGGCGCCGGGCTCGATGGCGTCGTCGCCAAGCACGAGAGCACGACGTACCAGCCGGGCAAGCGCCTGATGGTGAAGGTCAAGCACGAGCGCACCGCGGACTGCGTCGTCGCGGGCTTCCGGTGGCACAAGCAGGGGCCGGGGACGCTCGTCGGGTCGCTGCTGCTCGGCCTCTACGACGACGCGGGGGGGCTGCACCACGTCGGCGTGACGTCGTCGTTCACGATGGCGGCGCGCCGGAATCTCGCCGACGAGCTCGCGCCGCTCCGCAAGGACGCGCTCGCGTCGCATCCGTGGCGGAGCTGGGCCGAGGTGGCCGAGGGCGAGGTCCGCATGCCGGGCGGCCAGAGCCGCTGGAGCGCGGGGAAGGACCTCTCGTGGGAGCCGCTCAGGATCGAGCGCGTGTGCGAGGTGAAGTACGACCACCTGCAAGGCGATCGCTTCCGACACGGGACGGTCTTCGTGCGCTGGCGTCCGGACAAGCGGCCCGCGGACTGCCGGTACGACCAGCTCGAGGTCACGGCTCCCGCCGAGCTCGGCGAGATTTTCGGGGTCCGTCCGCGGTAGGGGCGGCCTACGCGATATAGTCGGCATCGGATGGACCGCTGGAAGCGGAGCGCCGCGACGCTCGGCGTCGTCGCGGCGGCATCGCTCGGCGCGCTGTTGATCCAGGCGCACGCGCGGCACGGCCGGGAGGCGGAGCCGGCGTGGAGCGCGGCCTTCGCCACCGACGAGACGGCGATTCCGGACGACGCCGTCCTGCTGCAGGAGCTCGAGAAAGCCGTCGATCTCCGCCGCCGCGAGGACTTCGACCGGATGCTCGACGCGCGCGATCCCGGTGAGCTGATCGAGCACGCGACGCTCACCGAGAAGGCGCTCGACCGTCGCATTCTCGGGATCGACGCGCTCTTCGTCGTGGGCGACGAGCTGTTCGGCTACTTGTTCCGTCCGGAGAACGGCTGGGGGAGCGGCGGGGCGGACCGGAAGGCGATCGACTTCACGCCGCGACTGCGTCGCATCCACCTGGGCCCGGCCGGAGGGCCGGACGCCTTCGGGTGCTTCAGCTGCCATTCGAAGGGCGGCGTCGACGGCGCCGGCACGCAAACGCAGAACGCGTTCATGCGCGGCGACGGCGAGCGTACCCGCGGCGCGGATCAGCGCAATGCGCCGCATCTCCTCGGCCTCGGTCCGATCGCCTGCCTCGCGCGCGAGATGAGCGCCGAGCTGCAGGCCGAGGCGGCGGCCACCCGCGAGCGCGCGCGGGCGGAGGGACACCGCGTGGAGCAGGCGCTCGTCACGAAGGGCGTCTCGTTCGGCCGCATCGGCGCCGACCCCGACGGCACGATGCACACCGGCGCCGTCGAAGGCGTCGATGCGGACCTGACGGTCCGTCCGTTTGGCTGGAAGGGCCATCAGGCCACCCTGCGCGACATCGTGGAGGAGTCGCTGCACATCCATCAGGGTCTCCTGTCGAATCGCATCCAGTTCGCGGTGCGCGACGGCACGCTCGACGCAGGTCCGTACGGCAAGGGCCCGTGGTACGACGTCGATCAGGACGGCGTGTCGCTCGAGATCGATTCCGGGATGCTGACGACCGTCGTCGCCTACCTGGCGCAGCTCGAGACCCCCGTCATCCGGCCGCCGCGTGACCCCGGCCTGGTCGATGCGTGGGCCGCCGGCCGATCGCGCTTCGATGAAATCGGATGCGCGCGCTGTCACGTCCCGACGCTCGAGCTCGACGATCCCAAGCTCGACGCTCGACAGCCCGCGGGTGCCGATCAGGCCGCGTTCGTCGTCGACGTCGCCAAGGACGGCGACGGGCCGAAGGTCGAGCCCAAGTACGCCGGCGCTCAGACGTCCTACCTCGTGCGCCTGTTCAGCGACCTCAAGCGCCACGACATGGGCGCCTCGCTGGCGTCGCCCGGACCGCAGGGGTCGATTCCCGCGCGCCAGTTCCTCACGCGTCCGCTGTGGGGTCTCGCCGAGACCGCTCCATATCTGCACGACGGTCGCGCCCCGACGGTGCACGACGCCATCGTGCGCCACGGTGGCGAGGCGACCGCGGCACGTGATGCGTACCTCGCGCTCAACGAGCCCGCGCGGGCGAGCGTGCGCGTCTTCCTGGCGTCGCTGTCGCGCCAGCCGAAGGTCTTCGTGCCATGACGTTGCGGCGGCTTGCCGTGCTCGTCTTGATCGGCGCCTGCGCGCGCAGCGACGCGCCGCGGTGGCGCGCGGACTGTCCGCCGCTCGCACGGCCCGCGCCGCTGAGCCTCGAGGCGGCGCGCGAGGCCCACCGCCTCGCCGAGCGTCGACAGGCTCTCCGTTTCCGGGAGGCCGCGGCGCCGGGCTCCGTGCTCCGTGAGATGCACGCGGCCCTCGATGCGAAGCGCATCGCCGCCGGCGACGTCTGCCTGTCGGAGCTGGCGGATCGCGGGCGCCTGCTCTTCGAGCACGAGTACGACTTCCCCGACGGCCTCGGTGGCGGCCAGGCGTCCACCGCGCCTGGCGGACCGTTCCGTCGCGTCCACCAGGGGCTCTTCGGCGGTCCGGAGACGATCTCGTGTCCCTCGTGCCACTGGGTCGGTGGTCCGAACGGCGCGGGCGCGGAGACCGACAACGCGTTTCTCCAGGGCGACGGCGAACGGACGCGGAGCGGTGACGAGCGGAACCCGCCGGCGCTCGTGGGGCTCGGCGTCGTCCAGGCGCTCGCCCGCGAGATGAGCCGCGACCTGCGGCAGCAGCGCGCCGACCTCGTGCGCGAAGCGGCGCGCGCTGGTGCCGGTCGTGAAACGCGGCTCACCACCAAAGGCGTCGACTTCGGCGTGCTGCGTGCGACGCCGAAGGGCGAGATCGACGCGTCGGGCGTTCGCGGCGTCGACCCGGACCTGGTGGTGAAGCCGTTCGGCTGGAAGGGCACGGCCGCGGACTTCGCGGACTTCGCCAACGAGGCGCTCCAGGTGCACATGGGAATCCAGAGCGACGGACTTCTCGCCGTCGCCTCGCGCGAGGTCGTCGGCGATGGGAACGATCGGGCCGACCCGGACGGCGACGGCGTGCGCGGTGAGCTCGGCCGCGGGCCGTTCGCGGCGATGATGGCGCACCTGGCGCTCCTCGAGATGCCGATCGTCGAGCCGCTGATCCAGGACCGCCAGCTCCCCGCCGCCGCGCAGAAGCTGCTGCCGCCCACGACCACGAGCTTCGCCGAGGACTTCCGCCGCGGCCGCGAGCAGTTCCGGACGCTCGGCTGTGCGGCGTGCCACATCCCGATGCTGGTGCTCGAGAGTCCGATCGTCGCAGTCGAGGGGATGCCGCCGATCGACCTGTCGCGCGACATGCGGCGCCCGGCGATTGCGTACGACCCCGAGCTCCACGGTTATCCGGTGTGGCTCTTCAGCGATCTCAAGCGCCACGACATGGGGACGGCCAACGCGGCCCAGCACGTGCAGCGTGGTGTCGCGCTGAACGAATATCTCACGCCGCGGCTCTGGGGCGTCGCCGATTCGGCGCCGTACCTGCACGACGGCCGCGCCCCGAGCTTCGACTACGCGATCGCCGGCCACGACGGCGAGG
>Ga0137376_10002541_pt1 | contig 10950 bp, 16 predicted proteins | sample SagtaG_23_FD_104814 | JGI IMG/M metagenome (GOLD analysis project Ga0137376, IMG submission 104814) | Vadose zone soil microbial communities from Sagehorn Ranch, Mendocino, California, USA - Sage2_L_20_16 metaG | ecosystem: Environmental > Terrestrial > Soil > Vadose zone | place: USA... | reverse complement strand
GGTCCAACTGCGGACGGTGGTGGTGATCTCACGGAGGCTGCGACGGGTCCAGACGTAGAGTGGTGCTGCATTGGTGCTTGTTGGTGAGCACTGACCGGCTGATACGGGGTCGGAGTCGGTCCAGCGTATTGATATGGCGTGGCTTCAGGGTTAGTTACGGGCTGGGGAGACTTGACAGACATGACTGGAGAGTACGAGGGCTGCTGTTGAGACTGTTGAGCCGGATGCCATGTTGCCTGAGGGGCTTCTGCTGATACATGACCTTGAGTGCTTCCTGTCCATTGAGGCTGTAGAGCGACACCATTCATAGCGGGAGTTGGAGTATGATACGCATTCATGGTTTGAGAACGCCAGCGTGGATGCATCACCTGCTCCGTCAGTAGCTGATCGTATAATTTCACTGCTTGCGACAGTTTCTCGTGCATATCTGCCAGCATTTCTTCGCGAATTTAAGTTTGATGGTTCAGGGAAAGGGCAACATGAACTCACGTTCTTTCCGACCAGTATCATCAAGACACAGCGCCAACTTAGGTCGGAGCCCATTCGCCTTATCATAAAGCTCGTTCATACCTGGATATCGCGAGATGTCCCGTCCACCTTGGGCTTCGAGTTGCTCTACTGTCTGATTGAAGGTTAGGATGGCATCCGATTCCAGAGGTTCGAGCTCGTAGTTGGGTAACTTGGGTAACGGTGGCTGAGTGGGTGTGGGAGTAGAAGACGAGCGCGTATACGTATAGGAGTAAGAGTCGTCTTCGGGACGAGGAGTAGGCGCGCTGGGCCTCGGTGCATTAGCCTCTCGTAGACTGGCATCGATGGCGGCTTTGAGATCTGGATCATCCTCGTCTTCCGTCATCGAATAAGAAGAGCGATCAACTATTGGAGGCTCGGAAGAACCCCAGTGTGAAGGGGACGGTCCGGCAGGGACGTAGCCGGGACGACCATAACTTCCAGATGCGCCCACCTCCTGAAGAGATAGTCTTATGGCACGCTGTAGCTCATCAGCTTCAAGGTCCTTTGCGGTGCGGGTCCGAGAATCAGTATGCTTATGAGTGCGGTCACTAATATCACATGAGGTAGTATGGACTTCAAGGGCATGGGCTACTCACGCTTTCAATGCCTTCTTCGTCAGCTTTGAATAACAGCCTTCGCAAACACGGACCTCTTGTGTAATACCAAAATGAGGTAGAGCCATCGTCTTGGAAGAGCACTGTTGATCAAAGACTTGTCCACAGTTTCGACAATGATGCTTTCTATTGGTAAACGTAAATGGCGTCCGACATCGGAGACATATGTCCGAGTCCATCCATTCAGGAGCAGTCTGCGTATCTACCATCGCAGAACTAGAGACGGAAGGATCCTTTGGGGGAAACTTCCAATCTATGAATCTCAATGTTAACCATTGCTGGCATTCGAAGCTGTGTGGACATACTTTCTTGCTGTAGATTCCTGTAAATTTGAACGGAATAGCTTAGGCTTGGCTTCCCTTCGAAGGCAATACCCCAATTCTGGATGTGCCTTAGTATCGTCGCCTTGACCTCAGAATTGAGATTCTGAAAGTTTAAAATCGAGACGAGGTTGTCCATGAACTCTCGGGAGGCTATCTCATTCAAGAATTGGTCACCGCCATTCTTGACGCATGTATCAGTCAGCTGGCGCAAGGGTTAGACTCCGATCTAGGCAGTGTCAACGACAACATACGCCAAGTGCTAACAGCTGGACATTGGGATTCGAGTGGTTCAACCTGCGTTTGAGCGCACGCATAGCTTCTTTGGCGGAGACTGACTTGGACCGTATTTGGTCGCATATTTCGAGATTCAGGGCGATGTCCTCAGAACCCGATGGCAGCAAGTCTGAAGTAGCCTTGTCTGATAGTAATGTAAGCACTCGGTGTATCCCTGCTGTTTGGCACTCACCTATGGCATAGTCTAGTTGTGAAGTGCCCCATAACCAAGAGCCAAGAATTGACATGGTACAGTATGACTCGATGAGTGCTGTCAAGTGCTGGAGAAACCTGAAGCAGCAGTAGGGGCTGACTAAGCAGCGGCTTTGTCACCGCGCTGAGCAGCAGCTCCCCGTATGCTGGACGCGCCTAGTCGTATCGTTCTTTCTCCACTCCATCTAGAATTCAGCAAACACCTTCCCAGCCACAACTGTTTGTTCCCGAGCCTCCGTCAAGTTTCAACCGTTATCAACAGGTCATTTCCTCGCCGGACTTTTGCTTCTCGCTCGTCTGAAGCTCTCGCTAGGAGTGTAGGCTCGGGTAATTTTCCCCATGCACCACCTCCACTTCGTAAGTCATGTCTCTGGCGTTTCCTATCCGTTCATTCGTTCAATCCGTTCTATCTAGTCCGCCCAACGACTTTTTGGCGCAAAACCCGACGTTCCGGAGTGACAGCCGCTTCATACTCTCCATCCTTCGCTGCTCCATTTTATTGCTGCAGGACTCGCCTTTGGCTCACCTACGCACGACCTCAGTGTTTTTAGCGCGGAGAACCGAATTGTTGCGTTGCCAGATTATACGCTTCAATACATAACCAGCTACTTTTCGCTGCAAAGAATCATCAGCAACGTTTCGGAACTACGGTCTCAAATTCGGCAGTTAATAAACACGAAATTATGTATGTATCAGTCATGTTAATTCTTATTTGTAGCTTATGGCATATGAAATGCTTCAGAAGAGATTACTGGCAATCCATCAGGTTGATGGAGTGGAAGTTTTACTTCCGCAACATCGCTCAACGGTACTCGGTCAAGGTTGAAGGCTGGCCTGTCCACTTAGTTCATTTCCAAAATCTCAGTGGGCCTCAAGTCCGTATGATTCCCTTAAGGTTCTGCTCGACAATTGGGGTAAAACATATTGGAGAGAGTTGAGTGAAGAGGAGCTGAAGGAACTCATGCAAGAAAGGGAGGATTAGGTAGCTAGAGGGGAAATTCAAGAACTGGCACAACGTCACCCATGGTCGGAAAGAAAAGGAAACATGTTGCGGAACGCCAGGAAGAGGAGGATGGGGATGAGTCGAGCAGTGGCTCCTCGGACAAGAGTGAAGATCTACCTCGTCGAAAACGTGCGAAGCACGCAGCTGCACAAAAGGCCCAAGTCAGGTTGTCATCGTCGTCAGCTTCAGCTGAATCACCCTCCATTAACTGCAGGCACCTTCCTGCAGCATTTCGTCCCTTTTTCTTTTCTTCAGATTTTGCACATTCTAATTTATACACTATATACTTTCATTCATTTAATGTCAAGGTGTCATTTTGCAATATCTGTGTGAGTTCTTGGGAGACACAAACAGGGCACGCAGAAAACTAATCTCCTGTTGTGACAATGGTCGAACTTTCTGCATCAACAGAAAGGCCGAAACTTTAGATAATCTTGCAAGGGCCGGAATTCGTTCCCGCAAGTCATATACGAAAGACTCTTTCTCGGCATTCTCTTATAACTTACTACAAACCTAACTACTCATCGGGCTCGAAATTTAGCTTACAATCCATTATAATTCGTTGCAATTCATTGTTGCTATTACATTGTACAACTTCGTTTCTAATTCTAGAGAATTACTCGGCAACGCCGCATCATCGGTCTAATATCTCTTGCGAGTCGATCCCGCCCTTGGTTCTTTGGCTGGCACTGGCTTTGGTTCCACTTCGACACAGGGGGAGACTGGGCAGCAGGAGCAGGAGTAAGAGGAGAGGCGGAGTCCTATTTCCAACGCCTAGCTATATGCGCGTTTTTATTTAAGTGGCTCGTATTACATACTATTGAATGTTCGAGGCCATGCACAGACAGCGCTGTGGCACCTAAATACGCGGCTGATAAGAAAAGTGTTGGGCAGGGAAATGATTTGATGCGTACATTCTGACCGACTCGAGCACGCACGTTGACAGTTGGATGCGAGCGATGAAGTGACTCGGATCTTCTTATTGGTTTGCTCATGGCGGCCCATCAGTACCAGTAGCGGATTGAATAATGCGATAGGCAGTCGTAATGGCCATGGGAGATGAGTGTGGAAGGGGATGGAGGAGCTAGATGGCGAGAGCAAGGAGTGGGAGAATGGGCGCGAGGCAGGCCTCAACTATACGTCAGTTTATTTGGCGCTGTTTGCACACTTACCGAAAATTGTGCAGAACTCCAACCAACATTCTTGCGCCGGTGCGTTCGATTTCTTTTTTCTCTTCATGCAATCCTAACGAATAATTGTTTCAAAGTTGATGCACGGTCTAACCTCATGATCACGACGACGACTCCCACTCTTCGTGTGCACGGGTTCGCGTATGTCGCATAGAACATATCGTGCACATGGCATGCGCATCATGCATCAACATAATAATTGAGGGTCTCGAATTACATGTCTCGAGCAGCCCAATAACGAAAACCACACGACACAAGCGGTCCTTCACGCTTGTAGACTTCCGATCTCCGTCACCGCTCCCTCGTCTTGCCCAGGAATGTCTAGGAGATCTCTACGGCCATTCAATTCAACCATGACATTCTCCCTGACTCCGAACCTGCAATCCCATTCGCCTCATTCTTCCCTGGCTGCCTCGTATCTCCCGTGCAGTGAGGTTCAACCTGAGTCATGCAGCCATCATTACGCTGCCGAATGTGCAGAAAATGGAGATGATAGCGGCTGCCGCCAATCATAACCATCTCACCCAGTTCAACCAGGCGCGAACTGAACATGTCCAAATTCAGATTCGGTGGTTTGCCGAAACCATCCCCAGCTGATGCCATTTCACCGGCGGCGTTTTCGTTTAGTGTCGACGATACACCGGGAGATTCAATTTTCGACAAGACGATACCCGCTCGCAAGGATTCTTACCACAGGATCTCGCTCACCTCAACTCGCTATTGACTAGTTCATGCAATTTCGAAGGGGCATTCATTGTACTATACTAACATGAGCCCATTTTTCCCTCGTTTTCATGCACCCATCTAACCTCCACCCCAGAGCTGGCGATTACCCACATTCCCACCCCCAAGACCTATCCAACTCGCGAGCCTTCAATGACTACTCCCCACTCTTCCTCCCCGCATCCTACCCCATGACTACCTCATCTCATTCGCCCTATCCAGCTACGTGATCGTCCACACCTTTTCTACCACGGCTGCATGCTGCTCAACGGCCTCAAATGGATCCGTATCGAAGCGGACGACATCCACGCCAAACTGATGCAAAACTCGCTGACGAATTCTCCAAGGATCCCACCCTAATTCTTAACCTCAAACTGCCCCCCAATGTGTGAATGTGTAAGTTAGTATCACTGTCTTTTTATGGTATTTTTAATGACCAGTACGTTAGATTTGTTGATTGCGACATGCTCATGTGGTATCGTGGCGGCGGCGTTGGCCACAATACCTTCAGAAAGCGATTCAAAAGTTCTGCGATGCCCTGAGGAGCTGAAGACGGAAAGGGAGACTACGGTCACTACAACGTGAAGATAGGAGCGGAAGACTTCCCAAGTTCCGGGCCGATTGGCCCCGATATTGATGATGTTGAACTCCCTGAAGGAGAAACCGAATCAGAAGAGGAAGAGGAAGGGCCTGAAGACGAGGATGACGAGCCGGAGAACGAGGCTGACGAGGCAGGCTCTGACTCGGACGACGGATATGCGGACTTGTGAAAATTTAATTCAATCATGTATTACAATCATTTAGGACGACTTTTGACTGCGCCGCATCCCTAGATGGGATTGTGACAGCTTGTATAACGTTGCAACGAGCTGCTAGCAGTTGCCAGTTTTCCGCCTTTTTGTTGGGTGGAAAACATCCATTATATATACTTCTTTTCGTCGCTGCTGTTGTCCCTTATTCTCCTCAACACTCGTCGCTCCTACACACGTCTTCTGATTTTGCGGCTCTATTTTTGGCAGCAGTTGCTGCTTCGACCGTAGCCTTCATGCTTCTTCAGAGTCAGAAGCGAGGGTAATACCCGCTTCCTCCAGGACCCACGCCTAAACCATTCGTTAGCAATATGTTTGACATGCCTACGGGAAAAACATGGATCAAGTATTTGGAATGGTCGAAAGAAGAAAATAGTACGTTTCTTATTGCTCTATGGATATCGGTAGTTAAATTTCACTACCTTAGGTGACATCGTATACTTGAAGCCGATGAATACGAATATGATCATCCTGAATAAGTGGAGGGACCTTCTCGAGAAGAAGTCGACTGTATACTCAGATCGTCCCACACTTCCCATTTTCGACGTGTAAGACGGGTTATTTTCGTGAAAAGAGAGCACGAGCTTATTGATGCTTAGATTGGGCATGAACAACCTTACGACATTGCTCGGATACGGGAAAGAGTGGCAGAAACATAGGAAAGCATTCCAAGAAGGTCTAAGGAAGAATCTTATGCCAGGATACGCTCAACTCCAGACGGAAAAGTTGAAACATAGTCCTCAAGGATCTACTCCGCTCCCCAGAAGGATTTGCGGGTCATATAAAATGGTATGTTGCTCAGGTCCCTCTTTTTTTAAACGTGAAGAACCTGGTTTGCGCGTAGGCTAGCGGCCTCGGTCGTGATGACATTTGGCTACGAGATTTCCCCAAACCGGGTACCAGACCGCCTTGCCGACTTAGTCGATGAGGCCGGAAACAGAGTTGACCTTCTATTTTTGCCGGAGAGTACCTCCACCAACGTTCCTCCGATCTTGAAGTACGTACCAACATGGGTAGAGCAACGACGCAAAAGTTCGCACATGGTCTTAGGAAAATGTTGGACTCGTTTAGGAATGAGCCTTTCGAAATCTTGGAGCGCCAGTTGGTGAGAATTATTTTTGTGCTTCCTACTAGCGTCTTGCTAAAGAAGGCATAGGCTGCCGGAACAGCGAAACCATCGATATTTACAGACATTGAAGTGTCGTGCGAAGACTAATGGTGTATATGAAGATGAGCATATAATCAAGAATGCACTCACGACGACTTACCTTTGTATGCCATCTCTTTGGACGAGCTGGTGTGCTAACGGTATGAGGTCACGTCAAAGGTCTCGTTACGTTTTCATAATTTTATTCGTTTTCAGATCCAGTCCGCGTTGATGATGATTATCATCTTTACCATGGCACTTCACCCGGAGGAACAGAAGAAAGCACAAGAGGAGATTAACCGCGTTATCGGAACACGACGACCAAGACAGAGACTCTCTACCTTACATGGAGGCTTTCTTCAGGGAGTGCTTGAGATGGCGAGTTGCGTTGGCACAAAGCACGGCACATGCAACCATGGAGGATGATGTATATAACGGATACTTCATCCCGAAAGGTGACTTTTCTTCTGGGGCAGAATGACCGGACGCTCATGAATTGTGCAGGCACAACGGTAATACCGAACGTTTGGTAAATATCACTTTTCCATCAAGAAATGGGTTGTACCAATGACGCGTTTAGGGCAATCACCCAAGGTGAGGAATTATACCCTGATGCAAAACATTCAAATCAGAACGATTCTTTAACGCCGACGGCACTCTGAATGATGACACGATGCACTATTCATTCGACTTCAGACGAAGGTACGTAGTGCTAGTGCTCGTGCCTAGAAAATGCTCACATCAACTACAGAGTTTGCCCAGGCCATATGTGGTTGATGCAATGGTGCGCTGTTTCATCATGCGCCCGCCCCGCAATGGTTTTAACGAAATTTGATAGCTGGTTGACCATGGCGAACATGTTGTCTGTCTTCAACAATCTCACCAAAGCAAAGGCCGACAGCGGCAAAGAGGTTGAAATTGACCCAGATGCATACATTGACGGAATTATCATGCAAGTGCAAGATTTTTACATTGCCACATGCTCTAACCTCCATGCCTATAGGCTTAGTACGCCGGAACCGTTATTACACCTCGATGGGTTTGAGGCACTTGACTCCGTATATTTGGGGGAATCGTGAAAGACGGATTTACGTATATAGAGAGCCTGAGTTACGTGCTGAAGCCATCATGGAACTGTGGAGTACCCGCTCCCCGCCAATCACTACCGACGCTTCTACGGCGACGAACGCCAATTCAAACCCACGTAACGATAACCCTAGTGAGATAAAGTAATGATAATCATGAAGAAAGTTCGTCACTATACTAATACATACAACAAGAAATAAAGAATCAGCCTGGCGTACAATATTTTGGAGACGAGGGATCATAGCTAAAATTCTAATGTCGTAACATGTCCAATGGGTATGCAAAGAAAAAAGTGTCTGCGAAAACCCAGAGGGAGTCGTAGTGTGCATAGTATCGTAACGCGCATAGTATTACTCTTGATCATGATGTCCGAGGAATCATTCATGTATAAGCGAGCCCCCATAACCTTCCCCACGCTTCGCCGCGAGGATACCGCGGAGGACAACCAAAAATATGGCAATTGTTAACAAAATCCTGTCATGTAAACATGTTAGGCACCAGCAGATTAGTGCACGTTACGGACTGACCATATCATCCAAGAAAATGCTTCAAGGGCGTTCAGCTGTCCGCAGAAGACGAACAAGGTTTGGGTTCTGTAAGCAGAGGTAAGTAGACGCAAAGACAATATATGGTCGAAGATACGTACCCACAATCCAGACCTCTTCCGCCGCCTAGCGTAGCTGTTATCGCGCTCGCCCCACTCATCCATAGTGCCCATGTTATGAATAGGCTGATATCGTGTCGAAACAACATCAATGATAATAGGCAAAACACGGGCTCACTAGATAAGATGTGATGCCACGCTGGTCAAAGGATGCCCCACCGGTGCAACCAAGAAGAGCACCATATAGACTGGGGCAGTGACGAGCGTCCATATGGAGGTGAATAGGATGAACCGAACACGATCACGCTCGCCCAAATTGGTGAAGTTGTGGCGAGAATTGAAGCGAGAGACCAGAAAGGCGGCATCGGATAGCTGCATTATCGGGCGAGTAAGTCAGACAAGTGCGGCGAGACCTGCTCTGAAGGGCCATACCGTGACGATACTGAATAGAATAATAATCGTGAAGAGAACTAGCAGAAGGATTACGTTTTTAGTGAAAATATGGGAAGAGCGAGCGTACTAGGGTGACCGTATCTGAAAGTAGCGTTGAGCGACATGTTGGAAGGACGAGAAGGTATCTCAGCACTCAAGGTAGTGGAGAACAAAAAGTACCCTAAATTCAACTTGACGTCATTCCGCATCACGTGATCACCACCGCCCCTGCTCCCATTCCCCGTACGTCCGCGTAGCCCGGATCCAGTCCACCAGCTCGCTTCTCTTCACTTTCACACCCGTATCTGTGCTCATAACCTTTTCCTTCTTTCCATCTACCAGCTGCCATTTTTGCTCTTTGATAGTAACCAACCCACTCTTAAGCTCATCACCCCCTAAAATAATTGCAAATGGAACTTCGTCACGCTCCCCGGCGTCAAATTGATGCCCGATTTTTGGCTTAGCCTTGGCCAAAAAGTCCGTCTGCGTAAGAGGTGAGTCATATAAACGTAGACCCAAGAGCATCTTATCTGCCTACTTGGATGCCCGCTTCTCTAAGCTCCTTCACGAGATCAATACGTTCCTTCAGCAGCCCATCTCCAGCAGCTAAGACAAACGCCATCGTGTTCTTGCTCCGCATCCCTTTTTCGATCCATTTGGGCCACACCAGCGCAAAAATCCTGTCCATTCCAATACTCACGCCAACGCATGGCAGCTGGGCCGCTTTTCCCTTCTTGCCGGATGATTCGCCAGCTGCGGCTGATGCAAACATGCCAACGAGGTTGTCGTAGCGACCTCCTGCGGCGATGGAGCCAACGCCCACAGTGGACTCGTCGACCTCCTCTTCGCCATCTGGGCCGACTTTCTTCGGCTTTTTGGCACCGTCAGCAATTGCAGATGCGTTGGCTTGGAAAGCCGGTGGAGCGGACGCCTCCACGACCGCTTCGTAGATAATACCAGTGTAGTAATCTAGACCGCGAGCTAATGACAAGTCGAATGATATCTATACACGGGATCAGGATAGAGGATAACGCGCGAAATATAATCGGACAACTCACTCTATTCATGACTTGATATGAATCTAAGAGCTTGAATAAGAGTTCCATATCGGCAAGACCTTGCTTGGCGCTGGGGTTTGCAGTGAGCGTGGTATCAGTCAATAGCTGAGCCAAAAGCTCCTCTCTGCCTGGAGTCATTTTTCAGAATCAGAACAAGATCCGGAAGACTAACACTTACCTTTGTCCTTGACATACTCTCCAATCTTGTCAGCAACAGTGGGATCCAGTCCCTTTTCTTCCGTCATTTCCTTCTTAACCTCCGCCCAAGGTAACTTTATGGCACAATAAATGAGGACAATAGTACATCAAATCAACCGCAGCCCACCTTGTCCAGTTTATCAACTGCGGACGATATCGTTCTAATCTTCTCGTGAGGCACACCGCAAACTTCGAAAATCCCATCCAAAATTTTACGGTGATTCAACTTGATAGTAAACTCCCCCACATCAAGCTTGGTCAAAATCGCACACATCAAGCTGATCAGCTCGGCGTCGGGGATCATCGGATCCCATTGTCCTGCGATATCAAAGTCCTGTAAAAAAACATCATCTTTCTTACGTTCTAAAAAGAATCAAAAGATTGACTCACCGCCTGCATAAACTCCCTCATCCGCCCTTTACTCATGACGGGGTTATCCCTCCTATATACCTTCCCAATCTGCCATATCTTCCCCTGCCCTAGCCCACCCTCAATACCTGCCCCAGCGCCGTTCATCGCAAGCCACCTCGCAAGGGGCACCGTGTGATCATACCTCAACGCCAACTGCTCACCCCCCTGATCCATCAGATCAAATATCAACTTTTGATCTTCTCCGTACTTGCCAGTCAAGACGTCCTTGCGTTCGAACACGGGCGTGTCGAGACACGCCCCGCCATAGGCGAGGAAAATGTCCCTCACCGTCTTCTCGATGTGTAACCGGCAAAACATTTCGTTTGGACCATAGTCTCTGGTTCCCTATACTCTCG
>Ga0137376_10002538_pt1 | contig 10953 bp, 9 predicted proteins | sample SagtaG_23_FD_104814 | JGI IMG/M metagenome (GOLD analysis project Ga0137376, IMG submission 104814) | Vadose zone soil microbial communities from Sagehorn Ranch, Mendocino, California, USA - Sage2_L_20_16 metaG | ecosystem: Environmental > Terrestrial > Soil > Vadose zone | place: USA... | reverse complement strand
CGTGCGCCGGCGGGGATCACGACCCAGGGCTGTTTGGACTCGGTGTAGATGTGGATGTCGGGACTCAGTCGATCCGGATCATCGAGCGTGCCTACGCGCACGAAGCGCAGCGCATCCCCGGCGCCGGCGTAGGTGCTCCACAGGGCCACACGGCACACCGGGCAGCGGGCGATCTTCTGGCCCTTGCCGCTGTTGCTCGGCGTCATCACGAGCTCGGGGCTTCCCCGAAGGAGCACCACGCGATCGGCCTCGATCACGGCATTCAGCGCGAAGGAGGCGCCGCTCTCCCGCTGGCACCAGCGGCAATGACAGCAATGCACGATGAGTGGCCGGCTGCTGAGCGAAAAACGCACGGCGCGGCAGGTGCAACCGCCTGCGGCGAAGGATGGCTGTGCGTCGCTCACGCAGACGTACCAATGCGCAGCGCCGGACCGGGCCCGGTCCTGAATCCCGAAAGCGGCCGGCGTGGCCCGGGGCGCTAGTGAGCGGCGCTGCCGCTCAGGCAGTCCTTCATGAATGCCTTGCGGCTGGCGCCCTTCAGCCCCTTGGTCGTCGCGTCCGCGTTGCAGGTCTTCATTTTCTGTTGCTGGCTGTTGCCCGTCGTGGCGGCCGGCGCCGCCGCGGCGCCCGAGGTGGCCGCCGCGGTCTTCTCCGACAGGCAGCTCTTCATGAAGGTCTTGCGGTCGGCGCCCTTCAATCCCTTGGCCGTCGCGTCCGCGTTGCAGCTCGTCATCTTCTGCTGCTGGCTGTTTTCATGCGAAGCCTGGGCGATGGCCTGACCGGCCACAACCGCGAGTGCCGCACCCATCGCCACCAACCATGTCGTGCGTCTCATACCGACTCCTTTCGCGAACAGGAACACCTCGTATCCTAACCCCAATGCGGGCGGTTACTCCATGTCCGGATAGGGCCCGCGACCGCCCTCGGCGATGAAACGGTCGATCCGGGCCTGCAGCACCGGTAACGGCACCGAGCCGAGCTCCAGCACCGCATCGTGAAAGGCGCGCACGTTGAAGCGCTCGCCGAGCGCTCGCTCCGCGCGCGCACGGGCGTCGAGAAAGGCGCGCTCGCCCAGGTAGTACGACAGCGCCTGCCCCGGCCAGGCGATGTAGCGATCCACCTCGGTGCCGATCTCGCGCTCGGGGAGCGCGGTGTACTGCCTGAAGTACTCGAGCGCCTGCTCGCGCGTCCAGCCCTGGGCGTGAATGCCGGTGTCGACGACCAGGCGCGCGGCGCGCCAGATCTGGTAGCCGAGCATGCCGAAGCGCTCGTAGGGCGTGTCGTACAGCCCCATCTCGAGCCCGAGCTGCTCGCAGTACAGCGCCCAGCCTTCGCCGTAGGCGGAGATGTAGGTGAGCTGGCGGAACATCGGCTGGTCCTTGTGCTCCATCGCGATGGGCATCTGAAACGCGTGCCCGGGTGCGGACTCGTGCAGCGTCAGGGCGGTGAGGTTGTAAAGCGGCCGGCTCGGCAGGTCGTAGGTGTTGAGCAGGTATATCCCCGGCCCGCCGCGCCCCGCGGTATAGAACGGCGCGAGGTCCTCGGGCACCGGCTTGATGGCGAAGCGCGCCCGCGGCAAGTAACCGAAGAACTGCGCCGCCCTGCCGTCGAAGCGCTTCGCGGTCCACGCGGCGTGCATCAGCAGCTCCTCGGGCGACCTGGCGTAGAAGCGCGGGTCGGTGCGCAGGAACCTGAGGAACGCCGGAAACTCGCCGCTGAAGCCGGTCTCGTGCATGGCGGCGAGCATCGCCGCGTGCAGCCGCTGCACCTCGACGACGCCGAGCTGATGGATCGCATCCGGATCCAGGTCGAGCGTGGTGAACTCGCGGATCTTCGCGCGATAGTAGTCCTTGCCGTCCGGCAGGTCGGCCGCTGCCAGTGTGGTGCGCATCCCCGGGACGTACTCGGTGCGCATGAATTTCAGCAGCTCCACGTACGCCGGCTGCACCACTTCGCGGATGGTCCTGAGGGCATCCGCGCGCAGACTCGCCTGCTTCGCGGGCGGTATGCCCGGCATGTCCCTGAAGGGGGTATAGAAAAGACTGCCCTCGGGCGTCGCGTCCGTGACCGCGGTAATGGAGGTGTCGCGTCCGGCCATGGTGACGCGCGGCGCAGTGAAGCCGCGCTTCATGCCGGCGCGCATCTCTTGCATCTGCTCGTGGAAGTAACGCGGGATGTCGTGCATCTGCGCGATCCAGTGCTCGTAGTCCACCAGGGTGCGGAACGGGCGGCGCGCGGTGTAGCCGATATTCGTCCAGAAGGTGGTGTCGGAGTTGGCCGGCATCTCGAAGTCGCGGAAACGCTGGTTGGCGATCAGGACCGCGATCTGTGCGCGGTAGGTGTCGTAGTTGACCTGCTCCTTAGCCGACAGGCTGGCGCGCGCGACGGCCTCGACCCGGCGCAGCACGTCCTCCCAGTATCTGCGGCGCATGTCCTGCGTCGCCGCGTCCACCTTCGGCAGGTGATCGGCAACGGGCCGGGTGTTGTCCTCGTTGTCGGGCAGCTGCTCGGTGCGCCACTGCCACTCGCTGCTGTAGATGGCAGCCAGGCGCTCGTCCGCCGCGTGTTGCCGGGAGTGCTGCGAGCAGCCGCTCAGCGCCGCGGCGAGCACCGCGGCGCTGAGCAGGGGTGTCGGGGACTTGCGCATGATGTCCTTCAGGCCGTGAGCATACTCGAACCGTTGCGCGCCGCTCGCGCGATAGGGTACAAGCAGCGGCTTATGTGGAAGTCGATTGCCGCCGTCAGCCTCGGGGCGAGCCTCGGGGCGCTCCTGCGCTGGTGGCTCGGCCTGACACTGAATGCGCACTTCCCCTCGATCCCACCGGGCACGCTCGCCGCCAACCTGATCGGCGGCTACGTCGTCGGGGTTGCGGTGGCGTTCTTCGCGACCTACTCGGCCGTGGCGCCCGAGTGGCGGCTGTTGGTGATCACCGGGTTCTGCGGCGGGCTCACGACCTTCTCCACCTTCTCCGCCGAGGTCGTGACCCTGATGCAACAGGGACGGGCACTGTGGGCGCTGGGCGCGGCGGCGGCGCACCTGGCGGGATCGATTCTCATGACGTTTGCCGGCATCGGCACGGTCGTCCTATGCAAGGCTCACTGCTGAGATTCTACGTTCACGAGGGGCAGCGGCATCACGGGCGCCTGGTGTGGGAGTGGTTGCTCGAGAAGGCCAACGGCCTCGGCATCGGCGGCGGCTCGGCCTTTCGCGCCATGGCCGGCTTCGGCCGTCACCATGTGCTGCACGAGAGTCACTTCTTCGAGCTCGCCGGCACGCTCACGGTGGAAGTGGAGTTCATCGTGACCGACGAGGAGGCGACGAAGCTCCTGGCGCTGCTGCAGCGGGAAAGGATCCGCCTGTTCTACGCGCGCGTTCCGGCGCTGTTCGGGGTGATCAACCCCGATGCCGCCGATCCGCCCGCGCAGGGCTGACGCGGCGCCGATGCGCGGTGGCGTGCGCGGCGCACTCGCCTTCAGGGTCGCAGATCCTTCGGGCGCCCGATGCCGTGCAGCGGCACGGCGCTCGAGCCGCCCATGCTCGGGCGGCCGGCTTGCGCAGCAGCGAGCGGCTGACACTCCCTGAGCGTCGCGAGGCAGCGCTCGGCGAGCTGCTGGTATTCACGCGTGCCGGTGGCTTTCCAGGCGAGTTCCTCGGGCGTCAGCGTACGCACGATGCGCGCCGGCACGCCGGTGACGAGGGTGCGCCGCGGCACGACGAAGCCGGCGCGCACGAAGCTCGCGGCGCCGACAAAGGCCTCCTCCTCCACCACCGCCTCATCCATGACGATCGCGCCGATGCCGATGAGCGCGCCGCGGCGTACGGTGCAGCCGTGCAGCACCGCCCCGTGCCCGATATGGGCGTCCTCCTCGAGCAGGGTGTCCTTGGAGGGAAAGCTGTGCAGCACGCAGCAGTCCTGCACGTTCGAGCCGGCGCTCAGGATGACGCGGCCGAAGTCTGCGCGCAGCGATGCGCCCGGGCCCACATAACAGCGGGCCCCCACGATCACATCGCCGATCAGCACCGCTTGCGGATGCACGAACGCCGCCGGGTCGACGACCGGAACGAGTCCATCCAGGCTGTACACCGGCATATGCCTACCTGAAGCGCGCGCGCTCAGCCCGCGCGCCCCTTGGCGAGGAAGGCGCGCACCGCGGCACGAAATTCCTCCGACTGCAGCTGGGCGGCGAAAATGCGCGCCTCCGCCTCGATTCGCGCACGGACCTGCTCCGGGTCACCGCGCAGCAGGCGCCGGGTGGCGAGCAGCGCGCCGTTGGGCTGCTGCGCCAGCGCCCGCGCCAGCGCACGGGCCTCGGTGAGGAGCGCGGCCTCCTCGACCACGCGGTTCACCAACCCGAGCCTCTCGGCGGTGGCGGCATCGAAGGGCTTACCGAGCAGCAGCAGCTCGGCCGCGCGCTGCTGACCCACCAGCCGCGGCAGCAGCAGCGAGCTGGCCGCTTCCGGCACCAGGCCCAGGGCCACGAACGGCATCGACAGCTGCGCGGTGCGCGCCGCGACAACCAGGTCGCAGTGCAGCAGCAGCGTCACGCCGATGCCGACGGTCTGGCCGTGGATGGCCGCCAGCAGCGGCTTCTCGAACGTCGCCAGCGTGTGCAGGAAGCCCATGACCGGGTGCTCGGCGCTGAAGGGCGGGCCGGTGAGAAAATCGTTGAGATCGTTGCCGGCGCAGAAGCCGGCGCCCTCACCCCCGAGCAGCACGACCCGCACCGCCGCGTCCGCCTGCGCCTCGCGCAGGCCGCGGTACAACGCCTCGTACATGGCGAAGGTGATGGCGTTGCGCTTCTCGGGACGATTGAAGCGCACCTCGCACACCCCGTCGGCGCGCGAAATGAGAATCTGATCGCTCACGGGAGAAGTCTCAGGGTTGCGGCGGCGGCGGCACGCCGTGGGTGCGGAAATCAACATCGCTGTCCGCCGCCAGCCATACGAGCGCCGCCCAGGCGGCGACGTTCTGGTCGAGCTGCTCCTGGTCGATCTTGTCGAGGGTGTCGTCGGCGGTGTGATGGATGTCGAAGTACCCGCTCGCGTCCTGGTAGAGGACGAACGCCGGCACACCCGCCTCCACCGACGGGCCGATGTCCGTGCCCGCCTCCTCCGGCGCTCGCGGGGCGGCGAGTACCCCGATGGGGCCGAGCACGCGCAGCGCCGTTCTCGCAAACTCGCCCTGCAACGCGGCCTGCGGCAGCCCGAGACGATAGACGCGATCGGCACCGGAGTCGCTCTCGCCCGCGAGCACGTGGGACGCGAGCTCCGCCTTGTGGTTGCCGGCATAGGCATGGCCGCCGAAGGCGCCGTACGGCGCCACCGGCTGCGCTGTCTCCTCGGAGCCAAACAGCACGACCCGCACCGTGCGCCGCGGCCGCTGCGGGGCATCGCGGATGAGCGTCGCCGCCGCGGTGATGATCGCCATGCCGGTCCCGTCGTCGACGGCCCCGGTCCCCTGGTCCCAGCTGTCCAGGTGCGCGCCGAGCAGCACCACTTCCTGCGGCCGCGCGCGCCCGCGCACATCCGCGATCACGTTCTGTGAATGCGCGTCCGGCACGTAGGAGGCGCTCGAGTACAGGCGCACGCGCACCTTCTGCCCGAGCGCGGCGAGCCGCTCGATCTGATCGGCATCGGGGTTGCTGAGCGCGAACGCGGGCACCGGCACGCGCCCATCGACGTAGCGCGTCGTACCGGTGTGCGCCAGGCGATGGCTGTCGGTGCCCACCGAACGCACGAGAAACGCGATCGCTCCGCGGCGCGCGGCCTCGCCCGGGCCATCGATGCGGGCGTCCACCGCCGCGCTGTAACCGGCGCCGTCCTGCGTGCGCACCATGCGGCGCGCCACCAGGGCGATCTTGCCGCCGAGGGAATCCGCGGGCGCGGCCTTGAGGGCATCGAAGCTTGCGAAGGTGACGACCTCGCCTTCGAGCCCTGCGGCCGGCGTCGGCGGGGATTCTCCGAGCGAAGCGGCCACCAGCGGCTGCGTGACGGGCGAGGTGATCTGGGCGCTCTCGGTGCCGCGCACCCAGGCGGTGATCGGGAAGCTCTCGATGTGCACGTTCTCGAAGCCGAGCTCCTTGAAGCGCGCCGCCGCCCATTCGGCGGCCTGCCGTTCGCTGACGGAGCCCGCCGGACGGGGACCGAAGCGGCTCGTGAGCTCGCTCACCCACTCGTAGGCGATGTCATGTCCGGCGAGCGCCGCGTCGCGCAGCTGCGCCGCGAGCGCTTCCGGCGCAGCAGCCGCGGCAGGCGCCGCGGCAGGCGCGGCGGCACGCGCGCCGAACGCGGCCGCGCCCAGGGACAACACGCAGAGCATCGCGCACAGCCGGCGCGGCGGGGCGGGAGCGTCGCGAGTGTGGTGCACGTGAGGTTCCGTCGAAGCGCAGGAACGCGCATTCTACGCAAGCGCTCCCGCGTGCACCATTGAAGAATCGCAGCGTTGCGGCGCCTATCGGGGCAGCTGCGCGATCGGCAGCGGGTGCGCCAGATAAATGCCCTGCGCGAAGTCAACGCCGATGCGCCGCAGCTCTGCGAGCACCGCTTCGGTCTCGACGCACTCCGCGACGGTGGCGATCCCGAGCGCGCTGCCCACCTTGCCGATGGCCTCGACCATGCTGCGGTTGACCGGATCCTGGGCGATGTGAGTGATGAACTGCCCGTCGATCTTGAGGAAGTCCACCGGCAGGGTCTTCAGGTACACGAAGGAGGACACGCCGGTGCCGAAGTCATCGAGCGCGAACTTGCAGCCGCGCCGCTTGAGCTCGCCCATGAGATAGCGCGCGCTGGACAGACTCGTCACCGCCGCGGTCTCGGTGATCTCGAAGCACAGCGCGCCGGCGATCGCCGGCTCCCCGACGCTGTGCAGGACAAAGTCCACGAACGACTGCTCGTTGAGGGAAGTGCCCGAGAGATTCACCGCCAGGAGCGGCAGCGGCTGGCCGCTGCGCCGGCGCTCCCCGAGCAGCTCGATCGCCTGTCCCACGACCCAGCGATCCAGCACCGACATGACGTTATAGCGCTCGGCGGCCGGGATGAACTGCGACGGCGGCACCAGCTCGCCGTCGTCGGCGCGCAAGCGCACGGTGAGCTCGTGAAAGCCGCGCCCGCCGGGGGCGCGCAGCGACACGATCGGCTGGAAGAACAGCTCCAGGCGGTTGCTCTCCGCGGCGCGCGTGACGCGCGCCACCCAGTGCATCTCGCGATGGCGCTCCCCGTCCGCCTCGTAGACGTGCGTGCGGTTGCGGCCGGCATCCTTGGCTGCGTAGCAGGCGATGTCGGCGGCGCTCATGATGTTGGCGACGTTCTCGGTGTCGGCGCGGATCTGCACGATGCCGATGCTCGCCCCGACCGACAGCGTGGTCGTGCCCCACACGAAACGGAAGTCGCGGATCGCCTGGCGTGCGCCGTCGGCGATGCGCGTCGCCTGCTCGAGCGTGCAGCCCTCGAGCAACACCCCGAATTCATCCCCGCCCAGGCGCGCGATGGTGTCCGTGGCCCGCACCTGGGTCTGCAGCACTCCGGTCACGTCGCGCAGCAGCCGGTCGCCCGCCTGGTGCCCGCAGGTGTCGTTGACCACCTTGAACTGGTCAAGATCGATGTACAGCAGCGCGTACGAGCCCTCGCCGCGCTGCGCGCTGAGTAGCGCCGCGTGCACGCGGTTGTCGAATTCGCGCCGGTTGATGAGGCCGGTGAGCGCGTCGTGACTCGCCTGCCAGGCGAGCGCGCGTTTCAGGCGTCGTTCGCGGGTCACATCGTGGAACACCACCACCGCGCCCATCACCCTTCCGGCGCGGTCGCAGATGGGTGCCGCCGATTCCTGGATGGCCACCTCGTGGCCGGCGCGGGTGATGAGCACCGAGTGATCGGTCGGCACGGCGCTCCCGGCGCGCCCGAGCGCGCCGCTGAGGGAGTTCTCGATGGGCTCGCGGGTGAGCTCGTTGACGAGCTTGAGCACCGCGCCGATCGGCTGGCCGCGCGCTTCCGCGAGACTCCACGCGGTGAGCGTCTCGGCGACCGGGTTGATGTACTCGATGCGGCCTTCGGCGTCGGTGCTGATCACCGCATCGCCGATCGACTGCAGGGTCACCTGGGCGCGCTCCTTCTCGGCGAAGATGGCCTGTTCGGCGCGCTTGCGCTCGGTGATGTTGGCGATCGTGCCCTCGTAGCCGAGGATGCGGCCGGCGCCATCGCGCATCAGGCGCGCGTTCTCCAGGATCACCAGCTGCTGGCCGTCGCACCGGCGCATGAGGAATTCCGCATCCCGGATCTCCCCTTCCGACTCGACCCGGCGGGTGAACTCGGCGCGATCGGCGGGATCCCAGTAGAGCGCCGCGGCGCTCGGCAGCGCGTACAGCTCCTCGGCGCTGCGGTAGCCGAGCATGGCGACGAACGCCGGATTCACCGACAGCAGCCGGCCGTTGCGCCCGCTCTGATAGACGCCCTCGGCGATACTCTCGAAGAGCCCCCGGAACTTCGCCTCGCTCCCGCGCAGCGCCTCTTCCGCGAGGCGCCGCTCGATCGCGATGCCCGCGAGCTGCGCGGCGCGCGCCATGATCTGCGACTCCGCCGCCGTCGGCAGCCCGGGCTCGCGCCGGTACACCCCGAGTGAGCCGAGGAGCTTGCCGCCGGCCGCCTGGATCGGCGTCGACCACGCCGCGCGCAGGCCCGCGGCGAGCGCCGGGTCACGCCGCTCGAGCCAGAAGGGGTCCTTGGCGAGGTCCGCCACCAGTACCTGGCGGCCCAGGTACACGGCCGCGGCACAGGAGCCGTTGCGGACGTCGACGCTCGAGCGCTCGAGCGCCACGCGCAGGGCTTCCGCAAACCGTGGCGCGACCATGTAGGAGAAGGCCTTGCCATCCTCGAGGAGCACTCCCACCGAACAGACCGTTCCCGCGGCCGTCGACTCGATGAGCCGGGTGATGGAGGCAAGCACCTCGGGGAGCGGGGCGTTGCGCGTCACCTGCTCGAACACCTTGTGCTCGGCGGCGGCCATGCGCTCGCTGCGCTTGCGTTCGGAGATGTCGGCGATGCTGCCGCGCACCAGGTGGCGATTGCCGCTCGGCAGGTGCACCAGGCGCACTTCGCAGACGATCTCGCGGCCCGCGGCATCACGGTGCGACCACTCGAACACGGGTGTGTTGCCCTCGAGCGCCTGCTGAATATAGGCGCGCGCGCGCTGCTCGGAAGCACCGCCGTCGGGCTGCTGCGGCGGACTCAAGGTCACCGGCCCCACCTGCAGCAGCCGCTCGCGATTGAGGCCAAAGAGCTTCTGCGCATTGTCGTTCGCGTCCACGAAGCGACCGGTGTCGACGTCCAGGACCACGATCGCCTCGGGGGCGTGATCGACCAGCAGGCGATAGCGCGCGGCGCTCTCGCGCATGGCCTCCTCGGACTCGCGCCGCTCGGTGACATCGCGCAGGCACAGGACGAACATCTCGCGCCGTGACAGGGGCGCCTTGCTCACGGCGATCTCCGCCGGGAAACGCTCGCCGTCCTTGCGCCGCGCCCACAGCTCGCGCGCGGTGAGATCGAGCGCGGTATCGCCCGAGCTGGCGGCGAGGCGCTGCAGCGCCTGCGGGACCGTCTCACCCGTGGCGATGGTGATCTGCGGGATCAGGAGGTCGACGCGCTGGCCGATGACCTCCGCTTCCGCGTAACCGAACACGCGCTCGCCGGTGGGATTGAAGGTGCGGATCACGCCCTCCTCATCGACCGCGAGCACCACGTCCTTGATGTGATCGAGGATGACCTGCAGGTGCTCGGAGCTCTGGGCATGGGCCTCGCGCGCGAGCGCCCGCGCTTCGTCGGCCATGAGGCGCATCGCCTCGACGGTGCCGCGCCGCTCCTTCTCGAGCGTCTCATAGTGGTCGTTGATCAGGCGCAGCAGCATCGCGAGGTCGGGGGTCGCGTTGCCGGTGCGCAGCTGCATCTCGCGCAGCTGCGCGCGCAAACTCGGGTGCAGATCCGGGTAGGCCTCGGGGGGCGAGCGCGGGTCCGCCCTGACGAGCGTGGTGGTTGCGCCGGGCGCCCCTTCCGGGGAATCGGTGAGCGTCCGCAGGGTCTGGGGATTTGACATAACAGGGAAACGGGGCCAACGAGCATCATACGGGCCCCTTCATGACTTCCCCGTGAAGCCCCTCGCGATTCCGTCGCGCGGCCTGCGGGGCGGGGCTGAGGGGTGGCTAGCGAGCCGCAGCCGCGGGCTTGGTTGCGGTCGTGGCGCTCGAGGGCTTCACGGGCGCCGGTGAACCTGACCCGACTATGACCGGTATGGAAAAGGTCTGACTCGAGGACTGGCCGGCCGCATCCACGCTCACCACGGCGTTGACGGTGAATATGCCATCCCGCGTCGGCAGGATCTTGATGCTGTGGCGGATGGGAGTGCCTTCCACGGGGCGTTCGGTCGGGGCGATCTGCGCACCCTCGGCCAGCTGCAGGCCGTCCGCGACTTCGACCCGGCCGTACAGTCGGTCCAGACCCGAAGCCGCCGGCAGGATCACGACGTCGATGTCGAGCGGCCGGGCTACATCCGGACGCTCCCGCAGCTCGAATTTCAGCTGCACGCTCGCGGGCCCGCTGTGGGCGCTGCTCACGGCGCTCACCATGTTGGGCGAAACGAGATCGCCCGGCTGCGTCCTGCGGGGTGCGATCGCAGGTTTCGCCGCTCCGCCCGCGACGCCGGGCGTCTCATTCGAGCCGCAGCCGACGAGCATCACGCTGGCAGCGAGCGCCGGCCCGAGGTTGTTGAACCCACCCCTTCTCAAGTACATCCGCATAGCCGCGTGCGTTGCCGGACCGGGTGGCGACAATAGCGCGTCTGCGCGCGCCTGCACACGTGCCAATCGGCACCGGCTCTCAGCGCTGCAGGAGCGGTGGCTCATCGATGGCGGGGATCTGCTCCAGCAGATCATTCAGGTAGCCCTCCCAGTAGCGCGGCTCGGCGACCCAGG
>Ga0137376_10002537_pt1 | contig 10958 bp, 10 predicted proteins | sample SagtaG_23_FD_104814 | JGI IMG/M metagenome (GOLD analysis project Ga0137376, IMG submission 104814) | Vadose zone soil microbial communities from Sagehorn Ranch, Mendocino, California, USA - Sage2_L_20_16 metaG | ecosystem: Environmental > Terrestrial > Soil > Vadose zone | place: USA... | reverse complement strand
GAAATGCGCGCATCTCGCGGAACAAGCTCAAGTCGTCGTTGCTCGCCAAACTATCCGTTCCGAGGCAGATATTGAATCCCAAGTTGCGCAATTTTTTATACTCGAACGTAGAATGTTGGAAATACTCGTGACTTCGTGGGCAATGAACGAGGTCGAATCGATTTTCAGATGCCTTAAGGAGATTTAAATCGGTTTCCGTAAGGTCGTTTAGGTGTGCAACGATCCATGCCCTGTCTTTGTGAGGTAGGACGCGACCGCCGACGCCGGGAAGCTTCAAAAAGACGCTGAGCGGCGTCGTCCCGCCGCAATCGCCCATATCACGTCCGATTTCTTTCATAAACTCGTAAAGCGGCCCGGATGCACCGCCAAACATCGACATTTCTTCGGCGGATTCGGCTAAATGCGTGGTAAGCGATATGGTCTCGGCTCGCGCAACCTCTTCACAGCGGCGAAATAAGTTTGCAGAGGCTGTAAAAGGCGCGTGCGGCGCCAGGCCCCAGTTCTTCGCTGCTTTCAATGAGCCAACCGCCCGATCGACGATGTCACTTGCTCGATTCGGTTCGCGAACATCAATCAATTCCGCAAACCACCAGGTACGGATCGGCTCGTCAATTTTCGCAACCAGTTCGGGGAACGCCACCAGGTTGGCAATCGTCGTTGTGCCGTAATTTCTCGCTTCGGCGAATCCTGCATTGATGGATTTGATGTAGTCATCAGCGGCAAGCTTCGCCTTCTCGGCATTAATCGCACCGATCCACTTGGTAAATGAATCCGGCCGCGGAATCTTTCCGCGCAAGCAGGTATAATCGAGATGGCAATGCGCGTTAATCAGCCCCGGCAGCAGCGCGTATTCGCCCAAGTCAAGAACCTCGCCTGGGCTATGCTTCTCGACATCTGCGAACGTGCCGACATCGATGATTCGATCTTCCGAAATCGCGACAGCGCCGTTTTCAATTGGCGGGCCGTCCATTGTCACGACGACGCGCGCGCGAATGATCATTTTCTGCTGTAGCGGCGGTCTGCGACCGCCGCAAATATCAGCAAAATAATGCCACGCTCAGAGAGCGCGTATGTGTTTAGCCTCTCGTGGTAAGCGCAGTGACCATTCTCTCATTAACACCTCGCTTCAGCGAGGTGCCTGCGGCGTCACAGGGCGGAAAACCGCTTTAGCGGTTTCTCGGGCGCGGTGAAAAAAACCGCTGAAGCGGTTAGGGATGCTTGCCTTGACGTTTCGCACCCCGCTAAAGCAGGGTGTTAATGACAGTCACAGCAACGAACCCTAAACACGTAGGACGCTCCGAGTGTCGCTACAAGGCACGCCTCTCCTCGCCTTTCACAACTTTGCGGCACTCGGCCACGAGCAAATTACAAGCTTCCTGACATAGGAGCGGAATCACAGTTGGGGCAGTTGTAGCCGGGGCCGCCGACCCCGGCCCGCTCAATGCCAGTGCCTGATCGCAATTGGGATCAAATTTTGCTGGCGGTAATTTGCTTGAAGCCACGGAACCGCTCGCCTCACGTCGCCACAGAATCGTGCGCAAGCACCCGCCACCAGATCGACAAAACGTTCCGACGACATCGTTGAGCTGCTCATCGGAAATCTTTGCCGCAACGCGATACATTCCCGATTGTCTAGCCAGCGTTTCGCGCAGCGCCGTTGTCTTAAGGCGCTCCTCCTGCCACGCCGCGAAGACAGCGAGCCGGCCGGGATAAAAATAATCGAGAGCGTGCCTTAAATCATCCAACGTCGCGACTTCCAATCGCCAGCCGTGGCATAGGTTGGGCGCAGTCTTGAGCGGCCGATAATTCCCAGCGTCGTCGAATCTGGCAATTTCTGCCGCCTGCTCGCCCCCCCGGGCGACATGCAGGTCCGTCCGTCCTTTATCATCGCGATGTGAAAGGACAAATCCGCCTTGAGTTGACGGCCGAACGGCAATCTGCCCGACATAACACATGCCGCCGGCAAGTACAGTCTGCAAAGCACGCTCAATTGCCTCGGGCATTGCGCCGCGTATTTTTACGATAAACAGTGGGCGATAAGACCGGCTGCGCGCTCAAGAAATTTTCGATCCTCGTCTCCGAAAGCGTTCACCTTATCGCTTTCGGCATCAAGCATTCCGAGGATCTGCTTATGCTCATTAATCATTGGAACGATAATTTCCGACCGGGTGGTGTGGAAGGCGGGCAGATATCTCGCGTCTTTCCGCACATCGCCAACCACAATTGATTTTCCCGACTCCAGGGCCGCACCGCATAAGCCTTGCGTGATCGGGAAACGCGGATATGCCGGCGGCTCATTGCCGGTTTCGCTCAGAATCACAAATTCCTTTTTCGCCACTTTGTAAATGCCGACCCAACGATAATTGCGGGCGGCTCTGATCATTTCCACCAAATGTTTTAAACGTTTTGCCGTGCACCCGCCCGCCAGCGCAAAGGCGCCAATTTCCTGCAGCCGTTTAACAGTTTCAGGCTTCATCTGGGTCCGGGTAACCTTCGACAGAAGCGATTATGGTGCAGATTGCAACTGATTCGCTCGATCAAAACTAATCGCTTGCTCGATTATGATTTGGGCAAACCGCGGATCGGTTCCGATCGAACTGGCATAAAACAGCAACCGATCATTGATCCGGTAGGGATTGCGCTGAAACACTTCGCCTTGGTTCGAAGCGTCATCCACGTGTGAATCGCTCAGTGATGGATCCGGGCTGTGGTTCTGCTTAGAGGGACTTGTTGAGCTCGCGTCCGCTTTAATCCCCAACAACACGGGAATGTCCTCGTAGCTGTGCAGACCATCGGAAATAAAAAACGGGACAACGACCACATTCTTCGTGTCGGTTAATTCCTTCCAATCGGCCGCCAGCGGCGGCTCTTCCATGTAAACATTTAAAACCGCTGCATATTCGCCTTGCGCCCGAATTTTGTCGGCCTCCCGTTTTGCTGCGAATGCGCTGTTTTCATTCAAATCGGTGCCGTGCGCCACGATAAGCAGACTCGTCTGAGCCAGATCAGCATCGGGCGCCACCTCCTTTGCCCGTCCCAAAAGCAGCTCCGTCACAGACGGATTATTGCCTACCGGTGCGCAGTAGTGCCATGCTTGCCCGGTGGCCCGCTTCGTCATTGGACCGGCCAACTCAAGTTCGCGCGGAATTACCGTCTGCGTGAAATAGCCTTCGCTGATAAAATTGGGCACGACATAAACATCGCGAATTTCGTCGGGATCAAACAGGAACAGGGCGTCGCGCAGACTTGGCTCCTCTTTCCAGAAAGCGCAGTGAACGTCTCGGAAAGCGCCTCGCCGTCGAATTTCTGCCGCGTGCGCCAGGGTCGGCGCGCTCGAGTCCGGATTCACCGTGGAACCGTGACCAACGATGAGCAGGGCGCTTTGTGTTTTCGAGATCACAAAGCAAACGTCCAACGCTCAACGCTCAACGTCCAACGCCCAATTCAGAACAATCGTCGCGGGGTTTGGGGTGGATCTTTGCGCCAGATTGCCTCTGCGCGTTCTTAATTGAACGTTGAAAGTTGGACGTCGAGCGTTGGGCGTGGAGTCTTACCTGAATAAACTACGCCAAAACTGCCGGCCGCGAGGGCGAACGAGGCTGCCACATCTCGCCGCTGAGAAATGTAGTCTTCCAAGTTTCTCAGATGCCCTTGAGCGCACGAATCATGTCGCCAAGCAACGCGTTCTTGCCCCCGAGCTGGCTGACATCTTTGGACGAGAGCTTCTCGAAGCCAAACTAGCTTTTTCGCCGTTATACAACCTAAATATCGCGGCACGCCCGCGCAATTCCGCTCGAATGGAAACTTATGCTGCGATAGAGACGCCTATGTCGGAGGTGTCCGATGGTGGGACATTTAAGCGCCATCTCGACGCACGGGGCATCTGATGCGATTTTTCTCCGTGGGCCAAAAAGTTCTGCTCACCGGTCGTCCCGGCTCCGGCAAAACGACGTTGATCAAAGGTGTTTTGGAGGAGCTGCCGCAATGCTCCGGTGGTTTTTATACCGAGGAGATCCGCAAACATGGCACGCGGGTCGGATTCAAGGTCGTGGCGCTCGACGGGCATGAAGCTGTATTCGCGCATGTCGATTTCACAACGCCCGAGCGCGTCGGAAAATACCGGCTCGATCTTTCCGCGCTCGAAGCAGTGGGCGTCAAGGCGGTCCGTGAGGCGGTCGATGCTCGGCGGCTTACCGTGATCGACGAGATCGGCCCGATGGAAATCCGCTCGGCGATCTTTTGCCATGCGGTAAATGAGGCGCTCGACAGCGGCGTGCCGGTTCTCGCCACAATCTTCGCACGATTCCTGCCATTCGCCGACGCGATTAAGATGCGTCCAGATGTCACCGTGATTGAGGTTCGCCCGGACAATCGAGAAAAACTTGTCTCGGACCTGTCAGATAAATTCAGAAACTTGAATCAGGAGTGACGAGATGGAGATGGAGGGTGGTTTCGCGGCTTGAAAGGATAAAAGCTCGAAGTCGCAAAATAGAAGCCGACGCTGGCGTATTTTAGTTGAGCGTCTGCTCAGCTTGCCCGCGGGGGGTGAGGCGAAAGCCTTCGGAGTTGAGCGTTGCGCGTTGCTTGCCGGAGGCAAGCCACAGCTTTGTCAGCATGTCGTGTGGAATAGTCCGCCAACCGCCTCCTTTTCCGCGAGCTGGTTGTAGAGCTGCACGGCGTCGGCGGTGGGCAGGACATGCGCTTCGATCTGTCTCTCCTTGAGAAAATCCAATGTCTCAGGTGGGATCTGCAGACATTCCTTCATTCCTCGGGAGAGAACAACAACTTTGGCGCCGTGATCGAGCAGTTCCTGGAGGTCCGCGGGCTGAATCCCGGGCAAATGATTGGTGCCGGTCTCTTGCCAGTTCCATTCACGCGATCCGCCGGGAAAAAGCTTTGCATCCTTGTAAGGCTCGGCTTTTCCCTCGACCTCGAGGTGCCCCCAGGAAACGTGTTTGATTCGCGGCGAGCCGTGGTCATTTTTCACACTACAAATATCGTCCGCCGCCAGCCGCGCGGTTGACTTAATCTAGCTGGGAGCGTTTCCGTCCCGTCCGGCGCAGCTACCAGTATTGCTCCGAGAGGAATCCGCCAGGCCGATGGGCGGATCAGATTTCCCATCTCTTGCATTCTTTCTGGTAAATCGCACAGCCCCCTAAAAAAAGACTAGGTTTTCGCCGGTGAAACTCACATTCCTCGGCACGCGCGGAGAGATTGAGGCACGGACGCGGCGGCATCGGATGCACACCGCCGTGCTCCTGTCCCACCGTGGCTACCGAATTATGGTTGACTGCGGCCTTGATTGGCTGGGCAAAGTCGAACGTCTGCATCCCGCCGCGATCGTACTCACCCATGCGCATCCGGACCACGCCTGGGGCCTGGAACAAGGCGCGCCATGCCCGGTGTTCGCGCCGCAGAAGACATGGCAGACACTGAAAAACTGCCCCATCGACGACCGCCGTCTGATCGAAGAACGTGTCCCGACGAAGATTTGCGGTATTACGTTTGAGGCCTTCGCGGTCGAGCACTCACTTCTCGCTCCCGCGGTCGCATATCGCATAACCGCGGGTCGTGCGCGGATTTTCTATGCGCCGGATCTCATCTTTATCCACGATCGGACGGCGGCATTAAAAGACGTGCAAATTTACATTGGCGACGGCGCGACACTCACGCGCTCATTCATTCGCAAGCGTGGCAAGAATCTTATCGGGCACGCGGCTATTGGGACGCAGCTTCGATGGTGCGCAAAAGAAGGGGTTCCGCGGGCCATCATTACCCATTGCGGTTCCGAGATTGTCAACGGCGATGAGCGCAAGCTCCTGATCAAGCTTCGCCTGATGCTCGCTCAGCGAGGTGTCGAAGTAAGCATTGCCCATGATGGGATGGAGCTTATTCTGCGATAACCAGCATTTAGTAGTCCGCGCTCGCGCCGACGCTCGGATCAAAAGCCGAATCGCATGGAGGGAGCCAACGCTGTCGGCGCCCTAAAAAAAATGGATTGGGGGACCAGGACGGCGGTCCCTCCGTTGCGGCGTAACGCTAACGGCGTCACGCCAACTCGAGGAAGAGATCGAGATACTGCTCGACATAGCGCGGCAGGAGAAACTTCTCCCGCACCGTTTCGCGAGCTCTTTTGCCCATTTCCTCGCGCAAATTTCTCTCCTCCAGTAGCCGCACGATGCGTTCCGCAGCTTCTTCAACTGATGAAACGAGAAAACCGTTCACGCCATCTTCAACCTGGTAGCGAATTCCGCCAACATTCCCACCGATTACCGGCGTTCCTTTCCACATTGCTTCCGCAACAGTCAGTCCAAATCCTTCCCGCAAAGATTTTTGCAAGATAACCGCTGCCCGCGTCTGCAAAGCGTTCACCAGCGCGCTGTCATCACCGCTGGTCAGAATGAGAATGCGCTCATCGCGGCACGCGCAGAGCGATTCGTAAATCTCTTCGCCTTCGGGATCGTCGGTCGCGAAATTCCCGAGGAGTACGAGCGTGGCATCGACTTTCTTGCGCGCGAGCTTGAACGCTTTCACAACTCCTACGGGATCTTTCCAGGGATCGAAGCGCGAGATTTGCGCGACGAGCGGGAGGTCAGTTGGGATTTTGTAATGAGCAAAGCGCTCGTCCATCTCTTGTTCGCTTAGCTCGCTGTTCTTTATGTTGAACGGATTTATCGCCGGCATAAAGAATCGCAGCGGCGGTTTCATCTCCTGCGCGTATTTCTCACAACTAAAAATTGCGGCGTCGTACTTGTCGATCCAACGCCGCAGATAACGCCACATCTCCGGGTTCGGCCGCGAAAGATCGATATGACAGCGCCAGAGCCACGGACATTTCTTTTCGTAATGCTCGATCAAGGCCAGTGGCTGTGGATCGTGCACGACGACGAAATCGTGCTCGATAAAATTGCGCATGCTGTTTTCGTAAATCACCTGCTCGAAGATTTCCTTTTTGATCTCGGAGAGATCGATTTCGCTCCCTTGCAGCGCGTTGTGCATCTTTTTGGTGATTGAGAAAAAATCGGGTGTGCCCTGAATGAGACGCCACTCCGTGCGCAGCCCGAGGCTGTTCATTAAAAGTGTGAGCGATGAGAGCGTCTCAGCGACGCCGCCGCCATAATAGGTCGAATTAAAATTCACCACTCGCAGGCCTCTCAACTTCGCGGCCTTGTCGCGAATACGCTGGACGTTTTCTACGCCGATGAACGGCTCGTAGTCTTCGATTTGCGGGGTTCGCTGCTGCGTCATGCCCATAGAAGTTCCTTTAGAGCAATGTATACGCCCGCTGCATCAATGAGCGGCGATAGTTTTTTACGCGGAATGATGGCCGAGCCGTTGTGAACAAGCCAAAAATAGATGATAAGCTGACGTTGCTGACCGACTTCGGCAAGACCGAGGCCATTTGCGCGGAGGTGCTCGATGATCCGACCAATTCGGACGGCGTGCTGCTCAAAGTGATGGCGCGCGGACCGTTTGAAGAAGGCCAGCAATGCTGGATCGTAGATCGCGATGGTTCGAAAATAGGTGCGACGGTCGAGGGTGTTTCCGAGCAAACCATTGATAGCGAAGTGACGCTTTCAACCGTGCTTCCGGCCTAGGGGATCTGAAAGCCCGTATGTGTTTAGGAGGTGGCGCCTGAACGCAGTGAGAGTAAACATCGAACGTCCAACAGCCTGCCCTGAGCGCAGCCGAATGGGCCCAACATCGAACGTCCAATTAGGATAGTTTCCGGTTCGACGTCGATGTTCGATGTTCGGCGTTCAGCGTTTGCTTCCGCTGAGCAGTCTGGGGCTATGCTCTTTGCTAGCAGAGACTGCGGCTTTCCAATAACGTCGCTCCAGACCGTTTCATTTCATCAAGCGCTCGATCGAGGTCCCCAGGATCAAGCGCGATACCGCGGCATGCGTCCACGATGACATGCGCATTGAAGCCGAGCTGTTGCGCATCGAGCACGCTGTATTTTACACAATAATCGAGGGCGAGGCCGACTAGGTAAATGTCGGTGATCGAGCGCTCTTTTAGGTATTCGCCGAGCCCGGTGGATCTGCGATGCGCATTATCAAAAAACGCACTGTAACTGTCGATCTTCGGGTCGGTTCCTTTTTGAAAAACGCGCCTGATCCGTTTTGTATCGAACGAAGCCGCGAACTCAGCGCCGGGTGTATTTTGAACGCAATGCACCGGCCAAAGAATTTGCTCAATTCCATTGAGCATAATGCGGTCGCCGGGTTTTTTGCCCGGATGATTGGCAGCAAAGCTGCCATGATCGGCCGGATGCCAGTCTTGCGTAGCGACAACCAGCTCAAAGTGCGGCTGCAATTCGTTGGCGAGCGGAACGACTTCATCACCATGGGGCACCGCCAAGGCACCGTCCGGCAAAAAATCGTTCTGAAGATCGACGATGATCAGCGTATTCATTGCGGCTGCTGCCCGGCTTCCGCGATCGATCTCGTTCTTAACTCATTCAGCGAACGTTCAAGACCGACTTCGTAATGGCTGGGATTGTGCAGCTTAATAACGCCGTCTGACGCGCAACCGAGCTGTGTGCGGGCGTGTTCCCGCGCCTTGTGAACTTCCGGTACCGAATAAACCAGTTCGCCCCGCCGAAAAATCGGTACGAGCAAATCGGAATATGCGGTCCGGTTGGGAATTTCTCTGTGCGCGCTTGATGCAAGATCGACCATCACACACGGTTCGCTGATCGCATGATGGATTTCGTAAATCGCGTCGGCGATGAATTTGCCATCTTTGTCGCAAAACCTGCGCACTTGTAGCAATCCCGGACACGAAGTCTTGTCCGGCTCATCGGAAAGTTTGATCCGGTACCGCCATTGCTCGCCCGGACGTCGAACCGCGCCAAGTTTGTAAATCCCGTCCAGGGCTGCATCCGGCTGTCCGGTGGCAAGGTTTGTTCCCACGCCCCAGATGTCGATTTTTGCTCCGCGCGATTTCATGTCCGCAATTGCGAATTCGTCCAGACCGCCCGAGCAAACAATTTTGGCCTCCGGAAATCCGGCTTCGTCGAGCATTTTTCTCGCTTCGAGGCTCAATGCGACACGATCACCGGAATCGAGGCGAACGCCGATCAATTCGTGCCCATCTCTCCGCAGTTGTTTGGCAACGTCGATCGCGCGTCCTACCCCGTCGAGCGAGTTGTAAGTGTCGACAAGGAACACGCAGTTGTTCGGCAAGGCTCTTGCGTAAGTTTGAAACGCCTCGGCTTCGCTTTCGAAAAACATGATCCAGCTGTGGGCTTGCGTGCCGCTGACCGGAATGTCGTAGCGCTCGCCGGCGAGCAAATTCGATGTGCCGACGCAGCCGCCAATGTAAGCGGCTCGACTTGCGCTCAGCCCTCCGTCCGGACCTTGGGCGCGTCGCAAGCCGAACTCGATTACCGCATCATTCTGCGCGGCGAGACAGACGCGCGCCGCTTTGGTTGCAATCAGGCTTTGGAAATTCAAAAGATTCAACAAAGCCGTCTCCAGGAGTTGACATTGGATGATCGGGCCGCAAACGCGGATGAGTGGTTCGTATGGAAACACCATCGTCCCCTCCGGCATCGCGTCGATGTCACAGGTAAGCCGCAGTGCACGCAAATACTCGAGAAAGGCGCCCTCGAACAGCGGCTTGCCGTCGTTGCCGCGCTGCGACGCAAGATAAGCAATGTCAGTCTCGCGGAAGTAAAATTCCCGCACTAAACCAATTACTGAGGCGAGGCCGCACGTAATCGTGAATTCTCCTGCAAATGGATTTTGGCGAAAAGTGATGTGAAACGCCGCCTCATGGTCGCTCACGCCTGCCTTCCAATATCCGCAGGCCATTGTGACTTCATAAAGGTCCGTTGTTAGGGCAGAGAAGCTGTTTGCAGGCGAATTCATCGTGTGAAAGTCAATACGTACCTTGACAATTCGCACTCTAAACCCCGCACCCCATTGCGCGAATTTGGCGGCCCACATGGGCTTTGTCTGAACGTTGACAGGTAGATCGGCCGCTCCGCCGGGCGATGCTAATCAATACGCGGCTTCGCCGCCAAATTTTTAACATCGAGCAAGTGACTCTCGATCCACCTTGCGCTCCGAAGACAGCCAGAACGACTTCACGCGACGTTTTCACAATGAGGACCAATGAGAATCAAATCGAACAAAAGCGACCGTAGTTTTCCGTTCCTCCCGATTAACGAGCGCGACAGCAAGCCACGGCGACGCGGATTAACCGAAATCCGCGGACCGTATTACTCCGTTGTCGGACGACGCTATCTCGAGGATCTCTTTGAAACGATGGGTCGCTACGTCGACTCACTGAAATTCGCGGGCGGTTCGTTCACGCTCATGCCCGAGAAAGCGGTTCGCGAACTTATCGATCTTTGCCACCAGCACGATGTTTTGGTTTCTACCGGCGGCTTTATCGAGCGGGTGCTCGCTCAAGGCAGTGATGTGGTGCGGCGATACGTCACCGAATGCAAGGAGCTTGGTTTTGACATTGTTGAGATCTCAGCCGGTTTCATTTCCATCCCGACGGACGATTGGCTGCGCCTTATCGAGTTGGTCCGCAACTTCGGATTGAAAGCCAAACCTGAAGTTGGAATTCAATTCGGCGCCGGCGGCGCAACTGCCGCCACCGAATTGGTCGCGGAAGGTACGCGCGATCCGAGCTGGTCCATCGCTCAGGCAAAGCGGTTCCTCGAAGCGGGCGCCGATATCATCATGATCGAGAGCGAAGGGATCACCGAAAATGTCGAGCCGTGGCGAACTGAAGTGCCAGCACAATTCATTGCTGAGATCGGGATGGAGAAGCTCATGTTCGAAGCCGCTGATCCAGCTGTATTCGCCTGGTACATCAAAAACTATGGCGCAGACGTAAATCTTTTTGTCGATCATAGCCAGATCATTCAGCTCGACTGTCTGCGCGCCGCCATCTGGGGCCAAAAAAGCCTTTGGGGGCGAGTGATGACTGACAAG
>Ga0137376_10002536_pt1 | contig 10958 bp, 8 predicted proteins | sample SagtaG_23_FD_104814 | JGI IMG/M metagenome (GOLD analysis project Ga0137376, IMG submission 104814) | Vadose zone soil microbial communities from Sagehorn Ranch, Mendocino, California, USA - Sage2_L_20_16 metaG | ecosystem: Environmental > Terrestrial > Soil > Vadose zone | place: USA... | reverse complement strand
CGCAAGCCCGGCCTCTGCCAGTACCGCTGGATAGATGCCGTGGGCGAGCTCGCGGAGCTCGCTGATCGCGGTTTGCGCCTCGTTCCCGGCGGAAGTGAGAAGCGCAGTCACTTCCGGGTGACTGTTCGCCTCGGCAGCTACCTGGAGGAGACGCAGGTCGTAGGAGAGCGTGATGAGGCGCTGCTGGGCGCCGTCGTGGAGGTCTCGTTCGAGCCGTCGCCGTACTGAATCACCAGTCTCGACGATCCGCGCACGCGAGTAGCGGAGCTCCTCGAGCTGAGCTCTCACCTCGGCTTGGAGCTGCTCGTTCTCAACGGCGATGCGAGCGGCAGCGAGCACTTCCTGGAGCAGGCCGGGCTGATCGAGGAGGAGAACATCGTGCACGAGAGCGGCAATAGTCGTGTTGCCGCGCAGTAGCGGGGTGACGGTTCTGCCAAGGCCGGGTTCCGGGTCGAGCGTGTGACCGAACGCATCGACAAAGCCGTCGGTGTCGGATCGCCGGTAGACGAGCTCGAGCGTCGGATCGCCAAGCGTTTGTGCCAGCGTGTCGCGAACGCCTCCTCGAGTGGGCATCTGGCCGAGCTCGACGACAAAATGCGCGACCGAAGCCCGCGCCCGCCGCTCCCTGAACAGCGGCATGGCCACCCCGAAGGCGAACGCGATGAGCGCTGCGGACTCCAAGAGCCACATGCGACGGTCAAAGGAATCGTTGCTCAGGATCCCCCGCGCAAGCGAATGCTGAAAGTCCCAGGCGACGAGCGCCAGGTACGCCGTCGCCGGCACAAGCACGGGAAGTAGCAGCGCAGCCGCGTGACGGGAGCGGACGGCTCGCCACACAAGGAGCGCGCCGAGCGCAATCAGCAAGCCGATGCCAACCCACAGCCCGTAAAGGTTGAACGTATGGAAGAGCCCGTTATCGGCAGTGGTGAGAACGAGGTTCCGTGGGCAGTCGAGACATCCCGTCCCCCTGGGATCGAAGACCGCCGCCGGCAGCAGGCCGAGTAGTAGCAGCGCGCCACCGTACGAGGCAGCCAAGGCAACGACGTCGAGGGAAGAGCGGACGCGACCCGTAGGGTAAGCGAGCGCCGCATGACCGGCGAGCGGCGCACACGCCACGAAGCCGACCAGCCCAACCGTGAATCCGAGAGCTGTCCCGATGCCCGGATTGCTCCACTCCGGCAGGAACCAGGCAAAGCCGGCGGCCGTCAACACAAGCCCTAATCGATTGCCCGCGTGGCGAAGCAGGAACAGAAGACCCGCCGCGACGATCGACCAGCCGGCGGCAAGCTCGGCGATTCCACCGATGAGCGACCCACCGGCGAAGGCCCCGGATGGATTGTGCCGCGCGGCGGCGAGGCTTGCGATCCCGAACGCCACCGCGAAGATTGCGATCCCGGTCAGCGCGTACCGACTGAGGTGGATCTCGCGAATCGTGGAGGGAGTGGACGCGAGCGCCTCGGCTCAGGCGCAGCGAAGCGCACTCGTGTCGAATTGCAGCGCGATGAATCCTGCTACGGCCAAGCGTCCTGTATAAAGCGCGATCGCCGTGACGTGCTTGCTCGGTCCCGGCTTAGGATCGCGTCCGGTGGCCGCGAAGATCAACCTTCCGACCGTGTACGCATAGACCCTAGGGGGGCTGCCCACCGTGTTCGGCTCGTCCCGCTTCAGCTTGCTCCCGTATGCCGCCTTCAGCCGCGTGATCGTCGAGCAGGTCCCGATCCCTACCGCCGTTCTGTCGTTCCTGTTCCAGGTGACGATCTCGACCGCTTTACCGCCTGGACTACTGAAGAAGACCGCGACCCGGCGCTTCGTGAAGACGAGCCGCCAGTAGTTCTGTGGGTACCGAAGCACGTCCTTGCGCACGGGGCTGCCGAAAAGTCGCTTGTAGGCGTTCGCGTGCAGGCCTAGCCTCGCACCCGCGATCGAGGTCGGCGTGATCTCGGAAGCAGGTGCCGCCGTCGCCGGAGCGACGACGAGAGAGATCAAGACGGCGCCGAGCGCAGCGCGTCGCATGCCGACATCGTTAGCACCATCTCGGAGCAAAGTAAACGCATCGCGGAGCGATGTTGCGGGAGCGTCGAGCGACTCCTAAGCTCGACCGTATGCGTCTCGCTTGGCTGCTCGTTCCGGCGCTCGCGTTCGCCGCCGCCGGCTGCGGCGGCGGGACGAAGGCGGGCGGCGGAGAGCTGAGGCACACGATCGTTTTCACGATCGCGAACCATGAGACGGAGGGCCGCGATCTGACCGAGTACGTGGCGTCGGTGGACCGGCTCTCGGCCGGCTCGCTCCGGCTCGAGCAGCGTCAGGGGTGGCGAGAAAAGGAGATCGACTACGACCGCCATACGCTCGCCGACGTTCGGACGGGCAAGCTCGCTCTGGCGAAGATCGCCGTTGGCTCACTCGGCACGCTCGGCGCCCACGAACTGGACGCATTGACCGCGCCCTTCCTTGTCGACAGCCTCGCTCTCGAGCAGACGGTTCTCGCGAGCCCGCTCGCCGACGAGATGCTCACGGGCGTCGATCGACTCGGCGTCGTCGGGGTGTCGATGCTCGCCGGCGAGCCGCGCCGGCCCTTCGGACAGCGAGGCCGCTTCCTCGGGCCGGCGGACTACCGCGGCGCGCTTTTCGGCATCACTCCCTCGCGCGTGGAGGCCGCGACGCTCGAAGCGCTCGGCGCGAAGCCACGCGACTACATCTTTGGAGAGCTCCCCTACTCGTTCGCCGGAGCCGAGCTGGACCTGGCGACGATCGAAGCCGGAAACTACGACACCAGCGTGACATCTGCGACCGGAAACGTCGTCTTCGGGCCCCGCGCCTTCGTCGTCGTCATGAACAGGAACGTGTTCGCGAAGTTGGCGGCGGATCAGCGTCGGATCATGCGCACGGCCGGGCGCGAGGCCGTCTATCCGGCGATCGCGAGGCTAAGGACTGAGGAACGCGACGAAACAGGGATCCTCTGCCGACGTGGCCAACTGACGTTCGTCAAGGCAAGCCGACGTCAGGTCGACGCGCTCCACTTCGCCGTCCGGCGCGTTTACGCGACGCTCGAGCGCGACCCCAAAGTGCACGGAATCATCGACGAGATCGAGGCGATGAAGCGCCGGTCGCCGCCGGAACGAGCGATTCGCTGCGCTCGCGCACTGTCCAGACAAAGAGCGGTGACGCCGCTCGACGGCACGTGGGAAATGACTGCCGGCAGCGCCCACGGGATCGACGGCGGCGACTATCGCCTTGTCCTGAGGCGCGGGAAGATGGTGTTGACGCACCTCAGTGCCCCGAGATGGACCAGCCTTGCCGTCTTCACCGTCCGCGGGGGCACGCTCCAGATCCGAGACGCCGACGGCGGTGACGCATTTTTCCGCTGGAACGTCTATCGCGATGCGCTGACGCTCAGCTACACGAGGGAGAGGATCGGAGCGCCGAATCCGACGTATGCCAACTGGTACCGCGTCGGCCGCTGAACGTACTTCGCCGATCAGGTGAGCGGAAGTAATGCGACGAGACGGGTGCCTTTGCGGGGCGGACTCGTCACCGTCAGTCGGCCGCCGAGCGCGTCGACCCGATCCGAAAGACCGCGCAGACCCGAGCCTGCGTCGAGTGCGGCGCCGCCTCGACCGTCGTCGGTCACCGAGACGACAAGTGTGCCGTCGATGCTCGAAATCTCGATCCCAGCGCGAGAGGCCGCGGCGTACTTACCGACATTCGCCAACGCCTCGGAACAGACGAAGTATGCGGCAACCTCGATCGGCGGTGAGAAACGGGTCTCCGGAACGACCAAGTCGACAGGCACGGTGCTGCGACCAGCGAGGTCGCGCAGGGCCGCGGCGAGCCCCTGGTCGCTGAGGACCCGCGGGTGGATACCGCGCGCGAACTCCTGCAGTTCCGCGCGTGTCAGCTCAAGTCTCGTCTTCGTCTCGGCGAGCGCCTCGGCAAAGCCGCCCTTTGCGCCGCGGCCTACCACTTCGAGCAGCGTCTCGACCTCGGCCAGTCGCCGCTCTGCGCCGGCGCGCAGCTCCCGCTCAAGGCGCCGACGCTCTGCGTCGCCCGCCTCGACCAGCCGGCGCCGAGAAGCTTCAAGCTCCTCGACCTGGCGCCGAACCTCCGCTTGCAGACGCGCGTTGGCGACCGCGATCCGCGCGGCCGCCGCAACCGACCGCACGAGGTCAGAGGTGGCGAGGACGCCGGCCGCGTGTACCAGCACGGCAACCGGCTCGCCATCCTGCCGCACGATCGTCACGCCACGATCGCCGCCATCCTCCGGCACCGCGATCTCCCGACCGCGGTCGTCGACGTATATGCCCCGATCTGCGAGTCTGTAGCCGAGGACGAGGGAGCTGTCCCCGAGCGCCTGCGCGAGACGGTCGCGCAGCGTGCCGGCTTCAGCGCCCTCGCCGAGATCGACGATGAGGCCCGTAACCGTTGCCGTCTCCCAGCGGTGGAGCAGGAGGTCCAAGGTCAGCCCGATCGCGATCGCAACCAGCACGATCTGGTACGCCCAGAGCACGCCGCGATCCACCGAAGCGGCCGAGCCGGCAAGGCGAGTGATCGCCGAGACGAAAAGGGCGGCGGCGAAAGCTGCGCTCGCCGCGGCGGCCGGCAGGCGAGCCCGACGCTGCGGCCCGGCGGCCGCCAGGAAACGCTGCGCGGCGACGGCGAGCACGATGACGGCGAGGACGACTCCACCCTCAGCCGTCGTGCTGACAACGGCGATCGCAGCTAAGGCATATGCGACGCCCAGCGCGGCCCGTTCGGTCCGGCGGTTGACACGCCCGCTGGGATACGAAAGGAGCACGTGCACGATGGGACCGCGGTGGAGGGTGAGAAAAACGGCGCCGAGGGCTGCGTAGAAGGACCGTCCCGACGCGGCGAATGTGCCGAGAAACCAGGTGATCCCGGTCACGATGAGCAAGAGACCGGTTCGGCTCTCCGGCCGCCGCGTCCATGCGACGAGCCCGCAAGCGAGGAAGACAACCCCTACCAGGAAGTCCGCGGCCGCGAGGTGGACGTCGCCCGAGGTGGCGGCTTGCTCGAGCGGCCCGCGCTGGAGCGCCGCCCACTCCGCGTAGAGCCCGAGCGCAACGCCCGCCGGCAGGATCGCGATCCGAACGGCGCGCACTAGTTCACGAGCTTGCGAAGGGCGTCACCCGTCAGCTCGCCCTTCGGGATGAAGCCGCGCGCTACCGCTGTCCGCAGGCGGGGACCATACGCAGCTGCGGCGCGGCTCGAGACGAGCACCACGCTCGGCGCGTCCGGCACTGCTGCGAGGCGTTCGGCAACCGCAAACCCGTCCATGTCGGGAAGTTGGACGTCCAGCAGCACGATCTCCGGCCGAAGCCGTTCGACCGCAGCGAGCGCCGCGACGCCACGCGAGGCTCCGCCGACGACGGTAAATCCTTCGGCCTCGAGGAGAGCGCCCGCCGACGTGCGGAAGTCGTCGTGGTCGTCGACGATGAGCACCGTCGTTCGCATCAACCGATCGTCGCAAAGACCGGGCGCGACCGCATCGTGGCCAGCCCCAATCGCAAGCGCCCGAAGTCTCGTGCAAGCACGGAGGAAAGACTCGTGCTGACGGCATTTCCGTCGTTGGCGAACCCCCCTAGCGTCGGTCGGTGTGGTGATCAATCGACAGAAAGGAGAGAACCATCATGCGTAAGCTGGTCATAGTCGCGTTGCTTACGGCAGCAGTGGCGGTGGTCGCGGTGGCCTCTGCGGCGGCCAAGCCGCCCGGCACCAACGGCCTCATTTCGTTCACCCGCTTCGATCCGGCGCTCCACCAGGATGTCGTCTACACGATCAACCCCGACGGCAGCGGCGAGCGGCCGCTGCTGGTCGGAGCCGAGTCCGGGCACTGGTCGCCGGACGGCAGCAGGATCCTGGTGGGTCCCGACTGCTGCGCCGAGCGGATACTCAACCCCGATAACGGCAGTTACTCGGAGTTGCCGACCTTCTACCCCGACCTCGGCCTCTTCCTCGGCTGCGGCGTCTGGTCGCCGGACGGTGCGCGGCTTGCCTGCGAGGGCTTCGGCGACCAGCCGGGTGCGGACGGCGTCTACACGATCCGCTCGTCCGACGGCGGCGACGTGCGAAGAGTCACCTCGGGCGCCGACGATGACTGCTCGGGCGACTACTCGCCGAACGGCAAGCGCCTCGTCTTCCTGCGTGCGTCGTTCGACCTCGGCCCGCTCGCGCTCTACACGGTGAAGCTGGACGGGTCCGACCTACGGCAGCTCACGCCTCCCGGGATGAACCTCGACTTCAGCTGTGGCAGCTGGTCGCCGCAGGGGAACGAGATCCTGTTCTCCGCGAAAGCAGCCGAGGGGCAGCGGAGCTCGATCTTCGTCGTCCACACTGACGGGAGCGGGCTGCAGCAGATCCCGATCGCCGGTTGCGGCACGACCTCCGGATGCCACGAACCGGTGTGGTCCGCGGATGGGAAGAAGATCGCCTTGACGATGTTCGTGGCGCAGACGGGGCAGTCAGACCTCTACACGGTCAATCCCGACGGCACTGGCCTCTACCAGGTGACGCATGCGGGCTTAGGCGCGGGCCTGAAGGACTGGGGCACGCACCAGCTCACCCCGTAGGACGACGCTGTGCCGGCCCGGAGCAAGACCTCTTCCCCCGGGCCGGCACCGGCGACCAGACCTTGGTGCGGCTCGATTCGAGGAGTCGTCGCGTCCTCGCGAGGATCAAGCTCCGCCGCCCTTCGGTGGCCGTCGCAGCCGGCAACGGCGTCGTCGGGGTCGTCGTGCTCGGATCGCCGTCGTAAATGGATCGGCGCCGCCCCAGAATATTGCCTGCGCTTAAAGAATCGATAACGAGCGGCGCGTAGCGTCGCGGTTATGCGCATGGCGTTCGGCGGAGTCGCCGCTGCAATCGTGTTAGCCATTGGCGCGGACGGCACTTCGCGCGCGGCTGACAGGAACCCCATCGGCCACTACCAGCTGAACACGCGCGGCGTCCGCGCCTACTTCGAGAACCGTTTCGCCCCATCGGGCTGGAGCTCGGGACAGGTCGTCCGGGAGATCGCGACGAATCCTGAGATGCAGCAGGACATCGCCCTCGAGCTCGACCACATCCGCGCCCTCGGCGTCAACGAGATCGGGTTCGAGCTCCGCTCGGTCGGCGACGTTCCCGATAACCAGCCGCCGCCCGACTGCACGCTCTCATGGTGGCTCGGTGCGCAATGGCCCGATCCGCTACCGAGCGAGTTAGCGGGCCTGCGGGTGGTGTCGAGGCTCGTCCGCGACCACGGAATGAAGCTCGTCCTGCACCTCACGAACACGCATCACGACGCGCCCGAGGCGCTCCAGGAGCGCTGGCTCGGTCCGCTGCTTCTCGCCGTCAAGGACGATCCCGCCTTCGACTTCGTCACCTTCGACGGCGACGTGAAGCTCCACGGCGACGGCCAGTGCGGCGGCCAGAGCGAGGCAGCGTTGTGGAACGGTTTTCGGTCGCCCACAGCTCGCTACGTCTCGGCCGCGATTCGATACGGCATGAAGCTGGGCATCCCCCCGCGCCAGCTGACCGCGGAGACGATCGTTCCGTTCCCCTACAGCCCGTACGAGCCGGTCGAGGTACTGAAGGAGATCTTCGACGAGATCGGCGTGCCGATAGAGGACCGGACCTACGCGCTGTCCCACTACGAGCGCGAATCGACGCCGCATCAGTACGCGGACGCCGCGCTGGAGCACGCCTTCGCGATCATCGGAAAGACGCCGCATGATCCGCATGGACCGCGAGTCCTCTTCAGCGAGTTCGGCGTCGGCCCGGTTACCCCTAACTGGACGGCGAGCAACGTTGTCGAGAGCTTCGGAGTCCTGATGAACAAATACGGTCTCGACGGCGGCATCTACTGGCTATGGACGCAGATGAACGTGACCGACGAGGACCGCAACCTCCCGCCTGCCATCAAGCGCCGCGGGCCGTGGTTCGTCTACAACCCGATCGTCACCGAGTTCCGGGACCTATACGGCTTCCACCTCGAGTCGATTCCCGGATCGTCCTTCGAGCCGGGTTGGCGCGCCGACTGGAGGATCTCGGGCAAGGGAAGAGTTCGCGGCGCGGCCTTTGTCGAAGCCCCGCGGCTTCCCTGGCGCGGCAAAACTGTGCTGCAACTCGACGGCGCGCCGGCGATCTCGGCGAGCAGCCGCGGAATCCGCGTGAGCGGCGGTACGACGTACACGACGGCGGGCGACTTCCAGGTCGCGCGAAAGGGCTCGTCCGTCACCTTCCGCTATGCAACGTGCGCCGGCCGAGCGTCGTCGGTGCACAAGCAGACGCGGTTCGCGCTCTCGAAGAGCGCCCGTTACAAGGCGTTTGCGTTTCGCTACCGAACGCCGTCAGATGCGTGCTTCGTCCGCATCCAGGTCACGGCCGTCCGCGGCCGGGTCCTGGCCGACAACCTCCGCTGATGCCTCAGACGACGCCGCGGAAGATCCCGGCTCGTAAATCCGTTGGGCGCTCCGCGCGTTCTCTCGCGATCTTAGCCCCCCGCCATCGCCGCCACGACTCTGAACGGCTCGACTCCGGAGGTGACCTCGTCCGGGAGCGGTTCGTCGGCGGGCTCGAGCGTGATGTCCTGCCCGCAGGCGAAGAAGCGGATGAAATCCCGGCGCTTCGCCGTCCCGTGGTCGCGAATCGTGCCGCGTAGGACCGGGTAGCTCGCCTCCAGGGCATCGAGGACAGTGCGCTGCGTGGGCGGCCCTTCGACGTCGAGGGAGACCTCCCCATCGACCCGCGCGAGGGTTCGCAGGTGCTGGGGGAGTACGACGCGAATCACGGCAGCGTCTGTGCCTCGACCGAGAGCACGGCGGGCAGATCGCGCACGATGGCCGTCCAGCTGTCGCCGGCGTCCGGCGACGCGTAGACCTGTCCCCCGGTCGTCCCGAAGTAGACGCCGCCGGGATCGAGCTCGTCCACCGACATCGCGTCGCGGAGCACGTTCACGTAGCAGTGCTCCTGCGGCAGGCCATCGGTGAGCGCCTCCCACTCGTTCCCGCCGGTGCGGCTGCGGTAGACGCGGAGCTTGCCGTCGGGCGGAACGTGCTCGGAGTCGCTCTTGATCGGCACGACGTAAACCGTGTCCGGCTCATGGGGATGGACGGCGATCGGGAAGCCGAAGTCCGAGGGAAGGTTCCCACTCACCTCGTGCCACGACTCGCCGGCGTCGTCGCTTCGCATCACATCCCAGTGCTTCTGCATGAAGAGGACGTCGGGGCGCGATGGGTTCATCGCGATCCGGTGGACACAGTGGCCGACCTCCCTGTCCTCGTCCGGCAGCTCCCCCGAGCGCAGCCCGCGGTTGATCGGGCGCCAGGTCTCGCCGCCGTCGTCGGTGCGAAACGCACCCGCCGCCGAGATGGCGACGAACATCCGCTGCGGGTCGTCGGGATGGATCAGGATCGTGTGCAGGCAGAGCCCGCCGGCGCCGGGCTGCCACTGAGCACCCGTCGGGTGATCTCGTAGCCCCGACAACTCCTGCCACGTCTGTCCCCCGTCGACTGAACGGAAGAGCGCCGCGTCCTCGACGCCGGCGAACACCGTGTCGCGGTCCGTCAACGACGGTTCCAGGTGCCAGACGCGCGCGAACTCCCAGGGGTGCTGCGTGCCGTCGTACCACTGGTGCGTGCCCGGAACACCGTCGTAAGTGAACTCGTTGCCCACCGGCTCCCAGGTCTTCGCGCCGTCATCCGAGCGCTGCATGACCTGCCCGTGCCAACCGGTGGACTGAGACGCGTACACCCGGTCGGGATCGGCCGGCGACGCATTCAGGTGATAGATCTCCCAGCCCGCGAACAACGGGCCCTCGACATTCCAATCGTCACGCGTTCCGTCCGATGTCAGGACGAACGCGCCTTTCCGCGTACCCACGAGAAGCCGCACTCCGCTCATCGATCCCTCCTTCGAGCTCGAAACGCCCATTCTCTCCAATGACGTAAGGCGGCCTTCGGGTTCGACCGCTCGGGAGATAGACCGCGCGGCAAATCAAAAGTCATCGGTTCGTGCCTACCACCTCGCCCTGGATTGAGCGGCAACGTCCGCCTGATCGTGAACTGCGATCTCGTCGCCAACGATGCCGTGTGGTGAGGTCGGGCCGCGTTCAGCGATGCCTCAGGCCGAAGAGCGCAAATGCCGAGGTAGAGAGGACGACTCGCCTCGAGCTACTCCTCCCTGAACCTCGGACCGCTGATCAAGAACCCCCGCCGCCTCTTTCCCGCCGCCGCCGCGCTGACGCTGGCTCTGCTCGCGGTCGCCCTCGTGCCCGAGCTGCTCGGTTCGGAGGTGCGCCGCGCGCTCGCCGGGCTCTCGGATGCTCGGCCGGCCTGGCTTTGGCTCGCGGGCGTCTGCTTTCTCGGCTCGCTCGTCGGGACGGCCGGCGCTTGGCGCTCGGCAATCGGGCTCGTCGGCGGGCGCATCGGCTGGCTCGACGCCGGCGCGCGCTACGGGGTCGGCTCGCTGATCAATTCGTTCGCGCCGGCGCGACTCGGCGACGTCGCGCGGTTGGCGCTGTTCTCGCGTGCGCTCGACAGCGATGAACGGCTTTGGCGGGCAAGCGGCTCCTTCGTGGTGATCGGCCTTGCCCGCGCGCTGGTGCTCGCGCTGCTGATCGTCGCCGGCTCGCTCGCCGGCGCCCTCCCACTCTGGCCGGTCCTCGTTCTGATCGGGCTGATCGGCGTGGGCGCGCTCGCCGCCATGACTACGCGCAACCGGACCGCCCGCACGCACGTCGCGCATCTCCTTGATGCCTTCCGCGAGGTTGGGCGGGAGCCGAGGCGTGGCGCCTGGGTTGCAGCCTGGATTGGCTTCGCCACCCTGGCGCGGCTCGGTGCCGCCGCCTCGATTGCCGCCGCACTCGGGATCCGTTCGCCGTTGCTGGCCGCGGTGCTCGTCGTGCCGGCACTCGACCTGAGCGGGGCCATGCCGCTCACGCCCGGCAACGTCGGCGTCACGAGCGG
>Ga0137376_10002530_pt1 | contig 10968 bp, 10 predicted proteins | sample SagtaG_23_FD_104814 | JGI IMG/M metagenome (GOLD analysis project Ga0137376, IMG submission 104814) | Vadose zone soil microbial communities from Sagehorn Ranch, Mendocino, California, USA - Sage2_L_20_16 metaG | ecosystem: Environmental > Terrestrial > Soil > Vadose zone | place: USA... | reverse complement strand
GCGGGCATTCCTTTTCGCAGATTTTGCAGGCCACACATCGCAGTCCGGCGTGCGCGTCATCGCCGTCATAAACCAGGAACGGAAAATTACGATAGTTCTCGGCCAGCGTCTCGCGTTCTTCCGGATACTGCACCGTGATCAGACGATCCTTCTCGAAATAACTTCCGACGAAGTTCCGCGCCGTCACGGCCATGCCTTTGAGTATTCCGCTGCCAATCATGACTTGGGGACCGTTAAATCGTTGAAGCGTTAAAGGCGGTACGCGCGCGCGCCAGTTTCCTCTCCCGGCTTCTCCCTTTGGGAGAAGAACCAAAGATGAGGGAAAAGGAGTGGGCTTGGGAGAGGACTGAGGTGAGGGTAAGCCTTTTTAACATTGTAACCCTTTTAACGTTTAACTCGCGACCTTCGGTCACCGATCCACTTCTCCCATGACAATATCCACGCTCCCGAGAATCACCATCACATCGGCTACGGTGTGTCCCAAACAAAGATCTTCCAGGACGGTGAGATTAATGAAACTCGGCGGACGCACACGGTAGCGGTACGGATTGGTGCCGCCATCACTGATTAAATAAAAGCCAAGTTCGCCTTTCGGGCCCTCGATGCGTCCATACGCTTCCCCGGCTGGCGGACGAAAGGCGCGGATTTTGACCTTCGGATTCATGATCGGGCCAGCCGGTATTTGTGCAAAAGCTTGCTTCAGAATTCCGATACTCTCGCGCATTTCGAGTGCCCGCATCATTAACCGGTCATAGGTATCTCCATGGTCGCCTAGTGGCATCCGGAATTTAAGGCGCGGATAAACTCCATAACCATCCACTTTCCGCACGTCGTAGTTTACTCCGCACGCGCGCAGCATTGGTCCGGTGATGCCGGCACTGGTGGCGAGGTCGGCCGATAATTTGCCGACATTTTGGGTGCGCGCGATAACGATCTCGTTGGAAAGGATGAGTTTGTCGAACTCATCGAGAAAGCGCGGGAAAAGATCGACGATCTTCTTTGCGCGGTCGATCCAATCCGGCCCCGCGTCGACTCTGCACCCTCCGAAACGCATGTAATCACACATCATGCGTGAGCCGGAGAGCGACTCGAATAAATCGAGAATTTTCTCGCGCTCACGAAATGCATACATGAGCGGAGTGCCCCACGCCCCCATGTCGCTGAGCAGGAATCCTAGCAGCGAGGCGTGGTTTTGAAGTCGCGTCAGCTCGGCCAGAATAACGCGAAGGTATTCGGCGCGCTCGGGAACCTCGATCCCGGCGAGCTTTTCCACACTAAGCGCGTAAGCCCAGTTGTTTGTCATTGAGCAAAAATAATCGAGCCGGTCGGTGTAAGGCATTGAACCAAGATAGCTCGTGTTCTCGCCGATCTTTTCGTGATTGCGGTGCAAATAGCCGAAGACGGGCTTGAGTTTGCGGACGATTTCGCCCTCGAGCGCCACATTCATGCGAAAGACGCCGTGCGTGGAAGGATGCTGCGGCCCCATCGACACTTCCAGCAACTCGCCGTCGAGTCGCGATGTCATCGGTCGTGGTGGTGCCTGTTCGAGCTCTTGAAATCCGGCTGTGCTCATTTCGACTAACGATTCCGGAAAAGAGCCACAGATGAACACAGATTTACACAGATTTCAGATGCTGAACCCTGAAACCTGAACCCTGAACCCTTCTTAGGCTGGATTCTCATCTGTGTTTCATCCGTATTAATCTGTGGCTACTTCTGCTCTGCCGATGCGGCAATGTCCTCCGCCCCATCCAATTGCGGTCGCGGAGTGTAATGTTGTTTCGCCCTTTCCAGCACATCATCATGCGGCGTAGGTTCGTATTCGTAGTCGTCCGGCTCGTGATAATCTTTCCTCATCGGATAATCCTGAAATTCGTCCCACATCAAAATCCGTCGCAGATCCGGGTGGCCGTCGAACCGAATCCCATACAGATCAAAAATTTCCCGTTCCTGAAATTCCGCGCTTCGCCAGATCGGAGTAAAGGAGGGCAGTCGTGAATTGTCGCCGCGATTTACCGTTCGCAACCGGATCACCACCGGTCCGTGCTTATGGGTCATCGAGTAAAGGTGATAAACCGCTTCGAGATAGCCTGGAATTGATTCCTCCCGCGTTTCCTCGACTTCCTTTTCTTCACCATCGACCACCTTCTTTACCTTCGCAGTTTTCTTGACCGTGCGATCGAGCCAATCCACCCCAGTCGCATTCGAGCAAAAATCGAGTCGCAATGCATCGTCGTCGCGCAGAAACCGCGCAATCGCGACTGCATGTTCGCGGTCGAGCAAGAGCGACGGTTGTTTGGCGGGACCAGGATTTAGAATGCTCTCGATCTTCGCGCCCGGCACCCCCGCCTCGGCGCGCGCCTTGATTTGTTCGATAGGTTCCATCACTGAGGCGAAGCACAGGCATCTTGCCTGTGGGGCGAGCGGGCTTCCAGCCTGGTGACAAGACGACGATCAGGCGAGACGCCCGATGGCCCCGCAGACTGGAAGTCTGTGCTCCCTGCGATGTGGTAACTCATGTAACTTTTTTAACCTCTTCTCCACGCTCAATCTTCGGTGGCTGAAACACATCAGGATTTGCCGGGGGCTCCAAGTCGTGTTTGCCGAACGCTGGAACTGGAAATTCGCTCGGCTGAGTTGGTTTGAGGAAATCGGCCTTATTAGCGCCGGTAAGTTTCTGTTCGTCGATCTTCCGCTGCAGCTCCATGAAAGCGTGGAGGAGTGCTTCCGGCCGTGGCGGGCAACCGGGAATGTAAACGTCCACCGGAATATACCGGTCAATGCCTTTGAGTACGTTGTATCCTTGTTTAAATGGCCCGCCCGAGATCGCACATGCGCCCATCGAAATAACGTATTTTGGATCGGGCATCTGGTTGTAGAGGCGCACAATTTGCGGCGCCATTTTTTTCGTGACGGTGCCAGCCACAATCATTAGATCGGCTTGGCGCGGGGATGGCCGGAAGATTTCGCCGCCGAACCGCGCCAGATCATAACGTGAAGCCGCCGTTGCGATCATCTCGATGGCGCAACAAGCCAGACCGAATTGCAGCGGCCAGATAGAATTCTTTCGTCCCCAATTGTACAGCTCCTCCATCGAGGTCACCCACACCCCTTGTCTTTGCAGTTCGCTGCGCAGCCCCTCGTCGATTTGCTCGTTCATTTGTCTTCTTACGCGTTAACCTTACTACGTTTTACGCAGTCCGCATTGCCGCTAATCTCGGCTTTAGATCTTGTGAGGCTTTCCACCTCTTATAGCTACGGAGGCCTCCGATCACTCGAGCACTCCCACGCTCTAAAACTCCATCACCGCGGCCGCCCCTTCACCGCTTCGACACTTCACGCTTCAACGTTGCCAGTTGAGGCATCCTTTGCCCCATGCCCAGATAAGTCCCTCGATCAGCAGCAGCAGGAACACCAGTACCGCGATGAACGCGCCGACCGGCAGACCCGTGAAAGCAACGGCAAACGGCACGAGGAAAATCGCCTCTACATCGAAAATTAAAAAGATAATCGCGTAGAGATAATACTGCGATCTGAATTGGATTTGCGCGTCGCCTATGGATTCGACTCCGCATTCGTAAGTTGCGTTTTTTTCCAAGCCCGGCTTGGGTGGCTGGAAAAATCGTCGCCACATCCAGGCGAGTGCCAACGGCATCAACGGAAACGCCAGGGCTACGCCAACGAAAATAACGATAAAAAAGTAAGGGTTAGGTGTCACTGTTGCGAATCAAAGATAACAAAACAGCCACAGATGAACACAGATTTACACCGATAAAGTGAAGCACTCTTCCATGACTTTTCTGATCTGTGTGTAATCTGTGGCCAAATGATCTGTCTTGGCGAAACAAGCCGGCACGGTTTTATCTTCCGCGCGCTGTTATAACATGGTGGTACAAAGAACGGTAAAGCAATTCAGAAGTCTGTGATTTTCACGCTCAGCAAAGATGCTTTGATCCGAAATAAGCGCGCAGTCGATCGCGCCCAGAACTTGGCTGATCTCGAAACGCTGGAAAGCTAAACTGTTCAGACCGCTAGTCTCAGCGATTGCATAACAACTGTGCCCAAGCCAGGATCAACCACCAAGCCCTTCACATTCTTTTTCCTTTTGCTGCCTTACGGCATCAGCACCGGATTTGCTTCCATCACGCTGCCATTTTTCCTGACCCGCGCTGGCTTTTCGGTCGCGACGGCCGCGTCGATCGTGGCGCTGGGTATTTCCGCAAACATTTGGCTATTTCTCTGGGGTCCGGTGGTGGACCTAACCCTTACTCCGCGTCGCTGGTACATGTTTGCTGTAGTTACTTCGGCCGCCGCGCTCTTTCTTCTCGGTATCGTTCCGTTTCAACAGAGCGCAATCGTGATCCTGACCGCGATGGTTTTCATTTCGCAGGTGGCGGTGACCTTAGTCGTTTTGCCGATGGGGGCGCTTATGGCCTACACAGTTGCAGACGAAGAAAAAGGACGTGCCGCCGGATGGTATCAGGCCGGCAATCTCGGCGGGAATGGGATTGGCGGCGGCGCGGGAGTTTGGCTTGGGGTTCACTTCAGCAAAGAATTGGCCGGCGCAACGCTGTCTCTCGCGATGATCGCCGCCGCGGCCGCAATCTATTTCGCCGCCGACTTTCGCATTGTTGCCGGGTACGGTTTTCGCGAACGCATGCGTCTCATGGGCCGCGATATTTTCGCTATGCTACGTTCCGCGATTCCGCTGCTCACCATCGTTCTTGTTACTTCTCCGATCGGCGCCGGCGCGATGAACAACTTATGGTCAGCGGTGGCATCCGATTGGCATGCCGGCCCGCAGACTGTTGCGCTCGTGACCGGCGTCTTTAATGGAATTGTGTGTGCGCTCGGATGCGTTATGGGCGGGTACATCGCTGACCGATTCGGACGTTGGTGGGCTTACTTCGGTTTTGGCAGTGCGCTTGCTTTGGTCGCGATGGTCATGGCGGTGGCGCCATGGACGTCAATCGCCTACGGAATTGGCGTTCTTGTTTACGCGTTTTTCCTCGGTGCCGGCTACGCGGCCTTTTCCGCCCTGGTGGTGCACGCCATTGGTCGTGGCGTTGCCTCAACCAAGTACGCGATCCTCCAATCGCTCGGTAATATTCCCGTCGCCTATATGACTGCGTTCAACGGCTGGGTACACGACCGCTACGGCGGAGTTTGGATGCTCAACGGGGAAGCGCTGCTCGCGATTGTTTGCATCGCCGCCGGCCTGTTTGTCCTTCAGAAGATAAATGCTGTGCGTGTGCGACGACTTAATGAAGACTCGCTTCTTCCTTGATTAAACAATTGAGCACCGCTTTTCTTCATCGAGATGGGCGCCGATTCTATTGATCAAGTTTTCATTCGCACGAAAGAGTGGCTGCTCTCCTGGCTGAGCGGCGCGCCCGATTGGGCCATTCAGATTGTATCGGCCCTGATCAACATTTTCGCGCTCCTCGCTGTATTTCTCACGCTCTTCGCGCTCATCTCCGTTCTCGAGCGGAAAATTCTTGGGCGCATCCAAAATCGTTACGGCCCGAATCGTGTCGGGCCATGCGGACTCTTTCAACCGGTGGCCGATGGCATCAAGATGTTGATTAAGGAAGACATCGTCCCGGCCCGCGCCGATAAGATCGTGCATTTTCTCGCGCCGATTCTAATCGCCGCCACTGCCATCCTTGCCCTCGGCGTGATTCCATACGGCCGCAACATGACCCCCTTTTCAATCGATGGCGGCATTCTTTTCTTCTTTGCCGTGGGATCGACCACGGAGCTCGCGGTTTTCATGGCGGGGTGGGGGAGTAACAATAAATTTTCGATGCTGGGCGCGATGCGCGCCATCGCGCAAATGGTCAGTTATGAAGTACCGCTCATTATAACCGTGCTTCCGGTCGTAATGGTCGTCGGATCGCTCAGACCCGACGCAATCGTCGACGCGCAAAATAGTTACATGTTTAACTTCGTGCCGCGCTGGTTCGTTCTGACGCCCTGGGGCTTGGCGGCGTTTGTTCTATTTTTTGTTTCCGGTCTGGTGGAATCCAACCGGACACCGTTTGATGTCCCCGAGGGGGAGTCGGAAATAGTCGCCGGACATATGACAGAATACTCCGGGTTCAAGTACGCCACGTTTTTTATGGCAGAATATTTGGGAATGTTTGCCATTAGCGGTCTGGCTGTGACATTGTTTCTGGGCGGGTGGCATGCGCCCCTGCCTGTGCTCGACTCTATTCCATCGTACTTCTGGTTTTTCGCGAAGCTGGGAGTGTTGCTTTTTACTTTCATCTGGATCCGCGGAACGCTCCCGCGCACACGGGTCGATCAGGTTATGAATTTTGCCTGGAAATTTATGCTGCCGATGGCGTTCACCTGTATTGTTGCCGCAGCAGTGTGGCATTATCAGGGCCGCGGCGTCGCCGGTTGGCTGTGGTCGCTTGCGGTGATCGGAGTTGTCTACGTCGGGTTGTCGATCGTGCTCGATACCCGGAGAAAATTCGCCCCTCGCATTTATCGTTTTGCCGAATGAATGTCGCGGCCTTCGTCCTTGTTGCGATTCTAACTCTCGCCGGCGCACTCGCGGCTGCGCTACTCCCCAAACTTATTCATGCCGCACTTAGTCTGGTCGTGGCGTTTGTCGGAGTCGCCGCATTCTACTTTCTGCTCGGTGCCGAGTTCGTCGGCCTGGTGCAGGTGTTTATATATATAGGCGCCGTCGCAGTCTTGATCGTATTTACGATTCTGCTAACGCGTCGCGACGTCGTGGAAGATCGCGGCTTCAACTGGGGTGGCGTTGTCGTCGCCATCACGGTGTTCGCCGGGTTGGTGTGGGCAATTCTTTGGACGCCTTCGCTTTCCCTTGCCGCCGCGCAAATCGAACCGCTCACCGTCAAACGCATCGGCGAAGTTTTGATGAGCGATTTCGTCTGGCCACTGCAATGCGTGGGCCTGGTCCTCACCGCCGCGCTCATCGGCGCCCTAATTCTCGTAATGGAGGAGAAGAACTAGCCAAGTTGAAACGTTACAAGGGTTACACAGTTACAAAGGTGGGATGTGCGCTTCGCGCGCGATGCGACGATATCGATGCGCCGTTGATGATTCTTTAACTATGTAACTGTTTTAACTTGTTAACTTGTCCGCCATGACTCCCACCCTCCAACTCTTCCTCGTTATTTCCGCCGCGTTATTCTCCATCGGCCTAGTCGCTGCGCTCAGCCGGCGTCACGCGATTTTCATCCTCATTGGGATTGAGCTCATGTTGGCCGCAGCGAGCCTGAATTTCGTCGCCTTTTGGCGCTTTGGCCCGCAGCCGCAACCACCAACCGGAGTGATGGTCGCAATTTTTTCCATCGCTATCGCCGCCGCCGAAGCGGCTGTCGGGCTCGCGCTCGTGATTGCCGTTTATCGCCATTACCGCACAACCAATGTCGATCAACTCGATCAATTAAAAGGATGACGTGAAACAGAGCCAATTCGTCATTCGTCATTCGGCTTGTCTAGCATGACTCCCTGGATCGCGACTTACCTCTGGCTGCTTCCCGCGGTGCCGCTGGCGGTTTCGTTAATGATTCTCAACTTGGGCCCATCGCGGCGCGCTGAAGCAGGCACACTCGCGATTCTTGGTCAGATCGGAGCGCTCGCGCTCACGGTCACGTCATTTCTTCCGACGCTGCGAGCCCCGGGTTGGCGGGCATTCCAAAATTTCACCTGGTTTACTTTCGGCGGGAACGCACTTCGAATCGGTTGGGTGCTCGATCCACTTGGCGCTGCAATGCTGGTGATGATCACATTGGTCGGCCTCTGCATCTTTATCTTCAGCATCGGTTACATGGCTGACGACAGGAATTTCAGCCGATTCTTCGCGTATCTCTCGTTTTTCTCCGCGGCGATGCTCGGCCTCGTAATCGCAAACAGTCTACTTCTTCTTTTCGTTTGCTGGGAACTGGTCGGGCTCGCCTCCTATCTGCTGATCGGGTTCTGGATTGACATGCCAAGTGCAGCCGCGGCCGCGAAAAAGGCGTTTATCACGACGCGGATCGGCGATCTCGGATTGCTGGTTGGAATTTTCTGGCTCTACAGCCGTAGCGGCTCCTTACTTTTTTATGACGAGGGCCGCGGTTGCCTGGAAAGCGCGGCCCTCCTTTCCCTCGGAACCAGCGCCACGTTTATCGCGCTGCTGATTTTCTGTGGTGCCGCTGGTAAGTCCGGACAATTCCCACTGCATGTGTGGTTGCCCGATGCGATGGAAGGTCCGACGCCGGTGAGTGCCTTGATCCATGCGGCCACCATGGTCGCAGCCGGTGTGTTTCTGGTGGCACGCGTTTATCCGCTCTTCTCGTTAGGCGCGGTCAACGGCGTGACACCATCGCTTACTGTCGTGGTATGGATCGGTGTAACTACTGCGCTGATGGCTGCGCTGATCGCGCTCGCCCAAGCCGATATTAAACGGATTCTGGCTTATTCGACCGTGTCGCAGTTGGGCCTGATGATGGTTTCGTTAGGTGTAGGTGGTGTAGCCGCCGGGATCATGCATCTGCTTGCGCACGGCTTTTTCAAAGCACTTCTCTTTCTCGGCGCCGGCTCCGTCATTCACGGCTGTCACCATGAGCAGGACATCCGTAAAATGGGGGGATTGGGACGGCTCATGCCGGTAACATTTCTTACTTACACTGTCGGGATGATGAGTCTTAGCGGCGTGCCCCTGTTATTTTCCGGAGGGTGGACGAAAGAGGAGATTCTGCATGCCACCGCGGAATGGCCGCCGTCGCACGTGCCGCACTACTTGCTCCTGGCCGGGGTAGTTCTGACGGCGCTTTATATGACACGGCAAATCATTTACGTGTTTTTTGGCAACAGGCGCGCCGCTTCTGAGCATGCCCGCGAGAGCCCAGCGGTTATGACCATGCCCCTGATAGTGCTGGCGGTTTCCACGATTGCTCTCAGCGTCGTGCTAACGCCGGCCTGGCCGTGGCTCCATGATTATCTCATTAAAGAAAGACCGCACTTTGATATTGCCCGGCTGCGCCTTGTTCAACCGATGCTTCTTCTTTCGCTCGGTCTGGTTACCGCCGGCATCGGGCTGGGCGTGTTGCTCTATCACAAAATCGGAGAGACAGATCCCCTGGCGCGAGCGCAACCGGGTTTGTTTCGGTTTCTGGAAAACAAAATGTGGCTGGACGAACTTTATGCCCGAACCGTTGTCGCCTGGAGTCGAATGGCCGCACGTTTGTCGGATTGGATGGACCGTCATTTCTGGGACGGTCTAGTGCGCGGGTTCGGCCGCGTCGGACAGCTTTTTGGAATCTTCACCGCCAGTTTCGACGAACACGGCATCAACACTGGTGTCGATGAAGCGACGACCGGCACGCGCGGGCTCGGCCGCGTCATGTCCGATTTGCATTCCGGGCAAATCCAGACCTACCTCGGCGCCATCGCTATTGGCATGTTGGCGCTGCTCGTCCTCGCATGGCTGATATGATCACCGCGCTCATTCTCTTTCCACTGGTCGGCGCTGTTTTTGTGAGCATGGCCCGGCCAAACCAGGCCCGCGGGGTTGCCATTGGCTTCAACCTATTCAGCGCGATTGTGGCTTTGGCGTTGTGGCGCGACTTCAACACGACTGCCCCCGGCCTTCAGATGGTGGAACGCCACACTTGGATCCCAGTCCTTGGCGCCGAATATCTCGTCGGGATCGACGGATTGAGTTTGCTGCTCGTATTGCTGACGTCGCTCCTGTTCCCTTTCGCATTGCTCGCCCAACCCGGGAGTCGCGGTTTTTGCGCGATCATGTTGGTGATGCAATCCGCTCTCTACGGGACGTTCACGGCGCAGAATTTTGTCCTCTGGTTTCTGTTTTACGAGATGAGCCTGATTCCCGCCTTCCTGCTTATCAAAATCTGGGGCGGTCAAAACCGCGACTATGCCGCGACAAAGTTCTTCGTTTACACGTTTCTTGGCAGCGTCACGATGCTGCTCTCCTTCCTCTGGATTTACTTTGCCAAAGGCACGTTCGATTTCGCCGCACTCGCGGATCTCGGAACAAACGGTCATTTGATCAATGGCAAGGTCGCCTGGCTCGCTTTTGCCGGAATTTTTTTTGGTCTGGCCGTGAAAGTGCCGTTGTTTCCGTTTCACACCTGGCTGCCCGATGCATATGAAAGCGCGCCTGTCGGTACTTCAATGGTGTTGACCGGTGCGCTCTCGAAAATGGGCGTGTACGGTTTCGTGCGGCTGTTGCTTCCACTTTTCCCAAACGAAATCAAAATCTTGGGTCCCTGGCTGCTCGGCCTGGCGGTCTGCTCGATTGTCTTCGCTTCGCTGGCGGCGTGGGCGCAATCGGACCTCAAACGGATGGTGGCCTATCTTTCCATCAACCACCTCGGCTATTGCATGCTCGGTCTTTTCGCCGTGGTCACGACGGCCGCGACCTCCGTTATTGACATGCAAGCGGCCTTGAGCGGCGTGTTCATGCAAATCTTCAACCACGGTATCACGGCGGCGGCGTTGTTCTACTACGTTGGATTGCTTGAGCAACGGCGCGGACTTCGCGGCATTGGCGACTTCGGCGGATTGATGCAGCGAACACCGTTGCTCTGCGGCTGGATGAGTGTCGCTATGTTTTCATCACTGGGAATGCCGGGGTTGAACGGATTCATCGGCGAATTTCTAATCTTCAAAGGCTCCTTCACGCTCGCCGCTTGGTTCACGGCCGTGGCGGTGCTCGGCCTCTTGTTCACGGCCATCGTTTTCATGCGCGCCATGCAATTGCTCTTCAGCGGTCCAGTGGCGGAGAGTTGCAGCGCCTTTTCCGACCTCGGGCAAAGCGAAAAATGGGTCGCTGTTCCCGTCACCCTGCTCATGTTCGCAATTGGCATCGCGCCGCAGTTCGTTTTCAACATCTTCAACACAACCGTTGTTCAGATGACGCGATTGTTTGCCTAATAGGCCAACTGAATGAGTGCCGAGGCAATTTTAGAGGAGCGTTTG
>Ga0137376_10002528_pt1 | contig 10969 bp, 8 predicted proteins | sample SagtaG_23_FD_104814 | JGI IMG/M metagenome (GOLD analysis project Ga0137376, IMG submission 104814) | Vadose zone soil microbial communities from Sagehorn Ranch, Mendocino, California, USA - Sage2_L_20_16 metaG | ecosystem: Environmental > Terrestrial > Soil > Vadose zone | place: USA... | reverse complement strand
TCGTGTCCTCATAGATCGAACCATCTTTGAAACGAAATATCAGATGGGTGGTTACACGATCGCCCCGTGCGTCCTGCGTCATCTGACCATCGGCGAGGGCCTTGCCTTCAAGGGTCCGCACCAGAAGAAAGCCATGGATCAGGCCCTCCGTGTGGCGCACAGGGATCGTATCTGCAAATAGCGCGTTTGGCTGGAGCATGGCGGCACAGGCCAGCAGAATCGGGATCAGTGTGGACCGGGCACCTGAGCGTTGTAGTTCTATGCGGAGACTATGGCGCGCGCGCCGTGCCTCTTCCATCGCGGCGTTCATCTCTGCGTCATCGCCGTAGATCGGTGTTGTGTCGCCCATGTGGAAAGCTTCGGCCTAACAAGAGCGAGCTCAGCCACCGCTAGCGACGGCGAGTTTAAAATGCAATGGAAGTATTGAAGTCATGGTTTGCGAGGCATCAGCCGCTTGCTAGTAAACATCAAGATCATGCCCAGCAACCACCTTCCCCTTGTAGGCTTCGCGCATCTCTTTTAGCAGTTGCTCTTCGCTTCCTGCCTCTCGGCACTCTTCCGTACGCGCTTGATCACATCCTGGATTCGCTCGGTGATAAAGGATGAGCAAGCCGGGATTAGCTTTGGTTGCGAGATCAGCCAGTTCCTTTGATGAAGTATGATAGGCTCGTCGGTATTTCTTCCATTCCGTAGAGACTAGATCGAAGGATGCTTGAGTATACGCCTCGTGAATGAGCACGTCGCATCCGCGGCTCTTTTCAAGAACCTCAGGCGATGGAGCAGTATCGCCTGAGATGACAACCACCCGATCCGGCGTCTCGAAACGGTATCCAAATGCTTCTAACTGACCGTGAATTACCTGGAAGGCTCTCACTGTTATGTTGGCATCCTTATAGACACTCCCGGGTTTGATCTCATGCACGTTCACCTTGTAACCGGTCGTATTCGAGTGCTCTAATCCTTCAGTTCGAGTCTTTACATCCGTCTCGTACGCCTTCAGGAGATGGTCCGCCATAGCCCTAGTTCCCACGGGACCATAGACCTCGAGTGGTTCGCGTCGTCCCATAATCCATGGCGTAAGAATCAAATCAGCGAACCCGAGTGTGTGATCGGCATGCAGATGCGTGAGGAAGGCGATCTTTAGATTGGTTGGTTCCAGAGCTTTAACGCCTTTGTTACGTGCTGCCGCCGCGCGCCTGACGACTCCCGGTCCGAAGTCGATCAGGTAGGGCTTACCGTTAGTCACAATCGCTGTGCACGGACCGGAACGCTCTGGGTCCGGCAACGGAGTTCCCGCGCCTAGGAGAACAATTTGGGTCGGCGGCGTGGCTTTATATTCGGCCAATAAGAAACCGGCACTGGCTGCACTAAAAAGAAGCATCACTGCGAACGCATGAAAGATTCGCCACCTGTGAGTGGCCCGTCTGTCGCTTGCGACCTTCACGTCAACTTCAATTGTATGCGCCATACCATCTAACGAGACGCAAGATCAGCCACCGCTGGCGACAGCGAGCGTTCCTTTCGTCCTTAATAATTTATCCTTCAACCTTGGATTACGCCGGCCAGCGGGTTGGCTGAGGGAATGTGGTTTTGTGGACTCGACGCGAGGCGTGACCGGACGCTCTGATAATCGGGCGATGGGACTTGCAAAAGAGGACCAACGCGAGACGAACCGGCAGGACTCGAGCGATGCAGTGGGGACTTCCCCGATTGAAGGCTGAGTGAGTCTGACGGATGAACCCTCATGGAGTGAGCCAACTTTATTTGGTGAAGCTCAGCTCCGGATGTCTGCGTGTGAAGAGAGTTCGTCAGAAGCCAGCCACGCCTTGGGTCGAGAGAGTGAAGCATAACAACCAACCAGGAGGAATATCATGATGAAGAACAAAGGTCGAGTGGTGGGACTCGATGTGCACCCGGACAGTTTCGCGGAAGCAGTAGTGGAAGGGCGTGATCCGGCCAGCGCGGTGGTGTCGAGCACTTCAACGCGGGTCGAGTTGGAGCGATTGGAAGAGTGGGCGCGGCGTCACACAAGCACAGAAGACACGCTGGTGTTGGAAGCCAGCGGCAATGCCTTCGCGGTGGGGGCGCGCCTGCGGGCGATCGGCCGGGAGGTGGAGATCCTGGACAGTCATCGTGCGGGGAAGGTGGGTAAGGTGTACTGCGCGAACGATCGAGTCGATGCGGTGAAGATTGCGCGGATCTATTTGAGCGCGCTCTCACCCATCGTGTGGCAACCAGATCAAAAGACTCTGGAGCGGCGCGAGATCTTCAGTGCGTATCAGGCGGTGGTAAAGGAATCGACCCGGGCCAAGCAACAACTGCGCTCGATGTTGAACGAACATTGTGTGCGTCTGGAGAACGGCTTCCGCTTATGCCATCCCTACGCCATTGGACGTCTGCTCAAAGTGCGGGAGTGGACGCCGGCGCGCAGGATGTTGCTGCAACAATTGCACGGGAGCCTTTTGGCAGCGCGCGCGCGTCGCACTATGCTGCACCGGCACATGGCCCAGGAGATCGTGGCCGAGGAAGCACTGCTACGATTGAGCCGACTCTGTGGCATCAATCTGATTACCCTTTACGGGGTGGTAGCGGCGGTGGGCGATGTGCGTCGCTTCACACACAGTAAAAAGCTGGTCGCCTACCTTGGCCTCAACCCGAGCGTCTCACAGAGCGGCAACTTTCAAGGCAGCGGAGCACTCAAGCGGCATGGAAGAGGAGCGCTTCGCGCCTTACTCATCCAATCAGGCAAGAAGCTCCTGGAAGTAAATAATCCGCTGCAGAAGTGGGGACTGGCAGTAGCAGCACGGCGCGGACGAAACAAAGCGGCCGTCGCCGTCGCGCGAAAGCTCTGCGTTGCGCTCTGGCACCTCATGATGGGACACGCGATCGGCACACTCGAACGACTCGACACACTCCAGACAAAGCTCAGCAAGTTCGCCACTGAAATCGGCCCCGCTGCTCTCACTGCCTTCGGCTACAACAACAGAGCGGACTTCGTGCAGAAGAAACTTTATGTGTTACGCAGTTATCCTTGACCTAACCACATGTCCGCTCAGGCGCTCTCCGCCTTCTCATCTAATCTGGTTAGGCCCTTTCAGCAAATGCCCGTGCAACATCTGCCTCCAAAACATCGAAGACGAGCCGATCTGGCGGAACGCTTTTTCCGTACAATCGCTGAAAGTCGGGACGTAGATCCCCCGGCACATCGGCAACGGTGACGCGCGCAAGTCTTGCGCCCAGCACCTCTGGCGACACAGTCGCTGTTGACCAAAGATGGTCAGCAATCTCATCATCAGCTGTGGCATCGCGAACCAACGACTGTCCTCACACCTAACGAGAATTAGACTGCATCTTGCGATCTATTTCTTGCCGTTGCGAGGGGAAAGCGATTAAAAGGCTGCACGGCGCGAATTGTGCCGAATTTAGCGGGAGTGCGACGGAGATTCGAGCCTTAAATTAATGAACACGTTTCCCGAATAAGAATACGGGTAAACAGGCTTATTACGTGGCGATTAGGCCAATTTCAACGAACAAAAGAAGTCTAAGCCACTCACGTGAGATACGTCGCCGCACTTCGTAAACATGTGCTGGAATCGGCGATGTCATAAGGCCGCATCATTTACCGTCTGCCAATCAATGCGCATTCTAGCGCATTCTTGGCAAAGCGGGGGAAATCGTTGTTTGGAAAGCAAGCGCACAAATTGAAAGGCGGGAGAGCCAGTCAAAACACGTGAGGCGCTCTACCCGGTTTGGCGTCTTTATCCACCGTTTTATCCACTCATGGAATTTTTTAAGCGTACTTGAGCACAATTTGGGACGACGCGAATTTGGCCGTTTACCTATGATTGAGCGCGTTAGAGCGAGTCGGGATTATTTGAGAATATCGACCGGCCATTAATGCCATTGAGGCGCTCTACCAACTGAGCTAAGACCCCAGCAAATGATCTCAGATTGTAAATTTCAGATCGCGGATTGCAACCTGCCAGGTGGATTTTTGCGATGAACAGTCCCGGCATCCAATCTCGAAAGCGATTCGGTTGCAACAAGTTAAAAACCAAAGTTTGCAACAAAGAGACATTTGTGATGTTGAATTGGGCGGAGCACCTGATGAAACAGTCTAAATTTTTGACCTTTTGCCTAATCGCGGCTTTCGCGGGAAGCATTCCTAGCGTTGCTGGACAAGTAATCAACCCGAGCGTGCAAAATGTTTCTTCGCGCGCGGTGACTAGTCGTAGCGCGCCAGTGGCTAGGCCGATTGCGAACACGTCAATGGCAGCGCATGTCGCCCCAAGACCAACGGGTTTCAACCCTCGCATTGTCGGCTCATCCGCGCCTCGCGTCGTCGCTCAGCCGGGAGCGAATCTGCAGCGGAATTATTCGCCGCCAACGCGGACTTTGAATCCCACGTTTGCAGCGTTCAGGACTCAGCAGAGTGCGCGGGTGGCCGAACAAGCGATCACGCTTGATCGAGCGACACGTGCGAGAGAATCGCGCACTTTGCCAGCAATCCATGAACGGCGCGGCTTCGGAACTCAGCAACCAATCACCCTTGATCCAGCAATACGTGAAAGCGAATTGCGCACTTTGGCGACAATGCGCGATCGACGCGGCTTCAGAACTGAGAATCGAACACTCGCTGCGATAGATGCCCAACGACATGTCACGACCCACGATCCGGCGGCGGGACCTCAGTTAGAGACGCGCGAAGCACCAAAAGACCTGGCAACAAAAAAATGGCGCAACAGAAATGATCAACCCAGCTATGCCGATGCATTCCGCCGTCATTGGCACGAGTGGCATGATCGCAACTGGTGGCACGATCATTGTGACGCGATCGTTTTCGTCAGCATCGGATACTATTTTCTGGACGGAAGCTACTGGTATCCGGCCTATGGCTACGATCCTCTCAACAGCTATTACGATTACGATGGGCCGATCTATACTTACAGTAATCTACTCCCCGACGAGGTAATCGCGAACGTCCAGACCGCCTTGCAAGATGCAGGCTACTATTTTGGAGCAATAACAGGCTCGTTAAGCCTTGAAACGCGAGCGGTCCTTGCGAATTTCCAGCGCGATTACGGCTTGCAAATTACCGGAGCCATTGATGAAGCGACGGTCGAGACGCTGGGACTATATTAGCCCTTCCTCGGTGTTTCAGTCTTAACTGTAAACATCCACCGGGGGGGCACGATTCCTGAGAAACTGCGTCGCCTTGCCTACAATCGAGGTTGCAACGCAGGAAATGGTTGAACCCAAATCGGCAGCCGACTCCCGCCCATCTCCAAAGCATTCGCCAGAATCGCAGAGGTGTCGACGAAACAAGTCACTGACAAGATCCTGATTCAAGGCAACGCTGCCCAGCTTTAATGAGGCGCGTCGACAAAAATCGAAACGTGATCAGTTGATCGCAAATGGTCTCAATTATGTAAGGCAACTCCTTTGCTCTGCGAGGGAAGCGAAAGTGGGCTGTGGCAAAAACACGAAGTGGCTCTTGTTCAATTCAAACCAGCTTCAGAATTTGCCCAGTGAAACATTGTTTAACCACTAACACAAAGATGGAGGCATCATGAAAAAAACGATTATCACTCTTATCTTCACGTTAATTGCCCTGCTGGCATTTGCGCAGACGAGTTCGACGCATAAACAACAAACAACCACAGAACCAATAACAGTAACAGGAACGGCCCTCAAACTGACGACCAAGGAAGGCGCAGCAACTAGCTATCAGCCTGTCAAAACGCTCATCGTTCGTGAGGATGGCTCGAATAATCCGAGTAGTTATGCCCTCAACGGACCTGGTCACGTTTTGAACAAGGCCGGCGAAGTCGTTCAAACCGCGATCAAGCCCGGGACACGAATGCGTGTTTATTACGTAAACACGGGCGATTTGCGCATGGTTGATCACGTGGTCGTTCTAGACTGAGCCTGCGCGGCTGCGATATTAAGAATAAAAGCCGCATGGTTTCCGAACCGTGCGGCTTTTTATTTATCAGTAGTATGGCAAACCGACCGCAAAGCTCCGCGATGTTTTTCAGTGGATCGCAATGATCCCGTGTTCGAGGTTTTGATGAAGCGGGCAAGGTGATCGAGACACACGAGCACGCAAGCGATTTCAAAGAGCCGGTCAGCGTGGCGCCGGCGATAGCCCAGCGTTACTGAAGAGTTCACAGCAACACAGCCCGTGTTTACTGTGGCGTGCTGGTGGAAGGCGCACTGCGCAAAGATCTAGCGCGCGTCAGGACGTGCTGGGAGTTGCTTTGAGCCTTCTTCTTCGAAGCTCCATCGCGCAAAGTGCGGCGATGGTAAGCAGGTCGCTGGCGATGTGCGTGGCCTTTACGCTTCCAAACGTAGCGGGCGTAAGAGTTGGCTCGAGCAGGCCGCGCACTTGGGTCGAGGCAGTGGCGGTGATACTCCCAGAATCAAATTGTTTGATCGCTTCAACGGCAGCAAAGCGTTGCGCGGTCGTATCTTTCATGGCATCGATATTCTTATAAGCGAATAAGCCGAATAGAATACAGACCAGCGCGGTGGTAACGGCGGCGGGTTGTTTGCGCAGAGAGGAAAACGCGAGGACACCGCCAACGATGATGACGTAGAGGTTCCAGTATTGCTGCATCGCGTTCGAGCGCTCGAAGTAAAGCTGAATCAGTTCGTTATAGCTCATAGGATTCCCGCGATTATGAACGAACGCCACCATCTGAGGCGAGAAAGAAAGAATCCGCACCAACGGGCGAAGGGCGAAGTCGAGGTTCAAATTCGGACAAGGCGGAGATCACCTCGGGCCGAATGACAACGGACGGTCGAACCCGGCGAATGATGGCGAGGGCTTCTTTTGCGGTATTCGCTTTGCCACTCATTATTAAATAGGCGGCGACCGCGGCCGCGCTTCGCGAATAACCGATCTTACAGTGAACATAGATGACATGGTTTCGAGCTTGATTGCCGATGAATTCGCCCATCTCCGCGAGCTGCGCCTGGGTGGGAGCAGTCAAATCCAGGACGGGGATGTTTCGATAATTGATTTCGCGAAACGGTTTCGCCTCGGAAAACTCGGCGCTCAAATCGAGCACTGAAGCCACGCCGGACCGTAAAGCTTTGGTCGCGTCACCGTCGCGCAGTTTGCCGCCGATCCAAATTCGTGGTGTCACTTCATCCCAACAGCGGCATCGACGGCGATAATACAGCAGCGAGAAATATTGACCGAGCAGACACGGCGCCAGCACAAACCGCGTGCACCAGGGCAAGTTCCCTTTCGTCTTCCGAAAAACAATTGGACCGGCTCCAAAGTATCCAATCGCCACGATGCCGAGGGCGATCGTCGGCCAAAGAAGCAGTGCTCCCCACGGCCAGAACATCGCGGCCAAGATCAAGAGCACCGCCGCTCCCGTTGCGTAGTACGAACCGATGCGGCGATTCACGACGAATGGCACGGTTAGCGGAGGCTCGCGAAAAAAATAGAAGCAATATCCCGCGAGAACAAAACCACCGACGATGTCGATGACGTGGTGCTGGTAAGTGAGCAATGGCGAGAGACCGATGAGAAAGAACCAAAGCATGGCGGCGAAAAAGAAAACGCCGTGAAGTTTTCTCGCGTAAAGATCGACCAGGAGCAACAGGAGCGCGGCGTGCAGCGACGGGAGAAGATTAAAGGGCGCATCCATTCCGCGAAACCAATTGAAGATCGCGCCGAGCCATCCGCTCGCGTGAGGGCGCGGAAAAGCGAAGCGCAGCGGGAAAAGCAGAAAGCAAAGACCGGCAATGAGAATCGCGGCTATGACTCGCCGCGAAAAGATTTGCAGCTCCTCGTCCGTTCGTAGAAGGAATGGAGCCGCGATGAAGAAGAAGTCGATCGACATGTAGGGGAGAATCATGAAAGGAACGAATGGGATGGCGCGCTCCCATTGAAAATAAAATGAGCCGACGTGACCGCGTTGCCCTGTGATCCAGTTGCAGCCGCCGTAAACGACCAGAAATAAGATTGACAATCCCGCAGAAACCGCGAACGCTTTGAACCGCGAGACTTGCACGCGATGGTCAAGGCTCCGGGCGCTGTGCGATTGAGACGGTGAACATTCCCCACTGATCCACTTCCATCGCCACTTTTTGAAAACCGGCCACGCGCACCAATTCGTCTATTTCAGCCGTCGTTCGGCGGCGCATGATCCATGGCTGGCCCTCGCGATTACGCAAAACGCGCGCGATAAACTCGACCTGCGGATGCCAGGGTTGATTCGTGTAAATCAAATAACCGGCCGGCTCGATTGCTCCGGCAAGGCCGCGTAGCGAATTCAGGACCGCTTGATTTAGCGGAAACAATTCGTAAAGCCCCGACACGATTCCTATCGTTGCGCGCGGCGCAATTGCGGCAATTGAATCGCGATCGAATGCGTCGCCTCGTTCCGCGGTTACATTTTTCAGTCCGAATTCCTGCGCCAAAGCTCGCGCCGCATCGATATTCTCCTGTTCGTAATCGCGCAGGGTGGCGCTTATCGAAATATCTGAAAGCTCGTGCATCGTTTCGATGACATATCGGCCCGCTCCTGCAGCAATGTCCAAAATGCGAACGGGCAGTTCTTGGTGATGAAGCTTTTCGATTACCTTCCTTAACGCATTTTTAAGATTCGCCTTGCGTTGCCGAATCCCGCGCCAGCCGATGCTGTTGAGATAGGACCTGTCGATCAGACGGCCGACGCCTGACGCACCGCGTGGCTTATTTTCGTAAACGTAATCGAGCGAAAGTCCCGAATCGAAGCCGCTTCGCCAGCCAAGATCTACGCCGCGGCTCAAGCGGCCTGCCGCTTTCAGTCCGGCGCGTGCGACGGCAAACTTCATTCCGCCGCGCGACTTTAGCCGCTCATATTCATCCCGGGTGTAGCCAACCTGATCAGCGTTTAAAAGCGACGGGCGAGTCGCCGGCTCGGCGAAGCGTTCGCGAATGAACTTACGCACGCGGTCCACAACCAGATGTCGATCTTGATCATGAAAGATGGCGTGATAAGCGGCTGGATAAATCTCGATTTCCTTCAGCGGCGACGACAGGCGGTCAAAAAATTGACGCTGCGCCTTGAGCCTGACGACCCAATCGTGACCGGCGCCGATCATCAGCGTCGGTGTTTGGATTGCGCCAGCGTCCGCGACCAGTCGATTGGCCGCGTCGTAAAGGTCAAGCAAAACATTGACCGCAATTTGCCGGAAGATAAGCGGATCGGCGTCGTACTGCGCGGCCTGCTTTTTGTCCCGAGTCAGAAGCTTCGATTTGACGTAACTCTTCACCTGGCCTGGGCCGAACAGCCTTTGCTTCATTCGCAAAAGGGGAATGGCTAGGGGAACGTAAAGCTGCACGTGAAACGCGGCGGTGGCCAGAATCATTGCGCGAATCGGCGGCGCGTAATCGTGCACCCAGGCCGCGACACTGACTGCGGCAAGGCTGTGAGCCAGAATGATCATGTTCTCGATTGGAATCTCGTAGCGCTCGGAAATATGGCGCGCAAAAGCGTCCACATCCCTGATCACGTCCGCAAAATTATTCGCGGCGCCGCGTTCGCCCGGCGATCGCCCGTGACCGCGCGCGTCCCAGGCAAAAACGGCGATGTCTGTAAGCGCGAGCAGATCGACTGTTTCCTGCCACCGGCCGGAGTGCTCGTGGCCGCGATGAAAGAGCAATATAGCCTTGTCGGTCGCTTCGTGAGGAATCCATTCGCGATAGAACAGCTCGGCGCCGTCCCAACTCTTCATCGCCTGCTCAATGGCTTTCATTGGTTTCTCCCAACTCTTTCACGGCGCGATGCAATTCCGCTGCAATTGTGCACATGTCGATCTTGTTTGCGTTGCGCGACGAATAGTTGCGAGGCGCACCGACAATGAGTCGAACTTTTTTGGGACGCGGCAAACGGCGGCCTTTCGGCCACGCGTTAAAAGCACCCTGCAAATAGCAGGGCAGAACCATGACGTCGCGCCCGGCGACCAGCGCGCCGATTCCCGATTTAAATTCCCGGGTCTCACCTGTTTTCGATCGCGTGCCTTCCGGGAAGATGATCAGGATATTTTCGGGATTGCTGAGAAGTTCCAAACAGATGGAGAGGCTCCGGCGAACGCGAACTCGTCGCGCAAAGGGGAGCGCATTCGTGACCACCGCTGCGACCAGGATGCGCGGCACGCTTTGGAAAAAATAATCCGCGGCCGCGGCGGGAAAAGCGCGATGCAATTTGCGCAAAGGCAACGCGGCAAGGAGGCAGAGCGTGTCGAGATGACTGGAATGATTGGCCACGATGACAAGCGAGCGATTTGTCCGAAGATTTTCGTGCCCGATGATCTCAAACCGGTGATAGATGCGCAGCCAGCTGCGGATGATCAATGCGACCAGCGCACGCACTCCGTAAACTAGCATGTTGGGCTCGCGCGGAAATCGGCGTAAGCGATCAAACAATGGTTGGTCGACGTCGCATGCCCAATCGTAATGCCGCGTCTTCATCGCAAGCCGTAGTAAAATCTCACCATGTGCATGAACAACGGCGCAACGTAAATCAAACTATCGATGCGATCCAAGATTCCCCCATGCCCGGGTATTGCCGCCCCCATATCCTTGGTTCCGATGTCTCGCTTGATCACGCTGATAGAAAGATCCCCGAGCAATCCGCCGATTTCGACAATAAAGCCCGTAAGAACCAGTTGCTTCGCGCCGAAAAATGGAAATGAGAACCACAGCAGCTAGGGCAAAACCATCGAAACCGCGAGACTGCCAAGCGCGCCTTCCCACGTTTTCTTCGGACTGATTTCGCTGCGAAGCGGATGCCGTCCAAACAATCTTCCAAACGTAAATGCACTGACGTCATTCAATTCGGTCGCAAAAATAACGTAACAAAGAAATCCGTAGGCATTCGTCGGATTCGCGAGAAAACCCAAATGTCCAAACATCCAGCCGATGTAAATAAAACCGACGATGCTCAACGACATGTTTTGCAACTGG
>Ga0137376_10002522_pt1 | contig 10973 bp, 14 predicted proteins | sample SagtaG_23_FD_104814 | JGI IMG/M metagenome (GOLD analysis project Ga0137376, IMG submission 104814) | Vadose zone soil microbial communities from Sagehorn Ranch, Mendocino, California, USA - Sage2_L_20_16 metaG | ecosystem: Environmental > Terrestrial > Soil > Vadose zone | place: USA... | reverse complement strand
TGCTCAATGGAGGTAAGAAGAGCCGATATTGGAGTTTCGTTGACCAAGTTTTTGGCCAAGCTCTGCGCCTTCTTTGGTGTTTCACATTCCAACTCCAACCCAGTTAACGCCTCTGCTTCAGCTTGGCCTAAGTATGTCACAACCGTTTCTTTAGCTCGTGCGGCTACTGGCGTGTCACTGCTCTCGGCGCTCGAGGTTGGAAGGGCTGCTTTCGGTTCAGCCTGCACTTTCGTATCGTTCGACTGGTGAGATGCCACTTTTCTCTCGGTATTTTTAGGCATCGTTGGTTTGTGGGACGTTTTACGACTGACAGCTGGTTTGCTCGGAGCGGGCCTGGTTTTTGCTAGCTGTGATTGTGTCGGTTGCGATATACTCCTCTGCGTTGGTCGTCGAGGTTCGCTAGTCTTCTTGCCAATGACCTTTGAATCACCGTTAAGTGACTTCGGAACGAATGTTCCAGAAGTCACTGTAGAATTGACATTGCAGAGTGTTGCCTGGGTTATGTCATTGGCTCGAGATGCCGGTTGCGAAGCTGGCGGAGCTTCAGGCAGGGGTATTCTCTTTGGGCCAGTGGGCGCCGCGGTTGCTTTCAAAAGATGGTCTCCGACACGCCCCTGTGCCTTAACTAGCATAGGACGCATAGGTTGCGTAAAGGACGAGACTTTTTGGCCGGTAGGTGTTCGTTCCGCTGCTAAAAGGGGTACTCGTTTGGCCTCGTGTCGATGTTGACTGACCAAAGGAGCTGAGCGATTCTGCAAGGCGGATTGTGGCCGAGCATCTAATTCAGCCCTTTTACCACCTTTGGAATCATCTGTGCGGCAAGACAATGAAGATTTTGGTCGTTCAAGGACCACGGAATCCAGATGTCTAGCTGGACGAGCTGAGACAGATGAAGTCGAAGCAGCGAAATGTGACTTTGGTTTCATGCCAGAATCTGGTAGATTTGACAGCTTGATATCAAGATACTTCTTGGTAGTTGGTGTGAGAGGTGCAATAAAACTAAACAAAAGTCATGACAGCAGTTCAAGTTTGAAGTATACGGACATACCTTTTCACTCTGTTAGGCAAAAGAAGTGTATATGCCTTGTATATGTCGCGACTGACTTTGCGGATGTCGGCGGCGGCGTCTTTCGCAGTTACGCGGATAATCAATTCAATGTCTCTAGCGCGTGACTCCCTTTCCAAGTCGGGAGGATTAAAACAGTTCAGACACGCCAAGGTACACTCTGCAACGACTAATCTCAGCGATGAAGTTTTATCTTTGGAATGTTGTGATAGATGAGATAATATGGAGGGCAGTTGGGTTGTCTGAACGATGGTGAGAACGCAGGTCCTTGCTCGAGTAACTACCACTTTATTGGTACGAGAGCAGAGCAAGAGGATAGCCGGGAAAAATATGGATAACAGGGGGTCAAAGTCAGGACCCAGGCCACTAGCTAGCGCGGCTATGAGATCAATGGCGGGTCCAGACAAACGCGTCCTTTCCGAGTTGAGAGCGCCGATCAGCGGGCGGGACAACGACTTGAGTGCAGGGATTAACTCTTGAGGGGAGTCGCATGCTCCGTTTCGACAGATATCTGTTAGCGCGTCGATGGCATTTGCTATATGATCCCATGTCTCTTCTGTTTCAGGCAGAAGCAGACCAGCTCGGAGACTGTCTAGATGCTGGATCAGCGACATTGACGTTGTTTTGGTCACAAGTGTGGTTGAACAATCATGCCACCGTGTTCTCTCACGTGACGTGCCCGTGTGTAACCAGTTATATTGATATACCCAGCTCGGTTACCAAAACCCTTTGCGGGGAAAATAAGGTGGTGGTAGATAGTAGAAATGTGTGGTTCGAGGAGGTAGTGGTGTCGGACTGCGTGGCACAGTTGCCGGCTAGTATTTGTATTTGTTGATTTTTAAAGAACGCCGTGAGAAGAAATGTTGAAATGCACATGGAATAAACGCCTTGAGGCTTCAGGAAGATCTACTTCGCCTCAAGCTCGACCGCAACTCCCATGTTCCCGGCATCCCACGAAGGCGTCGAGCGAATAGACTCCGGGGCCACTACTTATACGGCGACGCTTGACAGCGCTCAAGATACCAGCAAGGTTAGTCAGGCATTATTGCAGCCGCTATTCAACGCTAACAACTTTTCCATCTCGCGGCCTCTCAACCCGTCAGTCTCACGACACTCCCTCCAACTCCGGAATTTCGAGTGCCACGAAGGAGCCACGAATGTCTCTGCCGAGTGACTCACTCGCTACTCCCCCTACCAACCAAGGAAAGCCGGGTCTCGTAGGAGACCCAGAAACGAATGCATCGCTGAAAGACACACACCAGGACAAGGAGAGTGGTAAACCAGAAAATTCGTCTTTATCTTCAACACTTTCTGGCAATAAACCACACATTAAGTTGGCGAGCCGACCAGACGCATCAGCGACGCTAAGGTCCTTAGCGACTCCCACCGGCAGCGGCAACCCCGGCGCATCCAACTCTGGGAAAGCACCTAGGCCGTCTTTTCTTTCTAGGCTCATATGTCTTCTTATACCATGTGTATCCCCTTCGCGAACTCACTTCGAAGATAGTCATATCATCATCCCACCCTCACCGCCTGGACGTGCCAACGACAAAGATACCCAGCAGAAATACGATGACAACAAAACTCTTGAATCAACCTTGCGGCCTGCGGGTCTACCAGTACCCGAGGAGGGTATTGCTGAAAAGTCAAACGACCCGCAGGGCTTACCTACTACCCCGCCACCGCCATTGCAGACGAACGCTGAATTAGGTGTGGATGAGGATATGCAACCACCCGCTGACTCTGAACGGTCTGCGAACCCTGATCTGGAAAACGTTATGTCTGGTGGTGTTCAACAGCCGGGATCTGGCCTTGATAAAAACAGAGCGCAAGAGCCAAACCAAAATGGAATTGGGGAGGAATCAGAAGGCTCAAGTTTCACAGAAGACGATGACTTGGATGACATGAACGGCATGGACGAAGTTGATGACGAAGAAGATAGGCTCATCCTCAACGGAGGCACGGGTATACCAATCGGACCGGTGTGTCGCGAATTTGCTCATAACTATCATCCGACTTATTTGAATGTAGGATGGCATTCCTCGACCTCTCCTACCTCCAATTACTCCTCAACATACAGGCAGGAAATGCTTAATATTGGATCTTGATGAAACATTGGTACACAGCAGTTTCAAGGTGACTTTGATTTTCACATCTAAGTAACATATTTACATCAGATCATAACAGTCGATACAACAAGCTGATTATGTGGTTCCTGTTGAGATTGAGTATAATTGGCATAACGTTTATGTTATAAAACGACCCGGGGTTGATAACTTTCTGAAGAAGATGGGTGAGATATATGAGGTGGTTGTTTTCACAGCTAGTTTGAGCAAAGTAAGTGGAGCATGTCATCAACGACTGATTCTCTACTGAGGTGAATTTCAAGTATGCAGATCCCGTTTTAGACAAGTTGGACACACATCGAGTTGTTTCTCACCGCCTCTTTCGAGAAAGCTGTTACAACCATAAGGGAAACTATGTAAAGGTGAAACGGAAACAAGTTGCCGTTATGTGTTTGGACTTATCCACCGATTAGGATCTTTCACAACTGGGACGGCCTATATCGGACACTATTATACTGGATAATTCCCCGGCGTCATACATATTTCACCCCAACAACGCTGTCCCGGTGTCATCCTGGTTCAATGATCCACATGATACTGAGTTGACTGACTTGGTGCCTTTCTTGGCTGATTTGGGTGTCGTAGACGATGTCAGAGGCGTATTAGACGGTGCACGGTAACAACCCTGCTCCTCCGCCATGCAACCCCTGGCCAGAGATTGTCTCACCTTGTCTCTTTAGCTCGTTCACCGCTCTGTCAGAAGTGAATTGAGCGGGGAAGTAACTATACCCATAGCAGATTTTTTATCATCGTCCTTCATCCATACCAGATCATATCCCAGACTGTCTTTCCTATTGTGCATCCTTACAGCTACCCATACGCACACGAGATACCATGTCGGTTATTTGGGTGAGGCGCAACACCTTTGAATATTGCTTCTGTTTTCTCGACAAGTTATCTTCCATGTATCGGCACGTTTACGCACACCCTCTTTGCTTACATTCGGTATCCTTTCCTTTCTAGTGATTCTAATCTCTACGACTCTGTACGAAGGGTTATGACAATACGCAGATGATTATTCCAACTGGTATGGAAATTGACGGACTCGTTCGAGTTTTGATTGAAAGTTTCCACTTATCAAATAATATAAAATTGTTACACACGCAAAGGATGTCTACATAAACCTGGGATCCTATCGATGCTGATCCTGTTCCTCATCATCCCAGGGGCTAAAATTGACTTTATGATGTTGCGGAACCAACAGCCAGGATGGCAAGGGACGATTGAGGATTGGTAGGTCCTTGGGAGTACCGATTGAAGATGATGAGATTGGGATGGTACCAACGTCACCTAGGCTGGGTAAACGTTCTAAGCTTGTATTGGACGCTCCTCCCAAAGCACGCTGGAGGACCTGCCTCTCTGCAGGGGATGGTGCAAATGCGCGAAGGAAAGAAGGATTGTAAGTTGCAGTCGAACACTCGTCGGTTCGAAATCCATGGGAGTTCAAAGTCTCATACATCGGACTAACACCCGGAGGGGAAATTGCAGAATATGGGGTAGTGGTGGATGCCAGGCTGAATTCCTTGGCATCGGGGTTGAGCCTCTTTTTGGGACTCCCGTCGATATCGAAGGGGGGCCAGCTATGTTCGATGATCCCTTCAGAATCTAGGCTAGTCCCGGCATATTCTGGCTGAGCATCCCAATCGACTTGTGATAGGTTAGGAAAGGTCCCAACTTGAGAATGGCGAAATTCACGTTCAACGTTGAGTTCGTCCTCAGCAGGTGGGTTAATGGTTATTGTGTTTTGCCCGTAGTGGGCAGGAATATAAGACCTTGCCATTTCGCACGGAGGGTTTGTGTCGCTTGGGAATGAAAATGAAGGCGATCGGTCGGCTAGATATGAAACATATTTGGAAAATGCGTCCAGGAGCGTTGTTTCTTGACTGTGAGAAGAGGTTGGAGACTGTTCCGACTCCACGATTGAAGATTTATCGATGCCAGCCGAGCGCGCTTCGCGCAAGTCTGATGACTCCAAGCTTCCCAGATGTTCTCGTCGTACTGACACAGCGTGCACAGGGTCCAAGATATTCGATGATGGTATCGAAGGGTCTGACCACGAGCGCACACGCTGATCATCCATGACCTCCTTGCGAGCACCTAACCTGTGCCTCAACATCTCTAGGCGTTCACGTTCCTTGTTTAATTTACTTTCCAGCTCTCTGACGCTTTGACTCGAGAAAACCATTTGTTCCTCCGTAGTCTTGACCTCGCGCTTCCTAAGTTCTATCTCATCCGATAATGCGCGGATAGTGGCAGATTGCTGAATTGATCGCTGATCAATAATACCCCGATCGCAGGCTATCTGATCCTGTAGTTGGATCACCTTCTCGTCGAGATGGGCTACGCGATGGGTTGTATTGCTACGAATATTTTGAACAGCTTTGAGTTTCTTCTCAACCTCCCGCTTCAAACCTTCCGCCTGACGTTTTGAGTCATCCAGCGACTTGGTCCGCGATCTAAGTTCAATTTTCATGACATCTTCTCGGCGCTTGCGCTCTCGACAGGTATCCACTTTGTCTTGTAGATGTGCATGCGATTGAGATGAAGAATTTTGACATTCCGACAATTGCTTTCTGAGGTCCAGCACTGCCGCCTTTGCAATCGAAATCCGACGAAGTAATTCGGCGATTGGGGAGGGGTAATCAGATGACGCTTGTGGAATGGCTAATAAATTGATTTGTTCAAATGAGAAACCCGGTTGCGATGTATGCGATGATGGCGCGCGATCAATGCAGTTTATCTCCGGACGCGATGCATGTAGCGGTAACGAAGCTGATTTAGGGAGGTGGCGTGGCGTGCTGCAACGAGGCAGTAAATTTGTTTGTTGAGATGGCCTTTCACGATTTCGTAGTTTGGGAGGAGAACTTCGACTAGGCTGAGATATCGCGATCCCACAGGACGACAAAGGGAGGCCTTAAAAACCAAGTCTCGCTCGATTCCTCTTAAATGATGAATGTAGACTTGATGTACGTACCGGAGGAGTCATGTCGCACGTCAATGGTAGTCAGGCTTAGAATACCTGAAGTCCAACTTTCCTCGTCGTTCGACCTCGCCACAACATCCTGGTACCATGCTTCAATGATACCACCGCGCCACCATTTCCCGAAAGCCCCAATGTACCATGAATCGGTGATGACTGATGACATTGAACTGTTGTTACGCTGGCTAGACTTGGCCGCTGGTAGCATGGTGGCGACAGTGAATACAGCAAAACTGTGAAAGACATGTTTCGGAGTGCGAATAGACACAGATGCACGGGCTCCAAAATGAAGCAATGGAGGATTTTCGAGAGACTGGTTGTAGTTCGGGTGTGAGGCAGGAAAAGGGACATCGTCGACACCATCATCCAAACGTTCAAGACGGCTGAGATGCTGACGAAAGGACAGCTCGGTGAGATATGCACGGAAGGAAGATTCGGATGGATTGGTAAGATATGCTGTGAGAATAGAATTAAGAAGAGGAGAATTTGTATGCAAACCAGAACGGACCAAGGACAAGTATGACGATGCAGAAAGAGAAGAAACATAAGATGGATCTGATGTCGCTCTTTGTCGAGAAGAGCGCAAGGAGACGAAGAAACGGATGACCGAGCCCAGCAATGGAGACGGTCATCGTACGGACGATGGCAGAGGCGAGGACCGCCTTCGCTTTTTTCAGCTCTCAACTTTTCTCACGCTTCCTCGCTCGGCTCCGACCTGTCCACAGGAGGATCTGCTGCACCTCCGCCCAGCCAAAACTACATATGTCCCCATCATTCCTCACAACTGGCGTGGCTTCCCATTCAGAAACTGGCTGCTCAGGAGAGCTTGATAATCTCGTCTGGCCATTAAATTGCAGATTCTCAAACATTTTCACATCATCTTCGGACGGGCAGGCCAGTAGAAGGTCTTCGGAGCGCTGGGGGAATTTTCGTAGCGTGTCACTTTCGGGAAAAACGATTCATACCTTCCAGACATTTTTGTATTTAGTTTCGAAATCGTGGTCAGTGGTAGTCGATTCTGCCAGCCTCTCGCGTTTTCTGTTTTTCAGGACGTTGCTATAATATGTACATTAGCCTGACCAATTTAAAAATCCCAAAAGAAAAGAAAAGCTGACCCAGCACCTCCATCCTGCCTTAGTCCCTCGCTCCAAAGTCGCAAGTCCTCAACGTCGTCTATGGGTACCGGGTCACCGAAGCATGCTTCACCGTAACTACCGAGAACAACGAAATTCTGACATTCGAGAGCAAGACAAGCATGTTTTGACATGCCTTGACCAGCGGTTGGCACGCGACAAAAGATAGGTCTGTACCGCTTTAAGGATACCACGACGGTCTTCTGTCGGCTGAGTCGCTGCCCGTTGTAAGGACTAGGTCTAAATTCAGTCAGACATCCAATTGTCCAGAATTGAAATCGCACGTATATCCTTTCATGGCTTCCTCGTTCAGCCGAACTGGTAATCTGTGAATCTTGTCTGATGCTATCGCCCATACAAACGTGGGTTGGCCCTCAGAGGGGCAAGTAAGGAACTATAAGACCTATCGTTGGCTTGGAATGTTGGGCAACGATATTTCTTACCTGTACCAGCTGGACTACTCTCGACTTTTGCATTATGGATGCTTTGTAAATTTGAGCACCATACTGTTCACTGACGTTAAGTAGGTATTCGGCAATCCATGGTCTCAGCGAGTTGGCCATATCAGTGACTGTCGCGTCTTGGCACGTGATCGCGGTGAGCTAACGGTTAAGGCCAGCATTCCTTGTGCGCAGGAATATGAATGCTGCGTGGCGCCTCAGGAGATACATGTCGACAGCCCCGGGCGCTACCAAAGGTTTCACAGGTGCAATTGGAAATACGCCATTGGTAAGCTATTACTCACATATGACCCAACGAAATTAACTTGAACATCCCATGGGTAGATCTTTCTCAAGGGTCTATCGGAGAAAATCGGTTCGCAGATCTATGGTAAGGCAGAATTCCAAAATCCTGGAGGGAGCGTCAAGGACCGTGCTGCCCTTGGACTAGTGCAAGACGCTGAGCAGAAGGGCCTGTAAGTTTCCAGAACCTTGTCCTAGCCATGCATTTTCCACTGCGTTTGACAAAGGTTAAAACCCAGTGGAACTGTCGTTGAGGGTACCGCAGGAAACACTGGCATTGGTCTGGCCCATGTCTGTCGCTCTAAAGGATACAAATGTGTTATCTACATGCCCAACACTCAGGTACGTCGATCGGAACCAAAGTAGCACGTCTAAATGACCCATCATCCGCAGAGCCAAGAAAAGATTGATCTGTTGCGTATGCTGGGTGCAGATGTTCGTCCTGTACCTGCAGTCCCCTATGATGATCCCAGGAACTACAATCACCAAGCCAAGGAATTCGCTGATACCTTACCAAATGCTGTGTGGACCAACCAATTCGACAATACCGCAAATGCAAACATCCATTATACTACCACAGGACCCGAGATTTGGGAGCAGATGGAAGGAAATATCGATGGATTTATATGTGCAACGGGGACTGGAGGTACGCTAGCTGGAGCAGGAAGGTTTTTGAAGGAAATGAGCAACAATAATGTCCAACTGTGGTTAGCGGACCCACCAGGAAGCGTTCTCACAAGCTACTTTAATAGCGGCGGTAAGTTGATCGAACGCACTGGCAGTTCCATCACTGAAGGTAAGTCCATTTTAACGTAACACCTTTCCATCCACTAAAGCAGCTTAATAGGCATTGGGCAGGGAAGGATCACCGATAATCTTGTCATAGTTGCGAACAAGATTGATGGTGCCTTCACTGTTCCCGATGAAGATTCCATTGCCATGGTTTATGAACTGTTGGACAGTGAGGGACTTTATCTCGGTGCGAGCTCAGCGTTAAACGTTGCAGCTGCTGTGCAGCTTGCACGAAGGCTCGGTAAAGGTTCGCTGATTCTACCTCCTGTAGTTCATCATTTACAATTTATAAATATTACTCATAGGTTCAAGGGTTGTCACCATCTTGTGCGATGGAGCGTACCGTTACCAAAGCAGATTGTTTTCCAAAAAATGGTTACAATCGAAAAATTTGGAAAACGCCATACCTACACACCTGATGAAGTATGCCGTGCTAGACTGATTTTAAAGTGTGGCACAAATGTATCACAAGTACTTGTGCCCAAGACTGTAAATTATTCATGGAGATACCACAATATAATCCCAAAATGAGTCACTGGCGACCGGCACCAGTTTCTGCAGACGGAGAGGAGTCTAGTATTTTCATCTCTGCTTCTATTCTTTCCTTGGCGCGCACAACTTTTGATTGAAGATAGTGGGAATACGCTGGTGTAGACATGCTTCGGCCGGAGGAGGATTTATCCGGTATTGGAGGTGAATTAGCCTTGAACAAGTGCTCGTAGTGCTAGAACACGACTCAAATCAATTCCAAAAGAAACACAAGAGAGAGTATACCTTTAGCATGTGTTCCAATCCATCGCTCCGCTTCACATTGAGTATAAGCTGGGCCTCGTCCAAGGTCATCCGGTGCTCCCGAGTCAGCGTATCCGTTATTGAACCTGTTTTCGCATTTTCAACCCCGGAAATGTCATTGCCTGCCGCACCCGCAGGCCTATGTTTTGCGTCTAGTGAAATATTTTTGTCAGTGGATCCAAAGTGAACAATCGATACAGTACTTTTTACAGCCTGCCTTCCAGCCTCATAGAAAGCCTTGCCTAAAATTCTTGTGCCAGTAGCGAGAATTTGAATCAAAATCCTGGGCGACGCCTACTACAAATTAGTTGCACAGGACGTAAACATACGGAGGGGACATGCCATTTGGAGTGAGAGTAAAGTGTGGGAAATTTTATATTTTGGTTGGTATCATGACCACAACCTCAAGTGAAAAACGTAAATCTAATTCGACGGACGATTGCAAGGGTCCTGCAAAAAGGTCTAGGCATAAACTTGTATCTAAGGAGAAGGACGAGGAATTCCGTGTTGTCAAAACTTCACTGGTATTACCTATCTCGCCAGCATTTGCAAATGATCCAAGAGCTGGTGTCGAGGAGATGCTTGACTCGATGGTTATGAAGTAAGATGGTTTCAATCACCATCCTTTGCTATTACATGGTTTCTTGGCCCAGGTATATCCACGTACTTCAAGGCGTTCTGGTCTCGCATTCAAATGCAACTTTCCTGTCCAAGACTGCACCCTTATTGAACGATTGCCCCTATCTCGTTTGTACGATCAGCTTCGACGCCACAGTATGGAGTCCGCGGATTGGCATGAGACTTGGTAAAACGTTTGTATCATCCATGAGCACTTTCGACTCATTGTCATAGTCGGTAAGATCAATCTGTGCTCTCCAGACCATATTGCACTTCTGTTACACCGGATATTTAACGTGTCGATCCCACGACATCATATCCCTGTGGATACGTGGCAATTTGAACATGGGCCCGCCGAGAACGATCCTGAATATGGTCCTCATGTGTTTGGTTCCAATCAAAATGAAATGGATGGGCAAGGACGTTGGCGGCACAGTATAACTGGGGCCATATTAGGAGGCTCTGACGATTATTTGGAATTTATAGTTGTTGGGTATGCTTTTACTTTCTTAACGGGCGGGCTATTGACGATGAAAAGGATGACATTGGCGAATGACATGTTGTCTTTACATGGATCACTGCTACCAGATCTGTGTACGATTGGTCGCTAGAGATAGGATTGGGAATAGTAGTGGGGACGCGGCGCGAGGATGATATTCTACGTTAGATTACCCAATCGGGGCTTGTAATTAGCCATGACCACGAATCCCTCCCATATTCTTA
>Ga0137376_10002521_pt1 | contig 10973 bp, 9 predicted proteins | sample SagtaG_23_FD_104814 | JGI IMG/M metagenome (GOLD analysis project Ga0137376, IMG submission 104814) | Vadose zone soil microbial communities from Sagehorn Ranch, Mendocino, California, USA - Sage2_L_20_16 metaG | ecosystem: Environmental > Terrestrial > Soil > Vadose zone | place: USA... | reverse complement strand
GGCGCCGTGCACAGCGCCGCGCTCTGGATCGGGCTCGCATGCCTGGCGTCCCGCGGCCTCGCGTTCGCGGCGCTCGCCGTGACCGGCGCGGCCGCCGTGTCGAGCCGCGCGGCCTTCGCGGCCGCCGCCGGCATTCTCGAGCTCGGCGCCGGCGCGATCGTGCGCGCGCTCGCGGCGCCGGCCGCCGCGTCGACGCTCATGGCGGCCGCCGTCTACGTGGTTCCGGCGGGCACGACGCGGCTCGTCGGCGGCGCGCTCGGTGGTGCGGCGGTCTACGCTGCGGCGCTGGCGCTGCTCGCGCCCGAGGACGGGCGCGAGGTCCGCCGGCTCATCGGCGCGCTCCGACCGGCGCCGCGCGGTCGCGTGTCGCTCGAGCTCAAGGGCACGGGTTCGGCTCGCACGAGCCGTGACCCATGTTGAGACCGCCCGCGTCCGAACAGTCACTCGCCGACTGCTGATCGCAGTCGTCGTGCACGCCGCTGCCCGGCAGACAGCAGCGCACGGCGTCGCCGTCCTCGCCACCGTCCACCTCGACCTTGGTGGCGACGAGTGCGGGGCCGGTGGCGCCGCCGGCGAGCGACGCGGGGTCGATCTTCACCTTCACCATCACGGTGGCGCCGCCGTCGACCCGGCTCTTCAGGGCCGCAAGGTCGTCCACACCCTCGAAGTCCGCATGCGAGGCGTTGACGGTCAGCCGGCCGCCGAGGAGGACCATCATCCCGCTGGCCGAATCGACGCTGGCGACGGGGGATTTGATCTTCACGTGGACCTGGTCCTGGTCGTCACCGTCCTCGCCGTCCGACGGATCGCGGCCGTCGGCCGCCTCCATGCCGTCGGAGAGGCCGTCGCCGTCGGTGTCGGGGTCCTTCGGATCGGTGCCGAGCATCAGCTCGAGGCCGTCGCTCAGGCCGTCGTGATCCGTGTCGGCGCTGTGCGGGTTCGTCCTGAGGCGCTTCTCGATGCAGTTCGGGATACCGTCGTGGTCGCTGTCCTTCGAGTGCGAGGTGCAGACGGCCAGCGCGGAGCCGGCGAAGAGGAGGATCGCGAGGGCCGTCAGCACGGCGATGCGCCGCTTGCGGGGAAGGTTCATGGGCACGCTCTCCAGCAAAGCGAGTACCACAGCCCGGCTCGCACCGGCGCGGGGTTCGCGCGGACGCCATGCGCGATGCGCGGGCGGTTCCGTGGCGGTGTGACGCGGGTGTGCCGCAGGCCGCCGTCGTTGTGCCAGCCCGTGCGCTCTACTAGCGTGCCCGCCGATGGACGACCTCGACGCCTTTCGGGAGGAGACCCGCCGCTGGCTCGTGGCCAACGCGCCGCCCTCGATGCGAAAGCCGCTCGCCGCGGGCGAGGACTACTGCTGGGGCGGCCGGAAGGGACGCTGGCCGGCGGATGTCGCGCGCTGGCTCGCCGCCATGGCGGAGCGCGGCTGGACCGCGCCCACCTGGCCGCGCGAGTACGGCGGGGGCGGGCTCTCGGAAGAGGAGGGTAAGGTCCTGGCGCAGGAGATGGCGAAGCTCGGCGTCCGGCCCCCGCTCGTTGGTTTCGGGCTCACGATGATCGGGCCGCTGCTCCTCCACGTCGGCAGCGAGCAACAGAAGCGGCGGCACCTGCCGCCCATCGCGCACGGCGAGATCCGCTGGTGTCAGGGCTACTCGGAGCCGGGCGCGGGGTCGGACCTCGCCGGGCTCCAGACGCGCGCGGTGCGCGACGGCGACGTGTTCGTCGTGACCGGCCAGAAGGTCTGGACGTCGTTCGCGGACAAGGCCGACTGGATGTTCCTGCTCGTGCGCACCGACCCCGACGCGCCGAAGCACGCCGGCATCACGTTCCTCCTGATGGACATGGCGTCCCCCGGGGTGACGGTGCGTCCGATCAAGCTCATCAGCGGCGCGTCGCCCTTCTGCGAGACGTTCATCACCGACGTCCGGGTGCCGGTCGAGAACGTCGTCGGGCACGTGAACGAGGGCTGGGGCATCGCGAAGATGTTGCTGCGCTTCGAGCGCAACATGATCGCCGACGCCTTCAAGGAGCGCGACGACGCCGCGCGCCTGCTGGCGCTCGCCCGCCGCTATCTGCCGGCCGACGACGGCCGCGTCGGCCAGCCGATCGTGCGCGACCAGATCACCCAGCTCGAGATGGACCAGGCGTGTTTCGACTGGACGCTCGCCCGCTCGCGCGCCCGGGTGAAGGCGGGCCATCCGCCGGGCCCCGAGACGTCGATCTTCAAATATTACGGTACCGAGCTGAACCAGCGCCGCCGCGACCTCGCCGTCCGCATCGCCGGGCCGCAGGCGCTCGGCTGGGAGGGCGAGGGCTTCGCCGACGACGAGGTGAAGCTCACGCGCGACTGGCTCCGCTCGCGTGGCAACTCGATCGAAGGCGGCACGTCCGAGGTCCAGCTGAACATCATCGCCAAGCGCGTGCTCGGGCTGCCCGACTGATGGCGCTCGTCCTGACGGAGGAGCAGGAGCTGCTCGGCCGGACGGCGCGCGAGCTGGTCGCCGCCCGCTCGCCGCTGAAGCGCATCCGCCAGCTGCGCGACGCCCGCGACCCGATCGGCTTCTCCCGCGACCTCTGGCGCGAGATGGCGCGGCTCGGCTGGGCCGGGATCCTCATCCCCGAGGCGCACGGCGGGGCTGGCCTCGGATACACCGAGCTGATGGTCGTGCTCGAGGAGCTTGGCCGTGGGCTCGTCCCCGAGCCCATGCTGTCCACCGTGGTGCTCGGAGCGTCGGCGCTGCTGCTCGGCGGCAGCGACGCGCAGCGGTCGGATCATCTCCCGGCCGTCGCCGCCGGCGATCTCGTGCTCGCGCTCGCCTACCAGGAGCAACGGAGCCGCTACGACGTGCATCACGTCGAGACGCGGGCGGAATGGGCGAGCGGCAGCTGGCGGCTCACGGGCGAGAAGATCCAGGTGCTCGACGGCCACGTCGCGGACATGCTCGTCGTCTCGGCGCGGACGTCCGGCTCGCCCGCGAACGCCGAAGGGATCACGCTGTTCCTGCTCCACCGCGATGCCCCCGGGGTTCGCGTCGCTCGCCAGTGGCGCATCGACACCCGTGCGGCCGCGCTGGTCGCCCTCGACGGCGTGCGGGTCGGCGCCGAAGCGGTGCTCGGCGAGGTCGACGCCGGCGGGGCGCTGCTCGCGCGCGTCCTCGACCGGGCGACGATCGGTCTCACGGCCGACATGCTGGGCGGCATGACGGCCGCCTTCGAGATGACCGTCGACTACCTGAGGACGCGGCGGCAGTTCGGCGTCCCGATCGGGAGCTTCCAGGCCCTGAAGCACCGTGCCGCCCGCCTGTACGTCGAGACAGAGCTCGCACGCTCGGCGGTGATCGCCGCGCATCGCGCGCTCGACGAGGGCGCCGACGACATGCACGCGGCGCGCATGGCCGCCATTGCCAAGGCGCGCTGCTCCGACGCGTACATGCTGGTCGCGCACGAGGCCGTGCAGATGCACGGTGGCATCGGCATGACCGACGAGCACGACGTCGGCTTCTATCTGAAGGCGGCCCGGGCGGCGGAGATCATGTTCGGCGACGCGGCGTATCACCGCGACCGCCTGGCGCGGCTCCAGGGCTACTGAGTAGGAAGATCGCACATGGCAAGCGTCAAGGAAGGGAAGCCCGCGCCGCCGTTCACGCTCGAAGGCGGCGACGGCAAGCGGGTGTCGCTCGAAGATTTCGCGGGCAAGAACGTGATCCTCTACTTCTACCCGAAGGACGACACCCCCGGGTGCACGAAGGAGGCGTGCGGCTTCCGCGATCTCTGGAAGGAGATCGGGAAGAAGAACACCGTGGTCCTCGGCGTCTCGGCCGACACCGGCGAGTCGCACCGGAAGTTCGCGAGCAAGTACAAGCTCCCCTTTCCGCTCCTCTCCGATCCCGACCGGAAGACGATGAAGACCTACGGGGCGTACGGCGAGAAGATGATGTACGGCAAGAAGACGGTGGGCGTGATCCGGTCGACGGTCTGGATCGGACCCGACGGCCGCGTGCAGAAGCACTGGGCGCGAGTGAGCGATGCGGCCAAGCACCCCGAGCAGGTGCTCGCGGCGCTCGAGGGGGCGAGGGACTAGGGTTCTACCCCATGTCGGAGATGACGGCGGACGTGCTCATCATCGGCGCCGGCGCGTCGGGGGCGGCGCTGGCGTGGAGCCTCGCAGAGACGCGCATGAACATCGTCTGTCTCGAGCAGGGCGATTGGGTGCAGTCCACCGACCTCCCCGGCATCGCGACCGACTGGGAGGTGCGCCAGGCCGCCGACTTCAACTTCAGCCCGAACACGCGCGGGCGCCGCGAGGACTACCCCGTCAACGACTCGGAGTCGCCGATCGCGGTGTCGATGTTCAATGCGGTCGGCGGCAGCACCATCCTCTATGCAGCGCACTTCCCGCGCTTTCGACCGTCGGACTTCAAGGTCCGCACGCTCGACGGCGTCGCCGACGACTGGCCGCTCGACTACGCCCGTCTCGAACCGTACTACGCGCTCAACGCGCGCATGATGGGGGTGTCGGGCCTCGCCGGCGACCCCGCCTACCCGCCGAAGGAAGTCCCGCTCCCTCCGGTCCCGCTCGGCAAGCTCGGGATGACGCTCGCGCGTGGCTTCGATCGCCTCGGCTGGCACTGGTGGCCGTCGGACAGCGCGATCGCCACGCGTGAGTACGAGGGCCGTGCCCCCTGCATCAACGCCGGCACCTGTCTCGTCGGCTGTCCGCAGGGGGCGAAGGCCAGCACCGACGTCACCTACTGGCCGGTGGCCGTCCGGGGCGGCGTGACGCTCAAGACGCGGTGCCGCGTGCGCGAGATCACGGTGGGTGAGAACGGCCTCGCGAGCGGCGTCATCTACTACGACGCGGATGGCGTCGAGCGCCGCCAGAAGGCCGAGGTCGTCATACTGGCCTGCAACGGCATCGGCACGCCGCGCCTGCTCCTCAACTCGCGCTCGAAGCAGTTCCCCGACGGTCTCGCCAACCGGAGCGGGCTCGTCGGCAAGCGGCTGATGTTCCATCCGTACGCCATGGTGACCGGCCTCTTCCCGGAATCGCTCGAAGGCTACAAGGGACCGACGGGGTGCTGCATCATGAGCCAGGAGTTCTACGATACCGACACGTCCCGCGACTTCACGCGCGGGTACTCGTTCGAAATGCTGCGCGGCTTCGGGCCGGTGTACTCCGCGCTCTGGGGGATGCAGGCGGGACGGCTGTCGTGGGGCGCCGACCATCATCGCGACTTTGCCGACGTCTTCGATCGAACCGCGGGGATGGTGGTCATCTGCGAGGACCTGCCCGATGAGGGGAACAGCGTGACGCTCGATCCCGCGCTCGCGGACGCGGACGGCATTCCGGCCCCGAAGATCACGTACCGCCTGAGCGAGAACAGCACGAAGATGATGGCGCACGCGGTCGCGCGCGGGAAGGAAGTATTGGAAGCCGCCGGGGCGACCGCGACGGTCGTCGAGTCGCCGCTGCGCCTGGCCGGATGGCACCTCATGGGCACCGCGCGCATGGGGACGGATCCCCGTACGTCGGTCGTGAACTCGTGGGGCCGGTGTCACGACGTCCGCAACCTGTTCATCATCGACGGCAGCATCTTCGTGACCGCGGCGGCCGTGAACCCCACGAACACGATCCAGGCGCTGGCGCTCTACATCGGCGACAGCATGAAGAAGAACCTCGCCACGCTGTTCGACGACTGACATGAGCGACGACGCCGGCGCCTTGCCCGTCGACCACCAGCTGCTCGAGACCCTGCTCGACGTCGTCATCCCGCCGAGCCCCGACGGCCGCCTCCCGGGAGCGGGCACGTTGGGGCTCACCGACACGATCGCCCGGACCGTGCGGCAGATGCCGATGCTCCGCCCCGTGCTCGAGTACGGATTCGGGACGCTCGCCGAGCTCGCCATGCGACGCAATGCGGGCGGCTGGGGGGTGTTGACGCCGGCGGAGCGGGCTGAGGTCTTCGCCGAGTTCACCGCGACGGACCAGTTCTTCCTGCCGGCGTTCCTCTTCCTCGCGTACTCGAGCTACTACCAGGCACCTCGGGTCGTCGAGGCACTGGGGTTGGAGGCGCGGGCGCCCCATCCCAAGGGGTATCCGATGGACGAGGACGACCTGACGCTCCTCGATGCCGTGCGGCGTCGCGGCAAGATGTACCGCGGGTGCTAGTCTCGATCGCTGATTTACCGACCTGCGCTACGGGCCTGGGAGCCACCGACGCGTTCGCCGACCATCCCGCTCGGGCCGCGCAAGATCCTGATCGGCGCGCCCGCTCTTCGACGGAACCCTAGAAGACGGTAGGCCGACGTCCACAGCCGCGTCAGAACGTCAGCTTGTCGAAGTCATTCCACTGAAGCGTGACCCCGTCGGTGATGGCGTCCCAGTTCGGGACATTGAGCGTCCGAACTCCCCCGCCGCCGCGTGAGATGAGCTGGAATGAGACCGTGTCGTCCGGCGGCGAGCTCGCGCGGACGTAGACGTCGGCTCCCTGGATGAACGGCAGCGCGCTCAGAACCGGATCCGGCTGGCTCAGGTCGGTTTGTCCGTCACGATTGCGATCGAACGCGAAGAACGCGTTCACCTGCTTGCTGATGGGGCAGAGGCCTTCCGTGCAGACGTTGAGGCCGTTGATGAGCAGCTGGTCGTTCTCGACGCCCTGGTCGCCCCACAGCTCCTTGTACCTGATGGTGACCGACGACACGCTGCCCGGGCGCCCGCCGGCGTATTCCTCGATCGCGGGCGACGCGAGCAAGCGGAGGGTGTGGTCACTTCGCACGAACGGCTCGTAGTAGATGTGGAGCGTGGGAAGGCCCGTTTGCACCAGCGCGAACTCGTAGCGCTGGTTCGGCTGGACCGATACGGGTCCCCATTTGCCTCCGCCGATGGAGCCGTCGGTGATGTCGATCGACGCCAGCGGCGTCGTCGTCGACCGTTGCCCGCTCGAGTCGACCGGCCAGACCTGCACGGTCGCGCCGAGGAACCCCGAGTTCTGCGGGAAGTCGAGCGCCTTGCCTGCGACCTCGATCGGGCTCCGGCGACAGATATCACAGAGCGGCCGGCGGCCAGTGAGGAACGTGTAGTACTGGACGAAGGACTCGGCTGAAGTGCACGTCTGAACGTGGGTCTGGTCGGGGATGGTTACGTTCTGCGCGCCGTCCATGTTCCGGCCGGGGGTCCCCCTGCCCGCCCAGACCGCGAGCGTCGGCACCCCGGGATTCTGGTTCTGGCCGTCGACATTGATGTAGTGCCCCACATTTGCCCTGCGCCGGGCGGCCATGTCCCCGTTGGTCAGGTAGTCGTACATCACCGAGGTGCCGAGCGAGTGCGCGATGACGTCGACCTGGGACTTTCCAGCCCGCAGCTTTAGCGCCGCGATCGCGTCGTCGATCTGCTGATCGACTTCGCTCTTGTCACCCACCGCGCGCGTCGAGTTGTAGTCCACCTCGTCGACCCAGCTCGTCGGGTAGCGGTTGCTCTCGAAGCGCATCGCCTGCGACTCGAACTGCGCGCCCGAGCCCTCTATGCCATGGACGAAGAGGATCGGGTTGTATCTGAACGTCGCCGCGTCAGCCGCGGGAGTGCGAGACAACACCAACGGGCCGCCGGCGATGGCGACGAGCAGGAGGCGCCGCAGCCTCCAAAGACGATTATCCCTCATGTCGCTCCCTCCCCCGAGTCCTCGGCACGTACGGTAAATGCCGCCGCATAGGCTCCGCCGGGTGCAACCGCTAGGTCAATGGCTAGTTGAGGGATTTTGCGTGTTGGCGATTGGGGACGAGGCCCACGGTCGTTCCGGGTCTCGCGCGCCCATAAGACGGGATGCGCGCGCCGGCTCAACACGTTCGGCTACGAGGTCGCGAAGGCCGCGGTCGTCCGTCTCACGCGCTGCGCGGCGATCGATCTGGGGGAGAACGGTGTGCGCGTGAACAGCGTCTCGCAACGCAGCGCAGGCTTCCTGTATCGCGCGCGACGGTCGAGGGGGATGCCGCGCCCACGCGTAGGCGCCGCGGGACATGGAGGGCTCGAAGCCCGGGAGCACTTCGCAGTTGTGGCAGCCCGCCCCGAGCGGTTGTATACGGGAGCGGTCGTGACCCAACGGAAGCCGGACACGCCCGGGCTCGCCACAGCGGCGGAAGACCTCGACCGGGAGCTGTCCCGCTACGAGGCGCTCGCAGGGCGGATCCAGCACGAGCGCCTCGATTCCGAGAAGAACCTGCACCAGGCGGCGCGGGCGCTGAGCGAGCTGGAGCAGAGCGAGGGGCGGCTCGGCGAGCACCTCCGTGCGCTGGTCGACGCGATCGCGACGGCGCGCGAGCGCCAGGAGAAGCAGTCACAGGGCGTCCGGGCGCGAGCGGAGCAGATCCGGCAGCGGACGGAGAGCCTGACGCAGTTGCTCGAGCGATTGGCGGCGCTCGGCGCAGCCGCCGGAGACGTCAACCGGTTGGTCCAGCAGGTCGCTGCGAGCGCGGGGGAGGCCGGCGCGCCAGAGCGCATCGACGACGCGGCGTTTCGAGAGATCCAGGACCGCCTCGGCCGGCTCGCCGAGGACTCCGGGGAGCTCGCGCGAGCGGCCCAGGCCGACGAGTTCGGGGATCTCGGGACGCAGGCGGAATCGCTCCGTCTGCAGCTCCTTTCGGCGCGCAACAAGTTCGTGCTCCTCGAGCGCCGACGCGGCTCCGCAGGCGACGCCTAGCAGGCTGCGATCGCGTTCAGGCCCGTTCGGGGAGCTGTCCCGCCGCCGCGCTCATGCCCGGCATCTCGTGTTCCGCGTCCGGGAGCTGAACGCTCCGCGCGAGAACGCGAAGCAGCTGGCCGGGCTCGAAGGGTTTCGCCAGATGAGCCTGAAAACCGGCTGCGAGAGCCCGCCTGCGATCGCTCGCATGCGCGTAAGCCGTGAGCGCGACCGCCGGAACGTCACCGCCTTGGTCCGTCGCGAGCGCCCGCACGTTGCGAATCAGGGTGTAGCCGTCCTCGCCCGGGAGCCCGATGTCGCACACGAGCACGTCCGGCCGCCAGGCGGCGAGCTGGCTGAGCGCTTCGCGTGCGGTGCCGACCCCGGCCACGGTGGCGCCCGCCTGGGCCACGATCACGGAGAGCGCCTCCCGCGCGTCGATCTCGTCCTCGACGATCAGCACCCGGATCCCGTCGAGGCTGCACGGTGCGTCCACCGCCCGGGCCTCCTCGACGGGCGCCGCGCTGCGGACCCGCGGGTACGGCTCCTCGTGACGGGTCGCGAGGGGGAGGGTGACCACGAACGTGGCGCCTCGCCCTTCGCCGGCGCTGAGCGCCTCGACGTTTCCCCCGTGCAGCTCGACCAGGTGACGGACGATCGCGAGCCCCAGGCCGAGCCCGCCGCTCGTCCGGGTCGACGAGGCGTCCGCCTGGCGGAACCGTTCGAACACGTGGGGCAGGAACCCCGGCGCGATGCCCTGCCCCGTGTCGCTCACGCGCACCTCCACGTCCGCGCCCACGCGGCGCAGCTGCACCTCGACGCGGCCGCCCTGCGGCGTGAACTTGATCGCGTTCGAGAGCAGGTTCCAGATCACTTGCTGGAGCCGGTCGGTGTCGCCGAGCACCGGGCCGGTCTTCGGAGGGATGAAGCGAGCGAGCGTGATCGCCTTCGCCTCCGCCGCGGCCGCGAGCGAGTCCGTCGCCGCCTCGACGACCGGTCCGAGCTCGACGGCACGGCGGTCGAGCTGCACTTTGCCCGACATGATGCGGGAGACGTCGAGCAGATCGTCGACGAGCCGCGCCTGGGCCTTGGCGTTCCGCTCGACCGCCTCGATGGCCCGCGCCGCGGCGCCCGGGTCGAGCGCTTTCCGGCGCAGCATCCACAGCCAGGAGAGCATCGCGCTGAGCGGGGTACGCAGCTCGTGGGAGAGCGTCGAGAGGAACTCTTCCTTCAGGCGGTTTGCCTCGCGCGCCTCGCTGAAGAGCGTGTTCTCGATGGCGATGGACGTCATCTGCGCCAGCTGCACGAGCAGGTCCTCGTCTTCCTGGGTGAAGCGGCGGTCGCAGTCGCCGAAGACCTCGACCAGACCCAGGTTCCGACCGTCGCGGCCCATGAAGGGCGCTGCCAGCACGTCGTACGGCCGCGGTGCAGGCGCCCCGGAGCCGTCGATGGTCAGCCCCGGGAGGCGCGGGTGGAGGAGCCGGGTCGTCCGGTATGTCTGGTTCGTCCCGGAGACCGCCGACGAAACCGCCGCGTCGATGTCCTCCACCTCCGGGATCTCGCAGGCGGCCGAGACCGCGCGGTGCGTGCGGCGCTCGTCCACGCGTGCGACGGCCAGGGCGCGCTCCGCGCCGAGGATCTCGCGCGCGCTCGTGGCCAGCACGGCGAGCATCTGGTCGAGCGAGAGCGCGGAGTTGATGGCGAGCGAGGAAGCGGCTAGCCGGTGGAGCTGGGTCGCACGTTCGCGCAAGGAGCTCGCCTGCCGCCTCACCTCGGCGGTCGCGCGGAAGAGCTCGACGAACACCGACACCTTCGTGCGCAGCACGTCGGGAACGACGGGCGCCAGGAGGTAGTCGACGGCCTTCAGCGAGTATCCCCGCGCCACGTGCGTCTCGTCGCCGAAGGCGGTGACGAAGATGATCGGCGTGTGCTCCGTCCTCGATCGCTGCCGGATGAGGGTCGCCGTCTCGAACCCGTCCATGACGGGCATCCGCACGTCGAGCAGCACGACGGCGAAATCCTGCACCAGCAGACGCCGGAGCGCCTCCTTCCCGGAGCGCACCTTGACGATGTTCACGGGCAGATCGACGAGGATCGACTCGAGCGCGACGAGCTTGTCCGCGCTGTCGTCGACGATCAGGATGCCAGGCGCTTCCGGCGTCATCAGTGGGGCAGCCATACGCGGAGCAGCGTGAGCAGCTGCTCGGTGTCGATCGGCTTCGCGAGGTAGTCGGACGCGCCGGCATCGATGCACTTCTCGCGATCACCCTTCATGGCCTTCGCCGTCACCGCGATGATCGG
>Ga0137376_10002510_pt1 | contig 10990 bp, 9 predicted proteins | sample SagtaG_23_FD_104814 | JGI IMG/M metagenome (GOLD analysis project Ga0137376, IMG submission 104814) | Vadose zone soil microbial communities from Sagehorn Ranch, Mendocino, California, USA - Sage2_L_20_16 metaG | ecosystem: Environmental > Terrestrial > Soil > Vadose zone | place: USA... | reverse complement strand
CGCAGCGCCCGCGGCGGATCAGTTCACGGTCGCGATCGAGAAGGTCGGCGAGCGGGCGATCTCCGAGAAGGCGGCCGCGGGGCTGTTCGTCCGGCGTTCGTGATCGTGCGGGCCGCGACGTCGGCCGATCTCCCCTTCCTGAGGGCGATGATCTACGAAGCGGCGACGTGGCGTACGGAGGTGCGACCTCCGGTGGAGACCGTCCTCGCCGATCCTCACGTGGCCCGCTACGTGAGTGGCTGGGGACGGCACGGCGACGCCGGGGTGATCGGCGAAGACGATCGACCGGTCGGGGCTGCCTGGTTCCGGGTCTTTCCGGTCGACGAGCCCGGTTATGGCTTTGTCGCGGCCGACGTACCGGAACTGTCGATCGCCGTAGCCTCCGAAAGCCGCGGCCGCGGAGTCGGCGGCCGGCTCCTGGACGCGCTCGTGGACGTCGCACGTGACGAAGGGCATCGAGCAGTCAGCCTCAGCGTCGAGCCCGACAATCCGGCACGTCGGCTCTACGAGCGAGCCGGCTTCGTGCGCGTCGCAGACGACGGTGGTGCTTGGACGATGCTTCTGGAGCTCAGACCGTCGTAGGCTCCGCCAGAGGTTTTTGGCCGCGCGTCGCCGGCTCAGCCGGCGACACTTGCAGCCTTGAGCCCCGCAGCAGCGCGCAGCGCGTCGGCGCGGTCGGTCCGCTCCCAGGTGAAGTCGCCGTCGTCGCGGCCGAAGTGGCCGTACGCGGCGGTCTTCGCGTAGATCGGCCGGCGCAGGTCGAGATCGCGGAGGATGGCCGCCGGCCGCAGGTCGAAGTGCTCGCGGACGAGCTCCTCGATCCGGGGCACCGGGATCGCCTCGGTGCCGAACGTGTCCACGAGCACCGAGAGCGGATGCGCGACGCCGATCGCGTACGCCACCTGGAGCTGGCAGCGGTCGGCGAGGCCCGCCGCCACGAGGTTCTTCGCCACCCAGCGCGCCGCGTAGGCCGCGGAACGGTCGACCTTGGTCGGATCCTTGCCCGAGAAGGCCCCGCCGCCGTGGGGCGCGGCGCCGCCGTACGTGTCCACGATGATCTTGCGCCCAGTGAGCCCGGTGTCGCCCATCGGGCCGCCGATCACGAACTTCCCGGTCGGATTGCAGTAGACGAAGTCGCGGTGCTCGAGCCGCCGCTGGTCGTACAGATCCTTCGGGAGGATCGGCTCGATCACGTGCTCGATCAGGTCGGGCTTGAGCAGCGTGTCGCAGTCGAGCCCGTCGCGGTGCTGCGTCGAGATGAGCACGCGCTCGATCTCCACCGGCCGCTGGCGGCCGTGCTCGTCGAGCTCGTAGCGGACGGTGACCTGGGTCTTGCCGTCGGGCCGCAGGTACGGGAGGACGTCCGCCTTCCGCACCTCGGCGAGCCGCCGCGCCAGACGGTGGGCGAGCATGATCGGCAGCGGCATCAGCTCGTCGGTCTCGTTCGAGGCGTAGCCGAACATCATCCCCTGGTCGCCCGCTCCCTCACGGTCCAGCGGGTCGGCGTCACCGTGCTGCTCCTCGTACGAGTGGTCGATGCCCTGCGCGATGTCGGGCGACTGCTCGTCGATTGCGACGACGACGCCGCACGTCTCGGCGTCGAAGCCGAACTTCGCGCGCGTGTAGCCGATCTCCCGGACCCGGCGTCGGACGAGCTGCGGGATGTCGACATACGTCTCGGTGGTGATCTCGCCGGCGACGACGACGAGCCCGGTCGTAATCAGCGTCTCGCAGGCGACGCGCCCCTGGGAATCGGCGGCGAGAACGGCGTCGAGCACGGAGTCGGAGATCTGGTCGGCCATCTTGTCCGGATGGCCCTCGGTGACCGACTCGGAGGTGAAGGAGAATGAGCGATTTGGCATGGCCCGGAGGCTAGCTAACGCGGCACCGGCACCGGTCTACTCCTCGGTCGGCGCCCGGCCCATCAGGCCTGCGGCGAGGTCCGTGATGCTCTGCCCCGACAGCACGGAGCAGACGCCTTCGGTGATCGGCAGCTCGACGCCGAGCCGGTGGGAGAGGTCGCGGAGAACCGGCGCGGTCGTCAGGCCCTCCACCGTCTGCCCGATCTCGGCGACCGCCCGCTCCGGCGTCAGCCCCTGCGCGATCAGCTCGCCCGCGTGGCGGTTGCGGGTCTTCGAGCTGCAGCAGCTGACGACCAGGTCGCCGATGCCGGCGAGGCCCGCGAACGTCTCGGGCCTCGCGCCCGCCGCCTCCCCCAGCCGCGTCATCTCGGCCAGGCCTCGCGAGATGAGCGACGCCTTCGCGTTGTCGCCGAGCCCCAGGCCGTCGACGGCGCCGGCCGCGAGCGCGATCACGTTCTTCGCCGCCGCGCACAGCTCGACCCCGACGACGTCCGGATTGACGTACGCGCGAAAGAGGCCCGAGTTGAGGGCGTGCTGGAGCTGGCCCGCAAGGAAGCCGTCCTCGCTGGCGATCACTGCGGCCGTCGGCAGGCCTGCCGCGATCTCCTCGGCGATGTTCGGGCCGGAGAGAACGGCGACGGAGCGGCCGTGGACGCGCGTGGAAAGCCGCTCGCCGGTCTCCGGATCGAGGCCCTTGACGAGGCTCAGGACCGGCGCGCCACCGGGCAAGGCCTCGACCACCTCGGCGAAGGCCTTGCTCGGCACGGCGACTGCGACGACGTCGACCTCGCCCGAGGCGTCGGCGAGTGCGACCGCCTCGGCCGCACCGAGATCGACGCTCGGCAGGTAGCGCGGATTCCGACCCGTGCTCGCGATCGCCTCAGCCTGCTCGCGTGTGCGGCAGGCGAGGACGACCTCGTGCCCGCGCTCGAGGAGGACGCGCGAGAACGCCGTCCCCCAGGAGCCCGCGCCGACCACCAAGAACCGCATCGGTCAGGATCGTTTCACGAAGTCGATCGAGACCGGCACGCCCTCGAGGCCGAAGCGCTCGCGCAGTCGGTTCTCGACCCAGTAGCCGTAGTCGCGGGTGACGAGCCCGGGGTCGTTGACGGAGACGCGGAAGCGCGGCGGCCGCACCCGGACCTGTGCGCCGTAGAGGAGGTTGAGCCGGCGCCCGCGCGGCCCGCCCGGCGGCTGCCGGGCCTCGCGCAGCTCCGCGAGCGCGCGGTTCAGCTCAGGGGTCGGAACGCGCGCGACGTGCCGGTCGAAGAGCTCGGCCACGTTGTCGAGCAACCGCTCCAGGCCGCGCCCGGTGTGCGAAGAGACGGCCACGAACCCCGACCGCTGGCGCAGCCGCCGGCGGAGCTCGCCCCGGGCGTCCTCGACGTTGATCGTCGTCGCATCCCACTTCGAGAGAACGACGAGCGTCGAGCAGTCGGCGTGCCGCGCGACGTCGGCAACCGCGATGTCCTGCTCCACGATCCCTTCCGCCGAGTCGACCAGGACGAGCGCCACATCGGCGCGCTCGGCGGCTTCCAGCGCACGCAGCTCGGAGTAGTACTCGATTCCCTGCCGGTGCCGCCGCTTGCGCCGGAGGCCGGCGGTGTCGATGAGGACGTAAGTGCGATCGCCGCGCTCGAGCACGGTGTCGACGGCGTCGCGGGTCGTGCCGGGGATCTCGCTCACGATCAGCCGCTCGCGGCCGAGGAGCGCGTTGACGAGGCTCGACTTGCCGACGTTCGGCCGGCCGAGGATCGCGACGCGGATCGCGTCGTCGGGCAGCGAAGGCCGTCCCGCCGGCGCGAGCCGCTCGAGCTCGGCGACGATGCGGTCGAGCAGGTCGCCGCTGCCGGTTCCGTGCAGGCCCGAGATCGGGATCGGGTCGCCGAGCCCCAGCCGGTGCAGCTCGAGCGCGAGCGGCTCCTGGTCCGGGTCGTCGATCTTGTTCGCGAGCACGAACACCTGCTTGTGCGACTCGCGCAGGATCTGGGCCACCTCCTCGTCACCGGGCGTCACCCCTGCTCTTGCGTCGACGACGAAGAGCACGAGGTCCGCCTCCCCCACCGCCTCGCGCGCCTGCTGCGCGATCGCCCGCGTCAGCGGCGCCGGGTCGGCGATGTCGACGCCGCCGGTGTCGACGAGGAGGAACCGCTTGCCGTTCCATTCGCAGGCGAGCTCCTTCCGGTCCCTCGTCACCCCGGGGGTCTCGTGCACGACCGCCGCGCGCGTCTCGGTCAGCCGGTTGACCAGCGTCGACTTGCCGACGTTGGGGAAGCCGATGATCGCCACCGCGCCGATCAGCGGCGGAGGCGGCGGCGCGGGCAGATCGCCTGCGTCCGGCTGCTCGGGCTCGTCGGTCATGGGGCAAGGGTGACCGGTGCGCCGTCGTCCCGCGCCGGCGGCACGGCATGACGAGGCCTGCCCGCCTCGTGCAGGTCACGCAGCCAGACCCAGAGCCGGTAGAGCTCCGCCTCGATCTGCGCGGAGGCCTCGCGGTAGCCCCTGCCGCCGCGCGGCAACCCGTCGAAGGTCATCGGCTCTCCCCAGGCGATCGAGACGGGGGCGAAGTTGCCGAGCCTCCAGTGCTGCGAGCCGTGGATCGCCGCGCAGACCACCGGCACGTCGCCCTGCAGCGCGGCCATCGCCGCCCCCGGCTGGACGTGGCCGGGAACCCCGCTGCGCTGCCGCGTCCCCTCGACGAAGACGGCGAGCGCGTTGCCCTCCTGCACGACCTCCCGCATCCGCCGCACGGCATCGCGGTCGGACTCGCCGCGCCGCACCGACAGCGTCCCGAAGCTGCGGATCAGCGACCCGAGCCCCGGCACGACATGTGCTTCGACCTTGGCGAGGAAGTAGAGGTTGCGCTTGCAAGCCCAGCCGACGCACGGGATGTCGATCCAGCTGAAGTGGTTGAACGCGAGCACGACGCCGCCGCTGCGCGGGATCCGGTCGGTGCCGTACGAGCGGAGCCGGGTCGCGAGCGCACCCGATCCCCCGAGAATCGGCCTGCCCAGGAACCAGGCGAGGTCCTCGGACGGCTTCACGCCGCGGAGCGTTCGCGGACGAGCGCCTCGATCCGGTCGACGACGTCCTCGACCTCGAGGCTCGTGGTGTCGATCTCGATCGCGTCCGGAGCCGGCTGCATGCGTGCCGCGTCGCTCTCGTCGCGGAGGCGGAGGTCGGTGGCGAGCGCGTCGGCGCCGATGCCGGGCCGCTCCGCGACGCGCCGCTTCTCGCGCTCCTCGCGGTCGGCGACCAGGAACACCTTCACCTCGGCGCTGGGAGCGACGACCGTGCCGATGTCGCGTCCCTCGATCACGACGTCCCCGTCGCGCCCGAGCTCGCGCTGCCGCTCGCGCATCACCTCGCGCACCGGGTGATGGCGCGCGACCACCGGAACCATCCGGTCGACGCGGGTCTCGCGGATCGAGGACGTGACGTCGGTGCCGCCGATCCAGACCCGGTCGCCCTCGGAGAAGAGGACGGGCTGCTCACGCGCCAGCTGCGCCAGCCCCTCCGCGTCGCCGAGGTCGAGCCCGCGCTGCATCGCGAGCCACGTGAGCGCTCGGTACATCGCGCCGGTGTCGAGGTAGCGGAAGCCGAGCCGCTCGGCGAGCGCTCGTGCCACCGTGCTCTTGCCCGCTCCTGCGGGCCCGTCGATTGCCACGACCATCGCTATCGCCTCGTCACCGACTCCAGAAGCTCGTAAAAGCCGGGGAAGCTTATAGCGGCCGTGTCGGCTCCCTCGATCGCGACACCCTCGCGGGAGGAGAGCCCCGCGACCGCGCCGAGCATGGCGATCCGGTGGTCGCCGCGCGCGTCGACGCGCCCGCCGCGCAGGCGCGTGGGAACGCCCATGACCGTCCAGCCGTCGGGCAGCGACCGGATCCGGGCGCCGAGCGGCCGCAGGCCGTCGGTGACCGCTTCGATGCGGTCTGTCTCCTTCACGCGCAACTCTGCCGCGCCCGAGACCCGGGTCTCGCCGCGGGCGTGGGACGCGAGGAGCGCGACGAGCGGCAGCTCGTCGACGAGACCCGGCACCTCGTCCGCTGAGATCTCGGTTGCCACGAGCTCTCCCGGCTGCACCTGCACTGACGCGACCGGCTCCCCGCCCTCGCGGCGCCGGTCGAAGACCGAGACGCGCGCGCCCATCCGCTCGAGCACGTCGAGCAGGCCGGTGCGACGCGGATTGACGCCGAGATCGTGGATGGTGATGTCGCTGCCCGGGACGAGCGCAGCGGCAACCAGCAGGGGGGCCGCCGACGAGAAGTCTCCCGGGACGGTGACCTCCTCGAGCCGCAGCGCACCCGCGGGCTCGACGGTCACCGAGGACGAGCTGCGGCGCAGCCGCACGCCCCCCGCCTCGAGCATGCGCTCGGTGTGGTCGCGGGTGGGGATGCGCTCGATGACCGTCGTCGGGCCGTCCGCGTTGAGGCCGGCGAGGAGGATCGCGGACTTCACCTGCGCGCTCGCGACCTCGGGCTCGACCTCGATCCCGCGCAGCCCGCCCGAGCCGCGGACGACGAGCGGCGCATGGCCGTCGGTCGTCGCCACCTCCGCCCCCATCCTGCGCAGCGGCGCCGCGACCCGCTCCATCGGCCGCGGCGTCAGCGACTCGTCGCCGGTGAGCGTGAACTCGCCCTCCTGTCCGGCGAGGGCGCCGGTCAGCAGGCGCATGAGCGTCCCCGCATTGCGGCAGTCGACCGTGCCGGCGTGGAACCCGCGCAGGCCGGCGCCGTGCACGACGAGCTCGTCGTCGGCGACGTCCTCGATTGCGGCGCCGAGCGCGCGCAGCGCGTCCACCGTCGCCTGCGTGTCGCCGGAGCGGCCGAAGCCGTGCACGCCGGTTTCCCCGTCGCCGAGCGCCCCGATCAGGACTGCGCGGTGCGAGATCGACTTGTCCCCGGGCACGACGACGTGCCCGACCAGCGAAACAGCGGGCTCGATCCTCAACCGATCGTGCGTCCCATAAGGGACGCGAGCGCGCGGATCTCGTCGGCGAAGTCGTGGAACTCCGAGGTCGGGATCTGCTGCGCGGCGTCGCACAGCGCCTCCTCGGGCCGCGGGTGCACCTCGACGATGATCCCGTCGGCGCCTGCCGCGACGGCCGCCCGCGCGAGCGGCAGGACAAGATCGCGCCGGCCGGCCGGGTGCGACGGATCGACGATCACGGGCAGGTGCGTCTCCTGCTTCAGCACGGGGATCGCGCCGATGTCGAGCGTGAAGCGGGTCGCCGTCTCGAACGTCTTGATGCCGCGCTCGCAGAGGATCACCTCGGAGTTCCCCTCCTTGACGATGTACTCCGCGGCCATCAGCAGGTCCTCGACCGTCGACGAGAGCCCGCGCTTGAGCAGGACGGGCTTCGGCGCGCGGCCGACCTCGGAGAGGAGCGAGAAGTTCGACATGTTGCGGGCGCCGATCTGGATCACGTCCGCCGCGTCGACCACGGATTCGACATGGCGTGGGTCCATGAGCTCCGTGACGAGCGGCAGCCCGGTCTCCGCGCGTGCCTCCTTCAGGATCTCGAGCGCCTCGTCGCCGAGGCCCTGGAAGGCATACGGCGACGTGCGGGGCTTGAAGGCACCGCCACGCAGCATCGTCACGCCCTCGGCGGCGACTGCGCGCGCGGTCTCGAGCGTCTGCTCGCGCGTCTCGACGCTGCACGGGCCGGCGATGAAGCCGAAGTAGCCGTCGCCGATGCGGCGGCCGCGCGCCTCGATCACGGTGGGATCCGGGGACAGCTCGCGCGAGACGAGCTTGTACGGCTTGAGGATCGGCAGCACCTGCTCGACGCCGGCGAAGCCCTCGAGAGGGAGCGTCGCGAGCAGCTCCCGCTCCCCGATCGCGCCGATCACGGTCGCCTCGCGCCCGGGCGTGACGAAGGCCGAGCAGCCCGCTTCGTCGAGCCGCGCGATCACCTCGTCCACCTGCTCCTGGGTGGCGCTCGCGCCCATCACGATCAGCAACTCGGGTGCGCCGGTGACAGCCATCGGAACAGCTTAGGCAGAATCACTCTCCATGGCCGACGCCCAGCCAGCAACCGAGCCCGCGAGGCCGCGCGTCTTCTCCGGCATCCGCGCGACGGGCGACAAGACGTTCGGCAACTACTCCGGCGGTTATCGGCAGTACGTCGCGACGCAGGAGGAGGGCGAGGCGTTCTTCTGCATCGTCGACCTGCACTCGATCACCACTCTGATCGAGCCGGCGCAGCTCCGCGAGTACACGCTCGCGGGCGCGGCGATGCTCTTCGCGACCGGCCTCGACCCCGAGCGCTCGACGGTCTTCGCACAGAGCCACGTGGTCGCGCACGCCGAGGCCGCCTGGCTGCTGAGCGCGGCCACCAGCTTCGGCGAGCTGCGGCGGATGACGCAGTTCAAGGAGAAGTCCGAGGGGCAGGACTTCGTCTCGGCCGGGCTCTTCACGTATCCGGTGCTGATGGCCGGCGACATCCTGCTCTACCAGACCGAGATCGTCCCCATCGGCGACGACCAGCGGCAGCACCTCGAGCTGACCCGCGACGTGGCGGAGCGCTTCAACCAGCGCTACGGCAAGACGTTCACGATCCCGCGCGGCGTCTATCCCGAGGAAGGCGCCCGGATCAAGAACCTCCAGGAGCCCGAGCGCCTCATGTCGACGACGCGGGGGGCGCCGCAGGGCGTCGTCCGGATGGTCGACGAGCCGGACGTGATCCGGAAAAAGTTCAAGACGGCGGTGACGGACTCGGAGCGGGAGATCCGACACGATCCGGAGGCGAAGGCAGGCATCTCGAACCTGCTCGAGATCATGTCCGTCGCGACGGGGGAGCCGGTCGCTGCGCTCGAGCGCCGCTTCTACGGCAGCGGCTACGGCGAGTTCAAGGAGGCGGTCGGCGAGGCGGTCGTTGCACTCCTCGCCCCGATCCAGGAGCGCTATCGAGAGCTCCGGGCCGACGAGCGGGAGCTGCAGCGTCTGCTCGGGGTCGGTGCCGAGAAGGCGCGGCGGGCCAGCGAGCCGACGCTCGAGGCGATGTACGACCGCATGGGCTTCGTCAAGGCCGAGGCCGGCCGGTTGTTCGGCGCAGCCCGGCCCCGCGGTTTGTAAGTCTCTCGCGAGCGGGTCACAGCTTCGTTTCTACCGCGTCACCAAGGCGATGCCCATGCCCCGGCACGTGGCAGCGAGGCTCCTCCCGCCAACTGCGGCGTACATGTCCCGCCGACCCAGAGGGGGAATGGAATGAAGAAGCGGACAGCCTTGGTGGTACTCATCGCCGCCGGACTCGCAGCGCTCGTCACCGTGCAAATCGCGGGTGCGCGCGGACCGAAGCACGCAGACGGGGCGTCGTCGTGTCACCTCGGGAACGGCGTCCAGCACGTCATCAACCTCGTCTTCGACAACGTCCACTTCTCGAGGGACAACCCGAACGTGCCCTCCGATCTGGAGCAGATGCCGCACCTGCTCAACTTCCTGAAGCAGTACGGCACGGTTTTCTCGAACTCGCATACTCCGCTGATCGCGCACACCGCCAACGACAGCCTCGCGATCTACTCGGGGCTCTACGGCGACCGGCACGGTCAGCCCCTGACCAACTCGTACAAGGTCTACAACCCCGACGGGTCGACGGATCCCGCGACCTCCTTCACGTACTGGACGTCGCCGATCATCGACACGAAGACCAATCCGCCGGCGCCGAACCCGGTCGATACGACGCCGTCGATGGCCTATGCCGGCGGCGGCGTCACACCTGCACCCTGGGTGCCGTTCACACGCGCGGGCTGCACGGTCGGCAACTTCTCGACCGCCAACATGGTGCTCGAGAACGCGGCCGTCGACGTCCCCACCGTGTTCGGCGCGAACTCGCCGGAGGCGCAGCAGACCGCGAGTGACCCGGACAACTTCAAGGACGTGGAGGTCGCCCAGTACATCGGCGAGGCAATCCACTGCGCCAAAGGCGCAACACTTTGCGCTGACTCCTCGCGCCCGGTCGACGACCTCCTGCCGACCGAGCCCAGGGGATACCACGGCTACCAGGCGCTGTTCGGCGCGAAGTACATCGCCCCCGCGATCGGCGGCGGCCCGAACCACTTCAGCGCTAGCGGCTACCGGGTCACCGATGCGAACGGCAACCTGGTCGATCTGAACGGGAACACGATCGCGGAGCCGTTCACCGGAACACCCGGCTTCTCGGGCTTCAACCCGGTGGCCACGCAGAGCCTGGCGGTGCTCGCCGACATGCAGGAGGCCGGAATCCCGGTCACGTACGGCTACATCTCCGACCTGCACGAGAAGAAGGCCGACACCCGCGTCGGCTGCACCACAACCGCGAATTCGGCGACCGTCGGAAGGCCGGTCGGCCCCGGCGACTCGTGCTACGTCACGAACGCGCAGCATTACGACCAGGCGTTCCAGACGTTCTTCCAGCGGCTTCAGGCCGACGGAATCACGCCGGCGAACACACTGTTCGTGATCAGCTCGGAGGAGAACGACCAGTTCGCAGGGGCGAACGTCGGGCGGGCGATCCAGCCCACGCCGGCCGGCTGTGACGGCGTCGGCACGCCGTGCAACTACCCGGCGGGCACGATCGGCGAGCTGCAGGCGAACGTCAAGGCCCTGCTCTCGAGCAGTCCGAGCGCGAGCACGCAGTTCGACATCGAGCCGCAGGGAGCGTCGATCTACGTGCACGGCAATCCGGCGGCCGACGATCCCGCCGTCCGCCAGCTCGAACGGGACACGGCGGCGATGACCAACCCGCACGACACGTACTCGGGCGTGAACAACGAGAAGATCGTCGACTACCAGGCCGGCGCGCTCGAGCAGCGCGTGCTGCACATGCAGACCCGAGACCCGCTGCGTTTCCCGACGTACACGCTCTTCCCGAAGCCGGATTACTTCTTCTCGACCTCGGGGCCGCCGGTCAGCATCTTCAGCAACTTCGCCTACGACCACGGCTACTACAGCCCGAACATCAACGTCACCTGGGTCGGCTTCGCCGGCAAGGGTGTCGAGGTCAACGGCGTCGACGGCCCGGAGCCCGCTCAGGGGAACCAGCCGAGCGACCCCGAGTCGACGCACACCGTCCCACAGGCGAGCCAGGTCGGGACCTGGGTCGAGGAGACGGACATTCGCCCGACGATGCTCTACCTGCTCGGCCT
>Ga0137376_10002499_pt1 | contig 11003 bp, 9 predicted proteins | sample SagtaG_23_FD_104814 | JGI IMG/M metagenome (GOLD analysis project Ga0137376, IMG submission 104814) | Vadose zone soil microbial communities from Sagehorn Ranch, Mendocino, California, USA - Sage2_L_20_16 metaG | ecosystem: Environmental > Terrestrial > Soil > Vadose zone | place: USA... | reverse complement strand
GCAGCGTCGATTTACCAGAACCGTTCGTGCCGATCACTGTCACGAACTGGCCAGACGGTATTGTGAGATCCACGCCTTTCAGTGCCGGCACGCGCTCGCCACCGGGCTGAGTGAATGTTTTCTCCAGTCGCTCGATCTCGATCATTGAGCTACTCCGAACGAGCCCCGACTGTATCGTAGCTTCGGAAGCGCGAGCGCTCCGAGCACGAAGGCAGCGGTCGCAAGCTTAAGATCGATCGGGTTGAGACCTGCGAGCAGCGCGAGCGCGACCATACCGCGAAATAGAATCGCTCCGACCGCAACCATGGTGATCGTGATTCCCAATCCTCTTCTATTGAATAGAAGCGTTTCGCCCATGATCACCGCGGCCATTCCTGCGACGAGAGTACCAACACCCATTCCAACGTCGGCGAATCCCTGCTGTTGCGTCATCAGCGCGCCAGAAAATGCGACGAGTCCATTCGCGAGTGCGAGGCCGAGCTCGATCATGCGCCGACGATCGACACCCTGCGCGGTGATCATCGCCGGATTGTCACCGACTGCGCGCATCGCCATTCCGAAATCAGTTCGGAGATACCACGTAAGAATTCCGCCGAGCACCAACGCGATTGCCAGGAACAGCACGCCGAGTGACAGATCGTCCGACCAACCAACGGACGCTGGAATCAGCGAGTGAACGTCTCCGACGATTGTCCGCACATCGAGCAGTGAGATGTTGGATTTGCCCATCACGTGAAGATTCACAGAATACAGTGCAGTCATCACGAGAATGCCGGCGAGCAAATCTTTGACGCCGAGCCGTGTATGCAGCAGGCCTGTGACGTATCCCGCGACCATTCCTGCGAGGAGAGCAACAAACGTTGCGAGCAGTGGATCGAATCCGGCAACAATCATTGACGCAGCAACTGCTCCGCCGAGTGGAAAGCTTCCATCGGGAGTGATGTCTGCGAATCGCAACACGCGCGATGCGAGATAGATGCCCCACGCGAGCGCGGCGTACGCGAGACCTTGAGTGATTGCGACAAGCCAGAACTCGAGTGGATTGCTGCGCCGCACTGGAGGTGGAGCGACGTTGCGCGCGCCTATCGTCGATGAGGCCGACGCCGCGCTTCCACGGATCACCGAATCGGCTCGATTCACAATCGCCGCCGGAATAGTGAGACCGAAATCGCGCGCCGCATTCAGATTGACAAAGAGCACACGCCGGTGCGCACGTTGAAATGGAATCTTCGCCGGATCTTCGCCGCGAAGCACGCGGATCATGACGAGTCCCATGTCGTAACCGTTCGAGTAAAAGCTCAAACCGAAGGCAATCGGTGCATCGTGATAGCTCGTGGATGTGGCAATCAGCGGCAGGTTCGCCGCACGAGTGGACTTCACGACCGCCGAGAAAGCACCACCGACCATGACGCTGGGGATTTGCACCACGCCCTGGGCACCATTCGCCTTGAGCGCCTGAATCCCTGAGCCGATGTCTCCGGGTGACGTGCATGCGACTGTGAGCAAACGGACGCCAACGGCCGCGGCAGCTTTCTTCGCCATCGCGAGGTAGAACTCTGCGAACGGGTCGGCAGGGTCGAACAGCGTTCCCCAGGTTTTGACGTCGGGAAATGCTTCGTGCGCGAGGAAGATTGCGGAGTCGACGGGCAGAGGTATTTCCGCACCCGTGATGTTCGGTCGATGACTCGTCGGTGAAGTTCCTGCGCCAATCACGTACGGATTTGCGACTGCGCCGAAGATGATTGGGCGATCGGTAACTCTTTTCAGCGCCGCTTGCGTTGCGACCGAAGAAATCGTTGCGACGTGCGTCACGCCCTGCTGTAGGAACTCGCTCATGATGAGCGCGAGCGTCGGAATGTCGCCCTGCGCGTTGCGCTCGAGGATCGTGATGTTCTTGTCGCGCACAAAGCCGGAGTCAGCGAGTGCGCGGTAGAAACCGTCACGTGCATCGTCGAGCGGCGCTGACGATGACACCTGTGCCAACCCGATGATGTTGCGGGAGGTCTCGGTCTTCGTGCCGCACGCGCTAAGCGCGAGCGGCACGAGGCAAACAGCATAGCGCAGCTTTCCCACGACTTTACGTGGAATCATTAAGCTCGGTTGTAGGTGTCAGAGAACTTTACCGTTGCTGGCGCACGACTCTATGGCGCTCTCAGGGGCTACGTGTCAAGGCCGAATCGATTCGAACCCACCGCTTGACCAGAAAGCCAATACCCGCCCCCAAAACGCCGCCGCCGGCCGCGCCGATCGCTCCACCCCATATCGCCGCGGCGACGGCATCGCCCGAGCACCCCTTAGACGATTCACACAGGCCATTTACGAGAAGCACGCCAAAGCTTCCCAGCGCGAGGCCTCCGACGCTCGCGCCAATCACAGCTCCTGTGCCAGCGGAATTGCTTCGCTTCCACATACCGTCGATCGCGTTGAATGGAATCGGAATTTGATTGCCGCTGTCCATTGAGACGATGACCTTCTCGTCGGTATACTCGGCGAACATTCCTTCAATCACCTTGTTGCCGCTGACCACGCGGACTCGTGTGTGCGGCCCCAATCGTTCAAATGCGTTGTTGCGCGTGACGCCGATGGGTCGATCGCTCACACTCTGGCCGTCGAGAGATGCAGCGTTGATCAGCATCGCCGTTGCAAGAAATCCAATTGCTTTCATCATTGCGATCTTCTGAATGTTCTGCATCGCGACTCCATTGAAAATGTTTTGTGGGCTATGGAGTAACGCGCAAAAACGTGCGAAATCAGCTCATCGGCGCGGGGAGGTTGACTCCACTAATGAAGGACCCTATCGTCGGAACGAGGCAGGAGGCACCTGACAACACCTTCGCGGTATTCACGGACGGACTTAACCCGGCTCCTGGCAGCCTGGAGCAACGGCGACACCTCCGCTGCCGATGAGGTCATGCCTCTCATTTACAATGAGCTGCATCAGGCCGCCGTTCGCGCAATGCGCAGGGAGGCAAGCGGACACACACTCCAGCCGACAGCACTCGTCAACGAAGTTTATCTCCGCCTCGCCGATCAGAGCCATGCAAAGTGGGAAAACCGCGCACAGTTCTTCGGCGTTGCAGCGCAGGTAATGCGTCGAGTCCTCGTCGATCATGCACGAGCTCGAATGTCAGAGAAGCGCGGCGGCGGCGAGCGAACGATCACACTCGACGACGTACACGACGTACCGGAGCAGTCGAATGGCATCGACGTGATCGAGCTACACGAAGCGCTCGACAAGCTTGCTGCACTCGATCCAAAACAGGCACGCGTCGTCGAGCTTCGGTACTTCGGCGGTCTCACCATCGACGAGACGGCAGACACGCTCGGAATTTCTCCTGCGACAGTGAAACGCGAATGGACATTCGCCCGAGCGTGGCTCTGGCGAGAGCTGCAACCCGCATGACTCTTGATCGCTGGCAGCAGGTAAAGTCCATTGTCGTGAAGGCCTTGGAAGCGCCCGAAAGCGAGCGAAGAACGATGATCAGCTCCGCCTGCGGAGATGACATCGAAATTCGAAACGAAGTGGAATCACTACTCGCCGCCGCTGCTCAAGCCGACAGTCTACCGGAAGCTCGTGCAGCAATCGCCTCGGCAACGGGAGCGATCGTTGCCGAGCAGGATGCAGTGCTTCGCAGCACGCTTGAAAGTGTGCTGTCGCATCAATACGAAATCATCCGTCCGATCGGACGCGGTGGAATGGGCTCAGTGTACCTGGCAAGAGAGCGGGCATTGGATCGCTTCGTGGCGATCAAAGTTCTGAGACCCGATCTCGCTGTCGCCGAAAGTCATCGTGAAAGATTTCGTCGTGAGGCTCGCATTGCAGCGCGGCTTTCGCATCCGGGAATTCTTGGACTGCACAGCTTCGGTGAGATAGACAACCTCTGGTACTTCGTGATGACGTACGTTCGCGGAGAAAGTCTTGGCGAGCGCATCACGCGAGAAGGTCTGTTGCCCTGGACCGACGCTCATAGAATTTTCATCGAGGTTGCCGACGCTCTCGACTGCGCGCATCGAAATGGCGTGGTACACCGAGACATCAAGCCGGCGAACATTCTTCTCGATAGCGAAACGGGACACGCGATCTTAGCCGATTTCGGAATCTCGAAGATGCCCGGAACCTCCGAGAGCCTTACAGCGTCCGGTGCGATTCTCGGAACCCCGATTTACATGTCACCCGAACAGCTTTCCGGATCGTCGGACGTCGACGAGCGCAGCGACATCTACTCTCTCGGCACAGTTGCGTACGTGATGCTCACAGGACACGTGCCGTTTGGCGGGGAAACGCCTGGGGCAAACGTGTACCGGCGACTCGTAAACGTCGCACCTCGCGTCGATTCAATCGTTCCATCGGTACCGGCGGATTTGTCGTCGATCGTGAGCAAATGCATCGAGCGAGAGAGAGAAGATCGTTGGGGCGATGCGCGAGCGTTGAAGGCGGCTTTGGAGCGAGTGCTCGCTGCGGATCGCCTGCCAGATGCGGTGCGGGACATTCGCAGCTTCGGACCGTACGCTGTTTTGTGGGCAGCCGGATTTGCCGCTCTTGCGATTTTCAGAGACTGGCGAGCAAGTGAGCGAGCGCTACTTCTCGTCGCTGCAGTGATTGCGCCACTCGGACTTACGCTCCATTTGTGGAATGGTGCAGCGCGTGGAATGAGATTGATCGACTTGGCGCGAGCTACGCTTTGCCCGCCCGAATGGTGGACCATGTGGTGGCCGCGCGCACTGCGGCGACCAAACGATCTGTGGTCGCGACTTCCGTGGGTCGCGAAGGCAGTGCGCGCGACAATCAGCGCATCGTTCCCTGCACTCTTTCTTCTCATTCTGCTGCGCGAAGGATTTTCATCTGGACAACTCGCGTCGTCAGGGACTTCGCTCGATATCGCCGAGTGGGCAATCCTCGGTGCCGCATCACTCGTCGTGGTGTCCGGATTGTTCTGGGCGAGGGGCGCAGGTCTCGCACTCGATCAATCGTTGCGTCTTTTGCTTGGCGCAACCGTCGACTCGCCGCGGTGGGATGAGGCAGCTTTCAGACGAGTCCTCGCGCCGGTCTCCGGCAAGGTGCGCGCACCCGACGGCGATACTCCTTCCGACTATGTTCGCGCGATCCGCGAGATTCTTCCCTTTCTTCTCGCGAGTGGCGGCGACGCGAAAATACGAACGAGCGCAGCGGCGGAGCGGGTACTTCGCGCGATTGACCAGCGAGACAATGAGCTTGCAAAACTTTCGCGCGACGCCGGTCCGGACGAAGAGAATCGCCTCGCTTCGCAGCTCGATGCTCTCAACGAGGACGGCGGCGACACTCAGGAGCGAGCGGAGTTACGCGAGCTCGTGCGACACCAGCTGGAGGTCGTGAGAAGAATGCGCGGCCGCCGCGAAGTGATACTCCGCGATCGCGCCCACCTCGTCGATCTGTTGAGGGGTCTTTGGATTGTCGTGCGCGCCTGCGGCGACAGTCATGGCGGAGAATCGCTCGAGGTAGAGAGACTGCAGGCGTTCTGCGCGAAAATTACGGGCGAGCTTAACGCGGTGGCCGCGTAGCGCTCCTTCGTGGGTGTGCGATGGCTACAGAATGATGTCGCCAGGGTACGATCGCACCATGATCCGGTCGAGCAGTAGCAAACCGAAATTGCGACGATGAAAGTGCTGGACTACGGGGGTGGCTGAATCGCACCGGTCATTACCGCAACCGCGTCACTCATGCTTATCGCTTTCGGATTCAGCACGGCTACGCGCTTGCCGAGCCGCATTACGTGAATTCGATCGGCGATCTCGAATACGTGCGGCACGTTGTGCGACACGAGAACGACTGACAGTCCTCTATCGCGCACGCGACGAATCAGCTCGAGCACCATCGCACCTTCCTTCACTCCAAGCGCTGCCGTCGGCTCATCCATGATGACGACGTGCCGCGCAAACGCAGCGCTGCGCGCGACTGCAACACCCTGTCGCTGACCGCCTGACAATGTCTCCACAGTTTGACTCATCGAGCCAACGCCGATCTTCAGCTCCTGCATGTGCGCGGCGCTTTCCACGAGCATGCGCTTCTTGTCGAGCATGCGAAGCGCTTCGCCCCGCACACCGGGCCTGCGCAGCTCGCGACCAAGAAAAAGATTTTCTGCAATTGTCATTGCGGGCGCGACAGCGAGATCCTGATACACTGTCTCGATGCCCGCGCGTCGAGCGTCCATTGGATTTCGGAAATGCACCGTCTTGCCGTCGAGAACTATTTCGCCTTCATCCGGAATCGTCGCGCCCGAAAGTATTTTGATCAGAGTCGACTTCCCCGCTCCATTGTCGCCAATCAGGGCGAGAATCTCTCCTGCACGCAGCTCGAAATCAGTTCCGTCGAGCGCAGTCACGTGACCGTATCGCTTCGCCAAGCCCCGCGCCTCCATGACGTTGCTCATCGTCCTCTCCGGCGCGAGAGCTGATCCGTCGCTACTGCGAGAATCACAAGAATTCCGGTGACCAACACCTGATACACCGATGACACTCCCATCAACGTCAGTCCGTTGCGGAACACGCCGACGATCAGTGCGCCAACAAGTGAGCCGAGCACCGCACCGCGTCCGCCGAAGAGACTAGTGCCGCCAAGAACTACAGCAGTGATCGCATCGAGGTTCTCTGTTTGACCCGCGTTTGGGTCACCAACGCCTGTGCGCGCGACCGAGAGAAGTGATGCGATGCCGTAGAAAAGTCCCGCCAGCACATACACGCCGAGCAATACTCGCGTAGTCGCGATGCCGGTGAGGCGCGCGGCCTCCGCGTTATTGCCTACCGCGTAGACGTGTCTCCCCGCTGCAGTCTCCCGCAGACCGAACCACGCGATCACATACAAAATCAACATCAGCACAACGCCGTAAACGATCGACGTGCCTGAAATCCTGAACGTGCCACCGAGCGCGTTCAGCGCATCGGGAAGATCCGTGATCGTCTGCGAATTCGAATACAGCTGCGTGATCGCAAACGCGATGTTCATCGTGCCGAGCGTAACTATGAACGACGGAAGCCCCACCGTTGTAACGAGCACGCCGTTGATCAGCCCGAAGAGTGTGGTGATTCCGATTCCGCAGGCGATCGCGAGCGGCGCCGGCATGCCGGACTCCGTGGCGAGCTTGGTCATCACGATTCCGCCGAGTGCCATCACCATTCCACACGAGAGATCGACGCCGGCGGTGAGAATTATCAGAGTCTGACCGATCGCGATCACACCCACCACCATTACTTGTTGTAGAACGAGCGACAGGTTCTCGCCGGTGAGAAAACGGTCGCTTTGCGAGGTGAAGAAAGCGCACGCGAGAAGAAGCGCGAGCAACGGCCCGACCGTGGCCAGCGGCGGGAGCTTCTCTCTCCAGTTGTTCATCGTCGCGAGACTATTTGTCTCCGAAGCACAGCTCCATGCCGGTTTTTACGTCTTTGCTCTCGACGCCTTTCATGGGCTTCGCCGCAATCAGCGTCACAGGCGTCTCGTAAAATCCAGACGGTTTCCTTCCAGTCTTGAAATAGTCGAGGGCAGCGGTGACCCCGAGCGCGGCCATTTTCAATGGATACTGTTGTGCAGTCGCGGCAATGTGTCCGTCGCGGACATCTCTTATTCCCTGACAGCCACCGTCGACGGAGACAACCACCACTCCCTTTTCTTTTGCGGCGGCTTTCAGAGCTTTGTACGCTCCCGCTGCGGTGGGCTCGTTGACCGTGTAGACGAGATTGATGTCGGGATTCTTTTGAATGCAATTCTCCATTCCCGTCTGTCCGCGCGTTTGGTTGCCGTAGCTGTCGGCCATGCACACGACTTCCGCAGGTTTTCCGAGAACATTGCTTGACCTATCAGGCGCGGCGAAGCCCATACCTCTCAGGAAGCCATTGTGACGTTGAGAGCCAACCGGAGTTCCCGGAAACAAATCAAGCGTTGCGATTCTTGGACGCTTCCCAGCCAACGCTGCCTTTGCATATTGGCCAATCAGCCTACCTGCTCTGTAGTTATCACTGGCGAATAACGCGTCAGTTGCATTCACTGGATCGGTGGGACTGTCGAGAGCGATCACCAGCACTCCTTTCGCGCGCGCCTTCGTCACTGTCGGTACGATTGCCTTCGCGTCATTCACTGTTATGAGAATCACTTTCGCGCCGGCGGCGATCATGTTCTCCATCGCCGTCACCTGTGCCGCGTTGTCGCCATCATTTTTCCCTGCGCCGGTGAGAAGTTTCGCACCACCTGCTTTCGCCGCGGCTTGGGCGCCCTCCTTCATCTTCACGAAAAAAGGATTCGTTTCGGTCTTGGTGATCAAGCCAATCATCGGCTCGGTTTTCTGAGCGTGCGCCGCGCCGCTGAGTGAGCAGAGCGTAATGAATACGAACGCGGCGCCGCGCGATCTCATTCTCAGAGATTCCGTCGATTCAATTCATTTACCGCGTGATCCGCCGCGCGCGCGGTTAGCGCCATGTACGAAAGAGAAGGGTTCTGACACGCAGTCGACACCATGCATGATCCATCTGTGACGAAAACGTTGGGGGCATCCCAAACCTGATTATGCTTGTTGAGCACCGACGTTTTCGGATCGCGTCCCATCCGCGCCGTTCCCATCTCATGAATTCCCTGCCCCGGAAAGTATCCTTCGTCGAATGGGCGGACGTTTTTCAAACCAGCGGCGGTCAACATCTCGACCATATCGCCGATCATGTCTTTGCGCATCAGTCGCTCGTTCTCTCCCGTTGCGCAATCGATTTTCAAAACAGGCAATCCCCATTTGTCTTTCTTCACGTCGTCCAGCGTGACTTTGTTGTCGTGATTGGGAAGCATCTCGCCAAATGCTGTCGCGCCAAAGTGCCATTGTCCCGGCTCCGTAAGCGAATCCTTGAACCCGCCGCCGACACCAAGCTCAGCAACGGCGCGAGACCAGCTATCGCGACTGGCACCGCCCTCGTAACCGAATCCGCGCAGATACTCACGCTTCTCGCCGAAAAGATTTCGGTAGCGGGGAACGTATGACGGGTTCGGACGTCGTCCGAAGAAATATTTATCGTCGAGTCCCTCGACCTTTCCCGAGGCGCCGGCGCGGAAGTGATGATCCATCAGGTTGTGGCCGAGCTCGCCCGAGCTGCTGCCTAAGCCGCCTGGCCACACGTCGGTCGCTGATCTGAGCAACAGCCATGTGGAGTTGAGCGTCGACGCGCAAAGAAAGACAACCTTCGCAGAGTAGTCGGTAGCCTGGTTGGTGATCGCGTCGATAACGCGCACACCCTTCGCGCGTTTGCGGTCGCGATCGTACAGAACCTCACTTGCAATCGCGAACGGCTTGAGCGTGAGACGCCCCGTTTTCACGGCGGCGGGAAGCGTCGATGATTGCGTGCTGAAGTACGCGCCGTAGGGACAACCGAGCCAGCACGCGTCGCGGTACTGACATGCGCTGCGACCGGGAAGTGGCCGCGAGAGATTCGCGGTTCTGCTCGATATGAGCCTGCGCTTGCCATCAAACAATTTTGTCAGTCGCTCGGCAACGAGCTCCTCGGCGCAATTGAGCGGCATTACAGGTTGAAATTCCCCATCGGGAAGTTGCGGCAAGCCTTCCTTCGAACCTGCGATTCCCGCGAACCGTTCGACGTGGCTATACCACGGCGCGATGTCCGCGTATCGGATCGGCCAATCAATTGCAATCCCGTCCTTCGCGTTTTCCTCGAAGTTGATGTCACTCCAGCGAAAGCTGCATCGTCCCCACATCAGAGACCGGCCGCCGACATGATATCCACGAAACCAGTCGAACCGTTTCGCCTCGGTGTACGGCGACTCTTGTTCATTCACCCAGAAATCGAGATTCGTTTCGTTGAGCGGATAATCACGACTCAACACTGGATAGCGTCGAACCATGTCGCGCGTGCGACCACCGCGATGCGGATACGCCCACGGCGGTTTCGTGGCGTTCACATAATCCTTGATGTGCTCGATGTTTTTTCCGCGCTCGAGCAACAAGACGCGGAGCCCTTTTTCGGTCAGCTCCTTAGCAGCCCATCCGCCGGAAATTCCGGATCCCACCACAATTGCGTCATACGTTGTGGACTGCACGGCTGCCTCCGCCTGTTTTGTTGACCAAAAAGTGCATCAAAAACTCGTAGAGCGGGATAGGCGAGGGCGACTGCGGACTGCGAACTGCGAACTGCGGAAAAACACCGAACTCGAGCAGTTGGTCCGAAGTCCGCAATCCGGAGTCTTTTTTCACACCGCCACTGTCAGTGTTGCGGTGAGTCCGCTCGCGACGCTGCCAGTCATTGTCGCGAGCTCGAGTGAAGCGCCATCGCTGAAAACCATGTCAGTCGCCAGCGAAACCTGCGAGAGAGTCGTGATGCTCGACTCATATCCAGTCGTAGCGTACACCAGATCGCATGTCGCTTTCGGCAACGCGAGCTGTGAAGTCGCAATCTTGTTCGCGACATTCGTCGCAGCCGAAAGGCTCGGATATACCTCGAAGTGAATGTGCGGCCATCGTCCCGAGTAGCACGCCGGAAAGATCGATGTGAACATGATTTTTCCGTTTGCGTCAGCCTCCGACACCGTCGTTGTGCGTTGTGGCGCGGCACTGGCTTTTCTTTCCGCTATGTGTATCACGATGGGAGGGAGGAACTCGAGCGAATTGAGGGAATGGGCTTCGAAATAGTGCGACGGAGACCGTTTATCGTAAAACTAGGAGTCCAAGCTGGTGTCGCAAAAAGCCAAACTGACCAATGCGACGCCCAAAACTCGGCGGACTTTGCGTGAGCTTTCGCAACGCGTCGGCAATTGCACTGGCCGGACGCTCAAAATCAAATTGTCCCTCTAACGTAAATCCGTAAGTTCCAACCCGCTCCTGGTCGCTTCTAAGCCGAAGCGGGTCCGTTCCGGCCAAAATCACGTGCTGCTGAAACAATGCCGGCCGCGGCCAACCGAGCGGACGTCCGGCATTATCGGCGAGAAGCACATCATGACGCGCTGCGGCGTTTGCAACGAGCCGGCCTCGTTCGCCCGACCACTT
>Ga0137376_10002497_pt1 | contig 11007 bp, 11 predicted proteins | sample SagtaG_23_FD_104814 | JGI IMG/M metagenome (GOLD analysis project Ga0137376, IMG submission 104814) | Vadose zone soil microbial communities from Sagehorn Ranch, Mendocino, California, USA - Sage2_L_20_16 metaG | ecosystem: Environmental > Terrestrial > Soil > Vadose zone | place: USA... | reverse complement strand
TTTTTGATATTGGTTCATGGAGGTTTGGGCCACCTCCTGGCTGCCTTCACGGAACTGTTCCAGACTTTGGGCGAGACGCTGCTGTAGAAGTGGTTCGAGAGCTTTTTCGATTTCGACAAAGTGCTGCGCAAACTCGCGTGACTTGCGCGCGGCCATTTCCTCGATTTGCAGCTGCACATCGCGGCCCCGGCGCTCAATCGGTTCCTTCGTCATTTCAACGGCCATGTGGATTCGGCCTTTGATCTCGCCACTGGCTTCCAGCAAGGCGTCATGCACACTTTCGCGGAAACGTGCAGTCTCCTCAGTGAGCCAGGTTTGGGCTTTCCCAAACTGCTGTTGCACGTCAGATCTGGCGTGCTCCGCTTGTTGGCGTTCGGACTCAATTGATGCGAGTACAGTCTCGAGGCCGCTGGTGGCAGAATGGGCGCGGGCCAACAAAGGATCCAGCGAGTGCTCGATTTGTTGCTGCACCCGGGCCAGCTGCTGCTCGACTGCGCTGCTGGAAACGCGCTCCAGGCGCTGTTGCGTATGGGCCAGAACCTCGTCAATTGCGGTTTGAATATGGGCTTCCACGATGGTCTTCCAGCGCTCGAGCAATTGGGAAGTTTGTCCTTCGAGGCGCGCGGTTTCAGATTTGGCGTCGGCCGTGGCTTGGGATAGTCGTTGGGCCTGGCGATCAAACTCGGTCTGCAGGCGCTCCCGCATGGTGTTGCAGAGCTGTTCCGATAATCCGCGCATTTCAGTCGCAGTGGTATCCTTGAGCTGCTGGGCGCTCAGGTCGATCGACTGGCTGATGGTCTGATTCTGTTGCAGAAGCTCCTGCATGTAAGCGCGATGCTGGCCGGCCTGGTCGGACATTCTGGCAGCTTCCGACTCCGAGCGATTGCGCAGATGCTGCAAGGATGTGGTCGCCACCTCCTGCAGTCGCTGATTGGCCGCTTCCACCAACGACCCCACCATAGACTGCAGCGACTCGCGGGCATGACTTGCCTCTTCTAGTTGCGCTGACAATTTAATTGCTTGCCCGTCAAAGCGATCGGCTTGCGCCTTGGCGTCCGCCGCAAACCTGGCAAGCTCTTCCTTCTGCTGTTCGAATTCACTCTGCACCCGCTTACGCAGCGAACTGCACCATTCTTCGCCGGACTGTTGCAACATGGCCTGGGCCGCCCGTTCAACGTCTGTGGTCAGAAGACCGGCAGCCGGACCCTCAGGTCGTGATAGCAATTCTTCTATGTTCTGCTCGACCGTGGTGAATTTGCTTTGAAGCTTGGCGATTTCCTGATGGACACTGCTTTGGAGACTGTCCAGACGAGGATTCAGAAGTTGTGCAATCCGTGCGTCAAGCTGTTCCGGCGCTTGCAAGTTGCTAATTGTGTCGCGAACTTGGGTGAGCTGTGCGAGGCGGGCAGCGGCTTCTTGTCTAAGCTGCTCCACTAGACGTGCATGTTCCTCGCGCATTGCGTCGGTTTGCTGTCGCAGTTCCTGGCTGCGGGCATCGGACTGCGAGACGATTTGCTGCTGGGCTGCAGCAGCGACGTCTTCCACCTTTTTTTGCGATGTCAGCAAGTGATTCTGTAGCGCTGCCAGCAGATCATCGGAGGAGCTGCGCAACTTTTCTTCCTTGGCGGCAGCGATTTGCTCAATTTGCTGCTGCACGGATTGGGGAAGAGTTTGCGCAACCGATTCCATCCAGGCGCGCGCCTTACTGATTTCTTTGGCGTCATTGGCAAGTTCGGCCGCGCGAGTCTGGAGTTGAGTGACTTCGGCTTGCACCGTCTTTTTCGCCTGCGCCAGTTCTACCTTGTGCTGTTCAAGCTCCGCGCCCCATCGTTGTTGAGCGGAAGTGATTTGTCGCTCGGCCGCAGAGGTGAGTTCTACGAATTGGGTCTTGGTGGCAGCCAGTTGGCGCTGCAGTTTGTTGACCAGATCCTCGGAAGACGTGATCAGGCGCCCTTGGACGACGGTGGCACGCTGCTCGACCTGCTGCTGCACGATCTGGGGCAGCATCCGCGCTATTTTTTCTAGTTCTGACTTGCGCTGATCAAGCTGGGAGCGCAAACCCTGTTCGGCGGAACTGATGTTTTTTTCTGTCTGAACGGCAAGGTCTTCAAATTGCGTTTTGGACGCAGCTATTTGGCTCTCGAGCTTGGCCAGGGACTCCTGGGAGGAGTGATGCAGCCGGCCCTCGACCTCGGCAGCACAGCGTTCCATAGCTTGCTGTACAAGTTCCGGCGCCCGCTGCGTAATTTCCTCGAAGTGTTTGCTTCGTTGGACGATCTCTGAATGCAAACGCTCTTCAGCAGCAATGATCTTCTGCTCGGCTTGGGTAGCGGCCTCAGACAACGTGGCGTGGGACTTGGCAAGTTCACTATGCAGACGCGCAGCAATCTCCTCACACGATCCTTGCAGGCGCTCCTGCACTGCCGCCGCATGCTCCTCAGTGTGATGTTGCACGGTTTGCGGAAGCGACTTTACTAGAGACTCTATCCAGGTGCGTGCCTGGCTGATTTCTTCGACCTGCCGCGCCAACTCGCCGGCGCGAGCCCGGAGTTGCGCTACCTCGCCGCTAGCACCGGCCTTGGCGGTTTCGATTTCTTTTATATGCAGATCGACGGTGGAAGTTAAACGCTCTTGCAGGGACCCATAGAGTTCGTTGCTACGGTCCTGAAGCGCCGTCTGCATCGCCTGTTCCGCGGTTGCAAAGTCGGCTCGGGCCGCGGAGTGAGCCAGTTGTTGGGCAGCGTCAAGCTGCTCAAGCCGCAATTTCAGATCCTGGAGCTCGGCCTGTATGCGAGAAAGAACCTCTTGGGATTCACTCTGCAGGCGCTTATCATTCGTGCCCGCCGCCAGGTTGACCTGCTGTTCAATAATGTGCGGAAGCTGCGCGACCAGCGATTCTTTCCATTCCTGTAGTTCACGAACCTGCTCGAGGGCCGCCGGATCCAGGCCTGCAGAAGCAGACTCGAGGGATGTTCCCGGACGTTCGGAGATAGGCTGCGGAAGTTCCAGTCCCCATTTTTCAATCTCATCGGGTTGGGGAGTATTGTCCCGTATCAGCTCTCTTAGTTCCTTGAGTTGGCTCTCGACATCAGCCTGAAGATGGGACAATTTGGTTTCCGTGTCCGCCATCTCCTGGCGCCAAGTCTCGAGTTTGTTGTCCACCTTGCCGTCAAATTGCCAGATGACATCCTTCAGGTGATCCTCGACCTCTTCCCGAATGTGGCCCCAATCGCGCTCCCGCATGCGAGGCGCATCGGCGGATGCGGCCGCAGCGCGGCGACGGGAGTCCTTCTCAAATTCTTGCAGGACAGATTTGGCACGGTCGCGCAGCTTGGCCTCAAACAAGTCGAGCGGATCCAGCCGATCGCCCGACGAATTCTCCAGTGCGGCTAATGACTCCTCAGAAAACTGGGGCTCGATGACACCGACACTCGGGCTCTGGCCGGGTGACTTTCTTCGGTTGAGCGGAGCCGCAGATTGAAGCGGCGAGGTCGCAGTCGGCGACGCAGCGCCTGCCCCAACCGCGGCAGCTCGCGCAGCGTCGCCGACTGCAAAGAAGAGTCCACGGTCGCTGACGCCGACAGCGTGGTAAGTGCGGGATCAGCAGCGGGCGCGCCCAAGTTCCAGTCCTCGGGCGGCGATGTCACTCCCCAGACGTTGCGCGGTTCGTCTAATTGAATACCCAGCAGCCAGGATTTCCCATCTTCGCCAAGGGGAACGACATCGGCAATGTGAGCAGTGGCCTCTGGGCTGTTGGGCAGGAGGCTCAGCTTGACCGGTATGCCCTTTTCCAAACGCGTGGTGGTAATGATTCCGCAGCCGTGGGCATTTACGGCTACCGTGTCGCAACACTCAGAAAATTCGACACCCGGAGCGAGGCTAGTAATAAGGACAGGAATTTCCCACCTTATCCGGGTCGAGCGACGCATTATCGTGTGTCGAGACAAGGAACCTCGTGCGTCTGCACTGAGGGCAGGCCAAAACTCTCCTGAAATGGAGGTTTAGCGGCTACGTTCGTGTGCACGCCATCAGCAATTCCATTGTATTTTCAACGTGAAAGCGTGGGAAAGTAACTGAAGTAACAGCCAAAATCAGGGTTGGCGGAGGTCCCTGCCGTTCGGTTTTGGGATTAACCGTTGCCGGCCCGCAACGCCACTGTCAGCGCGGGGTTTAAGGAGTTTTTGACTTCAATCCGACCCCCTATTGGACAGATGGTTTAGGCCCATTCGGGTAAGAGATGAGCTCCTGACAATAGTGAGTTTGGGCAGCCTGAACCATATGCGCGAGTTGTAGTTACCTCCGAGAATCGGCTAGTGACCTCGGTTTTTGAGCGCATGGTGCTGCTGCGGGCTCGATTTTTGCGTCTAACCTTGGATTACTCGGTTAGTTCTTTTGGAAATCCTGTGCCTTTAGGCGCCGCTGGCGTCGCGGGCTCGAAGTCCGGGTCGAAGATCGCGGTCGAGAAAGAGAACGATGAAAACCTTCTCAATACTACTAGTGTGTTTGATGGCAGTTTCGGCGGCAGCCCAAAGTAATGAGGTTGCTCTGACCGGGGGAGGATATTTCGCCGCCCCTAATCCACTGAGCACGGGCAGCGCTTTGGCACTTGAGGGATCGGTAGCGCACCGCGTTTGGTCTGTGCCATTCGTATCGCTTTTGCTGGAGCTTCCGGTGGCGGGCTCGTTCCAATCTTCTGTTCCGGCCGCGAGCCTGGGGATCGCCAGCAGCTACACGTCGCTATTTATCACGCCAGGTCTACGGCTCAGGTTGGCGTCTTCGTTTCCGATCACACCATATCTCGCTCTGGGCGGTGGGTTAGCGCGATTCAACCGAAAATTGAACGATGGCACAGCCAGCGCCAATAATGCCGCCGCCTTTGATATCGGCGGGGGGGTGGACATCAAAATTTTGCCATTTATTAGCTTGCGGGGAGAACTGCGGGACTTCGATTCCGGGAATATCGGTTTGCAATCACTGGTCTTCGGGCGACAGCACAATTTGTTTGCGACCGCCGGGATCGCGGTGAAATTCTGACCGCCAAAAGCTTCTAACAATAAAAAAAGGCCAGCTGCTCGGCTGGCCTGTCCGACAGAGACATCTTAAACCGCGTAATCTAAGAGAACTACTGTTTGGTAGCATCTGCCGCTTTGGCGCTTTTTTCCTTCGCCATTTTTACGGACGTGACGTGGATTGAATTTTTGTCCGGATTAACATGAGCGCGGACGCTGACATGATGACCCTCATGACCTTTGAAGACTTCAGGATTCTCAACGGTCCAGCTCTTTTGGTCCTTGTCTGTGACGAAGGTTGCGCCGTCCGAGCCGACTGTCCCACTTAGTTTACGCAGTTTGGCTTTGCCGGCTTTGGCCGAATCTTTGGCCATCGCATCGTCATGCTTCATGCTGTCCTGCGAAGCGGAATCCTGCTTCATGTCATCGTGTTTCATGCTGTCTTGCGAAGAGGTGTCCTGCGAAGTGGAATCCTGTTTGGTGGTGTCCTGCGAGGTCGAGTCCTGTTTCGTGGTGTCGCTTGAGCTCGCCGGATCGGACGACTGAGCAAAAACCGGCACGCACATCAATACCGCAACAGCAAACAATGCCAATAACCGTGTCTTCATTCTTTAACTCTCCTTGTCAATTTGCTCGCTGAGCAGCCCCACTCGATTGTACTACCCCGGAGCCGGCTTCGGGGCGTGCGGCCAGCGCCTAAGTGGTAGACAACATTCCAGCTACTCCGGCCATCTTAACTCGCGAGTAAAGGCAGGTGTCTTATGAAGCGAGCCCTTGTAGGGACAACACTCGGATTGCTGATGATGTGGGCCAATTTAGCGGGGGCAGCCGAAGTGACGATGACTGCCAGCCCGGCAGTTCCGGCAGCGCAAGGTAGTATCTCCTTCCAACACGATCGCAACCACAACACTAAATTCACCGTGCATGCCAAACACTTGGCTAGACCCGATGCCTTGACCCCAGCCAAGTCGGCGTATGTCGTTTGGACACAGCCGCGCGGCAAGGATGCGCAGAATCAAGGCGTATTGTCGGTGAATGAGAATCTGGAAGGCAGTTTGAGTGGTACCACACCGCAACAGACCTTCGATGTGATCGTGACGGCTGAAGATAGCGCGAACGTAGATCATCCGAGTGGCACTGAGGTACTCCGCGGAACTGTGCAGCACCACTAAAAAGAAGTAGCGGCGGGATCATCGTTTCATCCAAGCGATATCTGCGCCGCTTCTTCGTCTCGGCCCATGTACTCAAGTCGCAAATAAATCCCCGCTCACCTTCCATCCTCGGTACTCCATTTTCGCTGACCCGAACAAAAAACAGGCCGAATGACTTGTTGTCACTCGGCCAACATCGCAACCGCCGAGAAGCGTGGGGATGCTGTAGCTACATCCCATTCAGGCAACTTGAGTTCCTCAATGGCCGTCCAGACATCCTTTCTGACCGGAACGGTTGGGATAGCCTGTGCCGCTATTGTAAGCAGCGTTAGACCACTCGCCTTGAATCTTCCATTTTGAATTATTGCTGAAGGTCACAGAAGGGACATTGAACGTCCAAGAGCATTTATCGCCGTTCTCGGCGCCGGAAGAGTCGTACCAACCTCCATTTCGAGGATCGGTGCGGGCCTCTGAAAGTTCATGGCCGCTCACATTAGACAGCGCCGCGAGACCTTGCGAATGGCCCGTTTGCGTATCTTCGGGGTCGCAGCCTGCGTCGCCATCGAGGTTCCAGAAAAATGCAAATTGTACGGGGGTTGAGCCGCACGATCCCCAACTGTGATACGCGCAATAATTGCCTTTGCGTTTCAAATCTACGTAAACGGGGTAGTAGCCGTTCGCCACTGGATTCGGAATAACCTTGCACACTTCAGCAAGAATGTTCGAGGTGTTATTGCCTCCGCTCGCCCTGGTGGTGTCTACAAAGTGTCCAAGATAGGAAAGTGTAGGGCCCACCCTTCCATTTGTCCCGGTGTACTCATCGGAAGTTTTGGCGTAGTTCGAGTTACTGAAGCCGACGTGCCAGGTATCGAGGCCGGAGATCTTGTCAGCGACGAAAGCGGCATTGCTCCAGCTCGATCCCCAATAAATTGCCTGTATGGTTGAGCTGGTCATGATCGCTCCGTTGTGCCAGAGCATATTGGGGCTTCCAGTCGTAGTCGCATGGCGGACGCCCTTTGCCCAATGAATACCGAGTGCCGGGGGACCGACGTCGCGCTTTACCTTCTGAGTCGCAGGATTTTGCGCTCCAGCTAACGCGCTCAGGATGACCACTTGGACCAGCACACACCATTTCATCACTATTCCTCCTCGGGGAAATGTAACTCTGAAGCACTGGGCCTTGGCTATCACTTGGCAGGAATCGGGCCACCAGGGCCAATCGAGCACACACATTATCCCGAAAGACTTGGCTGGTCAATGGATTTTGGTCGCACTCGGATAATAAGCGGAGCGTCGATAATCGATGGGATTACAAATCTCGCGGGCCGCTATCTACTTCCATTCCGGGCGGGGCTTCCCTCAACAGATCATGCAGGTCGAGCCGGCGCGTAAACATAGCCAAATGCCCATCCGGCGTACGCGGCCACTGGTCTTTGGGCTTGTCGCGATACAGTTCCACTCCGTTGTCGTCGGGATCACGCAAATAAATTGATTCACTGACTCCATGGTCGGCGGCGCCTTCCAGCGGAATCTTTGCCGCGACTACTCTGCGCAGCGCGTCCGCCAGCGCAGCCCGCGTTGGATACAGGACGGCAGTGTGATAGAGGCCGGTTGTGCCTGGTGGAGGGGGAGAACCGCCAAGACTCTCCCAAGTATTCAGCGCGATGTGATGATGGTAGCCCCCTGCGGACAAAAAAATCGCACTGTCCCCAAGCCGCTGAGTCACCTCGAAACCGAGCACACCAGAGTAGAAGCGCAACGAACGTTCAAGATCAGCCACTTTTAGATGGACGTGTCCAATGCCAGCCTGCGGATCGATAGCAGTTGAATCCGGAAAGGGCGGCCGAGTTCGGCCGGAATGCGGAGGTGGGGTCTGGGCGTTCCGTTGCGGATTGGTGGGCTTTGGAACCATTCGTCACCTCGGTCCGCAAAAGTATAACCAGATTGATAAATGGATGGAGGAGCCAAGTAACGATGGCGCAGAATTCGGGAAGAAGCCCCAAACGGTTTGCGGAATCGTCCACATGAATTTTCCGCCACAGCGCTACTCAACCCGGGGTATTGGCACCGCTTAGAAATCCGCCGAGATGCGCGGTGAGCATGATGATGACAACCGTGAGTAGTTCTAAAGGTAGTCGAAAGGATGGCAAAGGATGCTGCGCTGGCGCACGCTTCGCTCGGACCTGAAGCCAGAGGAAAAACCACATTAGCGTACTGGAAGTGAATGCCAGCACCAAATGGAAAAGGAGAATGCCTTTGAGTTTTCGTCCTCCGAATTGCAACTGCCAGGCCAAGAGGCCGGTTCCGAGAACGGGCAATGCCGCCAGGGCAGCCACCATGAGATTGTAATAAGCCACGGCGGCGAATGTCGCTCTTGCGGTCCAATGGGCAGCAAAGTCAAAACCCACACCAACAATAAATAAGGCAATGGGAAAGTGGATCAGGACTACATGTTGCGCGTGTTTGGCCAGCAGTACCGCCCTAATGTCAAACGGCTTCAAATGGAACTCCAATAATTCCGAAATCGTCAGCACCTTCAAACATGGGTCTCCCTTCCTCGATAGGCTGCCTGGACAATATTTCCGCGACCGACGATTTCTATGCCGGCGAAATCTATTGCGCCTTTGAAATACTTGTTCAATCGCTCACGCAGTTGCAGGCGAGCCCGCCACAATCGCGCCTTGACGGCGGAGGCGGTCAAATCGAGTATCTCAGCCGTTTCCTGGGCTGAGAGTTCTTCCAGGCTCCGTAAAACGAACACCATCCTCAAGCTCGGCTTCAACATTTGTAAGGCCTTGCGAAGAATTTCCCGCAATTCAGACGTGCGATACAACTCTTCCGGGTTTGGAGTCCAATCCACTATTTCCCTGGGAAGAGTGTCGTCGTTGAGTTGCAGGTCGTTGTCTATCGAAATGGCGCTGTGCACCTCCCGCCTCCGCAGCTTCATAAGGGACTGATTCATTGCAATCCGAATCAGCCAGGTGGAGAACTTTGACCTCTCCTGGAATCGCGCCAGATTCTCAAATGCCTTCAGAAAGGTTTCTTGGACCGCATCTTCGGCGTCTTCCTGGTTATGCAGAAAATGTCGAGTGAGCCGGAGGAGCCGGAAGTCATAGCGTTTTACAAGCTCCTCGAATGCGTTAACATCCCCAGCCTTGCTGGCATGTACCAGGTCAAGGTCGCTATCTGATCTGTTTCCGGTTGAGGTCGAATCCCGCATGGCAATGTTGAGAACCGAGTAGAGCAGGTTTTTATTCCCCTGCTGACCGGATTAGAAGAAACATCCCAATGGAATAAAAAGACGGTTTGTCTGTTATCTAAGCTGTAGGGACGAGTAACCACGAAAGTGGGAGGGATAATTCTTCGTTCGTTGTTGACGAGATCCCGACATGGGACATCCCAGGTTGTGGTTTAATTTATGTAGTGTCAGAACGTCCGAGCGCCGAGCTGTTCGAGGAGCTGGCCATGCCACTCTTCGATTCGCTTTATAACTTCGCACATTGGTTAACGCAGAATCGCGAGGAGGCGGAAGACATTGTGCAGGAGACGTACTTAAAGGCATTGAAGGGTTTCGGATCCTTCCAGCTGGGCACTAACTTCCGTGCCTGGATTTACCGTATCCTGCGGAATTCGTTTCTAACTTCGCGGTCGGGGTTACGGGTGAGCCGAACCGTGCCTCTGGAAACCGAAGAAGAGGAACCAATTGTCGTCGCCGCCCTGGAAACGCCGGAATCCATCCTCCTCGAACGTGCCACCCAGGACCGAGTCCAGACAGCGATCAAGGATTTGCCAGTCAATTTTCGAGAAGTATTACTGCTTTGCGATGTGGAGGAGATGAGCTACCAGGAAGCCGCGGAAACCATCTCGGTTCCCATAGGAACTGTGATGTCGCGACTGTCGCGTGCTCGGAAGGCATTGCGCCAGGCGCTGGAGGAACAAGTGGAAGGGGCCAAGCATGGAGAGCGATAACTGGCAAACAAAAATCGACCAGTACGTTGATGCCGAGCTCTCCACGGAGGACATGCGGGCCATGGAGGCACACCTCCGGGGCTGTGCATCCTGCGCCGCCGTCGCATTACGCCACACACGGCTCAAGCACGTCACTAAAATGGCCGGGAAACGTTACTTCGCCAACAGTGAATTCCGACGTCGTGTGCAGCAGCAGATCTCCGTAAACAGGCGGCCGGCACGGCGTTGGGGCTGGATTCCCAGCGTGGCGTTGGCTGTCGCCGTGATCCTGGTTGCTACGCTTTCTTTCAACATCTTGTCTCAGCGTTCGCGCTCGCAACAACTGCTGACCGAATTGGCGGACTTGCACGTCACCAATCTCGCCAGCTCCAATCCTGTGGAGGTGGTTTCCTCGGATCGGCATACCGTCAAACCTTGGTTCCAGGGCAAGCTGCCTTTTACCTTCGATCTTCCAGAACTAGAGGGCACGCCTTTTTCATTGTTGGGTGGACGGCTCACCTACCTCGACCATGCTCCCGGCGCCCATCTGATCTACAACGTCCGCAGCCATCACATCTCGGTGTTCATCTTTCAAGAGCAGCCGGACTTTGATCGCACATTGCAGTCCGGCACTCTCCGGGCCAAGATGTTGTCGTTTAACGAGGAATCCTGGAGCGCAGGTGGACTCCGGTACTTTGTTTTTGGAGACGCCAGCCCGGAATACATTCAACAACTTAGCGGACTCTTGAAACGCGCGGCTTCACCCAAGACAAGTTAGTTGTTTAGTTCTGCTCATCCCTTCCCTGTTTTTCGCCGTCCAGGATTATTCCCAAGCCCCCTTCCCCGCCCAAAATGCGGCGGGAATAAAACTCCATAAACTTAGTTAATCCTAGTGAATG
>Ga0137376_10002492_pt1 | contig 11013 bp, 12 predicted proteins | sample SagtaG_23_FD_104814 | JGI IMG/M metagenome (GOLD analysis project Ga0137376, IMG submission 104814) | Vadose zone soil microbial communities from Sagehorn Ranch, Mendocino, California, USA - Sage2_L_20_16 metaG | ecosystem: Environmental > Terrestrial > Soil > Vadose zone | place: USA... | reverse complement strand
TCGGCGATCGTGATGACGTCGCCCGGCTGCGCCGCGTTGAGCGCCGCGGCCAGCGACGCGGCGTCGGAGACGCTCCGCGGCATTGGATGGGCGGGATCGCCGGGTACGGACCGGGTGGTCGCCGTCACCGTGAGCGTCGTGTCGACGGGGCCGTCGGGATCGGTCGCGTGGAGCTCGACGTCGTACGTCGTGCCGGGCGACAGGTCGAAGATGCTGCCGGCGAACTGCTCCGGCACCGTGCGGCCGACGACGCTCTCCGGATGGACGCGAAAGAGCGGCATCGCGTCGCGCCAGGCGCCGGCGCCGGTCTCGCGGTACCGAGCGGTGACTGCCGCGTCGTGGTCGTCGTCGCCGGAGATGAGGAGCTGGACCCCGAGCGTGACCAGCGTCGGCCGGTCGACGTTGACGGCGCCCGGATGCAGGACGTCGTCGGCGTGCGCGGGCGCCGTCAGACAGAGACCGGCCGCGAGGGTGAGCGCACCGAACCGCAGCATCGGCGGGGGCGACAGTAGGACCGGTTCGAGAACGGGTCAATGCGCCTCTGTGCACCGACACTCGAACGCGCTACACAACCGCGAAACGAAGGAGGTCCCATGGCTCGCATCGCTCTCGTCACCGGTACGTCGTCGGGCATCGGTCTCAGCACCGCCGTGGCGCTCGCGCGGAAGGACTTCACCGTCGTCGCGACGATGCGGAACCTCGGCAAGGCGGCGGCGCTCCAGGCGTGCGCCAAGGCCGACGGCGTGGCGCTCGACGTCCGGCAGCTCGACGTCCAGGACGAGCACTCCGTCGACGCCTGCGTGCGGGACGTGCTGCGCGATCACGGCCGCATCGACGTGCTCGTGAACAACGCGGGCGCGGGCTTCCTCGGCACGCTCGAGCAGACGTCGTTCGACGACCTGCGACGGACGTTCGACGTCAACTTCTTCGGCGTCTGGCGCGTCACGCGCGCCGTGCTGCCGGCGATGCGCGCGGCCGGGTCGGGGCGGATCATCTCCGTGACGAGCATCGGCGGCCTCATCGGGCAGCCCTTCAACGACGCGTACTGCGCCGCCAAGTTCGCCGTCGAGGGCTGGATGGAGAGCCTGGCGCCCGTGGTGAAGCGGCTCGGCATCCACGTGTCGCTCGTCGAGCCCGGGCCGGTGAACACGGAGTTCGTCGCCGCGGTCCGCGCGGGCGCCGCCGGGCGTCGTGAGCTCGAGAGCGAGCCGTATCGGCCGTTGCTCGCGGCCTACCTCGCCGGGACCCGGGAGGCGTTCGCGACCGTGGGGCAGACGAGAGACGACGTCGCTGCGGTCATCGTCGAGGCCGCGACGGCGGAATCGCCCCACCTCCGCTACGTCACCTCCGAGGTGGTTCGCGGCCTCGTGGCGCGGAAATACGTCGACCCCACAGGCGACACAGTGCTCGCCATGGCGGGTGCGCGGCTTCCCTCAGGCTCGACGTCGGCGTGACGTACGTGCCAGCTTTTCGGTTTGCAAGTCGAGCGCTCCCCATAGATTGTGGTGAGCACCATCTTCCTTCTTCCGAACCTGCCGGCCGGGAGCGGAGCGGCGGGGAAAGGCGAATGTGATGAAGCGGATTCTCTCGGTCGCGGGGTTGCTCCTGATTGCGTCCACGGCGCCCGCCGAGCGCATCACCGAGCTGAACGGGCGGCACGTGCAGCTCTATCCGACGAAGAACCACGGGGCGGGGTTCGGCCGGACCAAGAACTTCAACGTGAGCTACCACAACGGCCCGGTGATCCATCAGGGCAAGGTCGTCGCCATCTTCTGGGGTCCCCAGACGACGTGGGGCACCAGCACGACGCCGAGCCCGCTCGCGCAGGCGATCACCGGCTTCTTCGCCCAGTTCGGCGCCACCCCCCAGTACAACGCGATCACGCAGTATTACGACCTCGGCGGCAGCGTGCAGCGCGGGCTGGCGACCACATTCTTGATCGACAACTCGACGCCCCCGCAAAGCGTGACCGACGCCACCGTCCAGGCCGAGGTGATGCGGGCGATCGGCAGCGTCGGCTTCGATGCGAACACCGTCTACGAGGTCTTCCTCCCGCCCACCTCCTACGCGTCCTATGGGACTGCCACCTCGTGCGGCGGCCCGAACCTCCAGTTCTGTGCGTACCACGGCAACTTCCTGAACTCCGGTTCGGACGTGAAATATTCCTCGATGCCGTACCCGAGCTGCGGCGGGTGCCAGTGGTCCGGCTGGACCGACGCGCAGAACTTCGAGCACTTCGCGACTCACGAGACGCGCGAGGCGGTCACCGACCCCGACGGCACCGCCTGGTTCGACCGGCAGGGCTTCGAGGCGGACGACAAGTGCGCGTGGTCGCCGGCGCCGTTCCTGGTGAACGGGTACGGCTACCAGTACGAGTGGTCGAACCTGGACGGCGGCTGCGTCCAGGGCCGCTGATCGGTCAGCGCCGCCGCGCTGCCTGGCTCTCGACGTCGCGGAATAGCCGCTCGAGCTCCGCGCCACAGGTCGGCGACAGCGTGCCGTTCTCCCGTGCGGCACCGGCGAGGGCCGCCGACGTCGTCAGCTGCTTCAGCATCCGGGCGATCAACGACTTCGCCTTGTGCTCGTCGCGTGCGGTCGTCGCGCGGCGCAGCAGGTGACGCGCGCGCTCGAGGCGCCGCTTCACCGGCACGGGGATCCGCTCGTCCGCACAGGCGGGTGCGGCGAGGGCGGGATCGATGTCGGCGCAGACGTCGCCGCACACCCCGACGCACGGGCCGGTCGAATCGACGAGCGCGCCCTGATCGCCGCACGCCCGGCCGTGTCCCTGATCGTGCGGGACGCAGACGGTCACCGCTCCGCTGCAGCGCCCGCCGCGCCCATCGCTGGCCGTGAAGGCGACGTGATACACCCGGCCGTCCCCGTTCCCGAGCCGCTCGCTGCGTAGCTGCACGCTCGACGTCCCCACACCCGTCGCGTCGGGGCACGTCGCGCCGACCGGCTCGTCCTGCGTGACCCCGGTGATGCCGCGTTCTGGAACGCGAAGTCCATGCGGATCTCGACGAACCCGACGTTCGGGTCGGCCGTGATGCCGGACATGACCTCGCTGATGTGCGCGAGGTGGAAGATCGCGTCGGAACGCGTAGGGGTGAGGAGCGCGAGGACGAAAACGGAAAACGCGGCGATCGACGTACGCACGACAGAAGCAATCGCGGACTAGCGCGGTATCAGATCCGTGGTCAATACCACTGGCGTTCTTTCACTACACCGCACCGCATAAAAACTTGCGCAGTGCCTTAGTGTCGGCGATGACGCTGCACGATTGTCGTACGACGTTGGGGCATTTCACCCAATGATCGCGCCGGAGACCGACCTCTTCGCGTCGAAAGTCGAACGCGATAGACTCGCCCGCCTCGCCGCAGGTCACCAGGAAGGAGACCGCATGACAGCCCCGGCCGTCACCGCCGAGATGGAATGGGAGGAGACCCTGCTGCCGGCAGGGTCCGTGCCCGCCGAGCTCGGGGCCGAGGTGCGGCGGCAGTTCGGCGCGGTGCCGTCGTGGGTGGCGCGCGTCGCTCCGGCGCCGTGGGTCGTGCGGGCGTGGGCCACGATGGTGACGCAGCCCGTCGCGCACCTTCCGCCGGGGATCGGGGATCTCGCCGCGCTGGTCGTGAGCCAGGACAACTCGTGCCGGTACTGCTTCGGCGCCCAGCGCGCCGTCCTCCGGATGCTCGGGTACCGCGAGGCCTACATCGCGCGGCTCGAGCGGGACTTCCACGTCGCGGAGCTCTCCGACGCCGAGCGGGCGGCGCTCGACTTCGCGCGCCGCATGTCGCGTGCCGACCCGCGCCCCGCGCGCGCCGAGCGCGAGCGGCTCGCGCAGGTGGGGTTCACGGCACCGGCGGTCGCCGAGCTCGCCTTCGTCGCCGCCGCGATCGTGTTCGCCAATCGCGCCGCGACGCTGCTCGCGCTGCCGCCCGACCCCCTCGAGCAGATGGTCGACCGGCCGCTCGTGCGGCTTTTGCGGCCCGTCATCGCCCGCCGCATGCGGTCGAAGCCGCGTCGCCCCGAGCCGCTTCCCGAGCCGAACGAGGGACCGTTCGCGTCCGTCGTGGCCGCGCTCGAGGGCTCGCCGGCGGCGGGGGTGCTCCGGCGCGCCATCGACGGCGCGCTGGCGTCGCCGGTGCTGCCCCGGCGTACGAAGATGCTCCTCTTCGCCGTCGTGGCGCGCGCGCTCGGCTGCACGCGCACGGAATCCGAGATGCGCGCGGCGCTCGCGCTGGAGAGCCTCGGCACGGCCGACGTCGAAGGGATCCTCGCGACGCTCGCGTCTTCCCGCCTCGATGCGCGAGAGACGCGCCTCGTCCCCTTCGCGCGCGAGACGGTCCGCTATCACCGCATCGCGGCGGTCCAGCGTCGCATGCGCGAGGTCGCGCGCGGGCTCGAGCCCGCCGAGATCGTGGAGACCGTCGGCCTCCTCGCGCTCGCCAACGCCGTCTGCCGCCTGAGCGTGCTCCTCGACGCGGCCTGATGGCGTGGGCCGCGGTGGTCGCGCTGCTCGCGGCGCTCGGTGTGCATGCGTGGCGCACGCGGCGGACGGTGGGCGCCCTCGAGCGCCGGCTCGCGACGGCACGCCGGGAGCTGGAGGCGCTGCAGCAGGCCTTCGAGCGCTTCGCGCCGGCGGAGGTCGTCGAGCACGTGATCGCCGAGGGGGTCTCGGCGCGCTCCGAGAAGAAGGAGATCACCGTGCTGTTCGCGGACCTCCAGGGGTTCACCGAGCTCGGCGAGGGGCTCGCGCCCGCGGACCTCGTCACGATCCTCAACGGCTATTTCGAACGCATGAGCCGGGCCATCGTCGAGCACCGCGGGTACGTGTCGAAGTTTCTCGGCGACGGCATCCTTGCGCTCTTCGGCGCGCTCGACGCGAACCCCTGGCAGACGAACGACGCCATCCACGCGGCGCTCGCAATGCGCCGGACGCTCGCGGACTACAACGAGACGCTCGCCGCCGCCGGGCGGCCCGCGCTCGCGATGGGTGTCGGCGTCCACCGCGGACCGGTCGTCGCGGGGCTGATCGGCAGCGAGGGACTCATGGAGTACGACGTGATCGGCCGCACGGTGAACGTTGCCTCCCGCGTCGAGCGCCTGACGCGGACCCACGGTGTCGACATCCTCGTCACGGAAGCCACCCGCGCGGCGCTCGACGGACGGTTTCGCCTGCGCCCGATGCCGCCCGTCGCGGTGAAGGGGATCGCCGACGCGCTCCCGACGTTCGCGGTCGAAGGGTTCGACGGCGGCGCGACGGCTCCCTAATGCCCGAAAACCCGCATGCGCGGCCGGCCATCGCGCCGCGCGTCAGCGGCGGCCCAGAGCCTTCTCGGCGTCCGCCACGGTGATCATCAGCGTCATGGGATCAACCGGCGAAACCGCGAAGCCAGAGCTCTCGTAAAAGTGCTTCGCGTCCTCCGAGATCGCGTGAACCAGGATGGCACGGATGCCGCCGATTTCTGCTGCCTGCAGCGTCCGCACGACCGCATCACGAAGCAGGCCCCGACCGATCCCCCGACCCTGGTATGCCCGGTCCACCGCCAGGCGGCCCAGCACCATCACGGGCACGGGATCAGGCATGTTGCGGCGAACACGGCCCGTCGCCCCCGCCTGAGCCACACCGCCGTTCGCCAGAGCATAGTACCCGACCACCCGGCCCCCGGCGCAGACCACGTAAGTGCGCGAGGCGCCCGTCTCCTCGTTGGCCCGCGCCCTGCGGCGCAACCACTCATCGAGCTCCGGAACGCCGGAATCGAATGCTGACAAATCATGCGCCGGAGTCAGATGCTCCGGCGCGCTTATCGCCTCGCCCTTGCCCTTCACCGCTCCCACGGTGCTCTAGAGGCCAGCAGGCGGCGCAGGCGCGGGTTCTCGGCCGGCGGTTTATCAAGGGCCGCCGTGAAGCGCTTATAGGCCTTCTCGTCGAGAAGGAAGAACCGGCGGTCGGCCAGCACGGCCCCGGCCTCGCGGCACGCCGCCTCCAGCATGAAATCCGATCGGTTCTTGCCTAGCGCCTCTGCCGCCCGGTCGATCAGCGCCCGCTGCCTGCGGTTCGCCCGCAGGTTAATCGTCACGTCGCGGCCCTGCCGCTCCTCTTCGCCTGTAGTGCGCATTGGCGGTTCTCCTTGTCCCTACATTCACTATACACCTCTGTACGTACAATATCCATACAAGTTGGCCGCCGAGCTTCGCGACAGCGCTCGAGCCACCCATGCCTGCAGCCGGGCTCGCTCCTGGTGCTCAGAACGTCTGCCCGAACTCGAGATATACGAGCCCCCGCTCCTCGTCGCTGAAGCCGACGTCGATGCGCGCCACGAGCGCCGCCGACAGGGCAACGCGAAGCCCGCCGCCGTAGCTGGAGCGGAAGGTGCTCGCGATGCGGCGGATGATGGTGTCGTTCAGCCGGAATTCGCGCCTGAGCTCGTCGTTGCCGATGAAGACGCGGCCTGCTTCGGCGAAGGCCACGCCGTCGAGACGGACGTGCCACCAGTCGAGGAAGTCGAACTGCGTGAGCTTGAAGCGATATTCGCCGCTCAGGAGCACGCGCGACGTGCCGAGGAAGCGATGCGGGAAGAAGCCGCGAAGAGTGTCGTCGCCGCCGAGGTCCTCGAGCTCCCAGAAGGGGATGTCGCGTTGGGGGCCGAAGATGAAGCCGCCGTTCGCGCGCAGGCCGAACACGTGCGCGCCGCCGAAGAGCGGGAAGAGCCGGCCGACGTCGCCGCCGAGGCGCGTGAACTGGAAGTCGCTGCCGAGCGCGCGGTCGGTGTGGGTGACCTTGAAGATGGCGCGCCAGCCGCGCGTCGGGCGTATCACGTCGTCCCGCGTCATCACGACCGCCGCGAGGCCGACGGGATTCACGTAGCCGCCGTGGACCCCCGGGAGATCGTGAAAGGCGTCCGTGGTGAACGGCCGGTCGTCGTCGCGGATGCCCTTCCGGATGCTCACGTATCGGATGCCCCCACTCGCATCGAAGGTGAGGTACGGGCGTGGCCGCCAGCCGACCGTGAAGAACGCCTGGGTCCGCTGAAATTCGTGGGTCGAGACGGGATCGGGGCCGAGGTTGTTGTTCCCGAGGCCGAAGAATTCGCGCTCGGGGTCGAGCTTGAACCGCGCTTCGAGGAGCGCGAGGAACCGGTCGTCGACGAGATGCGGGGTGCCGGCCGTCAGCGACAGCATCTGTTGCCTTTCGAGCGCCTGGGTCGCCTCGGCGTCGAGCGTGACGCCGCTGCCGGCGACATCGCGATCGGTGAACTTGCCGCCGACCAGCGGTCCGGTATCCGGCCCGAAGCCGATTTCGGGCAGCACTGCCCACGAGCGAGTCTCGACGCTCTTCGGTTCCGCGGGCCGCGGCGTCGCCATGAGGTCCGCGACGTATTCTTCTGTCGCGATCTCGTCGATCGCGGACGCCGCGCAGGGTAGCAGCAGGACACACGCGAGGGCGGCGCGCCCGACGATCGGCCCCATCCCAGGCCTATCGTCGTCGTCAGCTCGAGATGCAAGCGCGACGCGCGGCGACCGTCGTCAATGTTGACAGATTGACGGGTTTCGTCGTACCGCGCGCGCGGGGGGTATGGACGAAACCACGACGCTGGCCGTGGTCGGCCTGGCGCTGGTCGTCCTCGTGGTCGGACGCCTCGTTCTGGCCATGCTCGGTGGCGGGCGCGGCAGCGGACGGACGCCGGTGTCGCGCGCGGTGCGACTCCGGGCAGCTGAACGGCGGGGGAACGCGCGGCCTCGCGCGGCCGGGACGGGCTCTCCAGGTCTCACGACGGTGGGGCGCCTCGGCGACGACGAGGTCCGGGGCGCGCTGGACGCGCTCAAGCGCGAGCCGCCGCGGCGGCGGCGCTGAAGTCGCACCGGCGGCTAGGTCGCCCGCGCGATGATGCCGTCCTCGAGCCAGCGGAGCAGCAACGCGGTCGCCTCGCGCGCCCCATCGGAGGGCGGCAGGTCGTCGAACACTTCGCATACCGCGGCGAACGGCTCGCCCGCGAGCATGCGCGCGAGCGCCGCATCGGCACGGTCGTCCATGCGCGCGTGAAACACGGTCCGGTCCGGCGCACGCCAGATGCGGAGCGTGGTCGGCACGGCGTCGAGCGTCGCCGGATCCGCACCGGCCCACAGCTCGTGCACGGGCCAGCGGCTGCGCAGCACCGCGAGCGCCGGAATCGGTTCGAAGCGCAGCCCCGGCCACGCCTCCGCCGGCAGACCGCGCAGCGTGGCGACGTCGAGCGGGACCGCGTCCGCGGCGTCGAACACCTCGGTCCGCGTCCATTCGAGGTGCGCGAGGTCGGCGACGTACGGTGCGACGTCGGTGCGGTCCTCCAGGAAGTTAGCGAAGTGGCGTCCCAGATGGCGGACGGACGGATGCTCGGAGGGATGGGCGCGCACGTAGGACCAGGCGGTTTCTTCGAATCGATCGCCGAGCAAGGCCGCGACGCGCGGGAAATCTTCCCGCAGGATGTCGCGGAGCCGTGCGAAATACGCGTCGACGTACACGCCGACGCGCGCACCGGCGTCGAGCGTCTGGCTCGGGGTGACGAGCTCGACGAGCTCGGGCGGAAGCGCGTGGCCCGGAGCAGTGTTCGCGATCGAACACCAGAACAGCCGTTGCAGCTCGCGGAGGCTCGGCGGCCACTTCGTGCTCATCGCGCCCACGATGGCAAATCTGTTCCCGCGGGACTAGCATCGTCCGCATGGCCTCCAGCACCATCCAGCACGCCACCGCAACGCTGCCCTTCGACGCCTTCTGGAGCTGGCTCCAGGCACACCCGAATTGCATCATCCGGGCGGGGACGCCGGAGGCCGTGCTCTACGACGACGACGACCTCCACTGGCACTTCAGCGCCGAAGGCCCCGACACGTTCCTGGTTCAGCTGCAGCGCGGGAAGAAGCTCGTGGGCGAGATGATGGTGGTTCCCACGGACGTCGCCTTCGTGCAGGGGGTCAGCGCCGAGGAGGACGAGTACGTGTTCGAGCTGATCTCGCAGACGCAGGCGGACCGGGTGGCGCTCTATCACTTCGTGCTCTCCCACGGCTACGACGCGCAGCAACGCGCGACCCCGGGCCGCGCCGTGCACTAACCGCCGAGGCGTGCCTTCCAGCGCCGCACGAGCGACGGCAGGACCAGCATGAGCAGCAGCATCACCCCGAGCGTCAGCCGCTCGTCGCCGAGCGCGCCACGGAGCCACAGCGTGGAGACCATCAGCAGCGCGAAGTAGAGCATGTCGCCGGTGATCGCGAGCGCCCAGCCGGGCAGGAATCCGTGCCCCGCGGCGGCTGCGGCGGTGCGGCCGGTGATCGGGTCGACGGTGAAGCTCACGAGCACGAGGCCGAGCGGCCCGCGCGCCGCCGTCGCCGTGCCCCCCGCGCGCTGGAGCGCCGCGCCGAGCCGGCGGCCGAGCTGTGCCAGGACCGGCACCCAGCGCCCGAGCGCGAGCAGCAAGCGGATGAACGGCTCGAGGACGAAGGCCAGCACGACGTCGGAGAGGAAGTAGAGGACGGCCATCATCGGCGGCGAGACGCCGCCGGCGCGCGCGAGCAGCACGCCGGCGGGGATGCCGCCGCCGACGGGGATCAGGAAGAGGAGGAACGCGCCCCAGGCACCGGGCGGCCGGGGTGTCGCCGGGTCGAGCAACGGATGCACGAGGTCTGCGGGCATCGAGGCCCCAGGATAGTAGCGGCCCTTCGGCGCGAGGCAAGGTGCGAGAGCTGAATTTCCCGGTTGCACCTCCCGTCGAATTGCAGGACCATTGACCGCGGGCCGCGATGAGCAAGTCCTGGGCGACGAAACGTTGGATCCTCGCGGTCGCTGCGGCGGCGGGGCTGCTGGGGCTCGTGCTCAAGATCTCCGAGATATCGCGCCCCGGAAGAGGGAAGCCTGCCGAGCAGCACGCCGCCATGCGGCCCGCGAGGCCGGCCGAGCGGCACGCCGCGGCGCCGTCCCCCGGGGGCTCCGTCGATTGGCCTTCCGCGGGGCTCGCGCCGGACACCGCACCTGACGAGGAGGTCCGCAAGCCCGTCGACACCACCCGCAGCCTGCCGCTGCCGCGCTCCACGGTGCGCCATGCCGAAGGCGGTGCGCGTGACGACGGCGGAGCCCACGAGCTCGGCGGTCATCTGCACCGGTCGGCCGGTGCGGGCGTCGCGAGTGGACGCCGGCAGCGCGCCGACGGCCTACAGACGGCGGTCGTCGGCGACTCCGGAAACGCCGCGGCGCCGGCGGCGGGCGGTGGGCGCTCGATGAACGAGCTCCGCGCGCCGCAGGGCGCGGCGACACAGACGCCCGGTGCCGTGCCCCCCGCCGAGGTGCCACCGGGGAGCACGGACGTCGCCTTCGACAGCGGCGAGACCACGCAGTACCCGACCGATACGCAGGTGGAAGTCCCCGACGTCAAGAAGATCACCGGCGGGGCCGGCACCATGTCGTTCTGGCTTCAGCCCGGCTGGGACGAAGGCAATCACGACGACGCCACCTTCGTCCAGCTCGGCGACAGCCGCCTCCAGGTGATCAAGAACGTCAACTTCCTGCGCTTCGAGTTCCTCGACGACAACGGCATCCCGGGCGGCATCGGCGCGCCGATCGCGGAGTGGAAAGCCGGCGAGTGGCACCAGGTGACGACGACGTGGAACGGCGGCCAGTTCTCGATGTACCTCGACGGCCAGCTCGTGAGCCAGACGGTGCACGACGGTCGCGTCGATCTGACGCCCGACACGAAGCTCTTCATCGGATCGGACTTCCCCTAGAGCCGTCCCGTCGCGCCCGGCGTGATCGGCAAGGTCGACCTCCAGAACCGCCCGCTGTCGCCGGGCGAGGTGGCGAACCGGTATCAGTCGGCGACGGGGCAGTCGGGGCAGAAGAACGCCGGCGCGCCGCCGCCCGCGCGGCACTAGGAGCGCGACCCGAGACTCATGTCTCGGGTCGGAGCCAGACGCGAGCGTGAAGGGACAGTACCACGCGCGACTGCCGTGCCGCGGCTGGCGAAGCCAGCGCGGCATGCGGGGTACGCG
>Ga0137376_10002485_pt1 | contig 11024 bp, 6 predicted proteins | sample SagtaG_23_FD_104814 | JGI IMG/M metagenome (GOLD analysis project Ga0137376, IMG submission 104814) | Vadose zone soil microbial communities from Sagehorn Ranch, Mendocino, California, USA - Sage2_L_20_16 metaG | ecosystem: Environmental > Terrestrial > Soil > Vadose zone | place: USA... | reverse complement strand
TCAGCCTGCGGTACCCGGACAACCACACCATCGGGTACCAGTACGACGACGCCAACCGGCTGGTCGGCCTGTCCGGCACGAAGGCGGGCGACGCCAGCTACCGGCTCGACCCGGACGGGCGGGTGCTCGCCGAGCAGCTGCCCGGCGGCTGGACTCGAAACTACGACTACACCGCCGGCGTGCTGACCCGGTACCGGGAAGCGCGGGGCAGCGCGACCACCCAAGACACGACGCTGATCCGCGACGCGGACGCGCGCATCACCCGGCAGCTCGGCCCGAGCCAGGACGTGGCGTTCGGCTACGACAAGGCCGGGGCCATGGTAACCGTGACCGGGCAGCCGGGCGGCGCGGTGGCGATGGCGTACGACGCCAACGGCAACCGGACCGGCATCACCCGGGCCGGGCTGCAGTCGATGCTCAGCTATGACAGGGCCGACCAGTTGGTCGCCACCGACACCGGACCCAAGCACGTCACCTACAGCTACGACCAGTCGGGGCGGCTGCTCACCCGAGTCGGCCGCGACACGGCGCTCGACGTCACCTACGACACGCTCGCCCTCGGGTACGACTCGTTCGGCCGGCGGACCACACGGACCCGAACGAAGGGCGGCACCAGCCGGACCGAGCACACCACCTACAACGGAGACGGGCTGCCCACCCAGGTCGTACTCGACCGCCCGCCCGGCAGCCCGCCGCCGCAAACCCTCACGAAGCGCTTCCAGTGGAGCGTCGGCGACGCGGCTCCGCAGATCCTCACCCAGGACGGCGCGGTCGACTTCGTGTACGGCTACGGCCGGGTTCTCGCCGACACCGCGGCTGGTTCGGCCGTCTTCTCGCACGACGTCTACGGCTCGACGGTGCGGACCGCGGAAACCACGGACTGGGCGCAGGCGCCGAGCTACGACGCGTTCGGCGACCCGCAGGGTGCGGACGACCCGATGGTGGCCGTGCCCAGCTTCGGCTACCGCGGCGAGCTCGCCGACGACGACTCGGTGTACCTGCGGGCACGCGACTATGACTCGACCGTGGGCCGGTTCACCGCCCGCGACCCGGTCGCGGCCATGGTCGGCCAGACCGATCCGAACAGCCCGTACGCGTACGCCAACAACGACCCCGTGAACATGGTCGACCCGACGGGCGACTTCGCCCTCGGAGAGAGCATCGGTCAACTCCTGGGGCTGCTCCTCGCGATACCGGCCTATGCCCCGTGGGACTGCGAGGACCTGGGCGACCCGGGCAACTCCACCGAGCGTCACGACAAGTGCTTCCAGGGCGGCGGACCGCTCCGCACGAGGGGCTACATCCCGCGCTCATGCCTGGACGCGGACCTGACCTGCCTCAACATGCTGTGGAACACTCATCAGCCGGAGCGGGCCGCGCAGGCGTTCACGATTAACGAGCTGAACAAGCGCCGGGAGAACTGGTGGGACCGGTTCCAGGACGACCAGCTCAGCATGGGGACCGAGGTGAGTAAGGACGTCGACTGGGAGGTCGGCGACAGCCGCACCGACGCCGACATCGGTTTCTTCGGCTTCCGGATAGACATCGTCACCGACGAGACGAACATTTTCGAGGTCAAGCGGTTCGAGGGTGACAGCACCACGAGCGAGGTCACGGCGCAGCTCAACGGCTACGTGTTTACCGCGCAGACCTGGTACGGCATCACCTTCTCGCTCGGCACCGAGCTGCAGGACTGGGCGAACGCATTCACCGTCTACAGCAACGGCTTCAAGCGGTTCTTCGACGTGCTCGGCGACGAGGTCTACGTGTGGGGCCTGGAGAACCCGCCCGGGCACGTGTACTTCGCCATGGAGGACAAGACACCCTCGAATGTGCGGGCGGCGGCCGAGATCAAGAAGAGTCAGCAGGAGGAGGAGGGCAGATGCGGCTGGTGCATCCCGGTCCCACCGATCATCCGGGTCCCGGTGCCGGCATAGGGCCGTAGATGATTGCGGTTGAGCCGGGACTGCTGGCCGGCGGGCGGAGCGGCGACACCGTGCTGCTGCGGGTACGGTCCGCCGCCGGCCTGTCTCGGCTCGGCCCCGCGCTGCGGGCGGCCGCAGCGGACATCGCCGCCCTGGACGGCGGCTGGCAGTCGGCGTTCGGCCTGGCGCCGGAAGACCGCAACGGGCCGAAGTACGTGTCCGACCCGGTCGCGCTGCCCGACGGATACCTGCTGATGGTCGATTTCGGCTCCACCCCCACGGAGTTGGTGCGCACCGTGCCGGAGTTGCTGGTGCGCCGGCTGGCCGAGGCCGGCGTGCCCGAGGCGGCGATCGGCACGGCGGAACGGTTCGGCGACCAGTACGGCAGGGTCGAGGAGTTCGGGCCGGCGGCCCGGGCCTGGCTGCGCGGACCGCCGGGCCGGCCGCTCGGCGACGCACTGCGACAGCCGCCCACCTGGCTGCTGGATGCCGCGGCGTCGTGGCTGCACCGCGAGGCTCCGCCCGGCACGCAACCGGTCGGCCTGGTCATCTCGGTCGACGTCGCGCTGAGCTGGCCGACGCTGGTGCCGGACCTGGCGCCAACCCTCGGCAGCCAGACGCCGGTGGCCGTGGTGGCGACCGACTTCGTCACCACGGCCGGTGCGGTGGCGGTCGGCGACGGGTACCGGGACACGTTGCCGCAGGCGTCGCTGACCGCTGCCGGTCAGGGTTGGGGCGCCGCGGAGCTTTCGGCGCGGCTGACTGTCCAGCGTGACCTCGTCCGGGAGCACGCCTCCGTGCTGGCCTGGGCCGGGGTCAGCGGCGAGGCAGCCGCCCGCGGACTGCGCTCGGCGGGCTGGAGCGACCCGGCGCCGGGCGCCGCTCGGCCGGACCCGGCGTACCTGCCTGACCTGCTGGTCCCCGACGGAATGTGGTACCAACTGCTCAGCGAGGGCCACCTGGAGCGTCTGGGCGGTCCGCCGGCCGGCGCGCGGCGGCTCGGCGCCGGCTGGGTGGAGCTGACCGTCGGCGAGCCCGAGCAGTGGCTGCCGGGCCACCCGGACCGGCCGGCGCTACAGGCCCGCGCGCGGGAACTACTGCGCGGCTGCCTGGCCTCCGGGACGGAGGTGGCCGCGCTGACCCGGGACCGGATGCGCGCGGCGCGCGCCCGTGACACCGAGGGCTTCTTCCCGGGCAGGCGGCGGTAGGGTCCGCCCTGGTTGCCCGACACCCGGGAGGTCGCCCGTGCCACAGTCGGGGTTCGCGCACGACGACGACGGTCTGCTGTACCACCCGGAGCTTCGCCGCTCCATGACCGGCACGATCGCCGACGATCAGCGCGCCGCGGCCGAGGCGTTGCTCGCACTGCGGCATGCCGCGTTCGCGCTCGACCAGTTCACTCGTGCCCTGCGCAACCGGTACGACATCCGCGACATCCGGATGGGCGTGCTGGTCAGGCTGCACAACCATCGCGCCGGCGTGATGGTCGCCGACCTGGCATCCGACCTCGGCGAGGACGTCATCGACGTGCTCGACCACATCGAGGAGGCCGGGATGCTCACCAAGGTCGCCGGATCCGCGCCGGCGGTGCGGCTGACCGACGCCGGAGCGGAGTTCATGGACGACGTGATGCGGCGGTTGGCCACCGACCTGTCGACGCTGACCGAGGGCGTCGACCCGGCACAACTCGCCACGATGCGGCATGTCTGCCTGCGGCTGGTCGAGAACCGCGGACGCACCGCTGCCGCCAACGGCTCCGACGCGTCCTGACCGCTGCTCGACGTAATCCGGCGAGCAGCCCCCCGACACCCACACCCCCGACCTCTCCGGACGGCGCGTGTCAGTGGTGCCCGCAGGTGCACCGCCGTTGGGGATGGCAGCAGCAACGCCTGGCTGTGCCGGTTGGCGCGTCCCAACAGGCTTGTTCGGGGAACAGGACGGCGCCCACTCAGGGATGAACTGGCTGCGAGCAAGCCTCAGCAACGACTCGGCCGCCGCTCGCCCGCTCTCGCCGGTGGCGCTCATCCTCGCGGCGATCAGCCCTGCCACGATCGGAGTGGAGAAGGACGTCCCGCTCCACCTCGCCATTCCGGCGAAGTCTTGGGTGGTGTTGGTCTTGGGTGGCACGACGTAGGTGTACCGGCCCGTCGCGAGGGCGTTGACCAAGTCCTCCCCAGGCGCGAAGACGTCCACCCATCGGCCGTAGTTGCTGAAGTCCGCACGGGCGCGCCAGTCCGCGGACAGCGCGCCCACCGATATGACCCAGTCGAACGCGGCCGGCCACTGCCGGGAGGCGCTGCTGTCATTGCCGGCGGGGGCGAGGAACGCCAAGCCCTTGGCGTGGCGAAGACGGGACTCGAAGGCCGCGTCGAAGCCGAGAAGGCTGAGGTCTTCGCGCGTCTCGGTGGCGAACGTGAGCACCATTACGTCCGGGTCGCGCTGGAGGGCGTCGACCATCTGCGCGGCCAGGTCGGATTCGAAGCCGGCCCCGGTGGTGGTCAGAGACCTGTCCCCGACGGTGATGGTCAGGGATCCCTCCACCCGCACCGACGCACGGGGCGCGATGCAGCGCAGACATCCGGCGACGAACGTCCCGTGCCCGCCGAAATGCTGGATGGCCCCGTCGGCGATGAGCTGGTCGGGATCACCGGTCACGTCGGCGAGCCAATCGTGCGTGGTGGCGTCCGGCGCCAGGCCGGTGTCGACGATGCTGACCACCGCACCTCTGCCGCTGCAGCGGAAATCGGTCGCCACGCCGGGGAAGGGGCCGGCTTGCCCCGGGAGTTCCGGTTCGGTGGCCGGGCAGGGATGGCTTGCGACCACGAGGAGGTGGTCAGGCCTGGCCACGCCGACACCGAGCTCGGCGTCGATCTGTTCCAGGACCGTGGGCACCCGGGACTCCTCGTCCCGGCGCGACCAGATCAGGCGTGCGACTCCCTGGACGACCGGGATCACGCCCGGCCGCCGGCGCCTTCCGGCGTAGATGATCTCGGGCGGTTCGCCCGCCTCGGCGCCCAGTCCGATCTGGTTCAGCACCTCCTGCACGGTGCCGATGTCCTGCTCGCGCACTAGTATGCTGCCCTCACGGTAGAGGTACCGAACGGGCGCATCCGACCCGCGTTCCCGAAAGGGGTAGGCCGCGGCGGGCGGCATCGATTCGAGGATCAGGTCGATTTCGGCGGGCGATTGTGGAGTTGCTGCCGGCACGTGTTCCCTCCCGGGCTCGACGCATGGTGGCTCCCCCAGAACCATAGCTAAGATCATCATATGTCTCGGATACGGCCCCGGGGGCATCCATTGCGGGACGGCGACCGACTCCTCGCCCTGGCCCTTTCGCGACCGTCCGACGCGTTGGTTGAAGCGCGCGCCGTCCTGGCCGGCCGGCCCTCCGCGGAGCAGGCTTCGTGGGCGCACCAGGCCATCGGCGTGGTCCTGCGCGACTTCGGCGACATCGAGCAGGCCGTTAGGGAATTGCGCACCGCGCTGCGCTGGACGCGCCGGACGGCGGACCGGGACCGCGAGGCCGACGTCCTGGCCAGCTTGGGGGTTGCGCTGGTCATGTCCGGGCAGACCTGGCGCGGTCTGTCGGCTCTGGACGAGGTGATCGAGGGCATCGCGACCCGCGACGGCGGTGGTGTCGCGACCGGCCGCATCCTGATCCGCCGGGCGTGGGCGCTCTGGGCGGTCGGTCGCAACACGGACGCGCTGAGGGACGCGAACCGGGCGGTCGCCCTGCTCAGCGGCACCGGCGACGTCGTCTGGGAGGCACGTGCGCACGATCACCGGGGCACAGTGCACTTCGCTCTGGGTGCCATCGACCGTGCGGACCGGGACTACGCCCGCTCCGAGGCGCTGTTCGCGGAATCCGGCCAGCAGCTCGAATACGCGGACACCCGGCAGGAGCGCGCGGCTGCCGCCTTCGCTCGCGGCGACGTTCCGGCGGCGCTCGCCCTCCTCGACGACGCGCACCGTCTCGTCGATGAACTCGGCGTGTTCGAGCCAGAACTGTTCGTCACCAAGTGCACCGTCTTGCTCGCAGCAGGCCTCTCCCGCGATGCCCTGGCGGAGATCGAGGTCGCCGTCCGGCGGAGCGAGCGGCAGCGGGGGTCGATGATCCGCCGCGCAGAGCTGCTCGTCTCAGCCGCACGCGCCGCGCACGCCACCGGGGACTTCGCAGCCGCCGAGCAGCGCAGCAGCCAGGCGCTGGCGCTGTTCCGCCGCCAACATCGACCCCTGTGGGCGGCCCGCGCGGAACTGGTCCTGCTGAGCGCCCGTCACGACGCGGGTGATCGCTCGGCGCGACTTCTCAGCCAGGCTCGTCGATTGGCCGCGCGGCTAGACGACCTCGACGTCGCTCGCGCGGCCGAGGCCCACCTCCTCGCCGGCCGGCTCGCCCTTGCCCGCGCCCGGGACGCCGAAGCGGAGCGCCACTTGCGAGCCGCCGCTAGCAGCAAGGGTCGAGACCTGCGCACCCGCACCGTGGGGTGGCTGGCCCGCGCGACGCTCTACGGGGCGCAGCAACGGTGGGCGGCGATGCTCAGCGCGTGCAGCCGGGGGTTGACCTTGATCGACACCTACCTGCGGACGTTGGGCGCCACCGAGCTGCGTACGGAAGCCACCGCCCAAGGCGCGGAGCTGGCCGGCATCGCCCTGCGGCATGCGGTGCGGCGATCGGACGCACGCCAGGTGCTGGTCTGGAGCGAAAGGTGGCGGGCCATCGCGTTGGCCGTCCCGCCCGTGAGATCGCACGCGGACGGCTCCCTCATGTCGGATCTTGCCGCGCTACGTCACCTCGCTCATCGCCTGGACAGCGTCACGGGCCACGGCCACGTCGCGCCCGCACTCCACCAGGAACGACACCGGCTGGAGGCCGCCGTTCGGCGACGGGTGCTGCGCACACCGGCGGGAACCGTCGACGGTGCTGCGCGATCGCACCTGGCGGACCTGATGAGCCACCTGACCGACACCACCCTTATCGAGCTCACCGACGTCGACGGAATGCTCCATGCGGTCGTGGCGGGGAGAGGACGGATCCGCCTGACGCCGGTCGGACCCACGTCCGCCGCCGACCGCGCCCTGGCGCACACCCTGTTCGCCCTGCGGCGCGAGGCGAGCCGGCGAGGCCGCCACCGGCTTGACGTCGAGGAGATCAGCGCCCGGCTGGAGCGCGACATCCTCGGTACGTCCACGAACCTGCTCGGCCAGGGGCCCGTCGTCGTCGTGCCGACCGGGCGGCTGCATGCCGTCCCGTGGGCGTTCCTCCCGTCATTGCGGGACCGCGACGTGTCCGTCGCGCCTTCGGCGACGGCGTGGTTGCGGGCCCGCCGTGCCGTCCCGGCCGGAGACCGCGTCGTCCTCGTCGGTGGGCCCAGGCTCTCCTCCGGCGCCGAGGAGGTGAGACGCCTGGCCGAGAAGTACCCCAAGGCCTCGGTGCTGGCGGACGGCAGGGCCACCGCCGACCGGGTGCTGGCGGCCATCGACGGCGCGCGTCTGGTCCACATCGCGGCGCACGGAACCTTCCGCGCCGACAGCCCACTGTTCTCGGCCCTGGAGCTCGACGACGGACCGCTCACGGTATACGACCTGGAACGCCTCGAACGCGCTCCGCACCGTGTGGTGCTTGCGAGTTGCAGTTCCGCGGTGGAGGCTCCAAGCGGCGCGGATGAGCTCCTCGGGCTCGTGAGCGCGCTGATCTCCCTGGGATCGGCCGGCGTCTTCGCCAGCGTCGTCCCAGTGGACGATCCGGCCACCGTCCCGTTGATGCTGGACCTGCATCGCCACCTCGGTCGTGGCTGCGGCCTCTCCGCGGCTCACCTGCTTGCGCGCCGCTCTGCCAGGGATGATCGGGCGGCGCGCTTGGCGGCCGAGTCCTTCATCGCCCTCGGTGTCTGACCGGCACGGACGGCCCGCTGGTCAGATCCGCACCCAGTCCGTGATCAACCGCGCCGACAGTGTGTCGCAGCGCAGCCGGCGGAGCCGATGCCCGCCGCTCCCGCGTCGCGGACCTCGAGCCGGAGCGTCTCTGGCCGGGCCGCCTCCACTCTCATCGGAGAACTCTGATCTCGTCGGACTCGGTCACGGGGCCGAAGGTCGGGTTGCTGACCGGTCGAGTCCTGCCCGCCGACGCTGATACCAGCTGCGATCCCCGCCAGCCTGGACCGTCGCCTCGTTCGCCCGCATGCCGACATCCCATCCCAGATGTTGCACCGCCTCACACGATAACGGCGGCGCAGCGTGAAGACATCCCATGAGCGCGCAGCCCGCAACCGTCGGCGACCGATCCGCCACGATCGGCGTGGCGGGTGTCACCCGCGCCACCGCGCCTCGATCCACCGCCGGTCCTCCCCCTCCTGCACGGTCACTGTGACGGCGCGGTCCAACGGCGTGGCCGGCTCGGCCGGCTCGCCGACCCGGGCGTCGGTCAGGACGCTCACCGCCACCTCGTTCGACCGGCTGACGACGGTGACCCGCGCCTGTCGCTCCGCGCCGGCCAGCGCGTGCAGCGGCGCCTCGGTCAGCGCCCGGCGCACCGGCAGGCTCAGCGCCGGCGGCCGGCCGACCACCTGCAGGTCCACCAGCACCCCCCGGCTGTAGGCGATGTCGACGCAGGCGCGCAGCTCGTGCAGCAGCGGGTCCGGTACGTCATCGGTCTCCGCGAACAACCGCCGCAGCCGGCTTGCCTCGACCGCGCAGCGGCGCTGGGTGCGGCGGTCTGCCGGATCGAGCCGGCCGCTGGCCAAGCCGTCCAGCAGCGGCGCCACCGACCGGCGCACGGTCTGGTAGCGGTCCAGCCGGCCACGGTGCAGCGCCTGGGCCACCTGCCAGCGGCGGCGGACCGCGGCCTGTGTCTCGGCGGCGACCGCCGCGCGCCGAGCCGTCCCGTCGAGCGCCCTGACCACCAGCGAAACCCCAAGCTGCGGCGCCGCCATGATGTACACCGTCACGAGGAACCGGGCCAGGCTGACCCGGTCCGCCGCCCCGTCGCGGAGCAGCACGGCCAACGTCAACCCGGAGTTGATCGCGATCAGCGTGGCGAGCTCGGTGATCGGCCGGCGCAGCAGCACCAGCACGCCGAACCAGCCGGTGACACCGAAGGCCCAGTGCGCGGTGGTGAGTTCCTGCCCGGCCGCGACCCCCGCCGTGGCGACCGCGCTGGCCGCCACCGCCGCGCCGGCCAGCAGCCGGGACACGACCGGCCCGGTCCGCCGCCGCAGCAGCCGGACCGAACCAGCCGCGCCCACTGCGGCCATCAGCGCCCAGGCCACCAACTCCGCACCGAAGGACCGATAGGCCCACCGGTGACTGACTATCGCGGCCAGGGCGCTGACCACGTGCCGGACAGCGACCAGCCACACGACCCCCAGCTCGAACCCCCGCTGGTACCGGGTCGCGACGAGGTCGCCGAGCCCCCCGCGGCCGACCGCATCGCCGGGAGGGTCGCCGGCAGCCTCGCCGGGAGCATCGCCGTCGGCGGGTCGGCTGAGCCGATCCACCCCATCCGGGCCGTCGCCGCCACCCGAGCCGCTGCGGGGGTGGTCCGAGCCGTCCGCGGGCGCCGGACCCGGTGAGTCGCCCGGAACGGCCGGCCACTGCAGCACCACCCGGGTACCCGTCCCCGGCCCGGATGTGATCGCCGCGGAACCGCCCACCCGGGACATCCGGGCCACCACCGACTCGCGCAGCCCGCGCCGATGCGCCGGCACCTGCGCCGGGTCGAAGCCACGGCCGTCGTCGGCCAACTCGACCCGCAGCACGCCGTCCGCCGGCCAGGCACGCAGCCTGACCCGGTCCACCCCGGCATGCCGGACGGTGTTCGTCAGCGCCTCGGCCACCGCGCCGGCGAGCGCGGCCGCGACCGCGGCAGGCACCGCCACATCGGCGATCTCCGCCTCGACGGCCAGCGCTGGCCGCTCCGCCGCGACCCGCGCCAGCCAACCGCGGAGGTCGCCGCCACCGAGGAGCGGCTGGGTGCCTCGGGCGACGGCCTGGCCCGCTGCGGCAGCGACGTCGCCGGTCGGGCCGACCCCAGCCGGGGCGGCTGGCTCGCCGGCCGGTGCCTGGATCCGCTCCACCACACCCAGGTCTCGCCTGGCCTGGGCGCGCAAGGTCGGCGAACCGGCCACTGCGCCGCCAGCCACCACGGTCAGAGTGGCCGACACGCTGTCGTGCAGCAGCCGGCAGGCCTCACGCTCCTCCGCCCGGCGACCCGCCCGCACCGCCGCGTCCCGCTGCACCGCCTCCTGCTCCGCGATCGCCACATCGGCGGCCCGGGCGCGGCGGCGCAGCATCCCCATCAGCAAGCCGCCGCACGTTCCCTGCGCCACCAGCAACACGGCGAGGCCGGACGCGGCCTGCCCGGCCAGCAGCGGTCCGACCGTGTACGCAGCGGGCACGACCACCGTCCCGACGACGCCTAGCAGCGGCCACGGGCTCAGCTGGCTGACGATCACTGCGGAGCTGGCGACCACCGCCAGCCACGTCGACCAGCCCGGCAGCACCGCGGCGGGCACCAACCTGCCATAGCCAAGGCACACAACGGCGGCGACCACGATGTCGCCAGCCACCAGCCACCTGGTCCACCCGCTCCGCAGCGTCAGCGCCGCGTAAATGGCGGCCCAGCCGAGTAGGCCGGCAACGGCGATACCCACCACCGTCGGCGAGGCCGGCACGGCGAGGCCTAGGAGCGCGCCGACCCCGCCCGCCACCGCGCCGCCCACCCGTAGCCCGGCGGCGAACCGGGCCATCAGCCTTTCGAAGCCCGCGCGAGCAGGGCCGGTGGCCATCGCCGACATGACCGGTCGTGGGCTCCCCGCGTTGGCGTGAACTTGTCCGCCGCAGAACGTACCGCCAAGCACGGATCAGGTGGGGAGGAAACCGTTGGATCGTTGCGCGGATGCGTAGGCTGCGTGTGGTTGGCGGTGTCCGGTTCTGGGGCGGCGTGGCGGGCGACGCGAGCGGCGGGCGAGGCCGCGGGTGCCAAAAACTCGTCCGCGCCGTCGCGGCTCCTGCTACTACCCTCACGAACTCAGATGCCGTCTGAGGGCGTCGAGGCTCGAGTCCCAGTCACGGGCCAACGCGGCGAGAAACTGCTGCGCGACC
>Ga0137376_10002483_pt1 | contig 11028 bp, 10 predicted proteins | sample SagtaG_23_FD_104814 | JGI IMG/M metagenome (GOLD analysis project Ga0137376, IMG submission 104814) | Vadose zone soil microbial communities from Sagehorn Ranch, Mendocino, California, USA - Sage2_L_20_16 metaG | ecosystem: Environmental > Terrestrial > Soil > Vadose zone | place: USA... | reverse complement strand
CTCGATCGGCAAATCCCGCTGTCGCTGCTCAGTGATTAGGTCCTCCGTCGCTGCGACGTGAAAACGTCCTCCCGGTTCGTGCTTCATGCAGCCGAATCGCGGCCGCCTGCGCGCGCCGCCAGGGATGGGTGGCGAGCGGTCGACGGCCAGTGTGCGTGTTGGGGGCCAGCCGTGGCAAGCGCTGCGGCAGCGGCCGAGCGCGACCGACGCGACGCGGGCGGCGGTCGCCGCTCGGCGCGCGGCGTGGTTTGAGGATGAACGTGGGGCCGGGCGACGGCGCCTCGCCACGGATGACCTCGTCGTGCAGGACGACGACCCGGCCATCGAGCAGTTCGCGCACGTCGACCGTCAGCCTGGCGTAGGAGCGCGCGCCACGGAGCTGCACCACGCGAGGCCCGAGGCGCACGGTGTTGTCGCGGGCGACCACGCGGCGGTAGCCGCAGCCGAGGCGGAGGGCGAGATCGCGCGGCGGCCGGCGCCACACCGCCTGGCGGTCGGCGGGCGGTTTCCCGAAGCGCTGATTGAAGTCGGTGATGAACTCGGCCAGGTAGGCCTGCGCGGCCTCGACGGTGCGAATGCCGCGCAGGCGCAGTTCGCTGACCAGGCGGTCCTGCAGCGTATTCCACAGCCGCTCGATCCGCCCCTTGGCCTGCGGCGAGCGCGCCGCGATGTAACCGATGGCGAGGTTCTGCAGGATCCGGCCCACATGCGTCGGCGCCTGGGTGCCGGCCAGTTGCTCCTCGACCGACCAGTGGGCGTCATTGCGGACAAGCAGGTTCAGGCGATCGCCGTACACGGCCATGGGCAGGCCATGGGCCGTGAACACGTCGCGAAACAGCGTGACGTAGCCATGGACGTCCTCGGCCGGGCGGAACTGTAAGGCGAGGATCTCGCTCGTGGCGTCGTCGATGGCGCCGAGGAGCATCAGCTCGGGGCCGCGGTCCTCGAGCCAGGGGAAGGGGCTGCCGTCGATCTGGATCAAGGCCCCCCGCGCGGCGCTCGGCACCCGCCGGCGCCGGACGCGCGGCGCCCGGCGCGCGCGCTTCGGAGGGTGGCCAAGCTGCTCTCGGTACCGCCGCACCGTCTCGCGCGAGATGCCCAGGGCGTGATGCTCCCGCAGCTTCTCGGTCAGGTGCGTGTCGTTGAAGCCCACGTAGACGGTCGTCATCAGCCGCACGACCGCGTCCCGCACCGCCGCGGGCAACCGCCGGGGCGAGGGACGGTCGCGGTTGCCGTGCACGAGCGCGCCGGGGCCCCCGGCCTCGAACCGGCGCTTCAGCCGCCGGACCTGCCGCACAGTGATCCGGAGGGCGGCGGCCACCTGGGCATTCGTCAGCCGCCCGCCACACAGCGCCTTCAACAGCCCCGGCCGATGCAGTTCCTTCCGGCTCAACGTGAAGGTCTCCATTGAGGGAGGACCTTTTCACGGAGCAGTTAGGGGAGGACATTTTCACGTTGCAGCAGCAGCGCGTCGTCTTCGTCTTGACTGAGTGTCGGGCCGGACGTAGTGTCGGGCACGGCGTCTCGCCGGGCAATCGTCGATGTCGAGCGATCAGGACTTCAAGGCGTTCTTCGCAGCGGCGCTGGATGCGGTGCTGATTGTCGATGACGCGCGCGTCTTCATCGACGTGAATCCCGCGGCCGAGCAGCTCCTCGGTGCGCCCGCCGCCGACCTCGTGGGACGTCGCTTCGATCACTTCCTCCATTCCAACGTCGGTCTCGACGCCGCGTGGCGGACCTTCCTGACGACCGGCCGGCAGACGGGTGAGTTGCGCCTGGTGTGTGCCGACGCGACCGTGCGCGACGTGGAGTACGCCGCGACCGCTCATTTCTTGCACAACCGGCACCTCGCGGTGCTGCGCGATGTGTCCGATCGCAAGCAGGAGGAGATCGAGCGGGCCGAGCTGCTGAGCCGTCAGAAGCGGCGATTGCGGGAGACGGAAACACTCCTCACCGTGAGCCGCACCCTGAGCGCGACGCTCGATCCAACGGAGACGATGCGACGGGTGGCTCGCGAGATCGCTCATGCGCTCGGCGCCGACATGGTCGGCGCCTTTCTGGCCGGCCCGAGCGGTGATGACCTCCGCCCGGTGGCCGGCTATCGTGTGCCGCAACACATGCGGGAGGCCTTCCAGCAATTCCCGATCCCCATCAAGAATCACGCGGCGATCGAGGGAGCCTGGGGGGCGCGACGCGCCGTGTGGACGGACGACATGGCGGCCAACCCGCGGGTCGATCGTGAGTCCTTCAACCGGTTCCCCCACCAGTCCGATCTGTTCGTGCCCATCTGTATCAAGGAACGACCCGTCGGGGGCTTCTTCGTGATCTGGTGGACCGAGCGTCGGTCGATCACGGACGACGAGGTGAGGCTCGTGCAGGGCATCAGCGACCTGGCCGGCATGTTCCTCGACAACGCGCAGCTCTACCGTGCCGCCGCGGAGGCCAACCGGGCCAAGGACGAGTTTCTCGCTACGCTCTCCCACGAGCTGAGGAACCCGCTGGGCGCCATTGTCGCCGCCGTGGGTGCGCTGGAGCGCCGGGGCGAGCAGGACGAGAAGACGCGTCGCTCACGCCAGATCATCCTCCGTCAGTCTCACCATCTCGCCCACCTGGTGGACGACCTGCTGGACGTCGCGCGCGTCACCGCCGGCAAGATCACGCTGAGTCGCCAGCCGCTCGATCTCGGTGAGGTGGCCACCAACTGCGTTCGTTTGCTCCGGGACGGCGGGCAGGGGCTCGAGCATCGCGTCACCGTGAGAGCCGAGCCCGTGATGGTGAGCGCCGATCTGACGCGCCTGGAGCAGATCGTCGGCAACCTTCTCCAGAACGCCGTCAAGTACACGCCGGCGGGTGGTTCCGTCGAGATCGACATCACCCGTGAGTCCCGTGACGCCGTGCTGCGCGTGACGGACACGGGACGGGGCATTCGGCCCGAGATGCTGCCGCGGGTATTCGAGCTGTTCGCTCAGGCCGAGCAGCCGCTCGATCGGTCGCTCGGAGGACTCGGCGTCGGCCTCACGCTGACTCGCCGTCTCGTGGAGCTTCACGGAGGCGCGATCACCGCGTTCTCCGAAGGCGAAGGACACGGGGCTCAGTTCAGCGTTCGCCTGCCCCTCGACGTCACCACAGCACCGCCCCGGCCCCCGTCAGAGCCGCTCGCTCACGGGCGGCCTCGAAGGATCCTGATCATCGAGGACAGCCCTGACGCCCGGGAGTCGCTGCGGCTGCTCCTCGAGTCGCAGGGACACCACGTGAGCGAGGCGAGTGATGGAGTCGGCGGCGTGACGCTTGCTCTGGCCGAGGGCCCCGACGTCATCCTGATCGATCTCGGTCTTCCCGGGCTCGACGGCTACGAGGTTGCGCGCACGCTGCGGGGCTCGGCGTTCGGCAAGACCGCGACACTCATCGCCGTCACCGGATACGGCCAGACCGAGGACCGCCGCCGTTCGAGCGAAGCGGGATTCGATGCCCACCTGGTGAAGCCCGTCTCGCCCGAAGCCCTGGCGCGCCTCCTGGCCACCTCGAGCGAGTCGGACGCGTAACACCACAACCTCGAGGCTGGCTCCGCGCGCCGCCCTCAGTGCATGATCGAGCCGCCGGCCACGTTGATCGCCTGGCCCGTGATGTACTCGGCGCTCTCGGAGACGAGAAACGCGGCCACCTCGGCGACGTCGTCGGCGGTGGCGAGCCGGCCGATCGGGACGCTGGCACCACGCATCCTGATCTGTTGCCCGCGTAGCGCCGCGTCGAACGATCCATCGGGCCGCCGCCCGAGATAGTCGAGACGGTCGGTGTCGGCGGCACCCGGACAGATCGCGTTCACGGTGATGCCGTGTGGCGCCAGCTCCATGGCGAGGGCCTGCGTGAAGCCGAGGATCCCGAACTTCGAGGCGCAGTAGGCCGCCAGCTTCGGGTACCCCATCTTCCCGCAGTTGGACGAGATGTTGACGATGCGGCCCCGGACGTTGCGCTCGAGCATCGCGCGCGCGACCGCACGAGAGCACAGGAACGTCCCCTTGAGGTTCACGTCGAGCACCGTGCTCCACGCCTCCTCGCCGAGCTCGATTACCGGCACGCGATCGGCGCCGGGCGGAGCGGCGGCGTTGTTCACCAGGATGTCGAGGCGGCCGAACGTGTCGAGCGCCTCGCGCACCGCCGCATCGATCTGAGCGGTCGAGCGGACGTCGACCAGCCCGGTGATCGCTCGCCGACCGGCTTTCTTCACTTCGTCCGCCACGGCATCGAGCCCGCCCCAGTTCCCGGACGGTTTGGCGGCAACGACCTTGGTGCCGGTCGACGCGACGTCGGTGAGCACGAGATCGCAGCCTTCCGTCGCCAAACGGCGGGCGATGGCCCGCCCGAAGCCGTGCTCGCCGCCGCTGCCCGTGATCATCGCGACCTTGCCCTCGAGGCCCATCACTAACCTCCTGATGAGTGGAATGGCCAGGCATGATAGCCTTGCCCTCCCATGATTCGCCCGGTGTATCGCGAGGAGCCCTGCCGGAGCGCGCTGAACCCGGTGAAGGGGATGCCCTTCAAGTGGTCGCTGAACCCCTACATGGGCTGCGCGCACCGCTGCACCTACTGCTATGTCCGCGGCTACGAGCGCCGGGCCGACCGGCCGTCGGGCGAGGAGTACGGCCAGTCCGTGCGCGTGAAGACGAACGTGGCCGAGGTGCTGCGCCAGGAGCTGGCGCGTCGCACGTGGTGCGGTGAAGGCATCGCGATCGGCGCGGCCACCGATCCCTATCAGCCCGTCGAGGGTTATTACCGGCTCACGCGGAAGTGTCTCGAGGTCCTGACCGCAGCGCGCAACCCGTTCAGCATCATCACGCGCGGCCCCATGATCATCCGGGACATCGACGTGCTCCAGGAGGCCTCACGGCGCGCCGAGGTTCACATCACGTTCTCGGTGCCCACGCTCGACCCGACGATCTGGCGGAGAACGGAGCCGGGTACGGCGCCGCCTCGCCAGCGACTGCGCGCGCTTCGCGCCCTCGTCGACGCCGGCATCAATGCGGGCGTGGGCATCGCGCCCGTGCTGCCCGGGATCACCGACAAGCCGGAGCTGCTGGCCGACGTCGTGCGCGCCGCTCGCGAGGCCGGCGCCACCGGCGTGTGGTGCAACGTGCTGTTCCTGGCGCCCGGCACGCGCGAGCACTTCCTCGAGCATCTCGCGCGCGACTGGCCGGAGCTGCTGCCGCACTACGAGCGCCTCTACCGCGCGACGACGTATCTGCCCAAGAGCGAGACGGAGCCGATCAAGCGTCAGGTGGTGGCGCTGCGCGAGCGTTACGGCGTCACGGATCGACGTCAGGTCAAGCTCGAGCCGGCTGCGAAGCCGGAGCAGCTCTCGCTCGCCGTCTGATGGCCGCGCGCTTCGAGGGCGCCGTCAACGCACCCGATTTCCCCACCGACCTCGAGTGGCTGAACGCCGCGCGCGCGCTCAGCTTGAAGAACTTCCGCGGCAAGCTCGTCCTCCTCGACTTCTGGACCTTCTGCTGAATCAACTGCCTGCACGTGCTTCCGCAGTTGCGGAGGCTCGAGCGGAAGTGGCACGACGAGCTGGCCGTGATCGGCGTTCACTCGCCCAAGTTCATCGCCGAGCAAGACATCGAGAGCGTGCGCCAGGCCATCCTCAGATTGAACGTGGGCCACCCGGTCGTCAACGACCGCGACTTCCGTGTCTGGCAGTCGTACGCCGTGCGCGCCTGGCCGACGCTGATGTTCATCGATCCGCGCGGCAAGGTGATCGGCAAGCACGAGGGTGAGCTCCAGTTCGAGCCCTTCGATCGGCTCATCGGCGAGATGGTCACCGAGTTCGAGGCTGCCGGTGTTCTCGATCGGCGGGCGCTCGGGCTCTCCGGTCAGGAGCCCGCACCGCCCACGCCTCTGCTGTTCCCGGGAAAGCTCCTGGCCGACGAGGCCAGCGGCCGTCTCTTCGTGACGGACACCGGCCACCACCGCATCATCGAGGCCGGACTCGACGGCAGCGTGCGGCGGATCATCGGGTGCGGAAAGCCCGGCCTCGGAGATGGAGTCGCCGAGGAGGCGTACTTCCACCAGCCCCAAGGCCTCGCGCTTGCCGACGGAACGCTCTACGTCGCTGACACGGAGAACCACGTGGTGCGAACGGTGGAGCTCGCGACGGGCCGCGTGAGCACGATCGCTGGCACGGGCCAGCAACTCGTGGGCGAGCGAGTGGGCGGCCTCGCCCGCCGGACCGCTCTCAGCTCACCGTGGGATCTGACGATCTCGGCCGGCGTGCTCTACGTCGCCATGGCCGGGACTCATCAGCTCTGGGCGATGGTGCTCGGAAGCGATCGCGTCGGCCCTCATACGGGCACCGGGCGTGAGGCGCTCGAGGACGGGCCGCGGCAGCAGGCGGCGATGAACCAGCCGAGCGGACTCACCACGGACGGCGTGCGGCTCTATGTGGCCGACAGCGAGGCGAGCGCGATCAGGATGGTCGAGCCTGCGGCCGAGGGCGTGATCCGCACGATCGTCGGTGAAGGCCTCTTCGAGTTCGGTGACCGCGATGGAACCGGGCCGGCGGCGGTAAGGCTTCAGCACCCACTCGGAGTCGTCTGGCACGAGGGCGCGCTGCTGATCGCCGACACGTACAACCACAAGATCAAGCGGCTCGACCCCGCCACCGCCGAATGTCGGACGATCGCCGGCGACGGCAAGCCTGGGCTGCTCGACGGCGAGGCCCTGGCCGCGCGTTTCAGCGAGCCGAGTGGCCTCACCGTCGCGGGCGAGCGCGTTTTCATCGCCGACACCAACAACCACGCGGTGCGCGTGCTCGACCTCGTGCGCGGCCACGTGGGCACGCTCACGCTCACCGGGCTCACGCCGCCGTCGTCGCCGGACTGACGGCCCCTCCTGGCGTCCCGCCAGACAGGACGTGCCGCCTGCGACCCTCGGGGTGGTATCCCTGGCCACTCTCGTGATCTATCGGTGGAGGCAGCGTTCCCGCCTTGCACCGCCGGAGACGCGTGCATAAAATGTGGTCACGGCGAGAGTTGAGGCGGCTCGCCGTTCCGCCGTCTTCTCCCGAGGCCACGCACGCGGCCGGGCTGATTTTCGGCGCAGTGTTCTAGAACAGTAATCGCACGGGAGGTGCCAGTTGAGGGTGCCCCGCTACCTTCGCATCGCGGACGCTCTGCGCGAGCAGATCCGCGATGGCGAGCTCACAGCGGGGGCACGGCTGCCCAATCAGCGCCGGCTGGCCCGTCAGTTCGGCGTGACACTGATGACCCTGCGTCAGGCACTCGAAGTCCTCGAGCGCGAGAAGTTGATCGACCGCCGTCACGGCCTCGGGACGTTCGTCACCGCCCCGTCCATCGACTACGACATCCTCGCGCTGCGCCGCTTCGCGGGAGACCTCACGGCGCTCGGCGAACAGGTCACCACGCGCGTCCTCGGTAACCTCTTCGGCGTGGCCGACCGACGCGTGGCCGCCGCCCTGGGCCTCGGGGCGCGGGCGCGCATCGTCGCCGTGGAGCGGCTTCGTCTGGTCGACGGCCATCCGATGAGCCTCCAGCGCTCGTTCCTCCCGCCCGACATCGGCGAGGACGTGTTGAAGTCGGACCTGACGGCCACGCCGCTGCGCCAGATTCTCGAGCACAAGCTCGGCCTTCCGATCGCACGGGCGCGCGAGACCGTCGCGGCCGTGCGGCTGGGGCCACGCGAGGCGCGCGAGCTGGGCTGTGCGGCCGGCGTCCCCGCGTTCGAATCCGAGCGCGTGTCCTATTCCGGCGGCCGCGCCATCGTCTTCGACCGTGTCTTCATCCCGGGTGACCGCTTCCGCATCACCCGGGAACTCACGTACGAGCAGCAGGCCTAAAGGAGCGAGCCCGAATGAAGATTCTCGTGGCCATCAAGCAGGTGCCGGACACGGCGACGCAGGTCAAGATCGGCGCGGGCGGCAAGGCCATCGACACCACCGGCATCACCTGGATCGTCTCGCCCTACGACGAGTTCGCCGTCGAGGAAGCGCTGCGCATCAAGGAGAAGCGCGGGCAGGGTGAAGTCGTCGCCGTGTGTCTCGGTCCCGACCGCGCCAAAGAAGCGCTGCGCTCCTGCCTGGCCATGGGCTGCGACCGCGCGATCCACCTGAACGATCCCGCGTGGGCGAACGTGGACACGCTGACGACCGCGCGTGCGCTCGCGGCCGTCATCAAGCAGGAGCAACCCCATCTCGTGTTGTGCGGGCGGCAGGCGATCGACGACGACATGGGGGCGGTGACCGCGCAGCTCAGCGAGGTGTTGGGCTGGCCGTGTGCGGCCTGGATCATGGAAGAGAGCGTGGACGCCGACGCCAAGCACGTCCGGGTCGCGCGCCAGGTGGAGGGCGGCCTGGAGGCGTTCGACCTTCCGCTGCCCGCCGTGGTCTCCGCTCAGAAGGGACTCAACGAGCCCCGCTACCCGACGCTGAAGGGAATCATGGGAGCCAAGAAGAAAGAGATCAAAGATCTCAAGGCGGGCGATCTCGGGCTCGGCGCCGAGCCGCCGCAGCTCAGTATCGTCGCGCTCGAGGCGCTGCCACCACGGCCGCCGGGGCGCGTCATCCCGGGTGACGTGCCGACCGCCGTGAAAGAGCTCGTGCGCTCGCTGCGCGAAGAAGCGAAGGCGATCTGATGCTCATCGATGCGATGACGACGTTCGAGATCTGAGGGGGCGACGACGATGGCTGGCGCAATCTGGTGCGTGGTCGAAGACGACCGCAAGGGCACGCCGAAGAAGGTCATGGCCGAGGTGATCGGCGAAGCGGCGCGCCTGGGCGGCCCCGTCGAAGCCGTGTGGCCGACCGACAAGGCCACCGAGGACGGGCTCAAGCAACTCGGGAGCTGGGGAGCGACGAAGGTGTGGCTCCTCGAGAACCCGGCATTCGCGCCCTACCGCAGTGAAGTCTGGGCCGGCGCGCTGGCCGAGCTGGCTGCCGCGCAGTCGCCGAAGGCGATCTTCGGCCCGGTGACGAGCCGTCAGCGCGAAGCGCTGGCGCGGCTGGCCGCGCGCCTGGGCGTCGGCATCTCGGCGGACTCGGTCGCGTTTTCGATGGAGGGCGACAAGCTCGTCGCCACGCGTCCGGTGTATGCGGGCAAGCTCTTGAGCAAAGTCACGTGGGCGAAGCAGCCGTGGGTCGCCACGCTGCGACCGAACGTCTTCCGCCCGGCCGAGAGCCAGGCGGGCAAGACCGCGGCCGTCGAGCGGCCGTCGGTGAAGATCGCCAGCGCGCAGATGAAGTTCATCGAGCGCCGCGAGGAAGTCTCGACCGGCCTGCCCGAGCTGACCGAGGCCGAGATCGTGATCTCGGGGGGCCGGGGCATGAAGGGCCCTGAGAACTACGTCATTCTCGAGGACATGGGCAAGGTCATCGGCGCCGCGGTCGGCGCCTCGCGCGCCGCCGTCGATGCCGGCTGGCGCCCGCACCGCTTCCAGATCGGCCAGACGGGACGGACCATCTCCCCCAAGCTCTACCTCGGCTTCGGCGTGTCCGGTGCCATCCAGCACCTCGCGGGCATGCGGACGTCGAAGGTGATCGTGGCCGTCAACAAGGATCCGGAAGCGCCGATCTTCAAGATCGCCGACTACGGGATCGTCGCCGACCTGTTCGAGGTGGTGCCGGCGCTGACGGCGGAGTTCAAGAAGTTGCTGGAGAAGTAGTAAGGACGAATAACTATGCGGCTGACATTGACCGACGAGCAGCAGATGATCCAGACGATGGCGCGGGAGTTCGCCGAGAGCGAGATCAAGCCCATCGCCGAGGAGCTCGACCGCGAGGAGCGCTTCCCTCACGAGACGGTCAAGCGCCTCGGCGAGCTGGGGATGATGGGGATGACGATCCCCGAGCGCTGGGGCGGCAGTGGCGCTGACGCCGTCAGCCTCATCCTCGCGATCATCGAGCTGGCCAAGCAGTGCGCCTCGCACGCGGTGATCCTCACCGTGAACAATTCGCTCTACTGCGAGCCGATCCTCAATTACGGCACCGATGCCCAACGCGAGCGATTCCTGACGCCGTGCGCGCGCGGCGAAAAAATCGGCTGCTTCTCGCTCACCGAGCCCCAGGCCGGATCGGACGCGGCCAACCAGCAGACGATGGGCGTGCGCGACGGCGATCACTACGTCCTCAACGGCCGCAAAATCTTCGTGACCAACGGCCGCGAGGCCTCGTTGGCCCTCGTCTTCTGCCAGACCGATCGCACCAAGGGGCGCAACGGGATCACCGCGCTGCTCGTCGACAAGGGCACCCCGGGCTTCAGCGTGCCGCGCACCGAGGAGAAGCTCGGTATCCGCGCCTCCGACACCGCCGAGTTCCTCTTCGAGGACTGCCGGGTGCCGGTGGCCAATCGGCTCGGTGAGGAAGGCCAGGGCTTCAAGATCGCGCTGGCCACGCTGGCGTCGAGCCGGATCGGCATCGCCGCCCAGGGCGTCGGCATCGCCAGCGGCGCCTACGAGCGCTCGGTCGCCTACGCGCGCGAGCGCAAGACGTTCGGCGTGCCCATCGGCCAGCACCAGATGATCCAGTGGATGCTGGCCGACATGGCCACGACCGTCGAGGGCGCCCGGCTGCTCACGCTGCGCGCGGCGGCGCTGAAGGACGCGGGCCGGCCCTACGTGAAGGCGGCGTCGATGGCCAAGTACTTCGCCGCCGAGACGGCGATGAAGGTGACGACCGACGCCATCCAGGTGCACGGCGGCTACGGCTACACGCGCGAGTACCAGGTAGAGCGCTTTTTCCGCGACGCGAAGATCACGCAGATCTACGAGGGCACCTCGCAGATCCAGAAGCTCGTCATCGCCCGCGAGGTCCTGGGAGGGGACGCATGACCGACAAGGAGCGCCCGGTGCGGTTCGAGACGCTCTCGGGGATTCCCATCGAGCGCGTCTACACGCCCGCGAGCCTCGGGGACTGGTCGCCTGACGAAAAGCTCGGCGAGCCCGGTCAGTATCCATTCACCCGTGGCGTCTACCCGACCATGTATCGCGGCCGGCTGTGGACGATGAGGATGTTCGCCGGCTTCG
>Ga0137376_10002482_pt1 | contig 11029 bp, 10 predicted proteins | sample SagtaG_23_FD_104814 | JGI IMG/M metagenome (GOLD analysis project Ga0137376, IMG submission 104814) | Vadose zone soil microbial communities from Sagehorn Ranch, Mendocino, California, USA - Sage2_L_20_16 metaG | ecosystem: Environmental > Terrestrial > Soil > Vadose zone | place: USA... | reverse complement strand
GCACGATGTCGTCCTGCTCGGCTATCTCGCCAACGGCCTCGGCTATTACCGCTTCAGCTATCTCGGCAGCCAGAAGGCCTATGTCGGCGTGATGGCGCAGGAGGTGCAAAGCGTGATGCCGGATGCGGTGTCGCGCGGCAGCGACGGTTACTTGCGGGTCTACTACGAGAAGCTCGGGCTGAAGTTTCGTACCTATAGCGGCTGGCTTGCAGGCGGCGCAAAGATCCCTGCGGAGGTGTCGCCATGATCGCTTTGAAGTCATTCAATCGTGCGGCTTCGGCAAGCGTGGCGGCCATCATGGCGCTGGCCCTGATGAGCTCGGTGTCTCAAGCGCAGCAGTCCTTTCCCTCTCCGGAGGATGCCGCGGCGGCATTGGCTGTCGCGGTCAAGAGCGGTACGCAGCGGGAGATTCTCAAAGTGCTCGGCAGGGGCGCCGACGACATCATCGAGTCCGGCGACGACGTCGCAGACGAGCAGACGCGCAAGGCTTTCATCTCCACCTATGAGGCCAAGCATTCGATCAAGGCGGAAGGGAACAGGAAGGCGACGCTCATCCTAGGCACGGAGGATTTTCCGTTCCCGATACCTTTGGTGAACAACAGGACTGGCTGGGAATTCGACCCTGCGGCCGGCCGTCTCGAAATTCTGTATCGTCGAATCGGGCGCAACGAACTGGATGCGATTCAAACCTGCCTGGCTTATGTGGATGCCCAGAACGAATATGCCGAAAAGGATCGTGGCGACGGTGTCGGTGTCTACGCGCAACACGTTGTGAGCAGTTCCGGCAAGAAGGACGGCCTGTTCTGGCGCGATGACGCTGACCCGAGCCCGCTTGGCGAGTTGGCAGCCCAGGCGTCAGCCGAAGGCTACAAGGTCGAAGGGAATGGCGCGCCGTACCATGGCTATTACTTTCGTATCCTCAAGGCGCAGGGTTCGGATGCGCCTGGCGGTGCGCTCAACTATGTGGTGAAGGGCAAGATGATCGGCGGTTTCGCGCTGATCGCCTATCCAGCCGAGTACGGCAATTCCGGCGTCATGACCTTCCTGGTCAATCATGCCGGGACCGTCTACCAGAAGGATCTGGGAAAACGGACCGACTTCGTCGCCAAGCGCATCATCGTGTTCGATCCGGACCAGACCTGGAAGAAAATCGATGCAGCAAAACCCTGAGCGCTGGATAGCTGCGCTGCGCTCGTTCGTCATTCGCCTTGCGGCGATTGCGCTGCTGGCGTTGATTGTTCCGGGAACGCCGTCCTTGGCGCAGGCCTCCGGACACGTCCGGCTCAAGATCGTGAAGGCGAGCTTGCTCGTGGGCGGTGGCGTCGGCAGCGGTGTCTTGACGTATCGCGGCCACGACTATCCGTTCAAAGTATCCGGTCTCAGCCTGGGTGTTGCAGCGGGAGCATCCGTCGGCCGGCTGGAAGGATGGGCTTCGGGTATCAGGCAGGTCAGCGATTTCGCCGGCACCTACGACTCCGTTGGAGGTGGCGGCGCCTTCGTTGGCGGGTTCGGAGGCGTTCAGCTAGGGAATGAAAAGGGTGTAACGATCGCCCTGCAGGGACCCCGGGCGGGAATGGAGTTTGCCGGCAACCTCAGCCAGATCACGATTTCCCTGAAGAAGTGACGACGCGGTCCATCGAGTTTGTTCCTTGCGGTGCAAGACAACCCGACCGAGGTGCAAATTGCCATCAGGTAAATCTTTCGCTGCTTGCGACGGTGCGCTGGAATCTCGCGCAAGGCGTCTTCGCCGTCGATTGCGCGCGCTCTTTCTGTTTGGGATGTCGGTCATTGTGCCGTCTGCTGCCATTGCTCTGCCGCTCACTCCGTTTCGGTATGAAGCGCAAGCGCGGCGTCATTGTCCCGGCGACACTGTTGTTTGGCTCGATTTCCGCAAGGAGGTTTATTACTTCAAGCGACAGAAGCGATACGGGCAAGGCGGCACGGGCAGCTTCGTTTGTCAGAAAGAAGCTCGCGCCGGCGGCTTCCGGCGCTCCCCGCTTGGGATAAGATAAGTCAGGCCCTATCTGTTCTTTACTGACGTCCAGGCCTGGCCGCCGGTCTCGGTCGGGCTCTCATACCTCGCTGAACCGCTCTCCCAGCGCTGAGCGTCGGCATGACGGCTCATCTCGTGACGGATGCGCAGTCGATGGTCGTATGGCGGCGCGGCAAGCCGGACGCATTGTTGTGCCAGTCGACCATCGTATCTCAGCCCGGTTGAGTGCGGGCGCAAGGTTGGTTAGCTAGACTCGCTGTCCATCAAACCGGCAGCAGCTCAGAGGTATCTATGCTTCACTGGGCGGGAAGCCCATCACCGGAGGGAGCGGCGCCCCAATGCTGAAAACGGACACTCGCCAGTATGTGCCCGCCGCAGATCACGATCTTCCGGTCGCGGTGCCATTGATGCCTTCGACGCCGCAACACCGAGCGGTAGCTGTTGGCGTTGTAGTTACGCTGTTCGCCCTTGCGGCGCTTGTTGCTCCGTTCGCGCACATACAAATCGGCAGAGTGGATAGCTTTGTTCCGGTTCTTCAGACGGTTCTGAGTGCAGCTGACCTGCTCACGGCGACCCTCTTATTCGCTCAATACTCGGTACAGCCGCAGCGCGCGTTGCTAGCCGTCGCGAGCGGATACCTCTTCGGTGGCTCGTTTGCCTTTCTGCAGACATTGAGTTTTCCGGGCGGCTACGCACCGGGTGGCATCATCGGTGACGGTTACGACACTCCGGCTTGGTTTTTCGTCCTGTGGCACACCACATTTTCCTTGAGCATCCTTGCGTATGCACTGCTGAAGGACAAAGGAAAGACCTCCGCCATATCGAGGACCGCAAGCATCACAATGACGCTTACCTGTGTATTCGGGGCAATCGCTGCGCTATCGTGGTTGGTGACAGCCGGGGTTGAGTATCTGCCCGACTTTTACACGACAAGCGTCACGCTGCAGACACGACTTGGCAATCAAATCAATGTCGCCTTGTTCCTTCTGGGTGCCCTGACACTGCTGGTGCTCTTCGCCCGAAGGCGTACAGTGCTTGATCTGTGGCTGATGGTGACCTTGTTTGCCTGGCTGCCCAATTTTCTGGTCGCGGCCGTCGCGAGTTCGGTTCGATTTTCCGTAGGTTGGTATGCAGCCCGCGGATTTGCGCTGGTCGCAAGTTGCATGCTGTTGTCCGTATTGTTGACCGAGATGATCGTACTCTACTATCGGCTGGCCAGCGCTCTGACGATGCAGCGGCGAGAGCGCGCCAACCGCCTGGTGAGCATAGACGCCGCCACCGCGGCAATCGCTCATGAAATCAGGTCGCCGTTGGCGTCCATCACGTTAAATGCAAGCACCGCTCTGGAGCAGCTTCTTGCACAGCCTCCCCGGCTGGAGGAAATGACCGCCATCCTCAAGGACATTGAAGAAGCGAGCCTCAGGGTGAACGCGACGATATCGAGCGTTCGCGGACTGTTCAAGAATGCAGCAGATCAACCTACGACGATATGTATCGAGGATGTCGTTCAACAGGTGTTACGATTGCTGCAGCACGAATTGCAATTCAACGAAGTATCTGTCGTGACAGAGTTCCGGGGCGAAACCTCTCTGGTGTGTGCGGATCCAGCGCAATTGCAGCAGGTCATTTTGAATCTGGTTAAAAACGCGATCGAGGCGATGAGTTCCACTCCTACTGATCGCCGCCGATTGAACATCAGTACGCGGCTCGGAGCAAATTCGTCAGTTCTCCTGTCCGTTCAAGACACCGGCGCGGGAGTGCATCCGCAGGACCAAGGTCGCATATTTGAGGCGTTCTTTACGACCAGGCCTGCGGGTATGGGATTGGGTCTGGCGATCTGTCGCATGATCGTCGAAAGGTATGAAGGCAGTTTGGTTCTCGCCAAATCGGGCTCTCAGGGGTCGATATTCGAGATCACTTTGCCGACTGTGCCTCTTGCCAAGACACGGTGAACCGCCGCAAACGCCGCCTTGGCCTACAAGGATGTGAAGCTCTGCCTTGATGAGGCGGAAGCGCTGGGTGCCAACGCCGGTCGGCATGTTCCCGGCATCACTCAGGTGCTGTTTGGTCCTGAGTCCGACTTCACCAGTATGGTGCGTCCGTTCGAGCAATGGGCCGGCGTGGAGGTGCGCTCTCCGCTTAAGATCTGAACGAGGCTGATGCAAACTACGATCGATGTTGTCCGCGAGGTCGAGCGATGGCTGGACAATCTGCGGCTCGGATTGCTAATGCGCGATCCGCACTTCAAGCGTTTTGCGTAACGCTTCAATGCCGTCCCTTATGACGAGATATGTTGCTTCAAACAGAGTTACGCGCGGTAATGCCCTACAGCCCGCGCGTAAGCGCGCGTCAGCGTGCAGGACGATGCAACGTTGATCTGCGTCAAGACGTCCGCCCGCATACGGTATGTAATCAAATCTCGTCGCACAGGTTTCGATGTATGAGGCGATTCAACGCGCTTTAATGCATTTTTCGAACTGAGAACAGGCGAATTGCGTACATTATGCGGTGGGGGTCGAACTCCGTCCGCGAACCCCTGAAGGGAGCATGGATGTGAGCAGTCACTCAAGAATTGAGCAGGATCCGAACTATCGGGAGCTGGTTCGCCGACGCTCGTCACTCGGCTGGACGTTGTCGCTGATCATGCTGATCATCTATTTCGGTTTCATTCTACTCGTCGCTTATGCACCCAAGTTCCTGGGTACGCCCTTGGGGACGGGCGTGATGACCGTCGGCATTCCGATCGGGCTACTTGTCATTGTTGCGGCGTTCCTGCTCACCGGCATCTACGTCAGCAAGGCCAATTCCAAATACGATCCGCTGATCCGCAAAATCGTTGGAGCGAACCGCTCATGAAAAGAATTTTCTGGCTTTTGCTCACACTGCTTCTATGCCTGCCTACGCTTGCGCTCGCGGCCGAATCCGTCGACGGCGGCACCAAGCAGGCGATCAACTGGTCCGCAATCGGTATGTTTGTCGGGTTTGTTTGCTTGACCCTCGCGATAACCTATTGGGCATCAAAACGGACGGTGTCGGCCGCAGATTTCTACTCCGCTGGCGGAGGGATCACCGCAGGCCAGAACGGCCTCGCGATCGCCGGCGATTACATGTCGGCCGCCTCGTTCCTGGGCATCTCGGGCCTTGTCTACACCTCCGGCTACGATGGCCTTATTTACTCGGTGGGCTGGCTTGTTGGTTGGCCAATTGTAATGTTCCTGGTTGCCGAGCAACTGCGCAATCTTGGCAAGTTTACATTTGCCGACGTCGCTTCGTTCCGGCTGGGCCAGACACGAATCCGTATCCTGGCGGCCTCCGGCTCGTTGGTAACCGTCGCCTTCTACTTGATCGCGCAGATGGTCGGCGCCGGCAAGCTGATCCAGCTGCTTTTTGGTCTCGACTACTGGATCGCGGTGATCCTGGTCGGTGGTCTGATGATGATCTACGTGACTTTTGGCGGTATGAAAGCAACGACCTGGGTGCAGATCATCAAGGCCGTGCTGCTGCTTTTTGGCGCAACCTTCATGGCCGGTGCGGTGCTTTACCAATTCGGGTTCAGCCCGGAGGCACTGTTTGCCAAGGCGACGGAGGTGCATCCCAAGAAGATCGCGATCATGGAGCCCGGCAGCCTGATTTCCAACCCGTTGTCGGCGATCTCGCTTGGCCTTGCCCTTATGTTCGGCACAGCCGGCTTGCCGCACATCCTGATGCGCTTTTTTACGGTGAAGGACGCCCAGGCCGCACGTAAGTCGGTGTTTTATGCAACCGGCTTCATCGGTTACTTCTACATCTTGACCTTCATTATCGGTTTCGGCGCCATCACGCTCGTCTCAACCGACCTGGCATTTCTCGATGCCGGAATTCTGGAAAAGACCAAGAGTGGGATCGCGGCGATCAAGGGCGGCTCCAACATGGCGGCGATTCATTTGGCCAACGCCGTGGGCGGCAACCTGTTCCTCGGTTTCATTTCGGCAGTCGCGTTTGCCACCATCCTCGCAGTGGTGTCGGGATTGGCGCTGGCCGGTGCCTCATCGATCAGCCATGATATCTATGCCATGGTGATCAAGAATGGAAAGGTCAACGAGCAAGACGAGATTCGCGTCTCCAAGATTGCGACGCTGTTCCTGGGCGTGCTGGCGATCATTCTGGGCATCGTATTCGAGAACCAGAACGTCGCCTTCATGGTGGGCCTCGCCTTCGCCATCGCCGCATCATGCAACTTCCCGGTGCTGGTGATGTCGATCTTCTGGAAGGGTCTGACCACACGTGGTGCTCTGATTGGGGGCTTCCTTGGCTTGCTCAGTGCCCTGGTCGGCGTCATCCTGTCGCCTGCCGTATGGGAAGTAACGCTCGGTTTTGCCAAGGGATCCGCGCCCGTTAAGCTGGACAACCCAGCGCTCTTCTCAATCACAATTGCGTTCGCCGGCATTTGGCTGTTTTCGATCCTGGACCGCAGCATGCGGGCCAAGACCGACAGAGGCGGCTTCGACGCACAATATGTGCGTTGCCAAACCGGCATCGGCGCAGCAGGAGCTACCGCGCATTGAGATTTGGCCTCGAGAGGCCGGCTCTATGCATTATTCCAAGCCGGGGGATCTGAGAGTGAAATGCCCAAGGCTTTTGATGGTGAAAACCCGCCTTTTGATCGTCTATCATCACAAGAGATCGAGACGTTGCGTGCGACGCTCGATATCGCCTACTTCCGTCCGGGCGAAACCATTATCGAGCAAGACGCGCCGACCGACGCTCTCTACGTCGTCATCAAAGGCACGATCGAAGAGCAGGACGGCAGCGGTCTGCTGGCACTACTCGGGCCCAAAGACAGCTTCGACAGCCGCGCCCTCGTCCACGGCAAGAGCGGGCACGCATTTCTCGCTCGCGAGGAGACGCTCTGCTACGTCGCCCCGAAGGCCGCGGTACTCGGCTTGATACAGAGCAATCCGCGGTTTGCCTCGTTTTTCTATCGCGACATCTCGCACAAGCTGGATGAACTCGTGCGCGACGAGGAGGAGCGGCGTTACGGCTCGCTGATGCGGGCGCGGATTTCAGAGCTATTTTTGCACCCCGCCGCCTTTATCGAAGCAGCCGACACCATCGAAGCCGCAGGCCACATGATGCGCGAGATCGACAGCAACGCGCTGTTTGTTCGTGACGGTGAGCGGATCGGCATTATTACCGGCATGAACTTGTCCAAGGCAGTCGTGCTGCGACGCCAATCGATCCAAACGCCCGTACGCGAATTTACGCATTTCGACGTGGTCACGTTGCGGCCGCACGATTTCGTATCCTCGGCTCTTGTGCTCATGACCAAGCTCAACAAGCGGCGCGTCGCGGTTCATGATGGCGAGCGCTTTGTCGGTATCTTGGAGGATATCGACGTGTTGGGCTTTCTTGCAGGCAGCGCTCAAGTCGTCGCAGGCCGTATCGATCGCGCCTCGACCCGGGAGGATCTGGCGGTTGCCGCGCGCGAGACGGTGACGCAGGTTCGCGTGCTGCGCCGCCAAGGCGTTGGCGTGGAAGTGATTGGCGAGATCGTTTCCGATCTCAATCAGCGTCTTCTCTCTAGACTGTTCGAGATGGTCGCACCGGCTGAGTTTCGTACCAGCGGCTGCCTCGTCGTTATGGGAAGTGAGGGCCGCGGCGAGCAAACTGTGCGTACGGACCAGGACAACGGCCTTATCCTGCCCGAACCGGTCGACAAGGCGAAGCTGGACGCGTTTCGAGCCGACTTTTCCGGCGCGCTGTCGAGCTTCGGCTTTGCGCCTTGCCCGGGAAACGTAATGGTGAGTAATCCGGTTTGGTCCAAACCACTCGCCGACTATCTCGCGGATTTCCGCAGCTGGGTGGCGTTGCCCGACAACGCCTCCCATTTGAACGTTGCCATCTTCTATGATGCACGCGCCGTCGCCGGCGATAAGCAGCTGCTCGCCAAGGCCAAGGCCGCGCTGATCGACGTAACGCGCGGCGAGCAGGCGTATCTGGCCCATTTTGCCCGCGCGATCGACGCCTTCGCCACCCCGATCGGCCTGTTCAAGCACCTGATTACGTCTGAGGGCAATGGCGACGCATTGGACCTCAAGAAGGGTGGCATTTTTCCCATCGTGCACGGCGTCCGCAGTCTTGCTCTTGAGCATGGGCTGATGGAGACCGCTACCGAAAGGCGCATTTCGCGTCTGCGCGATATTGGAGTGCTGCAGGCCGACTTCGCCCGAGAGTTGGTCCAAGCCTTTCAGTTCATGTTGATGCTGAGGCTCGATGGGCAGTTGGCGGTGTCGGCTGGCGCCTCTGGCAATCTTTTGCGCCCATCATGGCTATCGAGCATGGAGCGTGATCTCTTACGCGACGCCTTTCATATCGTGAAGGAGTTTCGCCAGTTCATTCATCGCCACTTCAACCTCGGAATCTTCTGACGTGATCCCCCGCGCCATCAAACGCCTTCTCCACCAAGCTACGATCGGTGACCAGTCATATCGGTTCATGTTCGAGCGCGGACCCGCAGACGAGGCTGTCGCGATCGATTGCGAGACAACAGGGCTCAATGTGCGCACCGATGACATCATAACCATTGCCGCGATCAAGATCCGAGGCAACCGTATTCTGACCAGCGAGCATTTCGAGGCGGTGGTGCGCCCTGACGCCTGCATGCGGGCCGAGGCGATCAAGGTGCATCGTCTGCGTCAAGTCGACGTTGCGCAGGGATCCATGATCTGGAAGACGCTACCGAGCTTCTTGCATTTCGTCGGCGGGCGGCCGCTTGTCGGGTATTATGTCGATTTCGACGTCACCATGCTCGACAAGTATATCCTTCCTTACCTTGGGATCGAGCTGCCCAATGCTCTCATCGAGGTCTCCAAGCTCTACTACGAACGCAAGTACGACGATGCACCGCCTAATACATCGATTGATCTCTCGTTCGCGGCGATCCTGAGGGATCTCAACATCCCACCTCTCGTTCAGCACGACGCCTTCAATGACGCCCTGATGACTGCGATGATGTATGTCGCCTTGCGTGACATGAAGGAGAGGGGGGTGCGCATCCCGCGCCTACGCACGCATGATGTTTTCAATCCAACTGGCGCATAAAGACCTATCGGGGCGTTCTGGCCGAAACTAGAACTGCAGGTTAGCGTTTGACAAATATCAAGCTGGCATCTGCCAAACGGCCATATAGGTTCGTTACCACGCGCTTCGAGCAGAGAACGCGATTGATGGCGCGCAATCTTTTCAACGCCGCGATTCGTTGAACCGAAGGTCAGTAACCTGAATCGAGGGAGACAAGTCGATGAGGATTGCTCTATTGGGACCACCGGGATCCGGAAAAGGAACTCAGGCGACCCGATTGGCGCAACAGCTTGCTATTCCGCAATTGTCTACCGGCGATATGCTGCGCGCCGCGGTATCGGCGGGTACTTTTGTCGGAAGAAAAGTCAAGGCGGTCATGGAACGTGGTGAGCTTGTTCCAGACGAGCTTGTCGTTGCGGTAGTTGTCCAACGCCTTTTGCAGCCAGATGCCAAGAACGGATTCATCCTGGATGGGTTCCCGCGCACCGTTGCCCAGGCCCAGGCCCTCGACGACATCTTGCGTGCCGAAGAACTCAATCTCGACTGCGTGCTTGAGTTGAGGGTTGACGAGGAAGTCTTGTTGGGTCGCATTCTCAATCGAGCCAGAGAAGCAAAGATCAACGGCCACGCGGCAAGAGCGGATGATACCGAAGAGGCATTGAAAGTGCGTCTGCAACAATACCGCACGCAAGCTGAGCCGCTGGCCGACTATTATCGCTCGAAGGGAATTCTCAGGAGCATTGATGGCTTGCAACCAATAGATATTGTGGCGACCTCACTCCTCGAAGCCATCGCCGCGTGAGACAGACTAAAATCCTGCCCCGCAACCAAATAGCGCGCCGCCAAGTCTATGACTTGGCGGCGTCGCTCCTTGGTCGAGCTATTCGAAGAATATCCGTGTGAGATGAAGGCCGGTGAGAGGAGCAAACGAGCTTCCGTCTTACTTGCTCGCTGGCAAGGTTGCTGCGCAAATTCATTGAATCATGTCACGATCGAACAATTGCTTTGTGGTCGATCCGTCGATGTGGTTTTCGATGATGCGAAGTTGCGTGCCGGCGCCGATAACTTCAAAGAAGATCTTGTCGTCTTTGGCGTCGTCCCGCCAACGCCCGGGTTCGCTAGCCCATACGATTCGATTGCCATCTATCCGGCATCTATAAGTCCAGACGTAATTGTCGATTGGGCGTACATAGGTCAGGAACAGCACGCCGTCGGCAGTTAGCGTCGTGTGGATGCTTTTGGGGTCGCGGCCCCCAATCGATGCTATCGCCGTTCGGCAAATCGCAGCGGGTTCGAATAGCGGTTCGGCCAATGCCGGCGACAAGCTTGCAAACGACGTCGTGACTGCCAGCAATTTGGAGGCGAAAGACATCTCCACTCCATATTTGCCAGAGGCCTGGCTTGCTAGGAGGAAACCATCATCGGCCCGGGCATCGACCCGTTGAACGTCATCGCCTGCAGCTTGGTGCCGGCGTCGTCGATCACGACTTCCTTCTCCTTGATGGTCAGCTTGAATTCGATGATCTTTGGACCTTCCTTGGTGGCCTGTTCGTGCTGGTGCACAAAGGGGGGCGCCACCAACTCGACGGCCTGGCGCGGCAGCTTGAGATCATCGGCCGCCAATGCGGGAGCCGTAGCGGGTAGGGCGGCTATCGCGGCGCCGAGCAACGCGGTTCTCCGGGTGATCATGACGCTTTCCTGATGGGTATCCGGGTTTCGTGAGATCAATATGCCCTGAACCTGCGACGCGTTCTTTGCGCCAGCGCAAGCTTATCGGCGAACGAGAATTCTCAGAGTTGTTTGTTGGCGCACAAAGAAGCATGCGGAACGGCGCCTAGGCTGGCACCATGAAGAAACCCACACTTACGGCGGACGTAACGGTCGATCAAGTGATGAGCCGCTGGCCTGCTACGATGCGCGTGTTCCTGGATTTCAAGATGGGCCGCGTCGGCTGCCCGATCGCCGCGTTTCATTCGG
>Ga0137376_10002476_pt1 | contig 11040 bp, 8 predicted proteins | sample SagtaG_23_FD_104814 | JGI IMG/M metagenome (GOLD analysis project Ga0137376, IMG submission 104814) | Vadose zone soil microbial communities from Sagehorn Ranch, Mendocino, California, USA - Sage2_L_20_16 metaG | ecosystem: Environmental > Terrestrial > Soil > Vadose zone | place: USA... | reverse complement strand
GTTGTAACCGGGCCCGCCTTGTCCGTAACTATTTTCCTTCGCTGGGTCTTTCGAATTCGGGTCGCCGCCTTGAATCATGAATCCTTTGACGATCCGATGGAAAATAGTGCCGTCGTAGAAGCCTTGGCGCGCCAACTTTTTGAAATTCTCGACGGTATTTGGCGCAGCGTCAGTCCAAAACTGTACCACCATGTCGCCTTCGCTGGTTTTAATTATTGCGACTTCGTTTGAGGCTGTGGTCATAGGAAGAGTTTCTTTCTTTTCTTCGGCAGCAAATGTGGCGGCGCCGAACAACAACGCCAGTAAGATCGACAACTTCATTCTTTTCTGTAGCGGCGGTCTCCGACCGTCGCAAATCTGCATGCCATGACCGGCGGTCAGAGACCGCCGCTACAGTGGTATTCCTGCAAACTGCGCACCTGAACTTTCCGTTTTTGTAACGAGCGAATCCCATTCGCACTGGCCAGCGCCGCGCGCACCGTCGTCATTATGGGAATTTTCGCGGCCAGTGCGGCATTCCGAATTACTACTTCATGCTCTCGTGGAATTTTCCCGCTTGGCGTGTTGATGATGAAATTGATATCGCCATTCTTGATGCGATCGAGAACGTTCGGGCGTCCCTCGTGAATTTTGAAGACCTTGGTTACCTTGATTTTCCCTTTCGAAAGCGCCTTGGCGGTTCCGCTGGTGGAAATGATTTCAAAGCCGAGCTTCACAAACTCGCGCGCAACCGGGATTACCGCTTCCTTGTCGGTGTCCTTGACGCTGACAAAGACTTTTCCCTTTTTCGGCAGCGGTGGTGGCGCGGCCATCTGCGATTTTGCGTAGGCAAGGCCGAGATCCACATCCATGCCCATCACTTCGCCCGTCGATTTCATCTCCGGACCCAGCGAAATATCGAGTCCTTCATAGCGTAGAAACGGAAAGACCGCTTCTTTCACTGAGAAATGTTTCGGTACGATTTCCCTGGTGAAACCGAGTTCGCGCAATGATCCGCCCGCCATTACCTTCGCAGCGAGTTTCGCCAGCGGAACACCGATTGCTTTGCTGACGAAGGGAACGGTGCGCGACGCGCGTGGATTCACTTCCAGGACGTAAACGTCCTCGCCCTTGACCGCGAATTGCACGTTCATCAGCCCGCGCACGTTCAATTCGCGTGCCATCGCTCTCGTTGCTAGGGAAATTTTGTCGAGCACTTTTTGCGACAGCGAGAATGTTGGGATTACGCAGGCACTGTCGCCGCTGTGGATGCCCGCCTCCTCGATGTGCTCCATGATCGCGCCGATCACAGTCGTTTCGCCGTCCGAGATGCAATCGACATCGACTTCGACGGCGTCTTCAAGAAAACGATCGATAAGCACAGGGCGATCAGGTGTCACTTCAATAGCGCTCCCCATATAGCGCCGAAGATCCCCCTCGTTATAGACAAGTTCCATAGCGCGGCCACCCAGGACGAATGAGGGTCTGACCAAAACGGGATAGCCGACCTTGTTCGCAATTGCGATGGCATCGTCGGTGCTTATCGCCGATCCATTTGGAGTCTGCCTCAGATTAAGCTTATCGAGCATCGCCGCGAATAGCTGCCGGTCCTCGGCCGTCTCGATGCTTTCAGGCTGCGTCCCAAGAATTGGGACGCCCGCAGCCTTCAAACCGCTTGCGAGATTCAGCGGTGTTTGGCCACCAAACTGGACTAACACGCCCTCCGGTTTTTCCTGATCGTAAATGTTGAGCACGTCCTCCAAGGTGAGCGGCTCAAAATAAAGTTTGTCGCTCGTGTCGTAATCGGTGGAAACCGTTTCCGGATTCGAGTTGACCATGATGGTTTCGAATCCCAGTTCGCGCAGGGCAAACGCAGCGTGCACGCAGCAATAATCAAACTCAATTCCCTGGCCGATCCGGTTCGGTCCGCCGCCCAAAATCATGATCTTGCGCTTCCCGCTCTCGCGGCGCTCGTTCTCGTCGCCGTACGTGGAGTAGTAATAAGGCGTATAAGCTTCAAACTCCGCCGCACATGTGTCCACGAGGCGGTACGTGGGTGCGACACGTTCAGTTTTTCGCTTCGACCGAACTGCTCCTTCCGAATCGCCGCGCGCCACGGCCAGCTGTCGGTCCGAGAACCCGAGCTTCTTTGCCCGCGGGAATGCTTTCGTCTTCAAACATTCCGTTTCGGCAACCAGCTCAGCCATGTTCCTCAAAAACCATTTGTCAATTTTTGTAAGATCGTAAACCTCATCAATCGACGCGCCCTTTTGAAATGCCTGCGCGATGAAGAAGATCCGTTCCGCGTTCGGGGTCGCTAGCTTCAGTCGCAGCGTTTCAAGATCGACATCTTTATCTGCGCCGTCGCCAATCAGACCGAAACGTTTGATCTCGAGCGAACGCAGCGCTTTTTGCAATGCTTCCTTGAACGTGCGCCCAATCGCCATTGCTTCGCCGACGCTTTTCATCCGTGTCGTAAGCGTTGCGTCGGCTTGCGGAAATTTTTCGAATGTAAAGCGCGGCACCTTGACGACGCAGTAATCAATGGTCGGCTCGAAACATGCCGGCGTCTCGCGTGTGATGTCGTTTTTGATTTCATCCAGCGTGTAACCGACCGCCAGTTTTGCCGCGATCTTTGCGATCGGAAAACCCGTCGCCTTCGATGCCAGCGCACTGGAACGCGAGACGCGCGGATTCATCTCGATCACCACCATGCGGCCGTTGTCTGGATGAACAGCAAACTGAATGTTCGATCCGCCGGTCTCGACGCCGATCTCGCGAATCACAGCGAACGCAGCGTCGCGCATCATTTGGTATTCCTTATCAGTCAGCGTTTGCACCGGAGCGACCGTGATGGAGTCCCCCGTATGCACACCCATGGGATCGAAATTCTCGATCGAACAGATGACCACGCAGTTGTCCATCCGGTCGCGCATCACTTCCATCTCGAATTCTTTCCAACCAACCAGCGATTCTTCGATTAACACTTCGCGGACCGGCGAGAGATCGAGCCCGCGGGCAGCGATCACATCGAGCTCTTCGCGATTGTACGCGATGCCACCGCCAGTCCCGCCCAAAGTGAATGCGGGACGAATGATCAGCGGGAACGTTCCGATTTCAGCAACGATTCGATCGAGCTCTGCCAACGAACGCGCCACCCCGGAGCGCGGGACTTCAAGACCAATACGCAACATGGCTTCCTTAAACAGTTGCCGATCCTCGCCCTTCGCAATGGCCTGCGCGTTCGCGCCAATCAATTTCACCCCATGCCGCGCCAGCGCGCCGTTGCGATTCAGTTCCATCGCAGCATTGAGCGCCGTCTGCCCACCTAGCGTGGGCAAAATCGCGTCCGGTTTTTCCCTTTCGATGATCGCCTCGATCACTTCGGCAGTGATCGGCTCGATGTAGGTGCGATCGGCGAATTCTGGATCGGTCATGATCGTAGCCGGATTGGAATTCACCAGCACGACCTCATAACGCTCTTCGCGCAGCGCCTTGCACGCTTGCACGCCGGAATAATCAAATTCGCACCCTTGTCCGATCACGATTGGACCGGAACCGATCAGTAGGATTTTGTTGAGGTCGTTATTACGCGGCATCTGCGGCCAGCGCGGACAGTAGACCAAATCGCGCGAACGTCACGTCGGAACTCTAGATTCGGTGATCCTCAGCGTAGCGATGCAAGCCTCTCGGCTTTCGCCCCAATTAGCCAGAAGCGGGCTTGGCAGCTTCGCGCGCTGGTAGAGTTTCGAGAAAGTCCTTACATGGCACGCCTGTTCCGCCCTCGCGCGCGGCGAGGTCATTCGGAAAACCCCCCATCGTCGTACTACCCGGTTTCTTCACTTTCTGCTGTTCTTCGATGAGCGATATTGGTTGCCTTAGCCTTTATGTTTGCGTAGCGCATCCGGCATACAGTGTTGGCAGTCCGCCCCGGCAGACGCCGACCACAAACCGAGGGATATGGCGAAAATTCGAAACTCTTATGTAACCAGTGTTGTGGCCGGGGGGCCTGGTCGTTACTTATGCCGTTAGCCGGCTTATAGGTCTCACGACGTTACCAATTTTTTGCGATGAGGCAATTCACATCCAATGGGCTGTGCAGATTTTACGGGGACACCTCTTGGCGCCCTTAGACGATGGAAAACTGCTACATGTCTGGCTTATTGCCCTTGGCCTTCCGTGGGTCTCCGATCCGTTATGGGTCGCCCGCGTCCTTGCCGTGTTCGAAGGAGCGATTGCTTTATATGCATGTTTTCGCATCGGCGCACGTCTTTACGACCGGCTAGCGGGATTTTTATGCGCGGCCCTATATGTGATGTGCCCGTTCACGCTGTTCTATGATAGAACGGCTCTAGCTGATGGTCCCCTGTCGGCCTTCGCTGCTCTGACCTTGCTCTGGTCTATCGCCGTAATAAGACGAGAGGCTTGTATGTTTTACTATTAGGGCTGGCGATGGCAGGAGCAATACTGTGCAAGATGCCAGGGGTTCTAACTCTGCTTACGCCCGTGATCGCCGCCTTTCTGTTGGCGAAGCCGCCTCGCATCGGTGTGGCCAAGCAGTTGGCTCTTTCTTATTGCATTACTTTGACCCTGGTGGTCGTTCCGATCGTTATATTCCTCCTGACAACGCGTCAGCATCATGAAAAATCGGTTCTTGGCGAGAATGCTTGGGCTTTGATGGTTCAAGTCGCAACTAATGTTAAGACGACTTACAAGTGGCTTTGGTTCTACTGGACACCACCCGTACTGATTCTTGGACTAGTGGGGTTCGTTTTTGCAGTAATCAAACAAAACCGTGAGCATTTGCTGCTAGCGGCTACTTCTCTTGTTCCGATCTTCACGTTCATCGCTATCTCAAGAGTCTTGTTCTCCCGTTATCTGCTTCTTGCGACAGTGCCCGCTTTGACACTTGTAGCCGGGGTCGTAACGGTTGATATAACCCCCCGGATTGCGCGTCTAATCGGATTAGCCCAATCGGCTGCCGTACGTGCTGTGCCTGGGATTCTCCTTTGCGTAGTCGTGGGTCTGTTTGCTTGGAAAGTCAACTGGCTAGTGCTGACGAATCCAGCACATGCCCCGCTACCCCGCGCAGACCTTAATCAGTACGTGGAGCGTTGGCCGTCGGGCTATGGTGTTGCAGAGGCTGCCCATTATCTGCAATGCCTTGCGAGGGCTTCTCCAGGCGGCATTGTTGTCGCCCATCATGATCTTCAAGATTTTGGATTGAAGGTGTCTTTGATGAATGAAAACCGAATTGCCGTTCGACATCTAACCATGCGTGGCGAGAATAATATGGCAAAGCTCGTGGCATGGTCACGAAACAAACCAACCTTCGTTGTATTGAATCGACCACCGGTGAGTCGAACGCCAAGCGAGCAGCCTGACAGTCCTGAATTGCTTAAAGTGGCTGACCTAGTGCAATCTTTTCAAAAACCGGGCGGGCGAGCTTCTGTAGATGTTTATCGCCTAAAATAGCCGACGCACCTGCGACGTGTAGATAGCTAACATCTTGGCGAAGCTCCCTGGGCTTTCCATATCTGTTAGGAGTCCACTCATTGCTCGATTTAGGCTGACGGAAAGCGTTTCCTTGTGCGAGCGGATGAAAAACTGACTGCCTTTGTATGACTTGGCTTTCTGTCGCAGCCGCAGAAGATCGCTGGCCCCAAAGCGTTCCGGGACTCGGATGACAACATGTGGGTTATGCGACCCGAGCCATGCGCTCGCGGTCAAGCCAAACTTTGCAGATGCTTTTGATGCGCGTCAGAACGTAATAAACTGTCTGGCTGCGAATGCGGACCAGTTCCGTACCCACGATGCGTGTCACAAAATCGCTGGGAAGATCGAGAATTTCCTGTGGCCTTGAGCCTTCAAGCCCTTTGCAAAGGATCGCGGTCATTGAGCGGGTAAGCGTTTGCACTTCCGGCCCTAGCGTCATCCGGATGTGCGCCTTGCCGTTTTCATCCACCTGCAGATACACACCCACCGTGTCCGTGCATTCCTCGTCTTTTCGCACATCGACCAGATCGAACTTCTCAGTTTCGCGCGGCTCCTGCTTCTTCGCGTTGTTCGCATAAGAGACGAGCGTCTCGCGCCGTTCATCTTGTGGGAGCGATTCAAAGAGATTGATGATCTGGTTCAACTTCGTTGGATACATCGGGAGCCGTAACCTATCACAACGTGGAGAGCCGTGCTTCGGCTTTGCTCATCAAGGGGTTTATGCCTAATTGGATCATGAAAACTCCCATCAAAGTCGCTGTGACGGGCGCCGCCGGACATATTGGTTACGCGCTTGTGTTTCGCATCGCCTCCGGACAGATGTTCGGGCCCGATCAGCCGCTCTTACTTCATCTAATTGAAATACCAGCAGCGCTCGGCGCGTTGAATGGTGTGGTCATGGAATTAGACGATTGTGCATTTCCGTTGCTCCAATCTGTCATTCCGACTGCAGATCTTGATGAGGGCTTTCGGGACATCAATTGGGCTTTGTTGGTCGGAAGTGTGCCGCGCAAAGCCGGCATGGAGCGGAAGGAATTACTGGGAATCAACGGCAAGATCTTCGTCGGACAAGGTCAGGCGATTCAAAAAAATGCTGCGGCCGATGTGCGCGTCCTCGTAGTCGGAAACCCATGTAACACTAATTGCCTGATCGCGATGAACAACGCGAAAGAAATTCCGCGTGACCGCTGGTTCGCGATGACGCGATTGGATGAAAACCGCGCCCGCGTGCAGCTGGCGCACAAAGCCGGCGTAGGGATTGCCTCGGTCACGAATATGACCATCTGGGGAAATCATTCCTCGACTCAGTATCCGGATTTCTACAACGCGAGGATCGAGGGCCGTCCTGCCAACAAAGTAATCGGAGACGAGAAATGGCTGAAGGAAGATTTCATCGCGACGGTGCAACAGCGCGGCGCTGCTGTGATCAAGGCGCGCGGACTTTCTTCAGCCGGGTCAGCCGCCAACGCGATTGTCGATACGGTCAGTTCGCTTACCAATGACACGCCGGGCGATGATTGGCACAGCGTGGGGGTTTGTTCCGATGGAAGTTATGACGTCGAGAAAGACTTGATTTCCTCATTCCCGGTCTGTGTGCGTGCCGGAAAATGGGAAATCGTCCAGGGACTGCCGATAAATGATTTCAGCCGCGAGAAGATCGACGCATCGGTCGCGGAGTTAAAAGAGGAAAAATCGCTTGTGAGCGATTTGGTTCGGTAGGATCTGCCGCCGGTCCGCGGTTCGTTATCTTCGGGCGACGACAGTAAAAAGCGTGTAGGGCCTTCCGCGGTGGCGCTGTTGATGTCGCAAAATTTCTGAAGTGTTAAATCCCATCACTGCCAGAAACTGAGTGAAAAATTGCGTGCTGAAATGCCACCATGTGTGCCAGAGAAAATTCTGCGGCGTGGGCGCCAGGCGGCAAATGGGCGCTCCTTCCAAATCTGGATAGAACATGTCAGTGATGATGAGCAAGCTCGCCATTTTCCCACATTGCTCGACGATCCGGAGCGGGTCGCGACAGTGTAATAGCACCGCGCCCATTACAGCGATGTCGAATTGACCGAGCGCAGCCGGCAGATTGTAAACGTCACCATAGTACAGCTTGGCTTTGGATTGTAGAGCGGCGTGACTGAACCAATAGGAATTCTTTAGCTGTTGCATCACGATACGACGAGGGCCGAACACTTGTTCCAGTTTAGCAGCCGGATAAGGGACGAAATCCCAGCCGTGTTCTTCTGTTACTTCCACTGAGACAACGTCGGCGCCGCGCTTCTCCATCTCGAAGGTGAGAAAACCGCTGGCAGGCCCAATTTCCAGAACACGCTGGCCCTCGAAAGCGACTTTGCCGAGGTATTCATCCACACCGCCACGCAAATCCCAATCCCGCCCCTCTATGACTCCATAACCAGGGAGTTCCACAGTGTGATAAAAGTAACAGTCGGCGACGTCGTCGACCTTCAGTGGGGTGGCGAAAATGTTCTGGTTAGCGACGACTTCCATCGCTTAATCAGTTGTGATCACGGGACACGCGCTTCTTTTTTCTTTTGGCTCAGCATCTTTTCGAGTCCTGCGTTCCAGGTGAGAGCATTATTTCTGAACCAATTTGAATCGAATTTTGATGCAGCAAAAAGAGCCCACGTCTGCCGGGGATGTTTCCAATTCAGAATTTCAAATCGCAAATTCACTTTTGACGCAGCGCGTTCCAGTGTCGCTGCTCGGTAATTTACGCATTCGGGATAGACCCAGCCGGTTCGGTGCGAATCATCCTCGCCGGGCAGAAATGTGGCAACTAAAGCTCCATCTTCAGCGAGTGAACTCGAAACCGCGGACAACCAACCCTTGATTAGATCCAGTCCGCAATGGCTAAAGATTGATTGAGCCAAGGCAAAATCGAATGAGAGTTTCGCCCGGATAACGGTCTCCGGTGAATCGGAAAAGAAGAACGTTGGGCGTTTGATTCGCACTAATGCTTCACCGAGCTCGCGCTTGATTCCTTCATCGACAAGCCATTCATTCGGCTCCAAGCCAAAATATTTTCCTTCATTCAGGTAGGGAATTAGCAAGCGCCCGATCCGGAGCGAACCGCAGCCGATATCGATTAATGAATGGTGCTGACGCAGACCAAGCGTAGTGAGAAGATTGAACGTCATCGCCGCGATGAGATCGTAATCTTCCGGCGGGCCGACGTACGCACGGTAATGTGAATCGCCCGGCTTCAGGCCCAGGCCAAGATTTTCCCGATCAGCCGAAGGCGCTTCCATGTCACTTCACTGGTTTCAACCTGGCACGGTCGAAACTTTGCAGCGCGTCTTCTGGTTTATCGGGAAATCTAAGCACACCGCGCGACCGGTCGAATTGGTAGATGCGCCGCAGTGGCCGTTTGCGGAAAGGGAATGCGCGGAATTTATCGCCGTTGAGTGCGTCTATTGCGCCTGGGGTGCGGCATGATCTAACGGCCATAGCGTAAAGGTCATTTCTGATTCCAGGCGCGGAACTGATGCAGTTCGACAGTTCGTTCTGATCACGTCTGCGATTGAAGAGTTGTTCCCGCCCACCGTTGGCCATGAAAATGTATTTCCACTCGTCAGTCAGAACCATGACTTTGAAATTATGCGAGCCGGGGACTTCAACCATTCCGAGGAGATATTCGCGCGGCGTGCATTCGCCTCGCAGCATTTTAAGAACGTCCATTCCCTCCCGCAATTGGCATGCGCCGCCGGCCTGCGTCGCAATTCCGAAAAGGTCTGCCAGGCTGATCAATTCGTTGCGGATAGTTCCGGCGGGCAGCGTTGACGGCCAGCTAAGCAGGAAAGGAACGCGGCAGGCCGCTTCAAAAAAGTTTTGTTTCTGCCAGCCATGATGATCACCCAACAGGTCGCCGTGGTCCGAAAAAAAACAGACAAGCGTGTTCTCCGAGTTCGGCCGCGCTTCGATTGCATCAAGAATTCGGCCAAAACAATGATCGAGATAAGTGATCTCGCCGTAGTATCGGGCTTTCACGATTTTCGTCAGGGTTGCGTTGATGGCGTCTCCCCAGACGGCGTATCGCATGTACGGAATCTCTTCATCCAGATGGTCTTCCTCGAGCTTGCCTAGAGCTGCCTCTGGCATTCGATCTGGATCATACATTCGATTGAAAGGAATTGGCGGAGCTAGCGGTGGATGCGGCCCGACAAACGATATGAACCCGAAAAACGGGCGCGTGTCGTCTGATTTCGCGATCTCCTCGACAGCACGATCGGCCATCCACCATTCGGTGCCTAACTCGGCCGGAAGAGGACTGCGCTGTGGGAGGTAATACATCTCGCTGCGTTCGCCCATCGGTTGCTCGAGGAAATCGAATTCCGGATGCTCGCGAGCGAGCCATGCACCGTAGTCATCGCCTTCGCGTTTAGGTGGATGGTAGGTCTCTTCGCTGCGCCACAGCGTTTCGTACCCTACATCTTCATCCCATGGATACGTATGGAACTTTCCGATTCCAAATGTCCGATAATCAAGACCCGACATGACTCGACCGAGGTACGGTCCGCAACGCGCTTCCATCTGTACAGGCTGCCCCGCGACCGGGTCAGCCTTCGCGTTGCTGAAGACGCGCGTCGTCGCCGGCTCGCAACCGGTCCGGATCATGTAGCGAGCGGCTACGCAAACCGGACATGTGGCGTATGCATTCGAAAACGCGATTCCCCTTTGCACCAAGCGATCGATGTTTGGCGTGTAGATATGCGGGTTACCGAGCGCAGCGATTGTATCGAATCGCTGCTGATCGGTCATAATGAATAAAATATCAGGCCGGGTCAGTGGCATTGGGTTCGAGGCTGCGCAGCAGGTGAATTATCTACGGAATTAGCCATCTGTCATTCTTCGCTTCGCTCAAAATGACAGCGCAACCAATGAGATGAGTTCTAGTGTTTCGCGAGCTCGTTCCCAGTCAGGCGGCGAAATGCTTCGAGATATTTCACGGAAGTTTTTTCGATAACATCCTCAGGCAGACGCGGAGCCGGCGGCCTCTTATCCCAGTCCAGCGTTTCCAGATAATCGCGCACGAATTGTTTGTCGAAACTGGGCGGGCTCTGTCCGATTGCGTATTGGTCCTTTGGCCAGAAGCGTGAGGAGTCCGGTGTGAGACATTCGTCGATCAACAGCAGATCTCCATTCACGACGCCAAATTCAAATTTCGTGTCCGCCACGATGATTCCTGCCTGCGCGGCGTGATCGCGACCGCGCGAATAAATTTCCAAGCTCAACGCCTTCACGCGATCTGCGAGTTCTTCACCGAGGATCTGAGCGCATCTTTTCATGTCGATGTTTTCATCATGACCTTCTTCTGCCTTTGTCGCCGGCGTGAAGATTGGCTCTGGCAACTGCGACGCCAGCTTTAGTCCCGCTGGAAGTTTAATCCCGCAAACACTCTGCGATTGTTGATATTCTTTCCAACCAGACCCAGCGAGATAACCGCGCACGACGCATTCCACCGGTAACGGTTTCGTTTTCTTTACAATCATCGAACGCCCGGCAAGCTGCTCGCGGAACGACTGCAGCTCTTTCGGGAACTCTTCAGGATTGGCC
>Ga0137376_10002472_pt1 | contig 11043 bp, 9 predicted proteins | sample SagtaG_23_FD_104814 | JGI IMG/M metagenome (GOLD analysis project Ga0137376, IMG submission 104814) | Vadose zone soil microbial communities from Sagehorn Ranch, Mendocino, California, USA - Sage2_L_20_16 metaG | ecosystem: Environmental > Terrestrial > Soil > Vadose zone | place: USA... | reverse complement strand
CTCTTGGTAATCAGGAGAGAGGCGCTCGCGCGTTGATTTCCCTTATGAAATAAGGCTGATCTCGTGGCGGAGGATAGGGGATTTGAACCCCTGAGGGGTTGCCCCCAACACGATTTCCAATCGTGCGCCCTAGGCCACTAGGCGAATCCTCCGCCGGACACGATACCGGTCGTGCGATCGGTGCCGTCGTGCGCGGAAGCGGTGCGGCGGTGGAGGTCGGCGTGCGGCCGCGCCGGGTCGTCGACTCCCGTAGACTCGGCCGCCGGCCCCCCGTGCGGCGCCCATCCTGTGAACCTCCCCAGGGCCGGAAGGCAGCAAGGATAAGCAGGCTCTGGCGGGTGCGCGGGGGGTCCTTAACGCAGCCAGGCGGCTGTCGGTGACGTGCCTTAGGGTCTACCCGTGGCCCTGGCGCTCTATCGCAAGTACCGTTCGGCGACGTTCGCCGAGGTGATCGGCCAGGATCACGTCACCGGACCGTTGAGCCAGGCGCTCGCCGCCGGGCGAATCAACCACGCGTACCTGTTCAGCGGACCACGCGGCTGCGGCAAGACGTCCAGCGCGCGCATCCTCGCCCGCTCGCTGAACTGCATCAAGGGGCCGACACCGACGCCGTGCGGGGTGTGCGACTCCTGCATCGAGCTCGCGCCGAACGGCACCGGTTCGATCGACGTCATCGAGATCGACGCGGCGAGCCATGGCGGCGTCGACGATGCGCGCGACCTGCGCGAGCGAGCGTTCTTCGGGCCCGTCCGCGACCGCTACAAGGTCTACATCATCGACGAGGCGCACATGGTCACGACGCAGGGCTTCAATGCCCTGCTCAAGCTGATCGAGGAACCGCCCGGATTCCTCGTCTTCGTGTTCGCCACCACCGAGCCCGACAAGGTGCTGCAGACCATCCGCTCGCGCACCCACCACTACCCGTTCCGGCTCATCCCGCCGGGTGTCATGCGCGCGCACCTCGAACGCATCTGCGCCGACGAGGGCGTCACGGTCGAGCCTTCCGTGCTGCCGCTCGTGGTGCGGGCAGGGGGCGGTTCGGCGCGCGACTCCCTGTCGGTGCTCGACCAGTTGCTGGCCGGTGCCGGGACGGCGGGCATCACTTATGCAGACGCGGTCGGCCTGCTCGGCGTCACCGACTCGACCCTGCTCGACGACATGCTCGACGCTCTCGCAGCGGGCGATGCGGCGTCGGTATACGGCACGGTAGATCGCGTGGTCGAGGCCGGGCACGATCCGCGGCGGTTCGCCATCGACCTGCTCGACCGGTTCCGCGACCTGATCGTCCTGGACGCGGTGCCCGACGCGGCAACGCGCGGCCTGATCGACGACTCGGCTGACACCCTGCAGCGAATGGCCGACCAGGCCGCTCGGATCGGCGGCGCCACCCTGACGCGCAATGCCGAGATCGTCCACACCGCGCTGATCGAGATGCGCGGGACAACGTCCCCCCGGCTCGTCCTCGAACTGCTCTGCGCGCGGATGCAGCTGCCAGACGCCGCCGCCGACTCCGCTGCGCTGCTGCAGCGCATCGAGCGTCTCGAGCGGCGCAATGCGGCGATCGCAGCGCCGGCCGAGCCCGAGCCGGCGACCACGAAGCCGGCCGCTACGAAGCCGGCCGCTGCGAAGCCGGCCGCGCGAAAGGTCGAGGCGCCGCCGGTTGAGGCCAAGCCGGTGTCGGCCGAGCCCGCCACACCGGCCCCGGCCGGCGCGGTCGACGCGGCTGCCGTCCGCCGTCTGTGGCCGGACGTTCTCGACATCGTCAAGCAGGCCAGCCGCCGCACTCGCGCGCTGCTCGACAACGCCCAGGTCGCGTCGCTCGACGGCGACCAGCTGACGCTCAGCGCCACCACGGCGCCGCTGGTCAAGATGATCGGCGACGAGAGCAATACCGAACTGCTGCGCAGCGCACTGTCGAGTGTCATCGGCGGCACGTGGCGGGTCACCGTCGAGCTTGCCGGGGCCCCGGCGGCCGATCCGACGCCGCACGAGCCGCAGCCGGAACCGGATCCACGCGATGACTCCGGCCCGGCGAACCCGGGCAACTCGGTCGCGGCCGACCCCGAGGCCGATGCGCTGAGCTTGCTGCAGTCGACGCTGGGTGCGCGCCCGCTCGACGATCACTCGCAGTGACGACGCTCAGGCCCAGGTCGTGCCGGTGATCCGCTCGTACATCGCGATGCTGCGCCGGCGCGTCTCCGCGACGACGTCTGGTGGCACTTCGGGGCCGGGCGGCGTCTTGTCCCATGAGCCGAGATCCGATGCCCAGTCGCGGACGTACTGCTTGCTGTAGTCCACCTGCCGCTGTCCGGGTTTCCAGTCCTCGACCCGCCAGTATCGCGACGAGTCCGTGGTGAGCGCCTCGTCAGCGAGCAGCAATTCACCTGATGGCGTAAGGCCGAACTCGAACTTGGTGTCGGCCAGGATGACGTCACGTGCCTCAGCGATCTTCGCGGCCCGCGCGTACAGCCCGACCGTGATCGACTTCAACTCGTCCGCCAGCGAGCCACCGACCTGTGTCACGACCTCGTCGAACGTGAGCGGCAGGTCGTGGCCCTGCTCGGGGGGCGTCTTGGTCGTCGGCGTGAAGATCGGCGCCGGCAGCCGGTCGCCCTCGCGCAAACCGGGGGGCAGCGCAACGCCGGAGATCGAGCCGGTTTCCGAGTACGCAGTCCATCCCCCTCCGGCGAGGTACCCGCGGGCGACGCACTCGACCGGCACGATGTCGACGCGCCGGCATCGGATCGCGCGCCCGGCAAACTCCGCCGGCACGCCAGATGCTGAGAGAACGTGATTGGGCACGTCGGCGAACTGCTCGAACCACCACATCGACAGGGCGGTCAGCAGCCGGCCCTTGTCCGGGATGGGCGTCGGCAGCACCACGTCGTAGATCGAGATCCGGTCGGTCGCGACCAGGATCACCTCATCGGGACCGTCCGAATAGATGTCGCGGACCTTGCCCTGATGGATGAGCTGCACGCAGAGGGTCTAGCACACGTTCAGCGCGCGAGATACGCGAGGATGCCGGCGGCGACCGCCGCCGCGATCCGCTGGCGGCCGGCCGCCGAGGTCTGCAGGGCGGCGTCGCCGGCGTTGCGCATGTTGCCGATCTCGAGGAACGTCGCCGGACGCATCGCGAGATTGAGCCCGGTCAGGTCGTCGCGCGGGAAGTAGCCGTCCTGACCGAGGTAGCTCGACACGGTCATGCCGGACCCGCGAAGCAACGCCTGGTGCAACGCGACCGTCAGCAGGTGCGACTGGGCCGCGATGGCCGCGCCGGCCGGTTGGCGGCTGTCCTCGCAGACGTGAAACCCGTGGCCGGACGAGTCGGCGCCGTCGGCATGGATCGAGATCTGCGCAGCGATGTCCGGGCGATTGCCCAGCTGCGCGCGCACGTTCGCGCACGGCCCGACTCCGGTGTCGTTCGGCCGGGTCATGAGCACGCGGACGCCGTGCGCCTGCACGATGGCGCGCACGCGCAGCGCGACGTCCCAGTTGAACGCGTGCTCGGGGTAGCCGCTGTTGGTCGACGTGCCGGTCGTCTCGCAGGCCTTGGTCCGGCCGAAGCCCGCATCGATCGGCTGGTTGATGATCTCCGGATGCGACGCGTCCTCGCCGTTGTGGCCGGGGTTCAACAGGATGAGCGGGTGCCCGGACGGTGCGGGCAAATGGGACGCCGGCGGTGTGTGGGTCGTCGACGGCGACGGTTTCGGCTTCGGCTTCGGATGCGATGACGAGGACGAGGTAGGCGTCGACGGCACCGCTGAGGTCGAAGATGCAGGCGCGGGCAAGGACGATGACACGGTGTGGCGTGCCACTGAGGTGCATCCGGCCAAGAGACAGCTGAGCACCACCAGTGCAGACAACGGTCGACGGCGCACGCCGAACACTGTGCCATGGCGTTCGCAGCTACGCTTGCCCCGACGAGAGGGGTCCAGTTGAGTTCGCGTGGCGGTGGCTTCGGCGGGCAGCCGAACATGCAGCAGCTGATGAAGCAGGCACAGCAGATGCAGCAGCAGCTCGCTGACGCGCAGGCCGAGCTCGCCGAGGCGGAGGTCACCGGCAGCGCGGGCGGCGGTCTGGTCCGTGCCACGGTGTCGGGTGCAGGCGAGCTCAAGGCACTGGCCATCGACCCGACGGCCGTCGACCCGGACGACCTCGAGACGCTGCAGGATCTCGTCGTCGCGGCGGTCCGTGACGCGAATCGGGCTGTTGCCGAGCTTGCGGCGGAGAAGATGGGCCCGGTCACCGGGGCACTCGGGGGCGGGCTGGGCGGCCTCGGCATCCCCGGCCTGTAGCGGATATGTACGAGGGCGCTGTCCAGGATCTGATCGACGAGCTCGGGCGCCTGCCCGGCATCGGGCCGAAGAGCGCGCAGCGCATCGCGTTTCACCTGCTGTCCGCCGAGTCGGTCGACGTCGAGCGCTTCGCCGCGACGCTGATCCGAGTCAAGAACGAGGTCCGCTTCTGCCGCATCTGCGGCAACGTCGCCGAGGCCGACGAGTGCCGTATCTGCCGCGACACGCGCCGTGATCTGTCGATCATCTGCGTGGTCGAGGAGCCCAAGGACGTCGTCGCCGTCGAGCGCACACGCGAGTTCCGCGGCCGGTACCACGTGCTCGGCGGCGCGATCAGCCCGATCGACGGCGTCGGTCCGGACGACCTGCGCGTGCGCGAACTGATGACCCGTCTCGCCGACGGTGTGGTCACCGAGCTCATCCTCGCCACGGATCCCAACCTGGAGGGTGAAGCGACCGCCACGTACCTCGCCCGCCTGGTGCGGCCGATGGGCATTGCCGTGTCGCGGCTGGCCAGCGGGCTGCCCGTCGGCGGCGATCTCGAATACGCCGACGAGGTCACGCTCGGCCGCGCTCTGTCCGGACGGCGGCGAGTCGAGTGACCAGCCAACCACCCCCGGGCGCTCCGCCTGGCGCATGGCAGGGCATGCCGTCGCCGTTTCCGGCCCAGCCGCTGATGCTCCCGCCCCAGCCGCCCGCAAAGCGCGTCCGGTCGCCGCGCCGGCATCGTGGCGTCTTCTGGGTTGCCGTGCTCACGTCCGTCGTGGCAGTCGTCGCGGGTACGTTCGTGGCCGTCACGACCTACGTCAGCGCGACCGCCCCCGACACCATCGCCACCGACTACTTCCGCGCGCTGTCGCGCGGTGACGCTGCCGGCGCGCTCGCCTACGGCGACGTGCCTGCTGGCCCGCGTACGTACCTGACCGACGGCGCGCTGCGAGCCGCGCTCGAGGTCGCCGCGATCAGCGACGTCAACGTGCTGTCCGTCGATCGGATCGGTGACAGGGCGAACGTCACGGTCCAGTACCAGCTCGGCTTTCGCGACAACCAGAGAGCGGTGACCGACACGGTGATCCTGAACCGCCACGGTCGCAGCTGGCGCCTGGCCACGACGGCGGCGTCCGTCCAGATCATCGCGAAGGTCGCCGGGCACCGGCTCACCCTCGGCGGGTCGGCCCTTCCGGCGGGGTCCGTGCTGGTTTTTCCGGGCGCACTGCCGCTGAGCGTCGATACACCGAATCTCGAGATCGGCGAGGAGGTCGTCTACCTCACCGCCAAGCCGTCGCGAACCTTCCGTCCGACGCTGAGCAAGGCCGGGACGCAGGCAGTCCAGGCCGCGGTCGTGTCCGCCGTGCGCGCGTGCCTCGGCACGAACCCGAGCCCGTCGTGTCCCGTCCCGACCGACGCCCGTGTCGTGCCCGGCACGGTGCACGGGACGCTGACCGGCAACCTGGGCGACGAACTCAAGATCCAGGTCACCGGGCCGGACGGCCTGCTCGACGTCAGCGGCTCGGTTGCCGTCCGGGGCAGCTTCCAGCGGCTCGACTTCGACAACCTGCCGGCCGCCACGTCCGGGACGACCGACCTGGCGATCCGTGCACACTGCTACGCCGTCAACCCGAGCAAGCTCGTCTGGGATGCGCCATGAGGGCGCGCGGGCCGATCGCGTGCGTGCTGGCGGCGCTGGTCGTCGGCATCGCGCCGCCTGCACTGGCCGCGCCGGGGCCTCCCGGAGACCCGGAGTGGTGGTTCGACACGTGGAACGTCCCCTCGCTGTGGAACGGCGGCGCCCGCGGTCAGGGCGTGACGATCGCCGAGATCGACACAGGAGTGAACGCCAAGGTGCCCGAACTTGGCGGGCGCGTGCTGCACGGCAAGGATTTCGGGGCTGCCGGCGGTGACGGGCGCACCGACCACGACGTCAAGCCGTTCGGGCACGGCACCGCGATGGCGTCGATCATGGTGGCCCGTCCGACCTCCCGGTTCAACATCGCCGGGCTCGCCCCTGACGCAAAGGTGCTGCCCATCGCGGTCCCGTTGCGCGGCACGAACGATCCGAAGGCGGGCGGCGATCATCTCGCCGACGCGATCCGCTGGGCCACCGATCGCGGCGCCAAGATCATCAGCATGTCGTTGGGCGGATCGCGCGACCCGTCCCACGACAAGGTGCCCTGCCCCGACGACGAGCAGGCGGCCATCACCCGGGCGATCGGCAAGGGCGCGATCGTTGTCGCGGCCGGCGGCAACGAGGGCCAGAAGGGCAGCCCGGTCGAGGAGCCCGGCGTCTGCCTCGGCGTGGTGTCGGTCGGCGCGGTCGACTCGAAGGGTGCCGTGCCGGCGTTCTCGTCGCGGCACAACTACCTCACCGTGACGGCACCCGGCGTGAACGTCCCGTCGCTCGGCCGCATCCCGGGGGAAGCGTTCTCCGGCAACGGCACGAGCCAGGCGACTGCTATCACCTCCGCCGCGCTCGCGTTGGTCTGGTCGAAGTTCCCGAAGCTGAACGGACGTCAGATCGTGGCCAGGCTGCTTGCCACGCTGGACCGGCGCACAGCCGAGCGCGACCCGGCCTACGGCTTCGGCGTCGTCAACGCCGGCCGGGCGATCAGAGCGGCCGTTCCGGCCGACGCGGCGAATCCGGTCTTCGCGCCGCTCGATCCGTTCGTCGCAGCCGTCAGGCGGCCGTCCACGCATCTGGCGCCCCCGCCGGTTGCGGGTGCGAAGGCGGCGCCGCCCGGCCAATTCGCGGTCGGTCAGATGCCCACCGCGTGGTCGTCGCGGGCGTGGACCGGTGTCGTGATGGCTGTGCTCGGCGCATTCGCCCTGGTCATGCTGGCGATTGTCGGCATTCGCCGGTCGCGGCGGTTCGCGGCTCTCGGCCCGGACGCGGGCCGCCGGCCCAGCCAGGCTCGACGCGACCCTGACGCGCCGCCGATTCCCACGTACCGCGACGAGGCCGGCCTGATCTGGCACGACCTCAGCCCGCCGCCCGACCCACCTCGGTGACGCTCCGCGGCCCGACCGTTATCCGGGGACGCGTGCGCGCGCCGCCCGGTTGAGCGCGCTGATCACGCCGAGCAGCGACGCCTGCACGATCGACTCGCTGATGCCGACGCCCCAGAACACGCGGTCGCCGACCTCGATCTCGAGGTAGGCCGCCGCCTCGGCATCGCGTCCGGACGTGAGCGCGTGCTCGGCGTAGTCCAGCACCCGAACGCTGACGCCGCCCAGGCCTGTGTCGACAGTGGACAGTGCGGAGCAGAACGCCGCGATCGGCCCGTTGCCCACACCGCTCAGCTCGAACTCCTTGCCGAACGCGCGCACCGTCGTGGTGATGCGCTCGATGCCCTCGTCGCTGGTCGACGCGAACTTGGTCAGCGCGAACTCGCCGTCCGAGAGGTACTCGTCGGAGAAGATCTGCCACATCTGCGGCGCGCTCACCTCACCGCCTTCGCCGTCGGTGTGGCGCTGGATGACGTGGCTGAACTCGATCTGCAGGCGTCGCGGCAGGTCGAGATGGTGCTCGGTCTTCATGATGTAGGCGACGCCGCCCTTGCCCGACTGCGAGTTCACCCGGATCACGGCCTCGTAGGAGCGGCCGACGTCCTTGGGGTCGATGGGCAGGTACGGCATGTGCCACGGCATCTCGCCGGCCGGCTTGCCTGCTGCGACGGCGTCGCGATCGAGCGCGTCGAACGCCTTCTTGATCGCGTCCTGGTGCGAGCCCGAGAAGGACGTGTAGACCAGGTCGCCGGCGTACGGGTGCCGCTCGTGGACGCCGATGCGGTTGCAGTACTCGACGGTGCGGCGGATCTCGTCGATGTCGCTGAAGTCGATCTGCGGGTCGATGCCCTGGCTGAACAGGTTCAGCCCGAGCGTCACCAGATCGACATTGCCGGTGCGCTCGCCGTTGCCGAACAGGCATCCCTCGACGCGCTGCGCGCCGGCCAGCACGGCAAGCTCGGCGTCGGCGACGGCGGTGCCGCGGTCGTTGTGCGTGTGCACGGACAGCGCGACGTGGTCGCGTCGGGAGAGCCCGCGCGACATCCACTCGATCTGGTCGGCGTAGACGTTCGGCGTCGACCGCTCGACGGTGCACGGCAGGTTGAGCACGATCTCGCGATCGGGGCCCGGCTGCCACGCGTCCATGACGCCCTCGCAGATCTCCAGCGAGAAGTCGAGCTCGGTGTCCATGAAGATCTCCGGTGAGTACTCGTAGCCGAAGTCGGTGTTCGGCAGGTACTGCTCGGCGTACTTCATGATCGCGTGCGTGCCGTCGACGGCGATCGCCTTGCACTCGGCGCGCCCGTCCCCGCTGAAGCCGAAGACGACGCTGCGGAACACCGGCGCAGCGGCGTTGTACATGTGGACGGTGGCGCTCTTGGCGCCGACCAGCGACTGCACGGTGCGCTCGATGAGCTCCTCGCGTGCCTGGGTCAGCACCGATATCCGCACGTCGTCGGGGATCTTGCCGCTGCTGATCAGGTCCCGGATGAAGTCGAACTCGGTCTGGCTGGCCGCCGGGAAGCCGACCTCGATCTCCTTGTAACCCATGCGTACGAGCAAGTCGAACATGGCGTGCTTGCGGGCGGCGTTCATCGGGTCGATCAGGGCCTGGTTGCCGTCGCGCAGGTCGGTTGACAGCCAACGCGGGGATTTCGTGATGGTGCGGCTGGGCCACTGCCGGTCGGGCAGGTCGACGGGCGGGAATGCGGTGTAGCGATAGCAAGGCATCTGGGATGCGCGCTGATTGTTCGGATTGCTCATGGTCTGCTGCTTCTCTCGACGAGATGGATCGGTCGGCAGCAGAACGGCCCGCGACGAGGGGCCGACCGGTCTGGAGTTACCGGGCCTCGTCGCGGCCGCGAAGAAGCAGCACGCGAATCATGATCTGCACAAGGTACCCGGTGCCCCGGAGGTAGCCAACCCGGGCTGCGTCTAAAGCCCACGAATGCGACGGAATCCGTCGTTGAGCCGAGGCATGAGCGACGGTAACGTTCGCCGCATGACCTCTCCACGGACGATCCAGAACTTCATCGACGGCAAATTCGCCGATCCAGCGGACGGGCGGCGAGCCGATCTGATCGATCCGTCCACCGGCGAGGTATTCGGCTCCGCGCCGGTTTCGAGCGCCGAGGACGTCGATCGTGCTTATGCCGCGGCGGCGTCCGCGTTCGAGACCTGGCGCGACACGACGCCGAGCGTCCGGCAGCAGGCGCTGCTCAAGTTCGCCGACGCCCTCGAGGCGCGTGCCGACGACCTGGTGGCCGCGGAGTCGCAGAACACGGGCAAGCCGATCGAGCTGACGACGTCCGAAGAGATCCCGCCGATGATCGACCAGGTGCGCTTCTTCGCCGGCGCCGCGCGGCTGCTCGAAGGCCGCAGCGCGGGCGAGTACATGGCCGGCTTCACGTCCTACGTGCGGCGCGAGCCGGTGGGCGTCGTCGGGCAGGTCGCGCCGTGGAACTACCCGATGATGATGGCGATCTGGAAGCTCGCGCCGGCCATCGCGGCCGGCAACACCGTCGTCCTGAAGCCGAGCGACACGACTCCGGTCAGCACGGTGCTGCTCGCCGAGATCGCTGCCGAGTTCCTGCCGCCGGGCGTGCTGAACGTCATCTGCGGCGACCGCGACACCGGGCGCGCGCTCGTGGCGCACAAGACTCCGGCCATGGTGTCGATCACCGGATCGACCCGGGCCGGCATGGAGGTGGCCGCATCGGGCGCCACCGACCTCAAGCGGGTGCACCTGGAACTCGGCGGCAAGGCCCCGGTGATCGTGTTCGACGACGCCGACCTTGCCGACGCAGCCGAGAACATCGCCATCGCCGGGTACTTCAACGCCGGCCAGGACTGCACGGCAGCCACCAGGGTGCTCGTCGCTCCTCGCGTGGCGTCTGACTTCGCGGACGCGCTCGCCGAGCAGGCCCGTGGCACGCGCACCGGTCCACCCTCGGATGCCGACGTGCTGTACGGGCCGCTGAACAATGCGAACCAGCTGAACCGGGTCGGCGGCATGCTGGGCCGGCTGCCCGACCACGCGCGGGTGCTGGCCGGCGGGTCGCGTGAGGGCGAACGCGGCTACTTCTGGCAGCCCACGGTCGTCGCCGGCCTGGAGCAGGGCGACGAGGCGTCCCAGCAGGAGATCTTCGGACCGGTCATCACGGTGCAGCAGTTCAGCGACGAGGACGAGGCGGTGCGGTGGGCCAACGGCGTCGAGTACGGCCTGGCGTCCAGCGTGTGGACAAAGGACCACGGCCGGGCGATGCGGGTCTCGCGCCGCCTGGACTTCGGCTGCGTATGGGTGAACTGCCACATCCCGCTCGTCGCCGAGATGCCACACGGCGGGTTCAAGCACTCCGGTTACGGCAAGGATCTGTCGATGTACGGCCTGGAGGACTACACGCGGATCAAGCACGTCATGCACAACATCGACTCGTGAACTTTGGACGATCAGCCGGGGGGAGCGTCCGGCCGCGCGCCGCTAGTGTCCTGGCTTGACCCGTCGGTCCCGCCAAACAGGAGCACACATGGCAACCGCTGTTCCCTCGTCCGATCGGCTCGCCTTCGCCGATCGGCGCGTCCTCGCCGACCTCGTCCCGGGCGCGCTCGTCCGCGACGTCGCGCTGATCGGTGCCGGAGCCGGGTTGACCGGCCTGGCCGCGCAGGTGTCCGTCCACACCTGGCTGAGCCCGGTGCCGTTCACGCTGCAGACCCTCGCGGTGCTGGTCACCGGTGCCGCGCT
>Ga0137376_10002467_pt1 | contig 11048 bp, 9 predicted proteins | sample SagtaG_23_FD_104814 | JGI IMG/M metagenome (GOLD analysis project Ga0137376, IMG submission 104814) | Vadose zone soil microbial communities from Sagehorn Ranch, Mendocino, California, USA - Sage2_L_20_16 metaG | ecosystem: Environmental > Terrestrial > Soil > Vadose zone | place: USA... | reverse complement strand
GACTGGATCCGGAGCGCCCCCGCCTCGTCGGCGCGGTGGCACGCCGCCCACCGGCCGGGTTCGAGCTCGCGCAGGGCCGGGCTTTCGACGAGGCACCGGTCGATCGCGAAGGGGCAGCGGGGGGCGAACCGGCAGCCCGGCGGCGGATGGAGCAGGTCCGGGGGGACGCCCTCGATGGGGATCAGGGTCTCCTGGGGCCGCAGGAGATTGGGGAACGAGTTCTCGAGGCCCATCGTGTACGGGTGGCGGGGCCGCGCGAAGACGTCAGGGGTGGGGCCGGCCTCGACGATCTTGCCCGCGTACATCACGGCCATCCGGTCGCAGGTCTGAGCGACGACGGAGATGTCGTGGGTGACGAGGATCACGCTCAGCGAGAGCTCCGCCGTGAGCGTGCGCAGCGTCCGCAGAATGCGGTGCTGCACCACGACGTCGAGCGCGGTCACGGGTTCGTCCGCGAGCAGCAGGCGCGGGCGCAGCGCGAGGGCCAGGGCGATCGCGGCGCGCTGCTTCATGCCGCCGGAGAGCTCGTGCGGGTAGCTCCACAACCGCCGCCGGTCCAGCCCGACGAGGTCGCAGAGGTCGAGCGACCGCCGGCGCGCGTCGGTCCGCTTGAAAGAGCCGGTGACCGTCAGGACCTCGGTGAACTGATCGCCGAGCCGGTACACCGGGTCGAGCGAGTCCATCGCCGCCTGGGGGACCATCGCGATCGATCGCCAGCGGTACCGGTTCATCTCGGCCTCCGGCAGCGCCGCCAGGTCGACGCCGTCGAAGACGATCTTGCCGCCGGCGATGCGCGCGTTCCTGGGCAGCACCCGGATGATCGCCCGGCCGAGCGTCGTCTTCCCGCAGCCGCTCTCGCCCACGAGGCCGAGGACCTCGCCTTCCCGCACCTCGAGCGTGACGCCGTCCACGGCGCCACTCGTGCCCCGCGCCGTCCGGTACTCCACACGCAGGTCCTCCAGCGCGAGGAGCGCCACTACCGCCGCCTCAGGCGGGGAAAGAGCAGTTCCTCGTAGCCGCGGCTGATGAAATAGCCGGCCATGACCACGAGCATGATGCAGACGCCGGGCGGGATGAACCAGTTGTACGCGCCGCCGGAGAGCGCCTGCGAGATATAGGCGTCCTGGAGCATGTATCCCCATGAGATCCGCGCCGGGTCCCCGAACCCGAGGAAACTGACCGACGCCTCCGTCAGGATCGCCCAGCCGACCGCGAGCGAGCCATAGAGCAGCGCGATCGGCAGGACGTTCGGCGCGAGATGCACGAGCATCAGCCGGCGGGGAGAGCTGCCCAGCACGCGCGCGGCTTCGACGAAGCCCCGCTCGCGGAGGGTCAGGACCTGCGCCCGCACCACGCGGGCGGTGTCCTTCCAGAGCAGCAGCGCCATCGTCAGGACGATGTTCCAGAGGCTCGGGCCGAGAAACGCAATCAGGACGATGACGAACGGCAGATAGGGGATGCCGAACGCCACGTCGGCCAGGCGCATCAACACGGCGTCGAGCCATCCTCCATAGTACCCCGCGACGATTCCCACGCTGGTGCCGATGAGCGCCACGAAAAACGCCGCCACAAAGCCCACCGCGAGGGCCGGCCGCGCCCCGTAGACGAGCTGGGCGAAGATGTCCCGCCCCACGTTCGTGGTCCCCAGGGGATACGCGCGGCTGGGAGGCCGGTTGGCCATCAGCGCGTCCCCGCTCATGATCGTCTGCTGCGGATCGTACGGGGTGAGGAGGGGGGCGCTCAACGCGATCAGGACGAACAGCGCGTAGATGCAGATGCCGGCGAACGCGAACCGGTCGTGCTGCAGGACGCTCCACAGGGTGCCCGCCGCGCGGCGCCAGCCTCCCCACGTCTGGCCGGGGCGGGGGAGGGCGTCGACGCTACCGCTTCGCATACGAGACCCGCGGATCCAGCCAGGTGTAGAACAGATCCGCCGCGAGGTTCATGAAGATCGCCAGCGCGGCGATCAGGAGGAACGCGCCCTGGGCGAGGGGATAGTCCTTGGCGGCGACGGCCTTGACGAGGAGACGGCCCAGGCCCGGCCAGCTGAAGACGTTCTCGACCACGACGTAGCCCTGGAGGCTGTAGCCGACGACCAGCGCGAAGGCCGTGACGACGGGGAGGAGGGCGTTGCGTGCGGCGTGGCGCAGCAGGATCCGCCCCTCGGGCAGGCCCTTCATGCGCGCCATGACGATGAACTCCTCCTCCATGACGTCCAGCATGTTGCTCCGCATCAAGAGCAGCGGCAGCCCCTGCAGGTAGAGGACGAGCGTCACCAGAGGAAGCGCGAGGTGGCGCAGGAAGTCCGGGCTGGTCAGTTGCTGCCACAGCGAGACGTACTGGGCGCCGGGGCTCGCGGTGCCGGACGTGGGGAACCAGCGCAGGGAGAACGAGAAGACCGCGAGCAGGATCATGCCCACCCAGAACTCCGGCGCGGCCCGCACCGCCAGGGCGAGGGAGATGCCCGCCGTCTCCACGGCCGTGCCGCGCTTCCAGGCCAGGAACGCCCCGGCGGTGGCGCCGATGAGGAAGGCGATGATCACCGCCCCCAGCACGAGGATCAGCGTGTTGGGGAGCGCCTCCCAGACGAGCTGCGCGACCGGGGCGTGATAGAAAAACGACTGGCCCATGGAGCCCGCGGCCGACGCCCGCAGGAAGATCAGGTACTGCTGCCAGAGCGGCAGGTCGAGCCCGAACTCGTGGATCAACGCCTGCTGCTGGTCGACCGTGAAGTTGGGGTCGATGTAGGCGGCCAGCGGGTTCCCCGGCATCAGGCGAAAGATCAGGAACAAAAGGGTGGCGACGACCCAGAGCACGAGCAACATCTGGGCCAGGCGCTGCGCGATCCACCTGGTTGACGAGCGCGTCATCACGGCCGGTCCGACCACCCGGGGGCCGCTTGGAGGGGCCGGCGGGCGAACCCGCGGACGTCCTGGCTCACGCCGTGGGCGTGGCGAGGCGGTGACCCTACCGGGCGACCTCCAGCGTCTCCGTCTGGCTGGCCGGATACAGGAGGTGGCCCTGGGGGTCCCACTCGTACCCGGCCTTCTTGAGGAGGTCCCGGGCCGCGGCGACGTTGTACGCGTACTGCGGCAGATTCGGGGCGTGCCAGAACTCCAGGGCCTGGCTCACCGGTGAGTCGGCCAGCACGCCGTAGCCCTTGTAGGCGACGAGGCGGATCATGTTGCGGTCGATCACCATGCTGAGCGCCCGCCGGAAGTCCGTATCGTTGAAGGGCGGCCGCCGTTCGTTATAGGCGATGAACTGCATGCCGATGTCCGTCGACGCGATCACCGTGATGCGCGGGTCCTGGCTGCTCAACCGGGCCAGCACGGCGGGATCGCCCAGGTAGTCCGACAGGAAGTTGATCTCCCCGTTCCGGAGCCCGCCGAGCGCGGCCTCGACGTTGGACACGGTGCGCAGGATCCACCGGTGCAGCTTGGGGGCGGCCCAGTGCTCCGGGTTGGCCTCCAGGACCACTTCCTGGCCGCGCGTCCAGCCGGCGAACTTGAACGGGCCGGAGCCGACCGGCGCCTTCTCCTGGAGCGACTCGGCGTTCTCTTTCTTTCCCTCCAGGCTCTGGAGCATCGGCGCCCAGACGTGCTGCGGCACCAGGTTGATCTTGCCGAGCGTCGAGGTCAGGAAGGCGGCCGACGGCTTCGCCAGCGTAAAGCGCAGGGTCGTCGGGTTCAGCTTCGTGATGTCCGCGATGTTCGCGACGAACGGCCGGTACATCGGCACCTTGCCGCCCTTCGGCGCCACAAACGAGAAGATGACGTCGTCGGCGGTGACCGGAGTGCCGTCATGCCACCGCATCCCCGGCCTGAGCGTCACGTCGATCGTGGTCGGGTTCAGCCATTTGTAGGCGCTGGCGGCCCAGGGCCGCGGCAGGCCGTCCGGCCCGATGCGCACCAGCCGGTCCCAGATCAGCTCGGTGATCCAGGAGTCGACCTTGCCGCTGATGTAGAGCGGGTTGATCGCCTGCACCGGGTCCTGGGCGTTGAGCACCATGTCCTTCTGCGCGCCCTTGGGCGCCGCCCCGTCGAACGTCCAGAAATTCTTGATCCCGATCCCCTTCTGCTCGACGATCGTGGCCGGATCCCACACCTGGTTGTTGAAGGCATAGATGGACTTGGGGTTCACGAGAAACGTGTAGGGTTGGGCGCCGGCGATGATCTCCTGGGCCTGCACGATGAGCTTCTTGCGCGTAGTCGGATCCGTCGCCTCGCGCTGCCCCTGCGCGATCTCGTCGTACCTGGGATCGATGAAGCCGATGAAGTTGTAGCCGTCCTTGGCCGTGCTCGACGAGAACAGGTTCACCAGCAGTTCGTCGGGGTCGGACCGCTCGGGACGGCCGACCATCTGCCAGGTCGTCATGTCCCACTTCTGCCGGCTGTACCAGATGTAGTCCGCCAGCTGCTCCCACGGCATGGTCCGGACCGTCACCCGCAGGCCGAGCCTGCGCATCCCCTCGGCGGCGATGCGGGCGGCCTCGTACTGCTGCGGATCCTGGGCCTGGGGCCACGTGACCAGGACCAGTTCGCGGACCTGGCGGCCGGCCTGAGCCTGCGTGGCGGTGACCGGCGCGCCTGCCGCAAAGCCCATCGAAGCGAGGATTGGGACAAAGGTAATGAGCGCCCCGAGGGCCAGGAATGCCAGGCCGTGCACGACGCTGCGCTTCTGCATGGTGCCTCCTTATAATAAGAAGACTCTCTAAGGAAAACTCCGGACTATGCTCTAGTTGGCCATTATACAACGCCCGTTCCCCCTCCTGCGGGGCGGAGGGCGCCGCGCGGCGCATCCCGGGGGGAGGAGGACGGGTGCTGGCGGCATATTCTGAGGTGGGATGCTGTTGTGACAGGCGGGTTCCTGGGGTTTGCGGCGCGGCGGACGGCCGCGGCGATCCCGACGCTATTCGGGGTCACCGTGATCGTGTTTTTTATGATCCGGGTCCTGCCGGGGGACCCGGCCCGGCTGGTGGCCGGATTGCAGGCCACCGATGACGAGGTGGCCCGGATCCGCGTCCAGCTGGGGCTGACGAAGCCGCTGGTGGTGCAGTACGGGCTCTTTCTCGATCACCTCCTCCAGGGCGACCTGGGCAAGTCCATCAAGACCCAGGCGCCGGTCACGTCCGAGATCGGGAGCCGGCTGCCGCCGACGGCGCTCCTGGCGGTCACCGCAACCTCGCTCGCCGGCGTGCTGGGGATCGCGTCCGGGATCCTCGTCAGCACCCGCAAATATACGGCGGTCGACTATACGGTGACGGTCCTGGCGTTGGCGGGCGTGAGCATCCCCGTCTTCTGGCTGGGCCTCATGCTGATGCTGCTCTTTGCCGTCTTCCTCCACCTGGTGCCCGCGGGCGGGGCCATCGGGCCCCTGAGCATCATCCTGCCCTCGATCACCCTGGCGGCGTTCAGCATCGCCATCATCGAGCGGATGACGCGGAACAGCATGCTGGAGAGTCTCCAACAGGACTACGTCCGGACGGCCCGGGCGAAGGGCCTGGTGGAGCGCGCCGTGGTGTACCGCCACGCCCTGCGCAACGCCCTCATCCCCGTGGTCACCGTGCTCGGCCTGCAGTTTGGGACCCTCCTCGGAGGGGCGGTCCTCACCGAGACGACCTTCGCCTGGCCCGGGATCGGGCGGCTCCTTGTGGACTCGATCGAAGCGCGCGACTATCCCATCATTCAGGGCGTGGTGCTGCTGTTCGCCCTGACGTTCCTGCTCGTCAATCTGCTGGTGGATCTCCTTTATGGCTACATCGATCCGCGCATCAAGTACGGCTGAGGCCGCGCGGGACCGGTCGTTCCGCCACCCGCTCGAGATCCTCGAGCGGTTCGGCCGGAACAAGATCGCGGCGGCGGGCCTGGTCACCCTCCTCGTCATGCTCGCCGCATCAGCCCTGGCCGGGGTGATCCTCCCCTACGATCCAGACGCCGCGAACCTGGACTTGACGCTCCATCCCCCGACGCCGGCCCACCTCCTCGGCACGGACCAGCTCGGCCGGGACATTCTCACCCGCGTCGTGTACGGCGGCCGGATCTCGCTGGTCATTGGGGTGCTCGCGGTGGCGCTCAGCGCCGCGATCGGAATCCCGCTCGGGGTGCTCTCGGGATTCTACGGCGGCGTGGCCGACGCGGTGATCCAGCGGGTCATCGACGTCGTCCTCGCCTTTCCGGGGTTCCTCCTGGCGTTGACGCTGATCAGCATCCTGGGGGTCGGTCTCGCCAACGTCGTCATCAGCGTGGGGATCGCCTCGGTGCCCATCTACGTCCGATTGGTGCGCGCGGTGACGCTCAGCGTCCGCGAGATGACCTACGTCGAGTCCGCCCGGGCGACCGGGCAGCAAGACCGGCTGATCATGCTCCGGCACGTGCTCCCCAACGCGGCCGGGCCGATCGTGGTCCAGTCCTCGCTCCAGCTCGGCGCCGCGATTCTCACCGCCGCGGGGTTGGGCTTCCTCGGGCTGGGCGTCCGGCCGCCCACCCCGGAGTGGGGGACGATGCTCGGCGAGGCGCAAACCTACCTCCTCACGTCCTGGTTCATCGCGACCTTTCCGGGGCTGGCGATCTTCCTGGCGGTGATGGCGTTCAACCTGCTCGGCGACGGGCTGCGCGATGCGCTCGACCCGCGGATGAAGGTGCTTTAGCTTCCTGCGGATTCGGCGAGGAGGCCGCGCCCGCGACAGGATTTGAACAAGGCCGATCGAAGCGTGGAGTAGAGCAAAGGGAGGGATCGAGATGCGGCGGGGAGTGGCGGGCGTGCTGACGTTGGCGGCGTCGGCGGCGATGGGCTGGGCCGTCGGGGCCGGGCCCCTCCACGCCCAGGAAAACAGGGTCGGCGGAACGTGGACGGTCGCGCTCACCGAGGAGCCGGATACCCTCGACCCCCAAAAGACCGGCGCGGCCGTTGCGGCGCAGATCTTCACGCTCGTGGGCGAGCCGCTCCTGGCCAAGGATTACCAGAGCCGCATCGTGCCGGGACTCGCCGAGTCGTGGGCGATCAGCGGCGACGGGCGGCAGTGGACGTTCAAGCTCCGGGCCGGCGCCGTCTTCCACGACGGCACGCCGGTGACGGCGGCGGCCGTCCGGGCGTCGATCGCGCGCGCGCTCGCCCCGGAGACCAAGTCCCCGGTCGCCAAAGCGCAGCTCGGCCCCGTCACCGCCCTCGACGCGCTCGACGACCGGACCCTCCGCATCACGCTCAGAGAGCCGTTCGCGCCCTTCATGGCCAACCTCACCGATTCGCGTCTCTCTCCGATCAGCGTCAAAGCGGCCGAGGCTGCGGGGGACGGCTTCGGCCGGGCTCCCGTCAGCAACGGGCCGTACACGCTCAAGGAGTGGGTCTCCGGCCACCACATCACGCTGGCGCGGAACCCGGCGTTCGCCTGGGGCCCGCCGTACATGCACCGGGGCCCGGCCAATCTGGAGCAGGTGACGTTCCGGATCATCCCCGACTCGGCCACCCAGGTCGCGGCGTTCGAGAGCGGCGAGGTGAGCCAGATCCAGATCCCGCCCCACGACGTCACGCGGCTCGTCGACAGCAAGAAGTACCAGATCTTCCACTTCCTGCGCAAGGGCGTCGGATTATTCCTGGAGTTCAACACGATCCGGCAACCCTTCGCGGATCTCAAAGTGCGCCGGGCGATGAACTATGCCATCGACAAGAACGTCCTCGTCAAGGTGGCGCTGGAAGGGCAGGGGGAGCCCGCCTACGGCCCGCTCCCGCCGTCGATTTGGGGATACTGGCCCGGTATCGTCGACTATGCGCCGCACTATGATCCCGGCAAGGCCAAGCGGTTGTTCGCCGAGGCCGGGTACACCATGGGCCCCGACGGACTGCTCGAGAAGGCCGGCCGCCCGCTGAGCTTCACCGTGTTCATGGCCCCGATCGATACCTGGACCCGCAGCGCGCAATTGATGCAGGCCGGCCTGCGCGCGTTCGGGGTGAAGATGGACATTCAGACGTATGAGTTCGGCACCCTCCTCGAGATGCTCAAGAGGGGCGAGCACCCCGCGGAGCTCATGGGGTACACCTACAACGAGCCGGACATCCTCTTCGTGTGGTTCGATTCCGTCAACATCGGCGCGGGCCTCAACTTCAGCCACTACTCGGACAGGACCCTCGACGGGATGATCGAGACCGCGCGCCGGACCATGGACACTGGGAAGCGGGCCGCCGTCTACGCCGACCTCCAGCGGTATGTCGTCGACAAGGCGCTGTGGGTGCCGCTGTGGACAAACTTCAACTATATCGCGCTCCAACCGTCCATCAAGGAGGCCAGGGTCCATCCGGACGGATACGTGTTTCTTGGTGACGCGTATCTGGTGAAACCGTAACGAGGCGCGGGGGCCGGCGCGCGGGGTAACCCACCGCGGCCGCCCACCGGCGAACCGCAGAATGATCGGCTACGCGCTGCGCCGCGTGGGAATGACGCTGCTGGTCCTCCTCGCGGTGTCGGTGCTCGTCTTCCTGATGAGCCACCTCACCCCCGGCGACCCCGCCACCATCATGCTGGGCGAGAACGCGTCCAGGGCCGACGTCCTCCGGCTGCGCCACGAGCTCGGGCTGGACCGGCCGCTGCCCGCGCAGTACGGGCGATACCTGGTCAACGTCCTCCGGGGGGACCTCGGCCGATCGATCCGGTCCGGCCGGCCGGTCGCCGGGGAGATCTGGGAGCGATTTCCTCCCACGCTGCAGTTGACGCTCGCGGCGACGGCCGTCGCCGTCGCGGCCGGCGTCCTGCTCGGAGCGCTGGCCGCGATCTCGCGGAACCGGGTGGTCGAGACGCTGCTGATGAGCGCGTCGCTGGTGGGGATTTCCATGCCGTCCTTCTGGCTCGGCCTGCTGTTGATCCTGCTCTTCGGACTGGCGCTCCGCTGGCTGCCGATCGCCGGCGGGAGCGGCTGGCAGGCGCTCGTGCTCCCCGCGGTCACGCTGGCGGCCCAGGCGGCCGCGGTGCTGGCCCGCCTCACCCGCGCCAGCCTGCTGGAAGTCCTCCCCAGCGATTACGTGCGCACGGCCCGGGCCAAAGGCGTGGCCTCCCGGCGTGTCCTGTTCCACCACGCGCTGAGGAACGCGTTGATCCCCGTCGTCACCGTGATCGGCCTCCAGTTCGGCGGCCTGCTCGGCGGCGCGGTGATCGTGGAATCGGTGTTCGCCCGGTCGGGGCTCGGGCGCTTCGCGGTCGGCGCGATCCAGTCGAGGGATTTTCCCCTCATCCAGGGGATCGTCGTGTTTGCCGCCGCCGTGTACGCGCTCGTGAACCTGTCCGTCGATGTGCTCTACCTCGCGCTCGATCCCCGCATCTCCTATGACTAACCCCCGGCTGCTGCTCCGCCTGCTCCGCAGCCCGAGCGCGGTGGCGGGAGTGGTGATGACGGGGGTGTTCCTCGCCACGGCGCTGCTGGCGTCGTGGATTGCCCCCTACGATCCCGTGGCTCCCGCCCCCGATCTGGTTCTGCAGGCGCCCTCGTGGGGCCATCCGTTTGGGACCGATGAACTCGGAAGAGACGTGTTGAGCCGCGTGATGTACGGAAGCCGGATCTCGCTGGAGGTCGGCGCCGTCGCCGTGGCGATCGCCATGATGGCCGGGACCCTGCTCGGCTTGATCGCAGGCTTCAATGGGGGGCTCTGGGACGCGCTGATCATGCGGGGGACCGACGTGCTGCTGGCGTTCCCGGGGATCCTGCTGGCCATCGCCGTCGTGGCCACGTTGGGGCCGAGCCTGGTGAACGTGATGATCGCCGTGGGCATCGGCGCGGTGCCCGTCTACGCGCGGACGGTCCGCGGGTCGACGCTGTCGGTCCGGCAGATGGAGTACGTCGAGGCGGCGCGGGCGGCCGGGGCCACCACGGGCCGCCTGCTCGGGCGCCACGTCCTCCGCAACATCGTCGGGCCGATTGTCGTGCTGGCGACCCTCGGGGTCGGGATCAACATCCTCATCGCCGCGGGTCTGTCCTACGTCGGCCTGGGCGCCCAGCCGCCGGTGCCGGAGTGGGGCGCCATGCTCAGCGGCGCCAGGCAATATCTGAGAGACGCCTGGTGGACGGCGGTCTTTCCCGGCCTGGCCATCACGGTCGCCGTGGTCGGCATGAACCTGCTCGGGGACGGGCTGCGCGACGCGCTCGACCCGCGGCTGCGGGTGTAGCCAAAGGAGGTCGCGTGGTGTTTCATCTCATGCAGTTTACCGACATCGGTCTCCTGTTGCTGCGGTTGATGGTCGGCGTGGTGTTCTTCACCAGCGGCTGGAATACGCTCAAAGATCCCGACGCGCGCAGCAAGAACATCGAGATGAATAAATCCTTCACGATCTTTCTCGGCGCGGCCGAAAGCTTGGGCGCGCTCGGGCTCATCGTTGGGATCCTGACGCAGCTGGCCGGGGTCGGTCTCATGCTCATCTCGCTCGGCGCGATCTGGAAGAAGATCGCCGCCTGGCACACCGGCTTTTGGGGCGAGAATGCCACCGGCTGGCACTACGATCTGATGCTGATCCTCATGAACGTCGTCATCGTGGCGGCCGACGGAGGGCGGTACGTCCTCATGGCATGAGGGAGGAGCGGGGATCTCTACCGCGCGGTCACCTGCCCGGGAACGTCCTTTCCCAGATAGGCCTCCAGGCGGGCCTTCACCGCGGGCCATTCCTCGATGAGGATGCTGTAGTAGACGGAATCGCGCAGGTAGCCGTCTGGCATGATCCGGTGGTGCCGCAGCACCCCTTCCCGCACGCCGCCGATGCGCTCGATCGCCTGCTGCGACCGGATGTTGCGGGCGTCGGTCTTCAATTGAACGCGGATCGCCCCAAGCGTTTCGAAGCAGTGCTTGAGCAGGAGGTACTTGCACTCCGTGTTGATCGGGGTGCGCCAGGTCTCGCGGGCGAGCCAGGTCCACCCGATCTCGATCGCCCGGTGGGCGGGGGTGATTTCCAAGAAGCGGGTGCTCCCGACGATGCGGCCGGTCTGCTGATCGACGATGACAAAGGGGAACTCGCCCCCCTTGTCCCGAGCCGCGAGCGCCTCCCGGACGAGCCGGCGCATGTCGTCCGGCGT
>Ga0137376_10002466_pt1 | contig 11049 bp, 9 predicted proteins | sample SagtaG_23_FD_104814 | JGI IMG/M metagenome (GOLD analysis project Ga0137376, IMG submission 104814) | Vadose zone soil microbial communities from Sagehorn Ranch, Mendocino, California, USA - Sage2_L_20_16 metaG | ecosystem: Environmental > Terrestrial > Soil > Vadose zone | place: USA... | reverse complement strand
TGGACGTCTGGCCCGTGAGCAGGCGGAGCTGGTTGAGCGAGAGCCCGGCTTGCACGCGCACGGGAAAGGATTGGGGCGAGACCTCGAGGTAGAGCGGCCCCGCGTAGCCGGCGCGGATCTCGTCGAAGCGCGGCGTCCGGTCGGTGATGACGCGCGTGAAGATGTCCAGGCGGCCCGTCGTGCTCTTGGGGTTGGAGCGCCCCCGCACGTGCGGCGGGAGGTCGAGCGACTCGAGCAGCGGCACCAGGTAGACGGAACCCCGCTGGAGTGTCGCGCCCGCCTCGAGCGACAGCCGGTCGATGACGAGGTCGCTCTGCCCGAGGTCGCTCCCGAGCCGCTCGTGCACCGTCTGGCTGAAGGGCAGGAAGCTCGCGCGCAGCTGGTAGGCGGTCGCGCCGAGCCGGAGGTCGAGGCTCGCCGGCTGGAACTGCTCGTCGGCGATCGGTAGCGGGGCGCGGATCCAGCCCTGGCGCGCGCCCGCGCGGAGCTCGTGGTCCGACAGCACCCCGTCACTCATGGGGCTCCACTTAGCACCCGCGGCGCGGGCCAGTCAATTCAACCGACGCGAGCGACGGCGCCCTCGGTGTCCACGGCGAGCGCGCGAGCGGCGCCGGCAACACCGGCGCGCCGCAGCGCCTCTTCCAGGGCGCGCGCCACGCGGCCGCCGTCGACGCCGCCGTCGACGACGGCGAGGAGCGACGGACCCGCCCCGCTCAGCACGCAGCCGAGCGCTCCCGCGGCGATCGCCGCGGACGTGACACCGCGCATCCACGGAAAGAGCTTCTCGCGGTAGGGCTGGTGGAGCCGATCGTCGAGCGCCGCCCGGAGCGCGGCCGGGCGGCCCGTCTGCAGGCCCGCCAGCAGGAGCGCGACGCGCTGGACGTTGAAGACCGCGTCGGCGCGCGGTACGGCGGCCGGCAGGACCGCGCGCGCGTCGGCCGTGGCATTCGTCGCCTCGGGGATCAAGACCACCCACTGCAGCGGCCGCGGCACCGGGAGGGAGACCGCCGTGACCGTGTCGGCCGTCACGCACGAGACCGTGAGGCCGCCGAAGATCGCGGCCGCGACGTTGTCGGGGTGGCCTTCGGCGCGCGCGGCCAGCGCGAGCAGCGCGTCACGGTCGAGCGGCGAGCCGAGGAGCGCGTTCCCCGCTGCGAGACCGCCGACCCACGCCGCGGCACTCGAGCCGAGCCCGCGCGCGAGCGGCACGCGGTTCACGCACTCGAGCCGCACGCCGCGGAAGGGCCGGCCGGCCGCGTCGTACGCGAGCCTCAAGCCCCGGACGACCGTGTTGTCGGCATCCTTTGCGAGCTCCGTCGCGCCCTCCCCCCGCAGGCTCACGTCGACGCGGTCGGCCTCCTCGGCCACCACTTCGTTGTGGAGGGCGAGCGCCAGCCCGAGGGCGTCGAACCCCGGCCCGAGGTTGGCGGACGTCGCAGGAACGCGGACGTGAATGCGCACGCGGCTAGAGCCGCTTCAGGAGCCAGTCGGGCGTGAGCGACACCGCCCACGCGTTGAGCAGCACGTAGTAGTTGGTGAAGACGAGCACGCCGACGACGACGAGCAGGACGCCCGCGGCGCGCTCGACGATGGGGATGAACGGGCGATAGCGCTTGAACACGCGCAGGAACGGCCCGAGCGCCAGCGCGGAGAGCAGGAATGGCACGCCGAGGCCCGCCGAGTAGGCGACGAGCAGGGCGATCCCGCGACCGACGTTCTCGGCGGTCGACGCGAGCGTCAGGATCGCCCCGAGAATCGGGCCGACGCAGGGCGTCCAGCCGATCCCGAAGGTGACGCCCACCAGGAACGAGCCGACATAGCCTGCCGGCTTCTGGCGGAGCTGGAGCTGCTGGGTGCGGCCGAGGAAGCCGATCCGGAGCACGCCGACGATGTAGAGACCGAAGACGACGATCAGGAGCCCGCCGATCCGGCGGATCCACACGCGATAGTCGAGCAGGAGCTGGCCGAGCACGCTGAACGAGGCGCCGAGCGAGACGAACACGACCCCGAACCCGACGATGAAGGCGAGCGCGTGGAGGAGCACCCGCCGCCGCGCGGCGCCGCCGAGGTCGGCGCTGAGGTCGGCGACCGACATCCCCGTGATGAACGAGATGTACGAGGGGAAGAGCGGCAGCACGCAGGGGGAGAGGAACGAGAAGAGCCCCGCGCTGACCGCGACGACGACGCCCAGAGACTCGCCCATGGCTACTGGAGGAGCCCCTCGATCAGCGAGAGCGCCGCGTCTCCGTCCCAGGACCGCGGGCCGAGCGCGAGCGCCGCGACGTAGCCCTCGGGGTCCACGATGAAGCTCGACGGCAGCGCGCGCACGCCGTACGCGTTCCCGACGTCGAGCTTGGGATCGAGCGCGACCGGAAAGGTCAGCTTGTACTTGGCCAGGTACGGGTGCACGACCTTCGGGTCGATGTCCACGGAGACGGCGACGAGCACGAAGCCCTGGTCCTTCTGCCGCTGCCAGAGCCGCTCCATCGCCGGCATCTCTTCCCGGCAGGGCCCGCACCACGTCGCCCAGAAGTTGACCAGGAGCACCTTCCCGCGCTGCTCGGCGAGCCTGAAGCGCTGGCCGCTAGGTGTCGGCAGGGCGAAGTCCTCGGCGAGCTTCCTCCGCGTCGGCTGGATGAGGTCGAGCTCCTTCAGCGCCTCGGCGAGGCTCAGCGCGCGGCCGGCCCGCGCCTTCCGCTTGACGTGGGCCGCGGCGACGGCCGTCGCCGGGCGCGGCTCGACGGAGGGCTCGGCTCGGGAGGATTCCGGCGCCCGGCCGACGGCGGCGTAGAGCCCGGCCGCGCCGATGCCGGCGAGCGCGACCGCGGCGGCGAGCACGGCGAGCTTGCGGGGCATGCGGACTCCGGCGTCGGTGGCATTCATCACGCGGACAACACGCAAAGTATACCGCGACATTCCGTGAACGGTCGTGACACCCTTGTTATATTAAGCGGACTTCGATGACGGTCACGATAGTCGCCGACGATCTCACGGGCGCCTGCGACGCGGGCACGCTCTTCGCCGGCAAATCCCCCGTCCCCGTCGCGGTCTGGCCCGACCCGCCCGTCGCCGCCCCGGTGAGCGTCGTGGACACCGAGTCGCGCGATCTCGCGGCGGCCGAGGCGACCCGCCGCGTCCGCCGCGCCCTCGGGCCAGGGGCCCGGGCGGGCGCGACCGTCTGGTTCAAGAAGATCGACTCGACGCTGCGCGGCCACGCGGGCGCCGAGCTCGCCGCGCTCCTCCGGGCGACGGGCCTCGAGAGCGCGCTCGTCTGCCCCGCGTTCCCGGCGCAGGGCCGCACCGTCGTCGACCGCCAGCTCTTCGTGAACGGCGAGCCCCGCGCGAGCGTCGTGGACCGGCTCCGTCCCGAGGTCGACCGGCCGCTCGCCTGGATCCCCCTCGGCGACGTGCGCGCCGGTGGCGTCGCGCTCACCGCGCGCGTGATGCGCCTGGCGGGCATGGTCGTGGTCGCCGACGCCGAGACCGACGCCGACCTCGACGCGCTCGTCGGCGCGGCCCTCGCCCTCGAGGCCCCGCCGCTGCTCGCCGGCTCGGCGGGGCTCGCCCGCGCGCTCGCGGAGCGCCTGGGGCTGCTCGCGGGGCCCGCGTCCTTGCCAACGGGGCGCTGGCTGATCGTCGCCGGGAGCCTGAGCCCGTCGACGCGGCGCCAGATCGCGGAGGCACGGCGCGCTGGGCTCCGCGTCCTCGCGACGCCGGACGCCGGCCGCGGCGATGCCGCAACGGCCGCGGCCGAGGTCGGCGCCGAGGCGGCGCGCCTGCTCGCGGCCGAGCCCTTCGACCTGGTCGTCGTCACTGGCGGCGAGACCGCCGTCGCCCTCTACCGCGCCCTCGGCGCGACGCGCCTCGACCTCGTCGGCGCGCCTCAGCCCGGCCTCGCGCTCGGTTGGCTCGGCATGCCCGGGCGCGCCGACCTCGCCGTGCTGACCAAGGCCGGCGGCTTCGGCCCGCCGAACCTCTTCGTCTCGCTCGCCCGGGAGGCCGGGGCGTGACGGCGCCGATTCTCGGCGTCACCATGGGCGATCCGGCCGGCGTGGGCCCGGAGATCATCGCGCGCGCCTGCGCCGAGCGCGACGTGCGCGCGCGCTGCCGGCCCGTCGTGATCGGTGCGGCGTCCACAATGACGGAGGCCCTCGCGCTCGTGAACTCGCCACTCGTGCTCCACGCCGTCAAGGACGTCGCCGACTGCCGCTTCGACGAGGGCGGGCTCGAGGTCCTCGACCTCGGCAACGTGGACATGTCGACGCTCCCGCGGTGTCGGGTCAGCGCGGCCGCGGGACGGGCGGCCTACGAGTACATCGAGACCGCGGTGACGCTCGCGCGCCGGCGCACGATCCAGGGCATCGTGACGGCGCCGATCAACAAGGAAGCGCTCGCCGCGGCGGGCATGACCCACTCGGGCCACACCGAGATCCTGGCGGCCCTCTCGGGCACCCGAGACTTCGCGATGCTCCTGCTCGGCCACGAGCTGCGCGTGATCCACGTGACCACGCACGTCTCGCTCCGCCGCGTGCCGGACCTGGTCACGCGCGAGCGCGTGCTGCGCACGATCGAGCTGGCCCAGCGCACGCTGGAGGGCCTCGGCCTCGCGCGCGGACGGATCGCCGTCGCCGGACTGAACCCGCACGCGGGCGAGGACGGGCTCTTCGGCGACGAGGAGAAGACGGCGATCGTGCCGGCCATCGAGGCGGCGCGGGCCCGGGGCATGGCCGTGACCGGCCCCTTGCCCGCCGACACCCTCTTCTCCCGCGCCCGCGGCGGCGAATTTGATATCGTCGTCGCCATGTATCACGACCAGGGGCACATCCCCGTGAAGACGCTCGGCTTCAACTACGACGAGGCGACGAAGCGCTGGGTCGGTCTCTCGGGCGTGAACGTCACGGTGGGCCTCCCGTTCCTGCGCGTGTCGGTGGACCACGGCACGGCGTTCGACCGCGCCTGGCAGGGCGTCGCCAACCACGAGTCCATGGTCGAAGCGCTCGACGTCGCCGTCCGGATGCTCGAGCACAGGTGAGCGCCATGCCCCCGCGCGCCTCACGGCGCGACGGCATCGAGCCCGCGGTCGAGCGCCTCGTGATGGCCCCACGTGCGTCGAGGCTCGAGCGCGGCGGCGCCACGGCCGCGTAGCGGCGGGGCGCGCGCGCGAAAGAGGCCTACCTCATGGACGCTCCCGAGATTCGCGGGCTCCTCAGCGACGTGCGCGCCGGCCGCCTCTCCCGCCGCGCGTTCACGGGATCGATGGTCGCCCTCGGTCTGACGGCGCCGCTGGCCGCCCAGATGCTCGCCGCGGCGGGCGCCGCGCAGGCCCAGCCGCGGGGGGAGACGTTCAATCCGACGCGGCGCGGCGGTGGAGGCCAGCTCAAGGCCCTCTGGTGGCAGGCGCCGACGCTCCTGAACCCGCACTTCGCCACGGGCACCAAGGACCAGGACGCCTCGCGCATCTTCTACGAGCCCCTCGCCTCGTTCGATCCGGACGGGAACCTCGTGCCGATCCTGGCCGCCGAGGTGCCGAGCCGGGAGAACGGCGGCCTCGCGCGAGACGGAATGTCGGTGACCTGGCGGCTCAAGCGTGGCGTCGTCTGGCACGACGGCCGTCCATTCACCGCCGACGACGTGGTCTTCAACTGGGAGTACGTCGCCGACCCCGCCACGTCCGCCGTCACCGCCGGCTCGTACCGCGACATCGAGCGGATCGAGAAGCTCGACAGCCACACGGTGAAGCTCGTGTTCGCGCGGCCCCAGCCCTTCTGGGCCGACGCCTTCTGCGGCTTCCGCGGCATGATCATCCCGAAGCACCTCTTCGCGCCCTACACGGGCGCCAAGTCGCGGGAGGCGCCGGCCAACCTCAGGCCCGTCGGCACCGGGCCCTACCGCTTCGTGGACGTGAAGCCGGGCGATCTCGTGCGCGGAGCGGTCAACGCGGGCTATCACGTGTCGAACCGGCCCTTCTTCGACGCGATCGAGCTGAAGGGGGGCGGCGACGCGGTGTCGGCGGCGCGCGCGGTGCTGCAGACGGGCGAGTACGACTACGCGTGGAACATGCAGGTCGAGGACGACATCCTCCGGCGCCTCGAACAGGGCGGCAAGGGGCGCGTCAACATCTGGCCCACGGGCAACCCCGAGCACATCCAGTGCAACTTCAGCGACCCGTGGAAGGAGGTCGACGGCGAGCGCGCGTCGATCAAGACCTCGCACCCGCTGCTGTTGGATCCGGTCGTCCGCCAGGCGCTCAACCTCCTCGTGGACCGCGCGGCGGTGCAGGAGCAGATCTACGGCCGCCAGGGCCAGACGAGCGCGAACTTCCTGAACGCGCCCTCGCGCTTCTCCTCCCGCAACACACGCTGGGAATGGAGCGTCGAGCGGGCGACCCAGCTCCTCGACCAGGCCGGCTTCACGCGCGGCGCCGACGGCATCCGCGCCAAGGACGGTCGGAGACTCCGCCTGGTCTACCAGACCTCGATCAACGCCCCGCGCCAGAAGACCCAGCAGATCGTCAAGCAGGCGGCGGCCCGGGCGGGCATCGAGCTCGAGCTGAAGTCGGTGGTCGCGTCGGTGTTCTTCTCGTCGGACGCGGCCAACCCCGACACCTACCCGCACTTCTACGCCGACCTCCAGATGTACAACACCACGATGGGCGCGCCCGATCCCGGGTACTTCATGAACCAGTTCACCTCGTGGGAGGTCGCGTCGAGGGAGAACAAGTGGCAGGGGCGCAACGTCACGCGCTGGCGCAGCGAGGAGTACGATCGGATCTACCGGGCGGCGGAGGTCGAGCTCGACCCGGTCAAGCGCGCGGCGCTCTTCGTCAAGATGAACGATCTCGTGATCCAGAACGTCGTGGTCATCCCGGTCCTGTGGCGCAACGGCGTCTCGGCGTCGAGCGCGAGCCTCCGGGGCATGGATCTCACGGGCTGGGACTCGACGCTCTGGCGCCTCGCCTACTGGTATAACCAGACATGACACCCCGCGGAGGATATCCATGGACGAGCACGGACTGAGAGCGCTGGTCGGTGAGGTGAAGGCGGGACGGCTCTCCCGCCGCCGCTTCGTGCAGCTGATGGTGGGCCTCGGCCTGACCGCGCCCATGGCCGCGCAGATGCTCGCCTCCGCGGGGGTCGCCGAGGCCCAGCTGAAGTGGGCGTCCAGCCCCACGAAGCGCGGCGGCGGCGGGCTGCTCAAGACCCTCTGGTGGCAGGCGCCGACCCTCCTCAACCCGCACTTCGCCGTGGGCACAAAGGACCAGGACGCCTCGCGCATCTTCTACGAGCCGCTCGCCTCCTTCGACCCGGACGGCAATCTCGTCCCCTTCCTCGCCGCCGAGATCCCGAGCCTCCAGAATGGCGGCGTCGCGAAGGACGGCCGCTCGGTCACCTGGCGGCTGAAGGCGAACGTCCAGTGGCACGACGGCAAGCCCTTCACCGCCGACGACCTCGTCTTCAACTGGGAATACGTCATGGACCCGGCGACCGCGGCCGTCACCCAGGGCTCGTACACGAACATCGAGCGCATCGACAAGCTCGACAGCCACACGATCAAGATCGGCTTCAAGAAGCCGACGCCGTTCTGGGCGCGTCCATTTTGTAGCACCGACGGCATGATCATCCCGAAGCACGTCTTCGAAGCCTACAAGGGCGACAAGTCACGCGAGGCGCCGACCAACCTCAAGCCCGTCGGGACCGGCCCCTACCGGTTCTCCGACTTCAAGCCCGGCGACATCGTGCGGGGCGAGCTCTATACCGGCTACCACATCCCGAACCGACCCTTCTTCGACCAGGTGGAGATGAAGGGCGGTGGCGACGCGATCTCGGCGGCGCGCGCCGTCATCCAGACGGGCGAGTACGACTACGCGTGGAACCTCCAGGTGGAAGACGAGATCCTGAAGCGCCTCGAGCAGGGCGGCAAGGGGCGCGCCGACATCGTCGCCGGCGGCAACATCGAGCACATCCAATGCAACTTCACGGATCCGTGGACCGAGGTGGACGGCGAGCGCGCGTCCGCCAAGACGCGACACCCGTTCCTGACCGATCCGGCCGTGCGCCTGGCACTCAGCGTCCTCGTGGACCGCGGCTCGGTCCAGGAGCAGATCTATGGGCGCACGGGTATCGCGACGGCCAACTTCCTGAACTCCCCGTCGCGGTACGCCTCGAAGAACATGAAATGGGAATTCAGCATCGAGAAGGCGAGCCAGATCCTCGACCAGGCCGGCTGGAAGCGCGGGAGCGACGGGATCCGGGAGAAGGGCGGCAAGAAGCTGAAGCTCGTCTATCAGACGTCGATCAATCCGCTGCGCCAGAAGACCCAGCAGATCGTCAAGCAGGCGGCCGCCAAGGCGGGCTTCGACATGGAGCTGAAGTCGGTGACGGCGTCGGTGTACTTCTCCTCCGACGCGTCGAACCCCGACACCTACACGCACTTCTACACCGACATCCAGATGTACACGACGACGATGACCTCGCCGGACCCCGAGTCCTTCATGAACCAGTTCACCTCCTGGGAAGTGGCGGCCAAGGACAACAAATGGCAGGGACGCAACATCACCCGCTGGCGGAGCGACGAGTACGACAAGGTCTACCGCGCCGCCGAGATCGAGCTCGACCCGGTCAAGCGGGCGGCGCTCTTCGTGAGGATGAACGATCTGGTCATCCAGAACGTGGTTGTCGTCCCGGTCGTCTTCCGGCCGCGGGTGGCCGCCATCAGTAACAGGATGCGCGACGCGATCCAGAGCGGCTGGGACTCCGACTTCTGGGCGCTCGCCTACTGGTCCAAGCAGGGGTAGCGGGCGGGCGGCGCCCCGCCCCCAGCACATGCCCAAGTACCTCCTGCGCCGGGCCCTGATCTCGATTCCCGTGCTGCTCGGGATCAGCGTCGTCCTGTTCACGATCCTGGCGCTGGCGCCCGGCGATCCGTTCGAGGAGCTCGCCACGAACGCGAACGTCCCGGCGGAGGTGAGCGCCAACCTCCGCGCGAAGTTCGGCCTCGACGACCCGCTGCCCGTGCGTTACGCGCGCTGGTTCACGTCGATGCTCCGGGGCGACTGGGGGTTCTCCTTCGTGAGCCGGGTCGACGTCGACATCCTCATCCGGCAGCGTCTCCCGACCACCCTCTTCGTCCTCGGCTCGGCGCAGCTCCTCGCCATCCTCGTCGCGGTGCCCATCGGGACCTACTCCGCCCTACGCCCGTACTCGATCTTCGACCAGGCGGCGACGACGTTCGCGTTCATCGGATTCTCGCTGCCCACGTTCTTCACCGGACTCCTGTTCATTCTCCTGTTCAGCATCCAGCTCGACTGGCTCCCCTTCATCTACCGGGCCGACATCGGCGCGACGGGCTTTCGCTGGTACTGGGAGCACGCGCGGCAGGCGATCATGCCGGTCGCGGTCCTCGGCCTCTTCCAGGCGGCCGCGCTGACGCGCTTCATGCGGGCGGCGGTCCTCGACGTGATCCGGCTCGACTACGTCAACACGGCGCGCGCGAAGGGGCTCTCCGAGCGGACGACGCTCGTCAAGCACGTCGTCCGGAACGCCATGATCCCCGTCGTCACGCTCGTCGCGCTCCAGATCCCGACCATCTTCGGGGGCGCGATCGTCACCGAGCAGATCTTCCGCGTGCCCGGCATCGGCTCGCTCCTGATCAGCTCGATCCTCGCCAACGACACGCCGGTCGTCATGGCGGTGACGTTCGTGTACTCCGGCCTGGTGGTGGTCTCGAACCTCTGCGCCGATCTCCTCTACGGCTGGCTCGACCCGAGGATCTCCTACCGATGACGGGACCGGTGACGGCGAGAGCCGACGACGCCGGCGCCGTCGGCGCCAAGCTCGCGCGCGTCGCGGCCGAGCCCCGCCCGTCCCTCTGGCGCGAGGCCGGCCGGCGCTTCCGGCGTCACCGCCTCGCGATGGTCGGCGTCGCGGTCCTGCTCGTGATGGTCGCGGGCGTCGTCGCGGGCCCGCTGGTCTGGCGACTCCCGATCAACGAGATCGACTTCAAGCAGAAGCTCCGGACGCCGTCGTGGGTCCACCCGCTCGGCACGGACGACCTCGGCCAGGACCTCCTCGCGCGGATGCTGTACGGCGGGCGGATCTCGCTCGCGGTCGGCGTCGCGGCGATGCTGATCACGATTTCCATCGGAACCGCGGTCGGCGCGGCCTCGGGTTTTGTGGGAGGCGCGGTCGACCACGCGCTGATGCGGGTCACCGACCTCTTCCTGTCCCTCCCCGCGCTCCCGCTGCTCCTCCTGATCGTCTACCTGTTCCGCGACGCGCTGAAGAAGGCGCTGGGGCCGGAGGCCGGCGTCTTCGTCCTGATCGTCGCCGTGATCGGTGGCCTCCGCTGGATGCCCGTCGCGCGGCTGGTCCGCGCCCAGTTCCTGTCGCTCCGCGAGAAGGAGTTCGTCGAGGCCGCGCGCGGCCTCGGCGCGCCGCCGCTCCGGCAGGTCGTCCGGCACATCCTGCCGAACGCGATGGGGCCCGTCATCGTCGCGGGCTCGCTCGATGTCGCGGCGGCGATCATCGCCGAGTCCACGCTCTCGTTCCTCGGCCTCGGCTTCCCGCCCGACATCCCCACGTGGGGACGGCTCCTGTTCGACGCCAAGGACAACCTCGACTTCGCGCCGCACTGGGCGCTCTTCCCAGGGACCGCGATCTTCCTCACCGTCCTCGCCATCAACTACATCGGCGACGGGCTGCGGGACGCGCTCGATCCCCGTAAGGTCCTGGGCCGTTGAAGGTGCTGGGCCGCGAGAGGTGTCTATGACCGACACGGAGCTCTGCTTCACCCCCGCCACCGCGCTCGCGGCGCTGATCCGCCGCCGCAAGGTGTCGCCGCTCGAGGTGACGCGCGCGGTTCTCGCGCGGATCGAGAAGGTGAATCCGCCGCTGAACGCGTATTGCACGGTCGCCGCCGAGCAGGCGCTCGAGGCGGCGCGGCGGGCCACCGCCGCGCTCACGCGCCGGGCGACGCTCGGGCCGCTCCATGGCGTGCCGGTCTCGATCAAGGACCTCACGTTCACGAAGGGCATCCGCACGACCGAGGGCT
>Ga0137376_10002464_pt1 | contig 11058 bp, 7 predicted proteins | sample SagtaG_23_FD_104814 | JGI IMG/M metagenome (GOLD analysis project Ga0137376, IMG submission 104814) | Vadose zone soil microbial communities from Sagehorn Ranch, Mendocino, California, USA - Sage2_L_20_16 metaG | ecosystem: Environmental > Terrestrial > Soil > Vadose zone | place: USA... | reverse complement strand
TGGCGCCTCTGGCTCGTAGCCGCGCGCCTCGAGACAAAGGCGGGCGATATCGAAGCCGCTCGAGCCAGCCTGGCTCGGCCCGCGCATTGAACCCGCGCTCGCCGCTCTTCGCCGCGAGCTAAGCGTCGCCGGCGTCCCTCAATCGAGTGATACCGCGTCGGAACTGCTTAATAGCTGCTTTCAGGGATCGGAGGGCCTCCGGGGGACTCCGATGATCGGTATGCGGGGCAAATCGCCCTGCACGCCGCACACGACCCGGAGGTCCATTGCCAGGCGCTCGCCGGATTTCGGCGCTCGCTGGAGCGCTCTTAGTTGTATGCATCATCGCCTCACCCGCGTGGGGGGCCGATGTCTGCGGCAAGCCGGGCTACTCCTATGCCGGCGTCGTCACCCCAACGCCGGTGCACGGGATCCGCGCGTGGGTGTCCGCGCCGCTCGACCCGCAGGTACAAAGCGGCGACGTCAGCGGCTGGATCGGGGTCGGACGCACGAGCGCACACGGCAAGCGGGGCGTCTTGCGCGTCGGCCTGCTGGCATCGCCCGGTTCCCCCTCGCAGCTCTACTACGAGATCCGCCTGCGCACGGGAGCATGGAAACGCTTCCTCGGGCCCACGGTCGCGGCCGGCGAGCGGCACAAAGTCGCGCTGCTCGAGCTGGCGCACCGGCCCACGTTCTGGCGGGTATGGATCGATGGCCATGCACTGACCCGCCCGATCCACCTGACGCTCGCGCGAAAAGGCAAGTACGCGCTCGCAACGGCTGAGTCGTGGGACGGCGGCACGCCCACCTGCAACCGTCTCGACTACTTCTTTGGGCCGGTCACAGTCCGCGGGCTCAGGTGGCACCGCCTTCGGTCGCGACAGGTGATTCAGGATCCCGGCTACTCGGTGCTTCGCCAGGCGCTCGGATTTGCAGCGAAAAACAGCCCTGCGGGGTCGGACAGCTTCTCCGGCGACTGGGAGACCGGCGACGCGAGCCAGTGGACCGCGAACCACTGGAACCAGACTGCGCCTCTAAGCGACCAGTTCCAGATCGTGACGGACCCGGTTCGTCAGGGCAGGTACGCGGCCAAGTTCACGGTCCGCCCGGGCGACCAGTTCGCATCTACCTCGGGCGAGCGAAGCGAGGTCGTTTGGGCAAACTCGAACGACGGCGAGGGGAAGGAGTACTGGTACCGGTGGTCGACGCTCTTCCCGACAGACTGGAGCGAGCCGAACAACTGGGGCATCTTCATCCAGTGGCATTCGTTCAACTACACGCCGCCGGCCGTCGCGCTGACCGCGCGCGAGGACACCGCCTACCTGAACCTCAACGCCGGTCCGCTCAGCGACCCCTGTTGCGGAGGCAATACGCGCAAGAGATGGCTCGTGCTACCTACTCTCAGCAAGGGCCTCTGGAACGACTTCATCGCTCACATCAAGTGGACGAGCGGGAATGACGGCTACATCACACTCTGGCACCGCGTCGAAGGGCAGGACACGTACGCGAAGGTCCTCGACACGTCCGGCTTTCCCACCCTCCAGAGCGACAGCGGCACCGTTGTACCGAACTATCTCGTCATCGGCTTGTATCGGGACGTCGACACGAAGACGAACACGCTCTACCAGGACGGCTTCCAGCGCTGGGCCTCCGCCGACCCGCCGCCCGAGTTAGTTTCCGGCCCCTAACTTTCGACGGCGCGGAGGTAGGAGGCTAGCGCGAGCAGCATGTGCCCGTCGCTCCAGCGCACGTAGGGCACCGAGTTGCGGAAGAGCCGGCGCCGCTGGAAGGCGAAGCGTCCATCTTCCCGGCGCATCGATCGCAGAGTCCAGTCGAGCACTCGTTTCGCAGCCGGCAGCGCCCGCTCGTCGTAGTCCCTGAGCTCGGAGAGAGACCAGATCGCCGACGCGGCTGCATGAATGTCGAGCGGGTAGCGGAAGCGCAGCGAGGATCGAGGCGCTCCGTCCGGGTCGATCAGCCGCTCCAGGTAAAGGTCGAGCCCCGACACGACGGCCTCACGCACCGGGGGCGCGCCGTCGACGCCGTCGCACCAAGCGAGCGCCCTCAGGACATAGGCGGTGTGGTAGCCGTCCACCCAGCCGAGCGTGGCGCCCTCGCCGTAGGGCCAAGACCCGTCCGGCCGCTGGCAATCCAGCGAGTACTCGATCGCCGACCGCGCGGAGCGGCCTGCGTCCGAATCGAGAGCATCGCAGCGGGCAAACACGCTCGCCACGAGCAGGCTCGCGTTGTGGATCGGGGTCATCGAACCGGCTACGTAGCTGAAAAACGATCCAGCGGCACGCTCGACGAGCAACTCCGAGCGGGCAAACGCGAGCATCTGCTCAACGGGCTCGCGGAGACCATCGTCACCCGTTACGCTCGCGAGATCTAGCAGGGCATGCGCGGCGAACGCAGTCACGACGCCGTTCGGCTGGCCGCGCCGATAGTAGCCCCAACGCGTCTGGACGTCGAAGTCGTAGCCCCAGCCAACGCCGTCTCCAGAGGGAACAGCCCGTCCGCGCAACCGTTGGCCAAGCTCGACGGCGAGCTCGCGGTAGTGCTCGCCGCCCGGCCGGGCAGCCAGCCGCGAGTACGCCGAGACGAAGAGCGCAAGCGCCTTCGTGTGCTGTTGCTTCGGCACCCCGAGAAATGGCCGCACGTTCATGGGAAGCGCCTTGACGGTCTGGATTCCCACCTGGCGAAGGAGGGCGAGCCTCGCGACCTTGGCGATCATGGGCGAAGCGAGCGCATCGTACGGATCCCAGCCCGAGAAATCCTCCGCTTCGAGCGCCCGCGAGAGCGTCTCGACGGTAGCGCGCACAGGGGCGAGGTCGTTCACTCGGCTGAATTCGCGCGGTTAGGGCGGACCACGAGGACGAAGAAATGGTGATACGGAAACTCTGGCGCCCGGAAGTCCCGCACGAGACCTAGATTGCAGGCTTCGAGGACAGCCAGGAACTCGCCCCTGCCGACACCGTTCAAGCCGAGCTCCCAAAAATGCTGATCGCACGCCGGCGGTCGGTTCCAGTGAAGCGGACCTACTTCGGCGAGCTCGCGAACCAGACCTCCCGAACGCCGCCAACTTCCCCGCTGCGACAGAGCCCAGAGCGCATGCCGAATGGGGAGCCGACGGCGGAGCGCCATTCGCAGGATCTGAAGGGCGTTGGGGAGGTACGCCTGGAGGGTCAAGGCGACGTCGGCATTCGGGACGCTCGCCACGACGCCGCGGCCCGCCACCCGAGCAACCTCGCCGAGCGCGACGGGTACGTCCTCCCAGGGGATGTGCTCGAGCACCTCGGCAACCAAGACCGTGTCGAACGCCGCGGCAGCGAACGGAAGCTTGCGAATGTCGGCGACCACATCGGGGTTCAGTTGCGGGTCTATGTCGACGGTGGTGACATCGAATCCACGTGTGCGCAAGACGGCGGCCACAGTCCCGTTTCCAATCCCGACCTCGACGATGCGCCCGCCGAGTGCGCTCGTCTCCTCGATCTGATGCCAATAGCTCGCAAACCTGCCGAAACTGTCGTACCGGCCAAAATAGTGCGAGCGCTCGACCTGAGGTGACGCCATGCGCTCCACGATCTCTATCCCTCGCCGGCGAAGCGGGAGGCGTCCGCAGCGCGGTGGCGCGCAACAGCGATCTCATAAACGGCAAGCGTCCGGGCGGTCATGCGCTCGATCGTATATTCGGCGAGAACGCGTTCTCGCGCCGCCGCACCCATTCGCTCGCGGCGGTCCGGGTCCGCGACAAGGTCCGAAAGGGCGCGCACGAGCCCGCGAACGTCGCGCGGAGGCACGAGGACGCCGTTTTCTCCCGGCCGATTGACGACCTCGGTGATGCCGCCGATGCTTGTGGCGACCACCGGCAGGCCACAGGCCATCGCCTGAGGCAAGACGAGCGGGGCGGCTTCCTCGCGCTGCGTTGGGAAGACGAAGACGTCTGCTGCAGCGAGATAGGCCGGGACACGATCGGGCGGCTGCCTGCCGGCGAAGACAACACGCTGGGCGACGCCGAGCTCGTGCGCGAGCCGCTCGAGTGACTCCCTTTCTTCACCGCTCCCAACGACGACGAGCTGGACCGACCTGTCCTCGAGCTTAGCGAGCGAACGAAGAGCGAAGTCGAATCCCTTCTCCCGATTCAGGCGGCCTACGGCGACGAGCAGCGGACCGTCCGGAAGACCGAGCTCACGGCGCATCTCGACGGCGCGACGCGGGCGGAACACCTCCGCGTCGACACCGTTCGGGACGACGTGTAGGCGCGAGCGCCGGAGCAGATACGAAAGGCGAGTGTCGTGGAGCTGCTGCGCGGCCGGAACCATCGCCTCGCAGGCTCGGAATCGATAGACGCCGTCGATCGGAACAAAATGCTGGGCGCTGATCCAAGCAAGATGCTTTGCTTCCTCGACGCGCGAGTGCATTCCCTTGGCGACAGCGGCCCTGCGCGCGGCTGCCTGCGCCAGACCGATGTAGTTGCCGTGGAACTTGACGGCCAACGGCACGCGGCGGTGCACTCCCCTTCGAAGCAGCCCGAGCCCGCTCGTCGATTCGCTGTGGACGACTTCGAAGGGGTTGGCGGCGTGAAGACGGGCAAATTCGTCAGACGAGAGACGGAGCCAATCGCGGTTCCGCATCGGTCTTCCCGGCCGTCGGGACGGCGCGTCGACGAAGTGCCAGCGGATCCCCTCATGCTCGGTCTCCTTGAGACCCTCAGGGTGACGCGACGCAACGACCTCGACCTCGTGGCCCGCGCGAATGAGCCCGCGAGCGAGGTCGAGTCCGTGTGTCTGCATGCCGCCGATGCCGTGGGCATAGCTCGCAACGGTGACGATGCACACCCGCACGGCGACCGGCCGGCCCTACCGCGAGGACTCGCTCGCCCGCGAGGGTTCGGCCGCGCGCTCCTCGCGCGCGCTGCGCACGAGGGCCGGAAGCAACAGAAGCGCCCAGAGAGTCAGCAGGATCTTCGGCCGTGGGAAAAACGGCGCCATGGCCGCGTTCACGGCAACGACGAACCACGTCGCGAGCGCCCAGGCGACAAGTGCGTTGTCGCGTCCACGTGAGACGCGGAGCCGACGCCACGCGTCACGTACGTATGCGCCCATCAGAAAGAGAAAAGCCGCCAGAGCGAGAGCGCCCCCGCCTGCGAGGATGAAGACATAGCTGTTGTCCGGGTCACCGGCGACACGATAAAAGCGGCCGTGCCAGACGTAACTGACCGTCCGGCCGAATCCGAGGCCAAGGAGAGGCTCTCGGATGTCGAACGAACTTCCTGGGGATTTCGCGGCGGAGGCGCTTGCGCTCGACCCGGCGCCAGGCGCGGTCCGCAACTCCAGGTTTGTGGCGTCCGCATAGAAGTCGAGCGGCTGCTGTGCCCGGCTGCGAACGAGCGCCCGGATCTGGGTCGTGTTCGGATTGATGATGCTCGTCGTAACGGAGTACTGCGTCGGGGTGATCGACAGCGTCACGGGATAGTTCGCCTGTCCCGTACCGGCGCCGTCAGGCCCGTACTCCCACACGGAGACGTCTGTGGTCTCACCGCCGTGGGTTCCTTTGAGCCAGATGGAGAACGTCCACGTCTGACCCGGGTGAGCCGGCACCACCTCCGAGTAGAGGCCCTCCTTCTCACCCTCGCCGTTCGTCTTCACCTCGAGGGTCCTGGCGCCGAAGGCCGGGTTGTTCGAGGGGATGATCCCGATCTGGCTGCCGTGAGCCGACCAGCCCGCGGTGCCCTGCTCAAATCCCTCGTTGGTCAGGAGGTTCGGGCCCGGCCGGCCGAACGCGGCGCCGTCGACGGGTTCCCAGGCACCGTTCGGCGCGATCCGAGGCGGAACCACACCTCCGCCCGAGAAGGTGTACGGGTAGATCCCACGGTTGGGCCCGAGCTCGGCGAGGACCTTGCCTCGGAGCTTGGCCGTGTCTCCGTAGACCGTGATCGCCTGAGGCCGGTCGGCGGTACGGACGAGGGCCCGAATGTGCGTGGTGTGCGGGTCCTTGATCGTCGTCGTGACGAAGTACTGCGTCGGCGTCAAGCTGAGGGTCACCGGAAAATTGATCTGGCCGGTCCCGCCCTCACTGTTGTCGTACTGCCAGATGGCGATGTTGACCCGTTCGCCTCCTTGGGTTCCCTTCAGCCAGATCGAAAAGCTCCACGTCTGGCCGCGGGTGGCGATGATGGGCGTCGAGTACAGACCTTCGTCGACCTTCCGCCCGCGCGTAACGAGCTCGAGCGAGCGCCGACCGAAGAACGGGTTGCCCGAGTCGATCGTCGAGATCCGCCCGCTCTGCACGAGCCAGCCCTTGGTGCCGGTTTCGAAGTCGCCGTTCGCAAGGTGGTTGACGTTTGGATCGAGGACGGTCGCAACATCCGCCGGCCGCCATTGACCGCTTTGCATGCCGGTCAGGACCGCATGGATTCCGCGAACACGCCATTCGACGCTCCTGTCGGTGAGCGGATTCGCGCTCACCCGATGCGCGAACGTCGAGGCGATGCCCGGCACGAAAACGAGCACGAGACCGACCGCGACCGCCCCTATGGGGACCCACCAGCGCCAGAGCCGCACCGTGCGAGCGCGGAGCTCGCGAAGTCGCCAGAGAAGGAACGGGAGAACAAGGACGAGCGCGAGAAAGGTCGTCCGGCCGAAGGCGACGACGATTCCGAAGGCGGCCAGTCCCGCCACCGAAAGATGGACTGCTCGCCACCGTTTGCTTTGGTCAAGCTCCAGATTGATGACTGCAAGCAGCAGGGCGCCGGCGAGATACATACCGGTTGTAAGCGACAGCGCCCGGACGCCGCCCGTCGAGAGCTCGCTGATCGGGGTCTGGGAAGTCCCGTTCGCCAGGTGGTACACGCCCAGCGCGGCTTGCCACGCCGCCCCGGCGTAGAAGACTGCGACGATTCCACGATAAACGTCACCAGGTCGTATCTCAGTCATGGCAAACGCGAGAGCCGCATAAAGAACGAGGCGGGCCGGCTGCCCGAGATAGCTCGCCCCGTAGCGTTCGTGTCCGCGGATGATCCCGGGGACGAGCAGTGCAGCGAAGGCGACGAGCGGCAATCCGATCACCGGAGTTCTGAGCCACGCGCCGCGCTCTTCGGCGGGGAGCAGCAGCCGAACGGCGAGCCAGGACGCGATCGCGACCAACACCACGACGTCAGCGACGTAGATCGAGAGGCTGCCGGGGATTTGCAGAGGCCGATCGAGCTGCGGAGCAGAGGTCAGGGGGAGCCCGAGCGCAAGCAAGACCAGGGCGGTCTGCGCATAGAGGATGACCGCGTGCGGGCGAACGGCCGTGCCGGCGAGTCGGTTGATTGCGGGCACGCTGCTCACGGGATCACCCTAGGCACCTACTCCGCGGAGGCCGCCCCACATCGGGCCGACGATGCTCCGCGCAAAGGCGAGTGTCGCGGCCACGTACGCCAGGGCCCCGCCGGCCACCAGCACGGCGAGTCCCCCTGCGTCACCAAGCGACTCGGTAGCGGGCATCAGCAGCGCGAGCGTCGCTGCGAGCACTCCCGCACAGAGCACGGACGGAGCGAGCGACCGAGCCACTTCGACCAAGGTGGCATCAAGTAGTCGCAGGGAGACCACGAACCGAATCGAGCCGCAGACGCCCATCGTCAAGAGCATGGCGAGCGCAGCGCCGGTGATCCCGTGGGCGGGTACGAGGAGGAGCAGCGCCGGCAAGGCGACGACGATCTGCAGGAGCCCGAGGAGAAGGCCGAGGTGCGGCTTGCCGACGCCCTTGAACACCTCGCCCGAAGGTGCGCTGAAGGACTTCAAGAGCCCATACGCTCCGAGAATCCTGAGCGGCGTGATCGTCGGCTCCCAGCGCGCTCCAAGGAGCGCGTGCACGATGGGATCGGCTGCAATCAGCACGGTGACGCTGACGGGAAGGGCGAAGAGCGCGACCCGCTGCAGATTCTGGATGTACGCCCGTCGGAAGCGCTCGGCTTCGTCCTGTAACAGCGAGTAGACGGGGAACATCACACGTCCAACGACGTGGCCGATGACGGTGTTGGGGAAGTCGGCAAGACGAAAGCCGACGGTGTAGAAGCCGAGGGTCGAGGCGCCGAGCAGGCGACCGACGACAACGTTGTCGACGGTGTTGTTGGCGAGGTTCACGATGTTGGTGCCGCTCACGTAGCGGCCGTAACGCACGAGCTCCCGCATGACACGGAAGCTCGCAAGCCGCAGTTTCGGCCGCCAAGGCGCAATGACCCACGCAAGCGAGTTTTGGACGACAGCGCCCGCGAGCATTCCGAAGACGAGCGACCAGACACCCCACCCCGAGAAAGCGAACGCAAGCGATACGCACGCCTGAGCGAACGCGCCCGTCAGCTCGCACTTCGCGCGGGTACGAAAATCGATGTTGCGCTCGAGTATGGCGAGCGGCGCGACCCCCACGCTCTTCACGATCAGCAGCAGGGCCAAGACCCGGAGGACGCCTGAGAGCGCTGGGGCGTGGAACGCGTCTGCGACGAGGGGCGCGACCGCAACGGCGACGCCAAACAGGACGAACGCAGAAACGAAGGAAAAGACCGCTGCCGACGCGGCGGCGCGCTCGACGTCGTGGCGACGAAAGATGAACGCCGAGGCGGTGCCTGCGCTCTGGACCTGGTCGCATACGACCAGCACCGTCCAGGCGAGCGCGACGAGACCGAAGGCCTTCGGCTCCAGCAGTCGCACGAGCACGAGCGTCGTCAGCAAGGACACCATGTTGCGGCCGCCGTAACTGACCGCCACCCAGGCAGATCCGCGCAGGATCCGGCTGTCGAGCCCCTCGCCCGATGCGACCACTTCCGCTAGCGGATCGCGTCGGTCCTCGGTCACCGCACGGCCTCGAATCGCGACCGCGCCAGCGCACGTACGACGAGCGCGGTGAAGCGGGCATTCCCCACGAGGTAGCGGGCAAAGAGCCGTCGCGGCTCCTGACCGAGACGGAACGCCCACTCGAGACCGTGGCGCTGAGCCCACCTTGGGGCCCGCTTGCGTAGTCCGGCCAGGACCTCGAACGAGCCGCCGACGCCCATGGTGAACGGCACCCCGAGCGCGTGTCGGTGGCGCCACTGGAAGAGCTCCTTTTGCGGCGTCGTCAGTGCCACGAACAGGACGTCGGGCCGAGCGGCGGCGACCTCCGCGACGACGTCGTCCTCCTCCCCGGCGGCGAAATATCCGTGCCTGCTCCCCACCACGCGCAGGCGCGGATGCCGGCGCCCCAGTTCTGCTCGGACGCCTGCAAGGACCTCCTCGCGGGAGCCGAGCAGGTAAACGCGCCAGCCGCGTTCCTCGGCTCTCGCCAGGATCGCTTCCATGAGATCGGTGCCATTGACGCGCTCAGGAACCTCGCTTCCGAGCAGGCGCGCCGCCCAGACAATGGGAACGCCGTCGGCGGTGATGAGCTCACAGCCCTCAATCGCCTCCCTCAAGTCCGGGTCGCCCTGCAACCGCACGACCTTGGCAGCGTTCAGCGAGGCGTTCAGCATCGGCCGCCGAGCCGCGACTGCCTCGTCGACAAATTGGAGCGCCCCCTCGAAGGTGACGGGGTCGAGGTGGGTTCCGAGAAGCTCGATTCGGCCGTTATGCATGCGCCGACACCGCCTCCTCCGGCCCATAGATCTCCTCGCGGAGGCGATCGACGATGCGCTCGCCGGCCCGACCGTCCCAGAGCTCCGGGATACGGCCCGGACGGCCCCTTCTCTGGATGACCGCCAAGGAAGCCGCAACGATCATGTCGGAGTCACGTCCGACGACGCGGTTCGTCCCCATCTCGACGGTGACCGGCCTCTCGGTGGAGTCACGCAGGGTAAGACACGGCACACCTAGCACGGTCGCCTCCTCCTGGACTCCGCCCGAATCGGTGAGGACGAGCCTGGCGTCTGCCAGGAGCCCGATGAAGTCGAGGTAGCCGATCGGCGGACTCGTGTGGATCCCTGGCGCGGCCTCGAGCATCTCAGCGAGGCCGAACTGGCTCAACCGAGCGGCCGTCCTGGGGTGGAGCGGGAGGACGATCGGCATGCGAACGGCGACCTTCGTCAGCGCATCCACAAGCCCTGCCAGGACCTCGGCCGACTCGACATTCTCGGGGCGATGCAGAGTCGCGATCCCGTACGGGCCACCCCCGAGGCCCATGGACTCGGGCACCTTGCGGGCGCGGGCCGACTCCGCAAAGCGCAGGAGTGTGTCGATCATCGTGTTGCCGACGAAAGCGATCCGCTCGCCCGGGACTCCTTCGCGGAGCAGGTTCTCGCCCGCGTCGAGGCTCGTCGTGAACAGATATTCAGCCACGTGGTCGCAGAGCTTGCGGTTGATCTCCTCTGCCATCGCGGCATCACCGCAACGAAGTCCTGCCTCGCCGTGCGCCACTGGGTAGCGCTCCTTCACCGCCACGAGCGCGCAGGCGAGCGTGGAGTTCACGTCACCGACGACGACGACGACAGCCGGGTCGAGACGCAGGAGCTCCGCCTCGAAGGCGAGCATGATGCGGGCCGTTTGCTCTGCGTGGCTGGCCGAGCCCACCCCCAGGTACACATCGGGACGCGGCAGGGCCAGCTCTTCGAAAAACACCTCGGAGAGCTCGCGATCGTAGTGCTGGCCCGTATGCACGAGGGCATAGGAAAGACTCGCGCTCTCAGCCGCATGCACGATCGAAGCCGCTTTCATGAAGTTCGGCCGCGCTCCGGCGACAACGATGAAATCCGTCCGAGCGGGACGGGGACGGACGGGCACCCTCGCCTTGGACGCCGCCGGCGCAACCCAGCTCGCGCGGGCGCTTCCGGCCTCCTGCAAGGCAGACTCCCAATCGATCACTGCTCGGGGCCAGGAAAAGCGTTCGGCGGCGTAGAGGCTGCAGCGGTCGCGGAGCTGTTCGTCTCCCGCGGCCCGCAGAACTCGCTCGACGGCCGTGGCGATGTCGCTGGGCTCCGCGCCCGCGGCAACAAATGTGGGCTCGAGCGGCTCGAGAAGCTCGGGAGTCGCGCCGACCGGCGTGCCCACGACGGGAGTCCCACACGCGAGCGCCTCCGCAGTGACCATTCCGAAGCCTTCGTACGCTGCCGTGGGCAGGACGAACGCGTCT
>Ga0137376_10002463_pt1 | contig 11059 bp, 8 predicted proteins | sample SagtaG_23_FD_104814 | JGI IMG/M metagenome (GOLD analysis project Ga0137376, IMG submission 104814) | Vadose zone soil microbial communities from Sagehorn Ranch, Mendocino, California, USA - Sage2_L_20_16 metaG | ecosystem: Environmental > Terrestrial > Soil > Vadose zone | place: USA... | reverse complement strand
GCAGCTCAATTCCTCGTTGCTGACCGTCAGCGTCATTGCCGGAATCCTTCCTGCCGCCTTCCAATTCTTTGATCAAGGAAATAATTCAATTGAACAACGGGATATTCTGAGTGTTAGTCGTGGAGTAAGTGTATTCTTTATATGCTCTCTTGTACAAGCGTTCAACTCTTTTATCAAGGTCTCTGTCATTCTTTTGTTCAGTGCGTATCTTCGAAGTGTACAAGATACTAATTTTAACCACACCTGGCAGTTTATTGCGCCTATCTTGTCTTCCAGCTCTATTCTCATACCATCCTTTACGATGATAACGCGTCGGATACCTTTCAGTCAACTAAATACCATCTCAAGAAGAAGAAAGAGAAGGATGAGAATCAACCGAGTAGTGATGCAGCACAGGCTGCGGTTGCTTCAAGCGAGGAGGGCTCAAGTCACGCTGCGCACCATGACGAAGAGCAAGGAAATGTTGACAGCGACAGCGAAGACGAGACACCGGAAATGAATTTCTTGGCAACACTTTTCTTATTAGCAGTTGTAACAGTGGTAAGGATTCCGTCGACGATAAGCGTGTCTATCAGTTGATCTCACCACACGGATAGCTTGTCGCGGTAACGGCCGAGTGGCTAGTGGACTCGATCAATGGCATTACAACCTCAGGCACAATTCAACAGGAGTTTATCGGCTTGATTTTGCTCCCCATTGTTGGAAACGCTGCAGGTGAATTTCCACAGATCTACTCGCAATAGGTGGTTTACTGAATTGCCGAATAGAACACGTTACCGCTGTGACTGTTTCCGTCAAGGATAAATTGAATCTCAGTCTCGGGGTTGCCGTCGGTTCTAGTATTGTAAGTGCCAGCCGTGCTTGTCTAGGCTATCATTAACCTCCTTCCAGCAAATCGCCCTTTTTGTCATTCCGTGAGTACTGCCGATCTTCTCAGCTTGATGTTGCTGACTTGAAGCAGTTTCATCGTTGTACTTGGCTGGATCCTCGGAAAGCCAATGTCGCTCCTTTTTGACCCGTATGAATCTATCGCCCTTTTCTTATCAGGTCTGTGTTTCAAGTTATCCGGGTACCACACAACACTCACTTATGATAGTCCTCACCGTCAATTACGTTGTGCAAGATGGCAAGTCGAACTGGTTAGAAGGCATGATCCTAATGTGTAAGACTTCTGGTCAAACATGTTAAATGCATCCTAACTTTCCCCCAAGGTCTCTATCTGATTCTTGCGGTTACTTTCTGGTACTATCCCGGCAAGTCAGCCCCTTTATCCAGTTCACCACACGACTGACTATGAACAGGTTCCGGCCAAGGTTACAGTTGTTCATGAGTTCTCGAGAGTAACCCAGATTCCCATTATACCAGGTGCAGGCTTGATACCATCGAACGCACGTACCGATAGTCTATTAGCAATATTTCTTGGGGACAAGCTTAGAACATGCTGCTATTGTATATATCCTTATGAGCGAGTAGTTCTATCATAATTTTGCTTTCTGATCTCCCTCAAGAAGGGTAGCTGCAGCTGCAGCAAGGACTATGGTCTCCCGCTCCTTTACTTTAGCATCTGAACATTAAACAATAATCAATAAAATCAATATGAATAGAGTGCGTATGTACGTACTGAAGATGACTTTCGAACCTTCCTTCCACATTTGGGTGACAATAGTTTCTCCAGGATAAACTACGCCCGCAAACCTATGACAAAGACACAATGCAATGAGGGATGCGTGACAGGAATCTGACATATCCAAACCTTACCGTACTTTAATGTCCTTGTACGGACCAAAAGTTTTCAAAACATGCTTTCCGGCGATGCCCATGGAGCAAAGACCATGCAGAATAGGCCGATCAAATCCGCCAATAGCAGCAAATTCCGGCAAAATCTAAACCGAACTGTGTAAGATACACGTTGAATACAGACAGCTTTGTTCAACCTACATGCAGAGGGTTGCTGTCGCCGCTTAATCTTTTCAGGAGCGTGGAACGAACTGAGCTGCGGCCTGGAATGGAATCTCGGGACGATGAAAACTTACCGATACAATGCAGCTTGTGAAGCAGACGTTTTCTCTTCCATGACGGCGTCAGGCTGGCGTTTCGGTGGAGTGTTGGGTGAGGTCGCAGCACCGCGATCTGGAATGGAGAGTATTTAGCTCAATCATCTTTAGATCGGGAATCGTCCAAAAGGTCGTGCGACATATACTGCACCTTTTCCTACGCGCTTTCCACCAAACCCGCCTGCTCCACGAATGAACACGGTGGACTGGTTCTCAAACATCAATTGTCCTGTGTGCTTGTCCCGCGTTTCCACAATGGTCGTTACAGCAGCCGCTTTGCCCTTGTCCAACACTTCCATGAGCCTGCAATGACGGAGATGACAGCCATATGGAAATAAGCCGTCAGGGAAGGACAGGTGAAACGAATCATCGAACATTCAGCTTGTCAGCAGAAAATAGAATGGATCTACGACTCGCCTTGCCTCATTGACAAGTTCACCGCTGGTCGGAATGGGAGCCTTGATGCTCAAGCATTGTTCCCCATGCACCAGTTTCGCCTACATAAAGACGTAAGTGAATTTCAAACGAATGTCAGCATAAGCGAGCGGCGTTTCGCACTAGAACCACGTGTGTGGGCATAACATAGAAAGATATGATACTTGCCGGGTTAAAGTTAGGTAGCCAGTCCAAAGGGAGGCCAGCACTGGCGGGGAATTGGGGTATTACACCGAAGGTAGGCAGTGGAGCAAACTCGTCGCTGCCTTCGTACGTCCATTGAAGTTCTTTTTCGGTTGCTCCGATTCCGAGGTTGTAGAGTATCACATCGCGCTGTGAGACGTAGACGACAATTATGATATTGATAATAGAGCCACCGGAGTTGTTTATACTTGCCTCGGTGTAACTATACTCGGTTGGTGGTGCTAGGTCTCCTTTCGCATCTGCAACCAGCTTGGGATCCTCTGGATCCGTGAAGGCTTCGGGAGACTTGAAATCAATCATAAACACAGAATACCGGAGTGCGGGACAAAGAGTACGGTGCCGAGTGTGCACTGTGTTATGGTCCCTGGGCGGAAATCACATGCAGGCATGATGATGTGTGGAAATAAAAAAAGATAATGATTCCTCGGTACATGTAAATCAAGACTAGGTTGTATGCTACTACAACTTGGACTTTATTGCGTTGGATGACTTATTCTCGAAGTTAGCAATAAGTTGTTGAACGGTGTCTGATGAGTTTAAGGGATTTGTTGCACGACCATCCCCTATAGGAGGTTAGATGATAGTATCCATCAGCGGCCAACTGACGTACAGAAGTTGGTAATGATATCCCACTTTGCGAGTACGTCTTCTGGCGTATATGGCTTATCGTTAGGGAAGCTGTGACCCCCAGAACGTTGCCATCGTGTCTGAGCGGCCCAGCCTCCTGTGATCTCGAAAAGGGAACCTGTGGTGTCCTTGTTGTCTGTGCAGTACAAATCAGATTATCTTCCTCTGGGAACCTCGATAAACTGACCTTTACTGCTCAGGTATCCAACAATAGGAGCGATGTAATCGGGCTGAATAAATGCGTCAGAAAAAGGATCCCCACAATTCTTCAGGTCGTTGGTACCTTAAACGCGTCGACCATATCCTGGGGCCTATCAAGATTTATCATCATCATGTTTCATTCCACGATAATTTAACGTACCAAATTGTCTGTGTCATGGCAGTTCCAGCAGAGGGGGCAATGCAGTTTGCGAAGATGTTGTACTTCTTACCCTCAATGGCAAGAGTGCGAGTAAGGCCAATGATACCGGCTTTTGCAGTAGAGTACTAAAATCACAGCTGAGAATCCAACGGAACGTATTCCGACCATGATCTTACATTTGCCTGACCGAAATTACCGTCTGACGAATTGGTTAGTGCCGTCATCACGTTAGGCGGTGCATCGAGGCTCACAAATGCCGACTTGCGAGCATGTTGTAACAATGCGGCCATACTTCTGTTTCTGGAAGATCGGCCAGAGAGCCTTTGCACACTGCAATGTCATATCATGTGAAGGAGTAATATTTACGTTAAGATTGCGAGTGCACCTTGTATGTTCCACTGTTGCACATCAACACGTGTGATTGACTCCAGTTACGCGAGTACGCACCGCAGATGAACGGCCAGAACAAGGTCCCACTCCTGTTCAGTCATTGCCGTGAACGACTTATCCCGTAGAACACCAGCATTGGCTATGAGGACGTGCACAGCACCAAACTTGTTCAGAGCCGTCTTCACAATCGATTCAGCGTCTTCGACCGAACACACAGCTGCTGCGGCCTTGCCACCAGCTGACAGTCCCTCAGTAAGCGATCCAATCCATTAGGTAACATACGAAACCAACCATTTACGATCTCATCGACGACCGCTTTTGCTCCTTTCTCACTGACGTCGTTTACGACTATGTTGGCTCCGAGCTTGGCATACATCAAAGAATATGCGCGTCCGAGACCAGCGCCAGCACCCGTGACAATCACGGTTTGTCCTTCGAGTCGGACTTCAGGCGATGATCGCTTGTTGGTTGACAGTTTTGAAGCTTGTTCAAGTTTTCCCTAGACATACATCAAGCTGTTGAATGCATCAGAATCACGGGAGCTCACCAATGCATCAAGATCGGTTACCGACTTCGGACTAACGTACATTATCAACCGAGATTGTGCGCGGCAAAAGCAAACGCTTACTAGGATGGCTTGCTAAAATCAGTGATTTCAGACCACCTAGCCTTGACCTTTCAAAGATATTAGTTTCACAAAATGTGTTGTTTCCATATGTTTGATACTCACTGCAGACGGCGTGAAGCTAGAATCCGTCTTAAAGATGGCACCATCACTTCGTTCCCATCTAATCTCAGCAACGAAGCCAGCACCTAGCTCGAAAATCTTTCCAGATGCATCTGGCCCATCGGGATGGCATATGGCTGCCACGAATGGCGCAACAAATTCTGGCTATGACAAAATGAGTGTTTAGGCGGGGCGCAATGAAAGTTAACAGCATACGCCAAGATGAGCGAGCATTTCTGGCGTCATTATGGTCTCCGTCATAGCTGATGCAGCCATGGGACAGACGACTGTTGCCTTGATGCCGTATTTTTCACCTTCTCTTGCAAGAGTCTTAGTGAAACCAATGAGACCCATCTTGGCGGCGCTATAGTTTGCTTGACCAAAGTTGCCTTATCCCAAGACATTAAAGAACCAAGAATAAGGCATAACCAGGCTTACCATACAGCCCAGCAGCACTGGCAACGTTGATGACACGGCCAAACTTCTGCTGGCGGAAAATAGGCCAAGCCGCCTTGGTGCATGCAAATGCCCCTTTCAGATGTACCTCCATGATTTGGTCCCACTCCTTATCGGACATGTTTTTGAAGCTGCGCGGCGTTGCAACATTAGTGTGCGCATCACTGCGTGTGCCAAAACTCACCCTTTATCTCTCAGAATGCCAGCATTGTTAATGAGAATCGAAACGCCCCCAAAAGCATCTATCGCTGTCTTGATAATAGCTGCCCCATCAGCCACAGACGAAGTGTTGACCACTGCCTCGCCACCAGCTTGAAAGAATGAGCGTGAGTATGACTATGGGTGTCGGAGGAACGGCCATCCTCGCACCTCTTGTAATTTCGGCGACAACGCTGTGTGCTGCGGCACCGTTGAAGTCGTTCACGACGACATTCGCCCCTCGCGAGGCAAAGAGCAAAGCGTAACTGCCCAGACCCGGTCAACTCCGTATCATCCGAATAGTGTCAAAACCTACGCTTTTCCCAAACCGCCTCCAGCGCCGGTAACGACGACGGTGTGGCCCTTGAATGATAGTGTCATTTTACAGTCAGATCGTCAGAGACAAGAGGGTCGGATGGTAGGATTGCCTCCGCGGTGCAAATAACTGCCCCCGCAAGCATGTGAAATACTCTTCGCGTTTAGTGGATCCGAGTATTTCCACGCGGGTCTCTCAAGAGCTATTAGTCAAAAAATAAATAAATTTGATTGACGCGCCCCGCGCAAGATATATCATGTACAGATATGATCGTTTGATATATACCGTGCAGCGTTGCGCAAGCGCAGCGTACTAGGAGGGTAGTAGGGGTGCAAACGAGAGAAGTGTTAATGAAGAATAGAAAAAAGAGAAGGTTCTTTGAGACGTCATCTGGGGCGTAATAAATATCGAGAGATCGGTGCATATCGAGGGAGAAAGAAGGAGACCAGAATTCCTGTATACATCATGACGATGCCAATATCGGAAAAAAGATAGGGAACGAGGGACGTGAGCATAGCACATAAAAGATCATGACATGGCAACTTTAAACCATCAGTAACACAGGGTTTGGATGCCGTAAGGATGTGGAGAGGGAGAGCATGGACGACAGCAGGAGCGTTAGAAAAAGAACGAGCAAAAACGGTTAGTCAAACAATTGAAATTGTAGAGATGAGGAACCCAGAGATATATGAACACAAGCGAGTCATAATCAAACATCAAGATGAGGATGGAGATGATACGTAGAGTGGCAGGTAGATGAGTGGAATACAGGGCAACCATAGGGTGAAGAACATATGAGGAGCTAAATCTGGGCAGATCAGGACAACGCAGCGGCGAAGTATTCCCTGTAATTCTCAGGGAAGTCCTCGAGCATGTGACTTCGTGCCCAGTCGACGGCGAACACTGAGGCCTTGAGAAACTTCCGATTTGCGTACTTCTTGCATACGTAGGTCTTGAGGAAGCTCGGTTCCAAGAGTTTCTCCATCAGCCATTGATGGCCAGTGTCGAGTTGCTCTGCTGTGTAACCGGACTGGAACACGAAGCCATCATTCTATACACAAGGCATCAGTCACGCATCACATAACAGAACGAGGCATTAAACAATCGACATGCGCCTGCCACATGTCAATATTTCAATATCCGCACCGAGGGTTGCTGATAATATTAAACATCGAAAGGAATGCCACCTACCCAGTCACCGCCCAGCATTTTCCTCGCACTGTACATGCCGACTGCCGCTACCAAGCTTGGCTTTGCCCTCAAGAATCGATGATCAAGCAATGTTACTTCGGCGAGGAACTTGCCCAATGTTCTAGTTCGTAACTCGTAGTCATCAGCCTTGCTGATTTTCCGCATCCAACTGTACGGTGAGCAATAGTGTGATATCTGGAAGTCGAGAGTTTGCAGGATAATTCTTTCACCCTTCAAGATCTCGTCTTTTGTGTAGGTATTGTGGGTGATATACACGAATTCATCGACGGAAGGGGCGAGAATTTCCTCGTACTTGGCGGCGATCAACATTGCGGTTACCCCGACAAGCTGAAGCTTAGAAACCGAAACGACGCGCTTGGTCAGGAAGCGGTCAACAATGTTCACCGCTATCCACAACGTTTCTGGAAGCATGTGGTATCTCAAGTGAACTTGAAGTAACCAGTCGACAAGGGTTTGCCTCATTCCCCAGTTAATTTCGGTTTGCCCAGCCATATAGTTGGGGTTTGGCATGGCGCTCTCCTAGGGGACAACGTCAACATTATGCAGAGCTAATCGTGGATCACCAACCTCGAGGTCAGCCATGTATTCAAATATATCATCTGCATACTCAGATGCCATTGCCGTATCATACATGTTGACCACATCCTCGTAGGTCTCACGGAGAGCTTCGACTTTTTTCTGGCATCTGTCTAACAATGCAGTATCCATGTCGGGCCACATCTTGGCAGGTTTACCGTCCACCGGGTCTTGCTCCTCTACAACATCTTCCTCGTCGTCCTCTTCAATACCGACCATGGCCTCGACCTCTCTTTCTTGATGGAGATCAATGAGCTGCTCGGATTCATGTTCCTGATGTGTGTCATCTTCCTCGACGTCCATTTCTTGACTTGGTTCATCTTCGTGAATTTCCTCTTCTTGGAGAACAACTGGTTCAGGGAGCGTGCGGCTATTCCGCTTATTGCTACTTGGGATATGTATCCGATGACGGGCGATGGAGGGGCGAGCATGGACTGCAGTCGCGGCAGGCTGTGAGATCTGTCCTCTGCTTGGGCCTAGAGGTACACGCTGAGGAGCAGCTACCGAGGTTGACCGGGCTCGTTTGAGGTTTGTTTCTTCCTTGTCTTTGACGAAGGATTTCTTGCCAGTAGCATCCTGATAGGACTCATCAATATTTCGCTCTGCGAGTTCAGTGCGAGAAACTAACTTTGCGGTTCACAGCGGAGAGCGTGACTTCACCAAGGGCCGTACGAGCTGGGGGTGCCTTGATAATGTTCTCCTTTCCTGCGATGCGGGATGCACCCGTGATGGATGACTGGCGAGCATGTTTGCTATTTGCGTTCTCATCGACCTTACCGCGCTGTGCGAGTAAGCGTCTTGTAGGGAGCTGTACCGATGCGATCATTGATCAAGGACCACAGTTGAGTAGTAAGAGGGTGGGGAACTTACACGGATGTGACTTGAGGCCATTCGGGACGTGTAATGTAATGAAAAGGCTAATTACCTCCAAGAGATGTGGTGTGGCAGTGGATAGTGAGAGCAAGAGAAGACAGTGGCGTTAGAGACAAATAGAAGTTGAATGTTTTATGACCGCCGTGGACAAAGGAGAAGATGAAAGTAAGAAGAAAAGGCTTGCCTGCTTGTCAGCCTCTGCAGAGCCGTCGCGAGTAAGGGCTCGGCAGTTTGCTGTTCGAACAACGGTCACGTGTTTCGCAAATAACGCGTCGCGACGCGACACGTCCCGCCCTGCACCGCCACTGATGGGCGCATATCCTCTTTTGGTATCCGTCGGCATATGTACATAATGTCCTGCTATCTTATCCTTCCTTCCTCGCGTTCGAGGCTCGTCTACCCCTTCTCCTTGCTTCCAAGCCCAGCCCGGTTGACAGTAGGGTTAATCTCAAGTGGCTCGACTAACCTAGTCCGGCCTTCGTCGAAGCCTTGATCTGACGTACCAAGTACCATGCCAGGTGCCCAACCTTGCTTCATTAGGAGGCGATGTCCAATATTAGAACTTGGTAGCGGGGTAGCTGGCTTGGATACAGGCTCAAACGATGGCATCCGCATATCCGGAGTAGGAACAGGCGAATGGTGTCGTTCTGAGGGCATAGTGATTGGGGGAGCGAGTTGCACGCCTGGAGAATCTGAATGTGAGGATGGGTGGAGAGCACGCCGGCGGGCAGAGCGGTCGATATATTGGGTATCATCGGATGGTGATTGAGAACGTGGCGCGGCTTGTTCGTGGCGTGCAAGCAGGTTATGCTTGAGCATAGTCAACGCTTTCTTCGCATCTCTCTCAGGCTTCGGGGCGCAAGACAAGGTTTCCAAGCCAGCTGACTCTCTTGTTCGCTTCTGCGGATTCGTAGGAGTGACTTTCGTTGAATGAAACAGAGGAATTTCATCTCCATTGGCTGGAGAACACACATCACATGGAACTTTGTCCTTGTGTATATGAATGACAAAGGTCGTGCTTCCCAGCGTCAGACGATCTAAATGCCTCAGCTGCTTCGGCACGCTGGCCATGCGAGGCGGGGATAACCGCGAACCAACGTCATTTGACGAGGATGACGTGGAAGATGCCGACCGAAGGAAAGTTCCATGCTTGGAACCCATATCCACGACACTCCACTCTAGTCTCTGGGCATCCCAGTACACGGTTGCATGGAGTTTGGAAACTTCCATCTCCTTCAACCTGACTTTAGGTATGCCGACATCTGCGAGCGGCGCATCTCGGCCCAGTTGCAACTCTGAGTACCCGTCGATAATCGCAAGCTTATGCTTGCGGGGTAGGATCGATGTGCGTAATACGACAAGACGTAGCGACGGGGTATTTGTATGGTGCTTCTGTGTAGCAGAAGGGCGAGGTTCTTTTGCTTGATATTCGGATAGTGCGGTATCCAGAGTTACAATGGATGGTTCACCAGGCCATTCGTGGGCAGGATCATAGACATCGCCCGGTCTTGGCCGGTGATTCCAGTGTTGTACGGCCCTGGAATCGATAATCTCGCCATCTTCCATGCGCTATGATATCGAATGACTTGAGGCAGCGCTACGTCACGGAGTTAAGTGCATGCGAGTTGGGCGTCTTGCCTTTAACCTAAAAGTTCCCACACTTCGATCGAACCGGCAGTTGCCGCGCTTTTGCCGTGTTTGCCGACTCAGCATGTGACGGTACTGACAGTGGCATTCTGGCATCTTTCATTTACGCCCGCATCTACTGGTAAGTATTGTCGCTATTGGTCGCCACAGACTAGTCGTAACTGCGCAGAGCCTACTTCTAGTGTGGCAACACTTAGACTATGCAAGAGTTCTCCGAGGTTTTCTTTCTCTCAATCACCCTCCAACGCATGGCTAACTAGGTCTTCTATTAGGAACACGTAAAGAGCCTTCTTAACAAAGAATGGATGGTGAAGGTGGATAATGAACGCTCCGTTCCGTATCTATTTGTACGTTTGCAGGGCGTCGCATCTACATCATAGGTGACTCGCATCAATTGATCTTCTGACAGAAATTCTATTCTTCCACCGTTGACCTTACTTGTTGTCTAATGATCACAGATACCAAACTTGTCTGGGCCGAGAGTATGTACACTTTCTCTCGCACGCACCCAAACTGAAGTGCGCTCGGATAGTATTATCCAACAAGCAGTTTGCACACAGGTGGCGTTTATGCAATCGAGTCCCTGACCAGAGCGAGCCGGATCTTGTGGACGAAGATTGCTGGAGAACAACCAACCTCGAATTTCTGGCAAAAACCCACACGCTGGGGGGCATTGCAGATATGTCATTCCATGTGATCGAGTCAGATTATTCAGTGCGTAGCTCTCTCTTTGTGCCGATGATGACCCTTACGAGACAACGCAAGGATCTTGCATTCCAGTTAGAGTGTGACACGTTCCAGTGGCGTTGGGAGACAAACTATTTGGGGCATAAGCGGTCTTCAGAAATTATCTCGAAACAGATTATATTCCCACTAATTAGTTTGGGTCATATGGCATTTTCGTCTCCCCAGAGTCTTAGCGAGATGTCTGACACGGACATCGAAAAGGTTCTTGCCTCTCCTTTCTGGTACCCTGATCTGAT
>Ga0137376_10002457_pt1 | contig 11066 bp, 11 predicted proteins | sample SagtaG_23_FD_104814 | JGI IMG/M metagenome (GOLD analysis project Ga0137376, IMG submission 104814) | Vadose zone soil microbial communities from Sagehorn Ranch, Mendocino, California, USA - Sage2_L_20_16 metaG | ecosystem: Environmental > Terrestrial > Soil > Vadose zone | place: USA... | reverse complement strand
GCCGGCCTTTAAATTGAAGCTGGGAACCGTTAAGCCTAGTGCCAAGCGCCATCAGTCGATCAGATGAATCGAGCGTCGCTGTAGGGATTGCTCTCCCGCAATATGGAACAATAGCTTCCCCTAAGACAATCCTGCTTGCCGCGGAGGAGGCTGAGAAGATGGGGTTGGCTTCTCTATGGGTCAGCGACCGGCTGCTTCTCCCAACTAGGCCGAAGGAGACGTTTGACGGCGATCCCTGGCCCGAGATTTTTGCGACGGTCTATGATCCAATTGAGATGCTAACCTTCGCTGCGGCGAGGACGAGGAAGGTTAAGCTCGGCACCAGCGTCTTGAGCGCTCTCTTTCAGAATCCCGTGACCCTCGCCCGGCGTTTCGCGACACTAGACAGACTGAGTGATGGAAGAGCGATTGCCGGCATCGGCCAGGGTGACTTTAGAGACGAGTTTGAAGCTGCCAACGTCCCGATAAAGAGGCGTGGAAGAGGCTTTGAGGAATTTGCTAGAGCGATGCGCGCTGTCTGGGGCCCAGACCCAGTCAGTTTCACTGGAGACTTCTATAATATCCCAGAATCAAGAATCGGGCCGAAACCCGTACAGCCCGGCAGCATCCCATTGTTACTGGGCGCTTTCGCTCCCGCCTCCCTCGAGCGGGCGGCAAGAATTGCCGACGGGATCATGCCGGCCGCGGGAAGAAGCACCACAGTTGGTATGTTGAGTCAGACAATCAACAACTTTCACGATATGGTGCGAAGAGCCGGTCGTAACCCCGAAGAGATGAAGTGGATCCTGAGAGTCCACAACCCCCTGACCGAAGAGAAGGCCACAGAGCCTCGAACATTATTGGGAGGTACGCCTGAACAAGCCGCAGAAGATTTGCCGAGACTCAAGGAGCTGGGCATAGATCACGTATTCTACGACATGAATCATCCGGCCCACGTCCCAATAAACACTCAACTAGTGCTGCTAAGAAAGCTGATGCAGATAATCAATGCCTAGGAAGCTGCTGCTTGAAACCCTCTGCCACCTTCCCCACGCCTGGATAAGCTATGGTATCATTTCACTATTGCCGCTCTCTGTACTGATAGCCGAACGGCAATTGTCCACCAAGAACTTGGGGATTTCAGAGGTGAGCCCGACAGCCCAACCGCTCCAACCTCACCGACAGGGCTACACTAATGGAATCCGTCCGTGTACGGAAAATCGGTAGCGTATATGAACGTCAACCTGGGTCAACCATCAGTGTGTCACGAGAATGGTTTCACGACGCATCACGATGCTGATTGGTATATGAGACATGGAACTTTCGCGTCGACGGGATGACCGCCTATTCGAACAATATCCAGAGTTGATCGCGGATCACCGCTCTCCTTTTATTTCAAGGACTCGAAGTGGGGGTGATCAAAGTGACAAGAGCCCCTCTCATTCTCGGTGTCATGGGAGGATTCGCGGGATTATTGGTGTTTCTTTGGTTGGAGGCTAACCCATTCTCATCCCATGCTGCACTTTCAGGTCTAGACCTTGGAATCGAACTAATGAACTTCGCCGTGCTGCTTTCTGGACCCGGTGCGGCAATGGGCATTTTAGGCGGGACGCTATCGTTACGTCGTCGGCGCGCTGGTGGGACCGTGCTTATCGCGGCATTCGGGACCGTGTCATTTGGATGGATGTACGTGCTGGGTCTAGCATTTGTCAGAGGATTGCATGTTGACTACTTTTTCCTGATTAGCGCATTGAGCTTTCTTTGGTGGAGCGGCCTTATTCTCTTGGCTGGATTGCTGGCTTTTGCTAAGACTGGAGGGATACTAAGAAGATCATTGGAGCCTTGGGGGCCGGTCCCGAGTTCGGGTCTGCCAAAGCAGGCCTCTTTTTTGTTACGCTAGCTGTCGACGAAGCACAAACGATGCTTCGGACACTTGTGCAATCGAAGAATGAGCAAGTCCACATATGCCGTTATGGAGGTGGGCACGAACTGTAGCTCACCGTCACCTGAAGAGTAGCTGAGTGCACAAGGGAACCATCAGTCCCTATGACTGTCAAGGTATACGAGCCTTCGGCGAAACTGTTGTTTTCGGCTCCGACTTGGAAGCCTGCATAGGCTATTCCACCTGAAGATATCGATACGGTGATAGTGTTGTCGTCACTGGTTGGATAGCTAAAGAAACTCCAGACTCTAGAATTGTATGGCTGAAGAGACTTAGTCATTACTATGTTTCCCGAGAGACCGTTGACGCTCTGCATGGTGACATAAGCACCGTTAAGAGTTCCCGGAAACACACAAAGCGAAGAAGTGTGCGGTGAAATCGTGAAGTTCGGGGCGGTAGGTGGCTGGAAGGAACATCCAACACCTGCGTTCTCCCATAGCGTCAACCCGCTCCCCACACTGGCTCCGGTATCCTTGAAAATAGCATGTTGATCACATCCTGAGGTAGAGCCCGAGACGTCGATACCGAGATATGTGGCGCTTCCTATGGCATAGTCATTATCGTAGAATGCTTGGATGCCCTGAAGGGTCTTGACGGTGGAAAATGGGTACCATGAAGACAGGTCCGCCGTATTTGTCCACAATGGGTCATCGACGTCAACCTCCCATCCGCTTCCTTGTCCGATGTCATACATGCTCGTGACGCCGAACTGGAAGTGACGCCATTTAGGATAGCATGTGATGGGGCATGTCTGACCGGTTCCAGTCTTGAAATATGTTCCGACTTGCCAGTCGGTGGGCGGGGTATATGAGAAAGAGTGCCAAAGGACGCCATTCTTGTAGTAATTCCATTGTGCATATGAATTCTGAACCCAAGCCATCTGCACGAGATACTTGTCGCTTATGCTACAGTTATTGCATTTGAATTGGTCTACAAAAAGTTGCCAATGTCGATCATTCAGAGTGTGTCCGGTACAAGTTCCCCAGAAGTAGGTTCCCTGGTACTGATAGCAGGACTGCACACTAGTGTAATGAGAAGGACATGAGTTCCATTCACAAGTGATCCAACCAGAAGAAACAAAACTGATCGTCCCCGAGGAGTTCACGTTTACAAAGCCGTAATATGCGAAGTCGACCCCTGGCGCGCTCGCGTCCGGATTAAGGGAGGGTACATACACCGCAATACCGGCTCCCAGAACATTGTCTGTCTGGATGACACTCGGGCTTAGGTTTGGAAACGAGAAAGTTGCTCTAACCCCCGTGACTGAGACATCTGTCCTCTCATCAGAACCCGCGATCCAAGGCTGATTCTGTTCACACAAGAAACCGTCGAGTCCGACGGTGTCGCAAAATCCGGGCTGAGGAGTAGCCCAAGGAAACGAAGTCGTAACGCTCGCGAACAGGCGAAACGGTAACAACAGTCACTAATGTTCCGGCCAAGATGAGCAAAACAACTTTAACGAGGAAGTGTCGCATCTTAGGCATTACCTTCCGAGCGTTCAGATACGAATATAATGTTTATGAGAGCAACGTACACATTGATAGGGCGAATGCTCATCATGCTCTATGTTCGCACTACCTAGGCAGGCTAGCTCTGTTGCCAAAGAACAATCAACGTTTAACCGGTTTCTCTGAACTTGAGGGATGCTTCGACATACCTCGTCAATTTTCTCTGAAGTTTCGCGGAGATCTGAACCGTTGATCTGGTTTCGTAGTCGTAGGCTACCCGTGTAGTCCTGAGGATCGCGTACTCTGGCTTTCTGGGTTCATGATCTGCCTCGTAGGCTAGACCCCCTTGGTTGATCAGATTCCCTGTAGGCTTCTCGTTTCTCCCGGCATCGCTCCAGCCAAAGCAAGCATCCAGGATCCCTGTTAGCTCGCTATTTCATCTTTGGAACTTTGCTCAGAATACAGACCAACTGTTCGACAAGATAGGACTAAGTCAACCGACCTCTCATACTGGAGCAGTAGCTGTATCTCATCTCAAGAGGGACCCCTCATGTGGAAAACGTCCCTTCTCTCTAGGATCCGTGCTCACAAAGTTGCAGCACTCATCCCAATCATCCTTGGAGCATATCCTCGTCCGTCTTCGTTTACGCATTGACCGCGGTACAAGGCGCTCCCTGTCCCTCCGATGCCAAACCGTTCCAAGACTCTACGAGGCCGCCCCGGACAGTTTTCCAGCTGCCTCCTCCGGGTCGAGCAAGCATTTGCCTGACGGTGCAGATTTCAGGAGAACTCCCTCTGAGTGGGCTGGCTCTTGCACCAAGTCTAGGACTGTACACTACCAGTGGGTCAGCTTCAACCTATTCAGCGTGCTCTAATTCTTGGACGAACTGTGGAGGAGTAGCTGTTTCAGCATCTCCAGCACGTGCATTCTTACCCTCTCAATCGCTTCACATCATGGTAACAGAAAACGCCCCCAACGGCTCAACGGTCGGAATCTACTGGTTGTGGTTCTGGGCCTGTTCAGGCGGAACAATGCTATGGCTTAGGATCGGAGGATTAAACCAGACGTTACAGAATACTAGTCCATCATCCCAATGCCTACGGTCAACGTTTCAAGTCTCGCCCACTTTCAATGATTACGCTGGCATGATTCCAGTTTATCAAAATGGGACATTGCCACTACTCTAAGCAAGACCGATCGCCAGTCCAGTCGGTAGCTAGCGACCCGAGCCTTCAATTGCGATTCGTGAGCAATACTCGGCGCTTAGCTGGTCTCTCTGAACTTCAGAGGCGCTTCAGCATGGTTTGCCAATTCTGTCCTAAGCTTTCCGGAGATCTGAATCGCTGCTCTGGTCTTGTAGTCGTAGGCGACCTGTGTAGTCCTGCCGAATGCGTACTGCACCCCTCCGGATCCACGGATGGTGTAGTCGAGGTCCCATGATCGATCTCCTACCCTGCTCACCCACACCGAGACAGTTATCCGGCGTTCGTCTCTGATTGGTTTCTTGAACTCGACGCGTGCCGAGGCGATGATGAAGTCGGGACGGAATCCTTCTCTTACCTGTCCGAGTTTTCTTGCAAGTTCGACACGGGCGGTCTCCATGTACTGGAGATACGTCGCGTTGTTCACATGACCCATGACGTCGATGTCCCGGAACTGGACCGGCAACTCAATGCTAAACTTCACTTGTGACCAGCGGGCGGATAGAATCCGTCCGAATCATAGAGAAAATCGACAGCCTATATCAACCCCAAGTCACGGAAGTAGATCTTCCGTCTCATAATTCGGCCAGGGGCTTTTATCCGAAGAAGAAATCCTTTGGTCCTGCCTTTGGAGAATAAGTTCAAGCATCCGGTTCATCACTTCCAAATCCAAGTCTCGAATATTCGGAAATCCGCAACATTCTACGGCGAGTTGCTAGGCCACCTCGGATTTACCAAAGTCTTCGAAACGGAGGGAATGGTGGAATGGCAGAAGGAAGGAACCAGAATAATCGTCGCCCAGTCTCCCAAAAGGTTCCTCACGGATGGCTATCATCGAAAACGTGTCGGTCTCAACCACATAGCCTTCCGAGCACCAAGCCGCGCAGCAGTCGACGACCTCTATCACAACTATCTGGTTCCCAAGAAGATCCCGACACTCTACGGCGGGCCCAAGGAGTGGAAGGACTATGATCCGGGCTACTACGCAGTCTACTTCGAGGATCCCGACCGGATGAAGCTCGAACTAGTGCATGTTCCAGGCGATTTGTAGAACGAGATGTAGATGGTTTACCTGTGGGCGTAGTAGACAGTTACTTGCGCATCATTGATTGAATCGATTCTGCCGAATCCGAACCTAACCATTTGGATAATGCTCCCCGCTTTCTCCTGGCGAATATTCGTCTCGACCGGACCCTTCGTTCTTGACGCATCAGGCATCACAACTTCTCCGATCATATTGTTCCCGCTTGGTAGCCAGTTGACCAGGGGCGCCTTGACCTCTCGCGCCTTCATGTAGTCCTGGCTGTGGAACGCGGCTGTGATCGAGTTGTTTTCGACGCTTTTGATCTCAACGTTGAACAGTTCCATGAGCCGGACCACCTTGCTCTTTCTTAGAAGATCAATGTCAGATGAAGAGATTAGTAAGTTGGCTGAGCCATTCTTTGGAACTACCTTGAAGATTCTGTCTGGGAGGTCCTTCCTTTCTGGATGTAACGGCAGACGTGCGTCATATGTCCGTTCGACTCCTGAGACTGTTATTGTGATCGGGTTTGCGATGAAACTGTACCTGTGGGCAAGCTTGTCGATCTCCTTACGGTTCGTCGCGTTCACATTGTCCCAGCTGAGAGTAGCGTCCACCGGCCTAGGACCCATCTCGTAAACAATCTTCCTCAACGCGCTCGGAACATACCCTCTCCTACGAAGCGCGGCCAGGGTCGGGAGTCTCGGGTCCGAGTAGCCATCTACGAGACCCTCCTCGATCTCCTTGACCATCAACGACTTGCTGAGCTTGATATCCGTCGTCTTCAACCGGCCATAATGCACATATTCCTGAATCTTCCAACCTAAGGCCTTGTACAGATACTCAGTCCGCGGGGCGTTTGTCAAGTGCTCCTTTCCCCGGATAACGTGGCTCACTCCGAGCAGATGATCATCGATAGCCGATCCAAAATTGAACAGGGGCCAGACCCGGTACTCCGAGCCCACCCTCGGATGAGGATACTTAACAGGATCAATAATACGAAGCGCGGGCCAGTCCCTGACAGCGGGGTTCGGATGAGAAAGATCCGTCTTTATTCGTAGAACCGCGTCTCCCTCTCCAAACCCACCATTCAGCATCTTGGCCCAATCAGCCAGATTCTGCTCCGGGGTCTTGGAGCGATCTGGACATGCTCTACCAGCGTTGATGTTGAGACGGAAATTGTCGGGAGTACAGGTGCAGATGTAGGCATCTCCTGATCTGAGAACCTTCTCAGCATGCTCATAATAGATTGAGATCCTGTCGCTAGCGATGTACTCGGCGTCCCACTGGCATTCCAGCCAGCGAACATCCTCCCTGATCAGATCATAGTACTCTAGCGCCGACTTTTTCAGCCGCGGATCAGTATCATCGAACCGCAGGAGAAATCGTCCCTTGTACATCCGCGCATAGTCGTGGGAGAGGATTATCGCCCGGATCGAACCCAGGTGCAAGACAAAGTCAGGATTCGGCGCAAACCTCGTCACGATCGTAGTGTACTTGTCTGCGTTCGGCAACAGAGGCAGGGCCTTGGAACCGGACTGACTCTGAGATGGTACTGCCTTGGCGGACACGGATTGAAGGCTGCTCAACTAGGTTCTATCTCTTATCTCTCAAAAAGAGAGGGTAATGACACTTCTAAGGCGTTGTCTAGTTCTTGCTTGCAATTGTTTTGGGCCGCGACCAATAGAACCTGAGGGCAATACAGGCGATCGTCGAAACGATAAGTGCAGCAGCGTTGTTGATTATTACCGCTATTGGCTGAATCCGTCCAAATGGGAGCGGCCCAGAATACGGCAAGCTTCCGACCGTCAATACAAGCCCGGTCCAGCAGGGGGCCCCGCCTATCTCGTAACTTGCATCTGTTGCTGAACTATCCACGCTTATGCTATACAGAAGATCTGCAACATGAATGCCCTCAAACGTCTTGTTCTGAAACGTGACCGTGACGCCTGTCTCGTTCGCTAGAACTGGATGTATCAATCCGTCAGAGCCATCGATTTGGTACAACTCCTGAACAACAGGATTACTCCCGATCGCCGGAAAATCTTGAAACTGCCGAGTGAGATTATTATTGTCACTCCGGTAGACTGCCGTTTCAAACGCTGTGGACCCTGGATGCATAACCAGCTGCATTTCGGAATAGAGAGGAGCCCCAACCACCTGGGTAGCTCCTTTCACGTCATACGAGAGGGTGCCTATGACTAGTGTACAACCAATCAGGGAGTTGCCATACGCTAACGTCGGCCAAAACGTGTAAGCGTTTGCGACGATCAATCCAATCCCAAACACGAGCGCATAGCGTTTCCAGAGCATGCTGGGTTTCACCAGATCAGATGGAATAGGACGCCTCTGTCCAAGAGCAGAGAGAAGAAAGTAAGTCTTTTCTCTAGTTTAGAGAAATCGTCGGAGTATCCATACTACGACGCTTATGCCCCCGATAATGGCCATCCAGAATCCGACAGCGGCGACAACAACAAGGGCTGAGCAGGTAGTGTCCATGCAGACAACCGTAGTCTGGCCTCGGGCGTAGATGTTACCCGCGACCAGTCCCGAGCCCCAGAAAATACCGAAACCGACAACAACGGTAATCACACGTCCGCGAAGGCCAATTCTCTGAATTCTAGACGGAATCGGAAGGTATACGAGGCGCGGCTTGGTCAGCTCTCCAATTCTCTCCTTGATGCTCGGGTTCCAGTATGCTGTAAAGAAAGACCGGTAGTATGCCAGAAGGAAAGACCGGCGATCTATTGGTATTATCTGATCGAGGTTCTGTATCTTTTCGAGAGTCTGTGATACTTGCTGGGTTCCGAGCTGTTTAGCTATGTTCCCGTCCAGTTCAAACTCCCGTCTTTTCAGAGATTTTCTCAAGGATCTCCGGATCCATAGTGCAGCGATAAGAAATATGGGACTCGGAAAATAAAGAACCGGACCCGACAATCCTCCGGACGCGGCAGCAGGAATGTAGAACAGCAGAAAGAAGAATAATCCGCGGGGAGCTAAAGCGATTTTTCCGACCAGCCTGCTCATTCTTCCTGTATTGTAGGCCTTGAATCTCACCATGTGCAATGCGATGAGAATCTTCCACTCCTCTAGTGACAGTCTTCCTTTCACGTATTCCGGCAGCATAAGTTCCGCCTGGGGGAGCGAGCCTGGAAAGCTAACGGTTTCTTCGGAGAGGATTGTTGGTTTTGATATTATCCAGCTTGTGCTGTTATAGCGGTCGAGTCTTCCCCAGACAATCTGTTTGTACCAGTACGGCATCTGGAATTGCACTGAAAGTTCTCTTGTCAATTGTAAAAGCGCATTGTCTTCTGGACTGGGGCCTGTCTTGATTCTCTCGTACCAGCTACGCCCGAGCAGTCTATCCAAGAATAGTTACTAGAATTGTATTTGAATTTTATACACTTAGTGTATCTGTCAGGTGAAGAGGTCCTCGAGCGTGTTACCCATCTCTCGAACCTCCTGAACCTCCTCGGTTTTGGGCCCAGACTGGCTCTGAGGCAATACTGCCTTGGCGGAGATGGATTGAGCCTCGATAGTCTTAAACAATGAACTGCTGTTGAGAGGTCTTCTATGTCACAAGTTGTAGAAAGTCTGGCGAACCTGATGCAGACTCTAGACGACGCTTGGAATGCGGGACCCAAGAGTCCACTGTGGGAGACCTTCAGAAAGCGTCATACTGAAGAGGTCGCCGTCTACTGGCCAGGTCAGCCCGAACCGACGAGGGGACGTAATAACCATGACTTGGAAGCTGTAGAATTCTTCAAGATTTTTCCCGATAACCATCTGATAAATCGACCTTACAAGATTCTATTCCAGCAAGACAATCACACCTGCTCTGTAGCCGATTTCTATGGAACAATGAAAGGACAGATGAAAACACCCGACGGTAAAATAATTCAGCCGACGGGAAAGAGCTTCCACGTGGAGTTTTGCACCGTTGCCACCTGGAACAATAGAGGCGAGATCACTGAAGAGCGGCTCTTCTACGACCAGGTCGGGCTGATGAAGCAGATCGGGCTGATGTAGAAAGAATCATCTCTCAAGAATAAATGACTCACACAGTACCATCAATTCACTATCTCTCCTTTCTCTCCGAGTTCTTCGAATCTTTTAGTAACGCATCAAGGACATCCGCATTAGTTGCCATCGTTCTTTTGTCGAATCCGGCTGCTCTTGCGATGCCCGTTTCTGAAACCTGTAGCTCTAGGTCTCTGACTGCCTTGAGCACCACGCCCGCGGCTCTACCCCTATAACTCATCTTAGGACCCAGGCCTCTCTCAACCGCTGCATCAAGATAATCATACGAGAGCCGGACCAACTCCTCTTTCTCGCTACTGCTTATCAAGTCGCGCTCGGCAAAGCCTTCGGCCATGCTCTCCATCTGCCTCTTCGTAAGCTGCGAGACAAGATCCGAAAAAGGTAGGATATTTTCCTGGACTCCGAATGATCTGATGATGCGTTCCTCGGCGTCGACAAGCTTTTCCCTGCTCACAAACATCCTAGATTCAAATTCGTGGTCAGTTCTTAGATCTCCCATGGCTTTTGCGGCGAGTGATACTGAGGCGATTAGGAAGATCTGCAGATTCTTGTGATCGGCGTTGTATTCTCCGATCGGCCTGCTCTTGAAGTCCAGATAGAGCGCAACTGCAGCCTGTTTCACCTCATTTGGCAACCCTAGCCTCTGCATTGCATCGAAGAATAGGCCGTGCTCCTCCTTGCTCAAGGATTCTACGCCCCTGTTTAGATTGTAGATCCTTTCTTGAGCCTTCACGGGAACTACCTACATGCTGCCTTCCCAAATACTTAGCCGTTCCATTTGAGCCAGAATTGGCCGCAAATCCCTAATTGTGCTTGATCCGACATACAACGCCCCCGCGATAGTACGCTCAGCAGGGGACCTACTCCGCTCACGGGCGACCTGGCAACACTTAACCAGCTAATATGAACACACCATCCAATATGTCAGTCACAATCCCTCATCAGATTCACGGTCTGAAATTGTTGGACGGGAAGGTCGCAGTAATCTATGGAGCCGCAGGAGGGGTAGGAACTGCTGTCGCAAAGGCATTCGCCAGGGAAGGAGCCACGGTCTTCCTCACGGGCCGAACAGAAAACTCGCTGAAGACAATAGCCGATGATATATCGAGCACGGGCGGCGTCGCAGATGTCTCAAAGGTCGACGCGCTTAGTTCAGAGGCTGTCGAATCGCACCTCAACAGAGTTGTTGCAAAAGCAGGAAAGCTTGACATTTCCTTCAACCTCATCGGGACAAGCGTCGCGATGGGCTCGAAACTCACTGACCTCTCCGACCAACGATTCGCGGAAGCAGCCTTCCAAAAAGTCAGATCATACTTCATCACCATGACCGCTGCGGCCCGGATAATGGAGAAACAGGGCAACGGTGTCATCCTTGGACTCACAGCTCCGAACGCACGACTACCCAGACCCAACATGGGAGGCTTCGCAGTGG